>LFCJ01000735.1_pt1 | contig 21407 bp, 13 predicted proteins | sample 643141 | NCBI WGS metagenome assembly LFCJ01 (sample SAMN03766243, study PRJNA286221) | soda lake metagenome | biome: soda lake; feature: Kulunda steppe; material: water; isolation source: sample B1-Br-g2 brine of Lake Bitter-1 | place: Russia: Kulunda steppe | collected 2010-07
CTCATGGAGGTCCAGCCATCCACACCTAAAACCGTTGTAAGAGAGATACTGAAAAACGAGCCTGCCGTAATAGTCACAGAAAACAGCGAAATAAAAGGAATAATCGCTAAAGCCGATCTACTGTAAAAAAAGAAAGTATAATCCGGATTATCTCCGGTTTTCTCCCATTAAGTTGTCGTATAATGCGGCGCCGACAATAGCAATAAGTCCTAACACTACTGCCACTTCAAAAACGCTTTCCGCTACCCAGTTGATCAGATCTGTGCTTTCCGGAAACATCATGGAAAGCCCGATTATAGCTAAGAGCAGAAATATTAGGCCGCTTATAACAACTTCTTTCACGTTTTCAAGCATCTACCATATACCTCCATCGTTTCTTTGTTTTCTAGACGGTTTTGTACCGTAGTTCTTCTTTTTCTTCCATACGAAGACTACTTCTCCCGGCATACCGATTCTGTTCTGATACCTGTTCTTGAGTTTTCTCCAGCCGTCTTTATCCTTTATACCGCAGGCACAGACTATGACAAAAGGATAGTTGTCTAGGTAATCCTCTATCTGACCTCTCAACTTTTTGGTCTGACTATTGGTTAAGTCTCGCTTCAACTCTATACCTATATTACCGTTAACAGCTATATCTGCTTTACTGGAACCATGTTCCTTACTTACCACATCCTCTCTATCATTAGCCATCATACCTCTGTCTTTCTCGTTTAACTCCGTATCAAGAAACTCCTGTAACTCGTTCTGGAACTTTCTCTCATGACCATACTCCTTCTTAGGTCTCCAAAGCTCAACAAGATCCAGAACCTCGTTAAACTTCTGTCCTCCTCCAAACATAACAAAGCCTTAAACCATAATTATTAATGAATCTTTCGCGCATGCCAGTCCCAAACTACTTTCAAAGGAAAAATAACTAGTCTTTGACTTTCTACATACCACAAATGAGAGATTAGAGATCATAGACTGGAAGACAGACTTATCGAAGGTAAACCATAAATAATACGAGAAAGCAGCTTGAGATTTATCAGAAAGGGGCTAGTTAGAAGAATCTGTACGGGGAAGGAGGCTAATTCTCGAATAGCTTATACTTCGAAATAAATAAATTCAGGCTCTGCTAATTCTATACCTCTACAATTCTAAGGGTTACGGGACTGTCAACGTTTTTCATGAGTTAATTGATGATAACCACACCTATGTGGTAAAGTATAAGTGATAGCATGAGTAAGTTGTAAATGGGGGAGAGGAGTGACGATTGAATGAGTTTTGCACAGCATAAAAGAATCTACACCTTTGAAACTGATTATTCGGGAGATGAATTCCATTACCTCTTAAGCAAGCTATTTCCTAATGTCCAATCACCCGGAAATATTGATGATGATAGAAAGGTTAGATTGGAAGAAATGGAAGAAAGAATGGATAATGAATTTGAAACTACAGATCAAGAACAAGCAGAGATAAGACAAATAACAGGACATTCTTCTGAAAGACAACTTAAACTCGATAATTTTGAGGACAATCCAAAACAGAGAAGCAGATTATTTGATTTCATAGATGACTCTCTCGATAATGTAAACATCTCTAACTACTCAATAAAGCTATCTCTAAGCCCTGCAGGACTCGACCCACGAATATCCTTCCAAATGGGGTTTATTGAAAGGCCAGGCAACTTCAACTACATGTTCTTTCACTGTGACAGATTTAAGAAAGACTGGCTCGACAGCCTGATGAAAGATATTCTAATTAAAGGACTTATTGAAGTAGAATTCCTGGAACCAATAGGTAAAAGTCGTTTCATAGAGTTCAACGAAGCCTATAATATAGTCAACAATCTAATCGAGAAGGAGGAGTTCTATGTGTCCTCCGGAGAGGCGATGGCGACATTTGAGAAGAATGAAGAGAAGAAGACAATACAACAATATTCTTCATTCTCGGAGATATCGGAGCAGGTGGATTATGTAGAAAATTTCGCAGATGGTAGGAATGTTTATTTCACAAGTTTAGGTTTTAGACTTATAGATATTGACGACTCTGGAGAAGAGGAAGTTGAAATCAAAACCAACTACACAATATACTACAAAGAGAATGAGGATTCATTCCGCATATATTCCGATAACTACAATGTAGGCGGTCAAAAATTTGCGGCTAGTCTCCTTTTGAAAATGCTGGAGGTTCTATAATGGGAGATATATGGGGAAATAGATTTGAGGAATATGGCTACAGAGTATTTGACTCTCTAGGTTACGACTACAAAAGAAGTGAAAAGCTTGAAAGCGAAAGCAGAATACATCCTACAGATATTGACGGCAGAATAAGACCTAAAGTTAAATCGCCATCACTCTTAATCAAACCCTCCCTACAGAACAAATATTCCAAAATTTACATCGAATATAAGACTGGAGAAGCAGGTAGAAGTCTTGTAAAAGCATTAACGGATGAAACTATCGATCCTCCTCAAAGGAGCAATCATAGACTTTACCAAATCATGAGAAATTCAGCTGATTTAGCTGATGATATTAATGAAGAGTTCCTTTATCTTGTTGTGACAGATTATCCAATAATTAAGGAAGACAACTCGGAGCTAGAAATTGACTTGGGAGAAAAGGCGGAAGCTAATAACAGTTTTACAGAAGATGATATGGATAATATAGATGAATATGCTAACTGTCATATAATAGGTCCAGGGAGGCTCTCACTATACTTAACGAAGAAACATATTTCACTATATTTCCAGAGGGAGAAAAGGCACAAAGACGCTATAGAAGGTAGTTCTTTACAAGAAATACTAGTTCCAGATATAGATGAGGATCAAATCGTTGGGCTTTTACAAAGCGGAGATAGTATTGTGGACTATCGAGATAGAGGAAAGCATGAATACTTAGAAGATATCTCGCTTTTCATGTCCATGTCGAGTATTCAGGGAGGTAAAACCCACAGGTCAATTACTCTCGATTTATTTATTGATAGAGAAGAACTCATGAATAAGGATGCCTTCCGGGAGATTTTATCGAAGGTTAAAAACTACCTCGTTTATTATCTCTTCAAACATAGACAAGGTAATATTAAGAAGAACATGGAGTTCAGCATTGATATTGGTGTTCATTATCTGGGCTCCGAATACGATAACTCTGGAGCAATTAGAGAGGATTTAAGCGAGTTAATCAATAACTATTTCTCAGGCTCAAGAAACTCAGAACTGATGCAATTATTTCAATCCACAAGGGATAAATTAGTTGAAGAAAATTATCTACAGAACAATCACGAACTTAATTGGGACTGTGGTGATTTCTTCAGAATTTATGACTACGAAAGTTTCGGTTTAGGAACTCTCACATACATGTCAGGATTATCATTCTATTTCAGAGGGATTTAACTGTCCTGAGTAAATGTTTTCGGTTATAAAACGAAATGTCATTAATTTGTCTCTAAAAATTTAATTTTTGGATCTTCACTTCATCCGCCGTCTTCTCCAGGTCCTTCATCTGAGGTCTGTCAAAAATATCTTCCTCTTTGTCCTTAATGTAAACTGTATAAATCTGGGCGTAATTCTTGCCTGGAGATTTTCTAAGGATTCGGCCGATTCTTTGAATTCTTTGTCTGACGCTGCTTGTTGCTGCCACTATTATTCCGACGTCTGTATCTGGTACATCTAGACCTTCATCTAAAGCCTTGCAGGTTACAAGCATGTTGATATCTCCGTCTTTATAGGCTTCCAGAGTTTCTCTGCGTTCACTTGCACTTACATCAGTATGGTATATTCCTGAGCTGTATCCTTCGTCCTGGAGAAAGTCTTGGATCTGATCTGCGCTATCTTTCCTCTCATGGAACATCAAAATTCTCGAATCTTTCGATACCTCATTGTCGATAATGTAGCGAAGAGCTGCCATTTTGGATCTAGATTCATGGATAATTTCCTTCCTGAGATTGGCTAGGACGGTATAGTTTTCAAGGGCGCTGTCATCATGTTGGTTCTGAAGCTTGCCTAGTGTTTTGAGGAAGTCTGAGTCTTTTGCTTCTTGCAGCTGGGGATAACGGTTTATGATAATCTTGAAGAGATCGTTCAGCTTTTCGGTAAGCTCATCATACTTCTTTTCTTCATCCGCTTGTAGAGGTACCTCTATCCGTTTTAAATGGAAGGGAGGGATGATACCGTCTTCTCTAGCATCAGAATAATTATACTCGTAGATCACCTCTCCTAGATTAGGCTCTAATACTTCTTCAAATCCGTAGTCAGCCTCTCTTTCCGGAGTAGCGGAAAGTCCTACAGTATAATCAAAGGTTCTCTCAAACAGCTCAGCAGATTTCTCGCTTGCGAATCTATGGCACTCATCAGCCACGAGAAAAACATCATCCTCTACTTTGTCCAAGTGATCGTCTAAATGGCTTCTCGCTGAATTCAGAACATAAATCATCAAGCCTTTTTCCTGGATATTGTCTTTCTCTTCTCCATAATAAACTCCTATATCCTCTTCTTCCAGGTTAAGAACGTCCTGCGCTTCCTCATACCATTGGTCAAGTAGAGCGGTATTAGGAACAACTATAACGGACTTCAGTCCGCCTTCAGAGTAGTTCTCCTGCTTCATATGCGAGATCAGTGAGAGAGCTAAGACAGTCTTACCCGCTCCGGTAACCACTTTAACTATTCCTCTGCCGCCGTTTGACAGCCAGGTATTTTTGCACTGCTTCTGCCAACGCCATAACTCCAGATCAACACTCCAAGGTTTTCTCTCTGAAGAATTGTCGAATAAGTTCTCTACCCTAGAACAGATCTCACATTCGGGTTGTTGACACGTCTTCTGAAAGCCAGGAATTCTAGAGAGACGTCTAAGAGATTTCTCTAGATCTGAACTTTCATCTCCTATAAAATCTTCCAATTCCTCTCTTGGCTCGTCAAGCCCGAAATCTCTGGTTCTCTTCTTCAAATGCCTAAGTTCCCAGTCCTCAAAATCTGTTTCCAGACTCACAGATTAACTTTAGCCTTTGCAGACCTATAAATTCAGCTGTGAATCTTTAGTCTTCTCTTCCACATAGTCTGCAAGCTCCAGGAAGTCATTGTTATTTTCGATGTCTCCAAGTTTTCTCAGGGCTTTTACAGCTCCTTCAGAAGCCCAATCATGCATCTGAGAAGCCAGTTTATCCTCTTGCTTAAGATAGGCCAGATAGTGTGCACGGTCAACAGCTTTCAAATCGTCCTCAGGCTTGGATTCAATTTCTTCAGCTCTTTCCTCAAGCTCTGGAACGACAACTTTACTTCCATCCTGTCTAACAACCCCTGCATTGACTAAATCAGAGATGTTGACAGATCTCTGCTGTAAATTCTTATTAAGAGAACTGTAGCCTATCTCGCCACCCCTGCCGGCAATATAGGAGATGTAGGTTGCGGAGATAAGATCAAGCTCTGTAGCCAAATCATCAAACATACCTCCCATAATCTGGCCGTCAACTATCTCCTGGATAGACTCTAGGGCATCGCTCACAGAAACCTTCTCACCATCACGATAAACCTCAGGATAATGCTTCGAATAAATCTCCAGACACTTGCCTATCGTAATTACAAACATGTCTCCCTGCGTTAGTTCACGATCTTCGGTTCTCAACTTCTCAACCTCTTCCTTCGCCTCCAGATAGATCCGGTCTTCCATTTCACTCCAGATACCCTCCTCAGGTTCATCATCTCTCTTTCTACAGACGATAATCATGTCGTACTCTATGTTACCTTTCTTCTGAATGTGAAGTGAAGTACTCATCTCAGCTTGAATCGGGTAGATAGCTGAAATATAGAATCCGGCATCCAACACGGATCCTAGAACCGATCCCCATGCGTCTGTACTTCCGTGGTGGAAGGTGAAGGCCATCAAACCGTCATCTTTTAACTTTCTCCTTGACTCAGCTAGGACTCTTGTTAAAGCATCTGTGAAGTCATCTTCAGACTTATCTCTTGTAGAGTTTTTCACAGCCTCAGCTGATTTCGGTGTATACTCTGATCGGAAATAATCATATTCATCTTTCAAAATCTGTCTTAGCCAAACATAGAAGAAATCTGATAGTTCTGAATACATCACATTGTCGAAATATGGAGGGTCTGTTATGACTGCATCCACAGACTTGTCTTCTCTATCTAGGAATGATGAGTCTCCACAAAGGATCTCATCATTTTCTTTCTGTTCAATAGGAATATTCATGTCTTTGCTACTCTTGCTGCCGTCATCCTCTATATACTTCTCGTAAGGATTTAGACAATATTTGACTGCTTTCCTTAGACTTTCATAATCAGAAGTGAATGAGCCTCGACCATATTCAGTTCCCCAGAGATTGTTTTCTACGAGTTGCTGGCCAGGATGATAGGCATGAGTTTTGAACAATGGATAAATATGATGCTTGGTTTGGTCGTACTGACAGAGGATATTGTTGGTATCAAGAGTTTTGGAAAATGGAATTAACATGAGTTCCCTGATATCCTCATCGAATTTCTCAATTTCTTTTAGAAGTCTTCCCAAGCTAAGAAGCTGTCTCTTGTTGAATAAGTCCTTGAAGTTATAGTAGCCATGGTTAGGGAGTCTTGGAGTTGTTTCCTTTCCTTCAGGAATCTCCTGCTGCGGTATATCTAAGTCCTCTTTGTTTCTTTCATACTCCTCGGCAGCTTCATTAAAGAGCTCTTTATCTTCTTTCTTAGATTTCTTGTATCCTTTAATGTCACAGCTCTCGCAATAGTATTCTACTGCCCAAAGTCTTTCATTTGCTCTACCTTGATTGTTTACGGTCTCTATAACCTCGTTCTTTTGACCACATTCTTCACAAGTAAAGTACTTTCCTGAGGAGTTTGCATCTTTCTTTGGGTTAAAGCTATTTTCACAATGAGGACAGGTATTTTCTTCCTTCCAGTGAGGAGTTTCAAATATCTCGCTACACTCTGGGCAGTGAACATGGTAATAGTTACCGTGTTCAAATTCTTCTCCACAGTTAAGACAGTTTTCTCCGGGTTTGTAGGTTTCTCTGCAGTTTTCGCAGATTGCTTTGTGTTTGTGTTCTACGTTGAGGCTGCGGTTTTTGGCGACTCTGTAGTCTTTGAACAATGGAGTAGTTGAACCGCAGTTTCTGCAGTCGAGTTCTTTTACCCAGAAATAGTACATTGTGTCGGCAGTTTCTTCGCATTCTGGGCAGGTGGTCTTGTAGTATTTCTTGATTTCTGGTGCCACTTCCTCTTCTAATTTCTCGAATGCCTCGTCAAGTTTCTCGAGGTCTACTGGTTCTGTTTCTTTCTTTACCGTGAACCAGGCTACGGGGTTGAGGTCTTTTCCTACTACGTTTGCGTTCATACGCAGTGCTTCTACTACTGTTGTTCCTCCTCCCATGAATGGATCGAGAACTGTCTTGTCTTCGAAGGAAAAGTCTTCAAGATAAAAATCGTCCCAGAGAGTTTCCGGATTTCGATTCCAGTCTGCGTCAACAAGCTGGAGATCGTCGCTGTCTCCTGAGTGATCTGCATCTATTCTTCTATTCTTGCCATCTTCCGAAGAGGACTTCAGAACCTTCATATCTTCGTCGGCAAGTGAATATAGAAGCATGGATCGGAATACACAGCCAAGTCTTCTAGCCCACCATTTATGCATGGTGTAGACAGGCCTGTAATATCTCTTGGCCTTGCTTTCTTTGTCTGCGATTTCGTTTACCTGTTCAATAGGAAAGTATTCTTCAATAGGTGCGTTCTCTTTTGACATTAGTTAGCCTCGTAGGGTCTGGTCTTTAGTTTTTTCCTCAACAAACTTTGCCAGCTCTGAATAGTCTTCACTGTTTTCTATATCTGCCAGCTTTTCTAGGGTTCTAATCGATGCTTCGTTCGCCCAATCATGCATCTGAGAAGCCAGTTTATCCTCTTCTTTGAGATAAGCAAGGTAATGGGCTCGATCTATCGCTGACAGGTTTTCTTCCTTCTTTTCTTGGATTTCTTCAGCTCTCTCACCAAGATCTGATATAACTATTTTACTACCATCTTTTCTCACTATGCCTGCGTTTACTAGTTCAGATATGTCTACTGTTTTTTGTTGTAGATTCTTGTTAAGGGAGCTGTAACTTATTTCGCCCCCCTTCCCAGCTATATAGGTTAGAAATGTAGCTGTATAAACGTCTGTCTCCTCAGCTAATTCGTCAAATAAACCTCCCATTAACTGCCCGTCTACAATTTCTTGAATGAACTCTAGGGCTTGCTTGACAGGTATATTTTCGCCTTCTTTAACCACATTAGGATAGTGTTGCGAATAGATTTCGAGACATTTGCCTATAGCAATTACAAAGATATCTCCTTCTGAAAGCTCTCTACCACTGCTCTGTATCTTGCTTATTTCCTCTCTGGCCTCTAAGTAGATTTTATCCTCAAGCTCGCTCCAGATACCTTCCTCAGGTTCAGCATCTCTCTTCCGGCAGACAATAACCATGTCGTATTCAATATTACCTTTATCCTGTAGATGCCTAGACGTATTCATCTCTGCTTGGATTGGGTATATGGCTGAAACATAGTAACCCGCTTCTAAAACAGATTCAAGAACGGAAGCCCATGCATCAGTTTCTTTGTGGTGGAAGGTAAATGCAAGAACTCCTTCATCTTTTAGCTTCCTTCTTGATTCCGCGAATATATCTGTTAGTATTTCAGAGAAATCCTCTTCATCCTTGCCTTGAACATCGTTCTTGATAGCCTCTGCAGACTTAGGTGAATAATCCGCATGGAAGTAGTCATATTCGTCTTTTAGTGCTTCTCTTAGCCATACGTAGAAGAAATCAGCAAGTTCTGAGTACATTACATTATCGAAATATGGTGGATCGGTTATCACTGCATCGACGGACTTGTCCTCGATCTCAAGATAAGAAGAATCTCCACAGAGCAATTTGCCCTGTTTTTTACCATCAAACTCTTCATCTGCATCAATAAGCTCAGCTTCAATAGATTGCTCCATTTCTCGTTTCTTGACTTCCCCGTCTTCAACATATTTCTCAAAGGGCTTCAGAGCATAATCATTGGCTCCTTTAATCTTCTCAAATTCTCTCTTAAATGTCCCCTCTCCATACGCTGTGCCCCAAATAGAGTTTTCTACTACGCTGTGGCGAGGATAGTATCCGTGGTAATCAAAGAGCTTGGTAAGCTGGTTGTTAGACTTGTAGTAAGTGCAGAGCATGTTGTTGTACTTTAACGAATCTGAAAAAGCAGCAAGCAGTTTTTCCTTAACCTTCTGATCTTCTACCTCCTTGATTTTGTTGAGAAGCTTGCCTAAACATAGCAACTGTCTCTTGGTGAATAAGTCTTTAAACTCCTTATAGGAATGATTGAGTATCTGGTTTGTGTTATAACCTACAGGAATCTCCTGATGAGGTATTGAAAGCTTATCTTTCTCTTCTTCAAAGGTTGCTACGGCCTTCTCGTACTGTTCAATATCTCTACTCGCAACTGGCTTGTACCCTTTTTTATCGCATTGTTCGCAGTAGTATTCGACACCCCACATTTTCATTTCTGGGAATCCTTGTTCTTCTATAGCCTCCGTTATTCTATTTCTCTGTCCGCAGTCGTTACAGGTGAAGAATGTGCCTGTTGCTTCTCCTTCTTGTGGAGTAAATTTGTTCTCGCAATATGGGCATGTGTTCTGAGACTTATGATCTGGTGATTCGAAAAATTCTCCGCATTCAGAGCAATGAACATGGTAGTAGTCGCCGGAATTGTGTTCTTGGCCGCAGTTCTGACATTTTTCGCCACTATAAGAGGATTTACAATTACTGCATATGATTTTATTTTTATGTTCTATATTAGTAGATCTGCTATTAGCTATCTTGTAGTCCTTGAATAGTCTGTTATCGGTCCCGCAGTTTCTGCACCCAAGCTGTTTAATCCAGAAATAGTACATGGCATCAGCATCGTTCTCACATTGAGGACAGTTGGTGCTAAATCGGTCTTTTATTTCCTCTGAAACTTCTGCTTTCAGATCTTCAAACTTTTCCTGGAGTTTTTCGCTTTCAACCGGCTGTATCTCATTCTTCACTGTGAACCAGGCTACTGGATTAAGGTCTTTACCTACTACATTTGCGTTCATACGCAGTGCTTCAACTATTGTCGTTCCTCCCCCCATGAAAGGATCTAGAACCGTCTTCCCTTCTAAGTCTATGTCGTGAGTATAGAAATCTTTCCAGAGAGTTTCAATATCTCCGTTCCAGCTAAGAACGCTTTTCTCTCCACTAAAATCTTTAATGGAGGTTTTCTCTTTCTCAGTGTCTGTAGCTTCCATGCCCTCTTCGGCTAGCGAGTAAAGATTTATTGACCGGAAAACGCTGCCTAATCTTCGAGCCCACCATTTGTGCATAGTGTAGATAGGGCGGTAATGCTGTTGAGAACCACTTTCTTTGTCTGCTATTTCATTAATTTCCGTAACAGGAAAATAGTCTTCGATAGGTGCTTTGTCTTTCATTTACTAATCACGAGTTGATGTTTAGTTGGCTATGATACCAGTTAGGGTTATCTTCTTCCATTTCGATGCGGTTGAATATCTGGAATAAGCTGTACTTGTCTTCGTTGTTCTTTGGAACAATATTGGGCTTGTCCCATTCTTGTATGTCTGCCTTGTCTGTATTAATTTCGATTTGGAAAGTGTTTGCCTTTCTGTCGAGGCTGTTTACTTTTTCGTCCAGCAAATTATTTAGGTAGTTTGAGAGTTGATTGTAGTCCTCTGTCTCGATTACAAGTGTCTCAAGTCCTTTCACACAGTAGTCTTCCCATTGTTCAAATTTTTCCCTTTTTACGTTTCTAAACATCTGAATTATGCTTATTTCTTCGCAGGTGTTGACTCCGTGTTTTTCTAGCTCTTGATCTTCTATTACGTTGAAGCCTTGGTCCATTAATTTTCACCTCTCCTGATTTTGAGTTTTGGTGTTATGCATTCCATTAGCGATACTCCGCCATGCTGGTAGATTGAGTAGCTTCCTCCTATAGGCCAGATATTTCTTGACTGCGCCATTAGATAGCCGTCATATCGAACAAGAAATCCTGCGTCTACAAGCTTGTCAGCATCCACGTCTATATCTCTTATAGATCGGTTGTTGCCCATAACCTCTTTGATCTTTTTCTGATCAGAAGATGCAAGCGAGAACTGGTAGGCTCCCTTTGCTACGTTATACCCATGGTCAGAGGTTACTACTATCTCTTCGCCTTCTATTTGAGCCAGAATTTCATCTAGATGTTGTTCAGTATCTTTGTATACATCTTCTTCGTTGCTTAGTACCTTTTTTCCTTCCTGAATTGATTCGAGCCATTTATCAGGGAAACTAGACCAGACAAAATCTTCGTCTCCATCGAGAGAGAAGTTTTGAGGGTCGTTTATTTTCTTGAATTTGTACTCTTTCTTTTTTTCAGGCAGATTAATCTTCTTCTTGAAGGCTTCTGTGGTCGAAGGCATTGCTGAGAAAGAATAATCAAGCGTGACTTCGTATCCTTCGTCTTTGAGATGTTCTTTTAGTAGAACTGCTTCTCTGATGCTTAACATGTCGAGAAGAACCAGGTTTTGGCTGTCGAGGTTTACGTCGAGGTCTCCTGAGGCATGTTTTGGGAGTTCTTCCGTAAATAGTTCGAAGTAGGTATCCTGAAGAAATTTCTCAAACTCTTTAGCGTCTACATCTTGTTGGAAATAGTCTGATAGATTTTCTTGATGGGTCCAAATCTTCTGTGTGAGATGATTGAAGATTGTTGGGAAAGGATTATCCTTCTCTACTAGGTTCTCAACGAGTTTATTTGGAATCTTCAACTCGCTCACCCTCTATTCTTGCGTTTATCTCCTTTGCATCGGTTTCTGGCAGATTTTCAATGACTTCTAGCAGCTCTTCTTTTGTTTTCTCCTCGAAACTGATATCCAGATGTAGTGCTTCTATACTGTCCTTCTTCTCGTTAAGCGCCATTTCAAACTGATTGTGTATTGCTCTAGAGGAATTTCCTCTCGCATCTTGGCTGAAAGGTGTTATCTTCTTTTCTTCTCCTGGTTTGGCTGTTGGAACTTCTCCATCATCTGATAAATCCTCTAGGCTTTCTTTCTCATCTTCTTCATCTTCTATTTCTGGGCTAGGAGCATAGTCCGGATCTAAAAGTGCGTAGTCGTCTTTGATTTCGCTCGGAGCCCTGTCTCTATAGATTTTACCTCTTTCTCCCTGAACAAACACTTTTTCTCCCGACATCTGTTTTATTGCAGTGTAGAAGTTGTTTTCATCGTCGATGAGAGGATACTTTCTCATCTTCTTGAAATCGTTGAGAATTGTACCTACTTTCTTCCCGTTGCTTTCTCCCTCTACTTCTTTCCAGATCTTTTTCTGAATCAAACTCTTATCGGTTCTGATTTCTTCCCTAATCTCTCGGATATCAGGATCTACAGGCCTTTTGATTGCATCAACTTCGTGACCGCTGCCTTGAGAACTCCATTTTATCCAGTAACCGTACTTCTCTTTAATTGCGTTCTTAAGCTCCTGCTTCTCTTCTCTTAGGACCTTGTCTATTTCACTTTTCTTTTCATCTAACCTGTTCTTCAAATTGTTCGCAGCTATTACTCTCTTGGTCTTTTCCCTAATTTCTGCGTCTGCTGCAGGCCCTCCGTTATTCGGGACTATAAAGACGACTGTGTTCTGATAGTTTCTTCCGTGGAAGAAATCATCTAGCTCATCTTTCGTCTGTTCTTCATCTCCAAGAGACTTCAGTGATACTACAAATGTTATCTCTGAGTCATCAGGGATTTGATTGTTTTCCTCTCCCTGATTATAGGTGTGGACTGTTGTTGACCCGAATATTTCGTTTCTTACTATGTTTCCAATTTCTTCTTCGGCTTCTTCGTCATCTACTTCGTTTTTCTCCTTCTGGATTAAGGCCGCTATGTTGTATTCGTTCTTCATCTGGTAGTGGCCGTCATCCTTGTGTAGGTAGTGAGCTTTTCCTATCAGGCTTTCTATTGACATTGAAAGGTCTGTAACGGTCATACCTTCTGTAGGCTTTAGTGTCGCTAGAAGTATATCATGTTCTGTTGCGGCACCTGTTTCTTCTTCGAGCGAGTAGAAGAGGATTGACCTTAGGATCTCTGGACCGTAACTTACGCCGTCTGTTCTTTTCTCTGAGTCGTTAACACATTTTCCTACAAGATCTCTATCGATCATCTTGAAAGGCTGTTCGCTGATATCAGATAGCAGAATTGCATTTGTTTTATCAGATTTCTCAGCTATTGTATCTGCAAGAACTCTCATTTCACCCCTAACGTTTTGGCGCTCTTTTGAGCCTTCATAGATGTTTCCAACTATCTCCAAGGCTTGAGGATGGAAAGGATATGATTCAACAAATTCCTTCTCAAATCTCTTCTCGTTTTCAAGCTCTATAGGGGAGGAGTAACCGTCTAGATATTTTTTGACTACTTGTTCTGCTTTGTTCTTATCCATGTTTTCATCGGGATTTTCGAACAGTCTGTGCCGGATTATTTTTTCCTTGTCTCCTGATGTACTGACATCTTCTGCTACAGGATGCGTCCTGTTTAGTATTTCCTTTAGTTCGTCGCTCTTGTCTAGAAGAGTGATGAATGTGAATAGCTGTCTGTTCTTGTCGTTGGCTACTTCTAATAGGTTCTGAAGGAAGAACTTATTCTGCTCCTTTAAGCTTTTCTCTTCTCCATCTTCAAACGATTCCCACCAGGTCTCGATTTCGTCGAAAAATATAGCGAATGTTTCCTCTTCAACAAGTTCTTCAATAATCTCTGTTGTAGGATAACGGCCTACGTCGTTTAAAAGCTCTTCTCTACCGGCTTTTCTAAATATGGGCTCCCAGAGCTTGTCTGGATCCTCTGTCTGACTTGAAATAATAATTGAGTTTGAATCTGAAGGGATATCAAAATCTATATTCCAGCTATCGGTCCAGTCTCCGGCTGCTTTTGGATTATCAAATAAGTGGTATAACGTGATTAATGCGTGAGATTTACCGGATCCGTAAGGTCCTAGAAGTAGAAAACCTCCTTGATCGTCTCTGTATTTTAGCTTCTCATTTGCTCTTTCAATTACATTTTTTATAGAATTAGAGGGGTAAGTAGTTCTCAAGAACTTTGTTGCTGAGCTTTCAATCCTTTCTTCCCCTGAATCAACTTTGTGAGCTTGAACAGTAGGCTCGATTTCGCCTTTTAGCACCTCATCACGTGGAGGTATAACTTCTTCTATACTAGTCATAATTATGAGTGGTTCACTATATCTTTTATTCTTGTTGAGAGACAAATCGAACTTCTTTAATTAGTCCGTGAGAACTATAGGTTATGGCGTATCCCGAACCTAGAGATCGAGTACTGTCTGAAGATGAAAAAGAACAAATTAGAGAAGATATCTTAGATGGTAACCCTTCTTCTGGCCACCTAGCTGATAAATATAATTGTTCGCCCTCACAAGTAGCAGGTATTAAGGCTCATCTAAGTCGGAACCATGACTTAGGAAAAGTAAAGATTATTAAGGAAGATGAAGTGTTGGACAGTATCATTGAGAAGTACAGAAAGTTCTACAACTCCTCTAGGCATTCTAATGAAGAGTATAAATGGGATCATGTTAGGAGGTTTCAGGATCAGTGGCCGGAAGTAAGGGATAAATATGGTGAAGAGTTTTTTGAGAGGCTGAAATCAGCTATTGAGAATGGAGAGAACTTGATTGGCTGGCGTTCTCTTGCAAGGATGGAAGATGTTTTTAAAGAGAGGCCGGATGAAGCTACTGGAGCAGTTAAGTACTTACTTGAAGGAGATGCCGAAATTTATGATAGGATTGATAATTTCTTTGAAGTCTTTTACCGGGGACATAAGGAGAGTAGTGATAGAAGAGCTGCTTCCTTCTTTTTAGCCTCTTTATATCCGGACAGATTTGTTCATTACAAGTATACGGAGTTCAAGAATTTTTACGACGATTTTAGTATCGAGTTAGAAAACGGCTTTACTTCTGATGATAGGGTTGGACATTATCTTGAGGTAAATGAGAAAGCAAAAGAAATTTTAGAGGAAATATCTCTCGAGGATAAAGAACTATGGCATGTTCAAGATCTGATCTACTATTACAGTATTTACTGGATGCCTGAAAATGTAGAAAAGTCTTTGGAAAAAGTCTTCAGTAGAGGAAGACAGGCTTACACCCGGTTATATGCTTTGAAATGTTTCTTCGACATTCAGGAGAATGGAGAGGTTTCCAAGAAAGAGTTAGAAGATTATATCGGAGAAAGTGCGAAGGATGAAGAGGTTCCTGGCGAGAATCCGCATGTTTACAAGCAGGTTGGACCGAATGTTTTTGACAACTATGAGCCTTTCGTGCGGAGAGAAGACAGCTACGAGGTTAAAGAAGATTATAAACAGTATATCAAGCCTATGTCTTTTTATATTGATTATCTTTGGGATAAGGCCGTCTGTGATACGAGTTATTTTGTAGTTAGTCATAATGAGAATCCTGATGAGTTAGAGGATGAGTATCTCAGAGCGTCTTATACTGAGGACTCTGATAGTTTTGAGGATACTTACTTACCGCAACGTGATTTAAGCCGGTTAAGTGTTGGAGATATTATTCTTCATTACAGGTCTAAAGAGTTTGTAGGTTATTCAAAAGTGACAGAAGAACCGGTTGTACGAGAGAAAGATGAAGAAGGAAAAGAGTTTTATCTCGAGGTTGATATTGACTGGTTTGATAATCCTAGAGGTCTTTCCAGTGTAAGAGATGTTTTGGAAGAAGAGAAGTCCAGAGTTGATAAGCATTATGTTTTAACTTCCGATGGGAGAAAGGCAGAAGGGTATCTCAAAGTTCTGACTGAGAGAGGTGCCCGCTACATTATTAACTTTGAAGAGGATAACTCAGCAGTCGGGAAGTATGTTGAAGAATATGATTTCAGTGTTCAGCTACCAGACTCTCTATTCTTCAAGAAAGACAAAGAGTTAGAGAGCCAGATCGAGGCTTCTATTAACTCCGGTAAAAATATTATCTTCACAGGTCCTCCGGGAACCGGTAAGACCAAGTTAGCGAAGCATATATCCGAAGAGTTTTCCGAGAGCAACAGTTATCCTGTTGACGGAGCTGTCTTTACAACTGCTACGGCTGACTGGACTGCTTTCGATACTATTGGAGGTTATATGCCTTCTAATGGAGAGACTGAGAAACTGGTGTTTAACCCAGGACAGTTCTTGAAATGTTTTAGAGAAGAGAACGGCGATGCTTCCAAGGTCACGAATAAATGGTTGGTGATCGATGAGATCAACCGTTCAGATATTGATAAAGCGTTTGGCCAGCTGTTCTCTGTTCTTTCAGGAGACTCTGTAGAGCTTCCTTATACAAAGGAAGTTGATGGGAGAAAACAGAACGTAGAGATCAGAAATGTGGAAGATAACGGAGACGAGCTGAAGAAGGTTAAAGATAGAGATAATATCTATCCTGTTACCTCTTCCTGGAGACTGATAGCCACTATGAACACTATGGATAAGACTTCTCTGTACGAGATGAGCTATGCTTTCATGAGACGGTTCAACTTTATCCATGTAGGAGTTCCAAGTCTAAAGGATGGTGAAAAGGTTAAGACCGATTATCTGAAACCTGGAAACGGTTACGCTAACGTATGGGAAGAGAAACACAGTGAAGCGGTAGAAGTACTTGAAGAAGACGAGTTCTATAAGGATCTGTCTGTCCTCTGGTATAAAGTAAACCGGACCCGGCCTATAGGCCCTTCAATAATACTGGATATCTTAAAGTATCTAGAGGCAAGAGGTTACAAAGATGCAGAAGAGGAAAAACGTAAAGCTGCTTTGACCGATGCTGTTACGTCTCTAGTTTTCCCACAGATGGAAGGATTGACAAAAGATGACTTGAAACAGTTTCTAACCGATCTTTACAAAGACGAGGCTGTAGGAGATGAAGAGGATCTCAAAGTCGGCTTAATTGATGAGAAAGAGCTTAAGAGAAGAGCTGAAAACTTTTTCAAAAGGGATCTGAATGTCGAAAACTAGTGAAGCCACACTTGTTAAAGGTACGCAAGAAGCTCTGACCGCTTACCTCAAAAAAGGTAAGCTGAACAAGTCTTATCTAGATAATACTCTTGATTTAGACGGTCTAGATATCAACGATTTTGAGAGACTGAAACGTATCCACTTCGTCTTATCAGAAGATATCACCAACTTTATGGAACAGTTACCTGACCATCTAAGAGCTATCAAGACCGAGAGCAGAAGAGAACAGAAAATTTCCAGAGGAGAGATAAAAGGTAGAATAAACTGGGGAAGAACCTTCAAAGAACGTTACACCCAAAACTACAACGACAGATCAGTTTTCGTAACCCAGAACCCGGATATAGAGTATAATATACCTGAAAACCTTGTACTGAAAAAGCTGTTAGCTGTTATCCACGAAGTTGTAACAGAAGAGCTGAAAAATACGGATCATAAGTGGAGAAAAGATACTTGGCCCGATCAAACTATAGAAGACTTAGAACAAATTTTCAATAGAAACGTACATATTAACCGGATTAAAGACGCAGATAAGATAGATTTAACTCCTAGAGATCTTAAAACCGCTAAAGACTCTAGACAACCTGTTTACAGACAAGCTCATAGACACTACAGAACATACCAGAAGATAATGAACGATCAGTTCCATAAAGACGAGGTAGAAGATCTCTTCGAAAACACTGTTATTATACCTGATAAACCAACCTTGTTCGAGCTTTACTCCATCTTCAACATCATAAAAATGTTTGAAAACGAAGACTGGAAACTAGAAACAATTGAAAGAGGTAGTAAACCATTAGTCCGGCTGGAAAAGAACGGTAGTAAAATCAGCATATTCCATGACTCACAAGGAGAACTAGAGTTCAGAGAAGAAATAGATCTAGACACCCAATACAGACACACGTTCATTAAGAAGTCTAAAGAGATTAAAAGCTCTCTAAAAAAGGCGTCACAAAAGTTCTACGGGAAAGAGAAAGAACACTTACTCTATGAAGATGTTAGACCAGACATGGTTATAGAGTACTGGAGAGAAGAAAGATTGGAGAAGGTAGTGATCGGAGAGATAAAGTACACAGACAATAAAGAAACATTCGCTAAAGGACTAGAACAGCTTATAGAATACATGAAATTTGCAAAGTATAAAGACAAGTATATAGAGGAAAGAGATACAGAGCTAAAAGGTGTTTTAATAGCAGATAGTTTTAAACCGGATAAAAACAGGTTCGAAAAGGATCCAAATATAACCGCTTTAGAAACCAGTGACATAAAGAACGATAGCTCTTCTGACATGTTAAGATCTTTAGTCCGTCCGCCCAAAGACGATAACTAGGCTATTGATTTTCTATAAACATTAGTTCTTTCTGAACTTCCTTCTCTGAGAATATCTTTTTCACTGCTTTCTCGTATATCTCAAGCTGCTTCATATACTGTTCCTTTTTGTTTTTTGAAGTCTTCCAATCTATTATTCTGACTTTGTCTGTGTTTTCTTGCAGTAGATCTATAACTCCTTTATAGACTATTTTTTGACCATTATCCTGTAAAGGCACTTTAACAGCTTCTTCAGCCCTAATTCCGCCTTCCAAAGAGTCTATCACTTGTTTGATCTTCTCTTCATCTTTATTCTGTGGCTCTACATTTTCTCCGTTAACATATTTCTCGGCGAACTCATGGACTTTTGTTCCGTGTTCTGCTCCTGCCTCATTCACCTCTCCTAGATCCAACATAGAGGTTACAGATTTTGTTTCTGGTCTTGTCTCTTCATTTTCAACTTTCAAGACCGGTTTATCTTCTTCTTCAAACTCCAGTTCTTCTAGTTCTGGTTCTATCTCTTCTTCCTCCAAATCTAAACCTGTGTAGAACCGGCTTTCTCCGTCTTTTCGAGCAGTAATATACAGGTGTTGTTCGGCTCTTGTCATTGCTACGTACATTAAACGGCGTTCTTCGTTGTACTGTCCTGTTAGACACCGAGTCAGGATTTCTGTCCGCCAGTTATCGTAGTTGTAGGCGTACTCGGTGTTGTCGTAGATCTTCTTCTGTCTCAAACCGATCAAGTCATCATAGATAATGTTCGACCTATCGAAGTTCCGAGATGGAAAGACGCTTTTGTTGACTCCAGCTACAAATACTACCGGGTATTCCAGTCCTTTGGCTTTGTGTACTGTCTGTATCTTTACGGTGTTTTCTCTTTCGGACTGGTCGACTTCGTATATCTCGTTCTGTTCAATATTTTCCTCTATAAACTTGATGATCTGGGCTTTGTTCATGTAGCTGGTGTTGAACGTATCGGTAAGTACTTCGATTATCTTGTTGGATACCGCGTTTGAGATACCGTATTTCTGGAATACTTTTTGTGCTACCGATCCAAGTTTTCTCTCCATTAGGAGTTCTTCTTTGAACTTTTGCATGTCGTCCGGATACTTTTCCAGTTCGAGTATCTTCTCCGCCTCCTCTAGGTTGTAGCCGGCTTCCTCCAGAACTACTGCCCAGCCTCTCCGTGAATCCGTACTGATAATCCTTAACCAGGCCAGGAGTAGTACGGAAGGATTTGTTTTGAACAGTTCTATACCTGATTCGTAGGCCGCGGGAATCCTGTGTTCCCTAGCCTTCTCTTGTAACTCCAAGCCGAGGCTTCTTGTTCTTGTTAGGACCGCTATATCGTTGTAACCTATCTCTACTTTTTCTCCGTCTTTCTCAATGGTTTTACCGGAGTTCACAAGCTCCTGTATCTTGGTTAAAACCGCTTCAGGCTCTTCCTCGCTTACAAGCTTCTTTATCTCCGACTCTTGAATGTTTTTCTCGGACTCCAGTGATGTAATATCTTTCTCCTCGACTTCTTCGTACCGGTTTCCCTGTAGCTCCAAGCTTTTTTCGGAGAGATCGAGTATGTCTTGTGTTGAACGGTAGTTTTTCTTTAAAGCGATCTTTTCAACTTTGTTGACGTCGAAGATCACTCTTTCTTTATCGGTGTTTAACTCGTTTTTGAACCGTTTCAGACGTTGTTCAAACTTTTTTATGTTCTCGACTTCCGCGTACTGGAAACTGTAAATTGACTGTTTCCAGTCTCCTACCACACAGATATTCGGTCTGTCCGCCATCAGTAATGCGAGCTTGAACTGTATCTCGTTGGTATCCTGGAACTCATCGATCATCAGGTAGTCAAAGCTTTCCTCCCTCCTTATCCCTGGGTTCTCATGTAGAAGAAGATATGTGAACATCATCAGGAACGAGAAGTTGAGATAGTTCCGGTTCAAGCAGTGGTTCAGATAGCTGTAGTAGATATCATGCACGAAGTCTTTGAGTTCCTCCCGGTCTTCATCAAACGCTTTGCGGCAGAAGTCTCTCCTAACCTGTTTGGTTCCTCTATCACCTCGTAACTCTTCCTTATCCGGTGCCTCATCCAGATAAGTTTTGTAGTCGAAACGGGAAAGCTTTCCACGTAGCCGGGACTGTCTCTTGTTACCGTTTTTCCCTTCCTGCGGTGCATTCAGCTCTTTAAACAGTTTTTTGAACCTTTTCTTATCGCCGTCCAAATAACCTTCTGTATCTTTAAACCAGCCCTCTCTTTCCGGCACAACACCTTTCGACGCTAAACTCTTTATCAGCTGTAGAAGGTTGGAAGGCTCCCTTACAAGTCTGTAATAATCCGTGTACTCAGAATTACTTTCTTTAAACGATTCGTAGAAACTGTTGAACTCCTGTACCTCTCTTATTTGGCTCTCCATTAAACGTATCTCGGAGCTTATCTCCTGATCCAGTCCTATAATCCCGGGAGCGTTCAAACCGTTTCTCTCCAAGACCTTCTGACAGTGGCTGTGAAACGTTGAGATCGCCGCGTTATGTATCCGTGACTCGGAGACCTCGCTTTTCTCCATTATTCTTTCGGTCATCTCGTCCGCCGCATTTCTTGTATAGGTAGCTAAGAAAATGTTCTCCGGCTCCACACCCTTTTCAAGCAAATTAATGTAACGCCGTGTTATGGTAAACGTCTTTCCTGTTCCCGCTCCTGCATCCGCCAGGTAGATTCCTTCAGTACTCTCTATAAGCTGTTTCTGCTGTTTGTTAGGAGAGGTCATCCGGTAGTATAAGAAGTCGGAGTAAAGCCTTATTGATCTTCCGGAATAAAACTAATGAAAAAATAAGGTCTTTTCCAAAAAAAAAGAAGTTTGGGATCTTGAGAGTTTTTAACAGATACTTTATGTAGCCAGATCTTCAACGTTAAACTATGAGTAACATATTCGAGGATCTTATGATTGCTGAGGCTGAAGAAGAGACTAAAGAAGCATCTAAAGTATTTACAGTTAAAGCTCGTGAACTATTTGTGTCTACAGCAGTATTTCTAGTTGCTGTCGGCCTTCTACAGTACTTTTTCAGAATCTTCCCACAAAGCCCAAGTAACTTAGGGTTAACAGACTTAGC
>LFCJ01000736.1_pt1 | contig 21388 bp, 20 predicted proteins | sample 643141 | NCBI WGS metagenome assembly LFCJ01 (sample SAMN03766243, study PRJNA286221) | soda lake metagenome | biome: soda lake; feature: Kulunda steppe; material: water; isolation source: sample B1-Br-g2 brine of Lake Bitter-1 | place: Russia: Kulunda steppe | collected 2010-07
GCCGACTTCTACCGGGAGGCCGCCGACTGGCCCCTCGAGATCGTCCACCTGGGCGAGTCGGTCTGCTCGCGCCGCCGGGACATGAAGCTCGACGACTGGCTGGGGCTGGGCCGCGAGCTGGCCCAGAGCGGCAAGCAGGTGGTGCTCTCGAGCCAGACGCTGATCGAGTCCGAGGCCGACCTGCGCGACCTGCGCAGGCTCTGCGACAACGGCGAGTTCCTGGTGGAGGCCAACGACCAGAGCGCCCTGCAGCGCCTCTCGGCGGCGGGCCAACCCTTCGTCGCCGGCGCGGCGCTCAACCTCTACAACCCGGCCACGCTTGCCGTGCTGGCCCGGGCCGGCATGCAGCGCTGGCAGGCGCCGGTGGAGATGGCGAAGGACGATCTCTCCCGGCTGCTGGCCGACTGCCGCGGGCAGGGCCTCGAGGCCCCCTGTGAGGTGTTCGCCTATGGCCACCTGCCGCTCGCCTGGTCGTCGCGCTGCTTCACCGCGCGCCGCTACCAGAAGCCCAAGGATCGCTGTCAGTTCGTCTGCCAGAAGCACCCCGAGGGCCTGGCGTTGCGCACCCAGGAGACGACTCAGGTGTTCACCCTGAACGGCATCCAGACCCTCTCCGGCGCCTGCCAGGACCTGCGCCACGAGCTTCCCGCCATGGCCGAGATGGGCGTGGGCATCGCCCGCCTGAGCCCACGCCCCGAGGGCATGGCCGAGGTGGTCACCGCCTTCGACGCCGCCCGCCGCGGCGAGCTGCCCGCGCCGGACCCGCTCAGCCTGGTGGACACCGAGATCTGCGACGGCTACTGGCACGGCCGCCCGGGCATGGACCATCGCCGGGCCGCAGAGCTGGCATAGCCCCACGGCCCCGTTGACTCGGCCATGGATTGTTCACGCCCATACAACGCCATCGCCCCGGGCCACTCTCGTGACCCGGGGCGATGCGTGTACTGCGCTGGTCCGTCAGCGCGAAGCACCTTGGCGTGCTCACGTCAGCCGTACCGCTGTTAGCCGCACTTGGACCAGCCGCAGCCGGCGTAACAGGTGGGGCAGCCGTCCATCATGATCAGCTCGCCGCGGCATTCGGGGCAGTGGCCGACCACGGTGGGACCGTCACCCTGGGCCTGATCGGCATGCTGAGCCTTGCGCTCGGCCTGCTCGATCTCCTCCGCGGTGGGCGGATGCCAAGGGTGGCCGCTGGCCTGACGCTGGGCGTAGCGGGCCACCAGCTCCTCCACCGGCACCTGGTTGCCGTCCTGGTCGAGGAAGCCGCGGCGGTAGAGGATCTGCTGGATCGACCAGGCGATGGCCGCCACCTCGGAATCGTGGAACATCGGCTTGCCCCAGCGATTCATGCCGCAGCGCACCAGGCCCTTGTCCCAGGCCACCTTGCGCAGATCGGCCACCGCCTGAGTGACGTAGCCGCCCCTGGCGGCCAGGGAGAGGCTGCGCATGGTGGCGGTGATCCACTGGTGCTCGCTGGAGAGCTGGCCGGAGGGGAAGAAGAACTCCACCGGGCGCTCGATCACCACCCGCTTGCCGCCCAGCACACCCTCCACGGGCATGAAGGAGACCAGCAGGTAGACCTTCTTGCGACCCTCGGCGCCGACGTAGGAGATCTTCTCCGACACGGCCTCGAGGGTACCCTCCGGGCGCGAGGGAATCCGCAGCGTAAGCGGATTCTCATCGGGCAGCGGCGGCTCTTCCACCGCCTTCTTGACGCTGTAGGAAACGATCTTGGACGAAATTTCGACGGCCATCAGGAGGCTCCTCCGGAAAATTGTTGGGTGGCACTGGGCATCCATCGCTCGGGGCTGATCCGGCAAGTGCCGTTATTACCACTTGCCATAGGTGCCTTCCTTCAGCGCATCATAGAGGTTCGCCGCATTGTGCTCCTCGCCGTCGTAGATCACCTTCTCGTCGCCGGCCAGCTCGACGGTCTCGCCGTTCTCCAGCTCGAACACATAGGTGGTGTTCTTGAGGTCGTCCTCACGCACCAGCACGCCCTGGAAGGCCTCCGGGTTGAAGCGGAAGGTGGTGCAGCCCTTGAGCTGACTCTGGTAGGCGTCCAGGTAGAGATCCTTGAACTCCTCGAAGGGGAACTCGGTAGGCACGTTCACCGTCTTGGAGATCGCCGAATCGACCCAGGCCTGGGCGGCGGCCTGCACCGCCACATGCTGCTTGGGACTCACCGCATCGGCGGTGATGAAATAGTCCGGCAGGTCGCTCTCCACGGCGTCGGCGGCGATGAAGTGGCGGTAGGCCGCCAGCTCGAAGGAGACCACCTCCACCTGCTCCTTGGTCTTCTTGCCCGCCTGGATCACGTTGCGGAAATAGCGGTGCGAGAACGACGGCTCGATGCCGTTGGAGGCGTTGTTGCCCAGCGACAGCGAGATGGTGCCGGTGGGCGCGATGGAGCTGTGGTGAGTGAAGCGCGCGCCGTGTTCGGCGAGCGCCGCGACCAGCTCCGGCTCCAGCTCGGCGATCTTCTGCATGTAGCGGCTGTAGCGGGCGTGCAGGATGCGCCCCGGCACCTTGTCACCCACCTCGTAGCCGTCCTGCTTGAGCTCGGGGCGCTCGCGCATCATCTTCGGGGTGATCTCGACATCCTCGGCCAGCGCCGGGGCCATGCCCTTCTCCCGGGAGAGCTCCAGGGCCTGCTTCCAGCCCTCGACGGCCAGGTTGCGGCTCACCTCCTCGGTGAAGGCCAGCGACTCCGGCGAGCCGTAGGGGATCTTGAGCATGGTCAGGGTGGAGCCCAGGCCCAGGAAGCCCATGCCGTGGCGGCGCTTGGCCTCGATCTCCCGGCGCTGGCCTTCCAGCGGCAGGCCGCTGATCTCCACCACGTTATCGAGCATGCGGGTAAATACCGCGACGACCTGGCGGTAGCGCTCCCAGTCGAAGCGCGGCTTCTTGCCGAAGGGGTCGATGACGAAGCGGGTCAGATTGACCGAGCCCAGCAGGCAGGCGCCCTCCGGCGGTAATGGCTGCTCGCCGCACGGGTTGGTGGCGCGGATCTCCTCGCAGAACCAGTTGTTGTTCATCCGGTTGACCTGATCGATCAGGATGAAGCCCGGCTCGGCGAAGTCGTAGGTGGAGCGCATGATGGTGTCCCACAGCTCGCGGGCGCGAATCACCTCGACGATGCGGCAGGCCACGCGGCCCTCGGCGTCGACGGTGTAGCCCTCTTCCACCACCGGCCAGTCGCGGTAGATCAGCTCGCTGGCCTCGACGTCATCCTTCTCGCCGGGGTGCAGCGGGAAGGCCAGGGGCCAGTCGGTGTCGTTCTTCACCGCCTCCATGAACTCGTCGGTGATCAGCAGGCTGAGGTTGAACTGGCGCAGGCGGCCCGCCTCGCGCTTGGCCTCGATGAACTGGCGCACGTCCGGGTGGCCGACGTCGAAGGTGCCCATCTGGGCGCCCCGGCGGCCGCCGGCGGAGGCCACCGTGAAGCACATCTTGTCGTAGATATCCATGAACGCCAGGGGGCCGTTGGTGCCGGCCCCGGCGCCGAACACGAAGGCGCCCTTGTGGCGCAGGGTGGAGAAGTCGTAGCCGATGCCGCAGCCCGCCTTGAGGGTCATGCCGGCATCCACCACGGAGTCGAGGATATCGTGCATGGAGTCGCGGATGGTGCGCGACACCGTGCAGTTGATCAGGCTCACCGCCGGCTTGTAGGCCTCGGCGCCGGCGTTGGACATGATGCGCCCGGCGGGAATGGCGCCGTTCTCCAGCGCCCAGCGGAATTTCGGCAGCCACTCCTCGGCATTGTCGCCTTCGACCGCGGCCAGGGCCCGGGCCACCCGCTCCCAGGTAGCGCCCACGTCCTTGTCGACGGGCTTGCCGTGACGGTCCTTGAGGCGGTACTTGGAATCCCAGATATCGCGAGACGGCACCTGCAGGGGGACCTCGCTGGATGACTTCACGGCCTTGGTGGAAGTGCTCATGCGGATGGCTCCGGAAGAAAGTCGGTTATCGAAATAAGGGTCAGGTCGTGCGTCTCGCCAGCCGCTCCAGGCGGACCAGCAGTTCACCGAAGGGGCCCTGGGCCAGCCCCTCCTCGCGACCGTCGAGGAGGTTCTTGACCATCAGCCCCAGCTCGGTATCGCCCTCGATCAGCAGGCGGCGCTGGAAGAACAGGGCGTCGGGATCCTCGCGCCGGGTGGCCAGGCAGAGAAACTCGCGCCAGCCGCCACGGACGATGGCCTCGCCGGGCTGGGCACAGACCCTCAGGCGCTCGCCCTCGAGGGTGAGGGTCAGGGCCATGCCGAGATCCTCGATGGCCAGGGTGATGCGGCGCCCCGCCAGGGCGTCGAACTCCCCCTCGGCGAGAGGCTCGGCAAAGGTACGGTTGAGCAGCGGCTCCACCAGGCGGCGCTTGACGCCGACCGGCACGCGGGGATCCACGGCGCGAATCAGGCGGACGGGAGCGGGCAGAGGCGGCGGAAAGGGTAACGGCAGAGACATGTATCGCTCTCCTGATGACATCGACGCGGCCAGGGCCGCCGAACCGCCTATCCTGGGCCGAATTCCCCACGCCTGCACTGACGTGAATCAAGCGCCGCGCAGGCCCGCTGACTCCAAGGCTGCCTACCATATATAGACCATATCGACACGGCAAGCCCCATATCTGGTGCAAGCGCCTCCGGATCATGATCCGTTTTCATTTGACAGCCGAGGGCGCCCGGCCCGGCGGGCTTCGAGGCAGGGACGCCGCCCGCGTCGCTGACGGGGCGGCGTCGTCATTACCGGGCGGCGTGCCGGCGGGGAGGGCTATCAGACGGTGCGCGAATAGCGCCCCTGGCTCTTCGCCAGGTAGGCGTCGAAGGCCATGGCGGCGTTGCGCATCATCAGCCGGCCGGTCGGCAGCACCTCGATCTCGCCCTCGCGGATCGCCAGCAGGCCGTCGTCGGCCATCTCCTGGAGTGCCTCCAGGGCGTCGGCAAAATAGTCGCGGAAGACGATGCCGTGGGCGGCCTCGATGGCGGCGAAGTCGATGCGGCTGTGGCACATCAGGGCGTTGATCACGTCGCGACGCAGCCGGTCGTCGTCGCTGAGCCGGTAGCCGCGGAAGACCGCCAGCTGTCCCTCGCCCAGGCGATGCTGGTACTGGGCGGTCTCCTTGACGTTCTGGCTGTAGCTGTCGCCCACCTTGCCGATGGAGGTGATGCCCAGGCCGATCATGTCGCAGTCGGCGTGGGTGGAGTAGCCCTGGAAGTTGCGCTGCAGGGTGCCGTTCTCACGGGCCAGGGAGAGCTCGTCATCGGGCAGGGCGAAGTGGTCCATGCCGATATAGACGTAGCCGGCGGCGGTCAGGCGACGGATGGTGAGCTCGAGCAGCTCGAGCTTGCGCTCCGGCGGCGGCATGTCCTCGGGGCGAATGAGGCGCTGAGCCTTGAACAGCTCCGGCAGGTGGGCATAGCTGTAGCTGGCGATACGGTCCGGGCGCAGGGCGATGATCTTGTCGAGGGTGGCATCGAAGCTGGCCACGGTCTGCAGCGGCAGGCCGTAGATCAGGTCGACGCTCACCGATTCGAAGCCCGCCTCCCGGGCGGCGTGCACCAGCTCCACCACCTGCTCCTCGCTCTGCACGCGGTTGACCGCCTTCTGCACGTCGAGATCGAAGTCCTGGACGCCGAAGCTCAGCCGGTTGAAGCCCAGGGCGTGGAGCTCGTGGATCTGCTCGGGGGTCACGGTGCGCGGGTCCACCTCCAGGGAGAACTCGCGCTCGGCGGGCGGCGCGAAGTGGAAGGCCTCGTCCAGCGCCGCCATCAGCTCGCCGAGCTGGGCGTTGCTCAGGTAGGTGGGGGTGCCGCCGCCCAGATGCAGCTGCGTCATGCGCCGGGACTCGTCGAACAGCGCCCCCTGCACGCGGATCTCCTGCTTGAGCCACGCGAGATACTCGGCGGCCCGCTGGGTGTTGTGGGTGATGATCTTGTTGCAGGCGCAGTAGTAGCAGAGGCTCTCGCAGAAGGGGATATGCACGTAGACCGAGAGCGGCTTGGGCGTCTCGGCCCGGTTGCTGCGCTCGGCCGCGGCGCGGTAGTCATCCTCGGCGAAGGCCGCATGGAATTGGGGCGCCGTGGGATAGGAGGTGTAGCGCGGCCCGGGGCGGTCGTACTTCTCCACCAGGGGGCGATCGAACAGCAGGTCGTCTTGCATCGTGAACAGCCTCTTGAACCGTATGGTGGCGCCGCGGGCGCCGCCGCATGGGCAGAGTATGCCATTGCCGGTCTGGCGCGTCGGTACCCTTCTCGAGGTAGCTGACCTGGATCAAGCCCGGGGGGCGAATCCTCTTTGCCCGGGCTATAATAGGCAAGTTAAATGCCTTTTTAAGGACTGCCGAAGCCGGCGGGAGGTTCCCATGGCGCAGTTCGTGTCACGCCTGGCGTGAGCAGCGGGCCATGCCGCGAAGCGCCAAGCGGCTGGCAGTGATCCTGCTCGCGGCCAGCTGGCTGACGCTGTGGACCGGCGGCATGCCGCCACCGGTCCTGGGCCTGACCGCCAGCCTGTTCTGCGGCGTAGCCGCCTTTCTACTGACGCGGCCCGATGCCGCAGCGTACTGCCACCCTGGGGCGCCGGGATGTAAACTGGTCAAGTAGAAGCATATTACGTCATCCTGTTTGACCCACATCAAGCCGAGAGGTCGCCACCCTCGTATGCACCTGACCCGCTTTTCCGACTACTCCCTGCGCGTGCTCATCTATCTGGCGGTGAAGGGCGAAGAGCGCTCGACCATCAACGAGATTGCCGAACGCTTCGAGATCTCCCGCAACCACCTGATGAAGGTCGTTCAGGACCTGAGCCACAAGGGCTATGTCACCGCTATTCGCGGCAAGAACGGGGGCCTGCTGCTCAGGCAAGCACCCGAGGAGATTCGCCTTGGCCAGCTGCTGCGGGATACCGAGCACGATATGCAGCTGGTGGAGTGCTTCGGCGAGAAGAACGCGTGCAGGATCACCCCGGCCTGCCGGCTCAAGCCGATTCTCGGCGAAGCGCTCGGCGCCTTCTTCGCCGTGCTCGACCAGTACACCCTGGCCGACATGCTGGGCCCCCGACAGCCTCAGCTGGCCCAGCTGCTGAGTATCGAGCCGCTGGCCCACCGCCAGGACGACCCAGCCGCGCCGACGCCCTGAAACCTCACGCCCATCTCGACCGCTGCGATGGCCCGACCCGGGCGCACCGGCGATCGGCAACCGCCGACAAGGACTGCTAACATCGACGCCTCGCCCCGAGGAGCCCGCCGATGTTCAAGCCTGTCCTGCCTGTCGCCCTGCTGCTGGCCACCCTGTCACTCGCCCCGGTCGGCGCCCTGGCCGCCATCTTCAACACCCAGGATGCCGAGACCCATGACGAGTGGCAGTCGCTGATCCTGGTGCTGGGAGAGGAGCGCCACTATCGCGCCCTGGAGGGCAGCAGCTACAGCGACTCCCTGTTCAGCGTCAACGTCACGCCGGGGCGCTGCGAGCGCCCTTGGCTGGAGCTTCGGGTCGACCTGGGCGAGCGTCAGCCGGAAAGCCGCGTGGTCAACCGCGTACCCGCCGACCTGCGCGTGGATCACGAGACCATCCACAGCGGCGAGGCAGAGTTCATCACCGAGCGCGGCGACAGCGGTTTCTATGTGCAGTTTCTGCTGGAGGAGCAGGCGCTGCTGCTGGAGGAGATGCGCCAGGGCGAGACCCTGCGCCTGCGGATGATGCGCAGCGAGGACGACCCCTGGTTCATGACCTTCAGCCTCGCCGGGGCCGAAGAGGCGATCACCCGTGCCGAGCGCCTCTGTGAAACACGGGATGAGACCCGGGAACGCTGACAGGGCCGGTGCGGGGCCTTATGCTGGGGGCCTGTTTTCCCGACCCTCGATTTTCACAAGCCTCGATTCTTACAAACCTGGTGACCCGCCCCGTGAAACGTCCGCTGCTTCCCACTCTGCTGCTTGCCGCCGCCCTGCCCCTGGGCCTCGCCCTCAACGCCGCCCAGGCCGACGAGGACCCGGCTCCCGACGTCATCCTGCACACCAGCCAGGGTGCCATCGGCATCGAGCTGTTCCCGCAGGAGGCGCCGAAGAGCGTCGAGAACTTCCTCGCCTATGTGGAGGAGGGCCACTACGACGGCACCATCTTTCATCGAGTGATCGACGGCTTCATGATCCAGGGCGGCGGCTTCGACGAGGAGCTGCGCCAGAAGGCGACTCGCGATCCCATCACCAACGAGGCGGACAACGGCCTGAAGAACCGCCGCGGCACCCTGGCCATGGCGCGTACCGGCGAGCCTCACTCCGCCACCGCCCAGTTCTTCATCAACGTTGGCGACAACGCTTTCCTGGACCATGTCAGCCCCCAGTCCGGCCAGACCTGGGGCTATGCGGTCTTCGGCCAGGTGGTGGAGGGCATGGAGGTGGTCGACGCCATCCGCCGCGTGCCCACCGGCAGCCAGGGCCCCTTCCAGGATGTGCCCCGTGAGCCGGTGATGATCGAGCGCGCCGAGCTGCCCTGAGCCGCCTACGCAAGGAGCAAGACGTGGCAAAACTGCTGTTCCGTCTGGGCAATGTCCCCGACGCCGAGGCCGAGGAGGTTCGCGCGCTGCTCGAGGCGCGCGGCTTCGACACCTACGAGACCCGGGCCGGCTTCTGGGGGCTCGGGGTGGCGGCTATCTGGCTCCACGACGAGACCCAGTATGAGGCGGCCCGAGAGGTGCTGGACGAGTATCAGCGGGACCTCGCCGAGCGGATGCGCCAGGAGCGCGACAATCTGGTCGAGCGTGGCGAGGCGCCAACGCTGTGGACGCGCCTGCGACATGCCCCCGTGCGCATGCTGCTGGTGGCCGTGGCGGTCGCGGTGATCCTGGCCCTCACCCTGCTGCCCTTTGTGTGGCTGATCGACTGACGCCACGGCCAGACGTGCCCTCACCGTCCCTCCGAACACGACGACGCCCCCGCAGGCCTGGCCTGCGGGGGCGTCACGGTGATGGACAGGGGCCCGGGGGGCCGCGCCCCGGCCCCGCCGATCAGCTGCGGATCAGGTGGTCGAAGGCGCCGAGGGCGGCCTTGGAACCTTCGCCCATGGCGATGATGATCTGCTTGTAGGGCACGGTGGTCACGTCGCCGGCGGCGAAGACACCGGGCACGCTGGTCATGCCGTGGGCGTCGACGATGATCTCGCCGCGCTCGCTCATCTCCACCGGGGAGCCCTTGAGCCACTCGGTGTTGGGCACCAGGCCGATCTGCACGAAGATGCCTTCCAGGTCGAGACGCTTGATCTCGCCGCTGGCGCGCTCCTCATAGGTGAGGCCGTTGACGCGAGTGCCGTCGCCGTTCACCTCGGTGGTGCGGGCACCCAGGATGATGTCGACGTTGGGCAGGCTCTTGAGCTTCTTCTGCAGCACGGCGTCGGCGCGCATCTCGTCCATGAACTCGATCAGCGTCACGTGGCCGACGATGCCGGCCAGGTCGATGGCGGCCTCGACGCCGGAGTTGCCGCCGCCGATCACCGCCACGCGCTTGCCCTTGAACAGCGGGCCGTCGCAGTGGGGGCAGTAGGCCACGCCCTTGTTGCGGTACTCGGCCTCGCCGGGCACGTTCATCTCGCGCCAGCGGGCGCCGGTGGCCAGCACCAGGGTCTTGCTCTTGAGGCTCGCCCCGGACTCGAACTGCACCTCGTGCTCGCCGCCCGGCTGGGCCGCCGGCACCAGCTTGACCGCACGCTGCAGGTTCATCACGTCGACCTCATACTCCTTGACGTGCTCCTCCAGCGCCGCCACCAGCTTGGGGCCTTCGGTGTAGTTCACGGAGATGAAGTTCTCGATGCCCATGGTGTCCACCACCTGGCCGCCGAAGCGCTCGGCGACAACGCCGGTGCGCAGCCCCTTGCGGGCGGCGTAGATGGCCGCCGAGGCACCGGCCGGGCCGCCGCCGATCGTCAGCACGTCGAAGGCATCCTTCTCGCTGAGCTTGGCGGCCTCGCGCTCGGAGGCACCGGTATCCACCTTGGCCAGGATCTGCTCCAGGCTCATGCGCCCCTGGTCGAAGGGCTCGCCGTTGAGGTAGATGCTGGGCACCGACATCACCTGGCGCTCCTCGACCTCGTCCTGGAAGAGGGCGCCGTCGATGGCCACATGGCTGACATTCGGGTTGAGCACCGCCATCAGGTTGAGCGCCTGGACCACGTCCGGGCAGTTCTGGCAGGAGAGCGAATAGTAGGTCTCGAAATGCAGCTTACCCTCGAGCCCCTGAATCTGCTCGATCACCTCCTGGCTGGCCTTGGGCGGATGGCCACCCACCTGCAGCAGCGCCAGCACCAGGGAGGTGAACTCGTGGCCCATGGGGATGCCGGCAAAGACCACGCCGGTCTCTTCACCGCTACGGTTGACCGCGAAGGACGGACGCCGTGCGTCCTGACCGTCGCGCTTCAGGGTAATCTTGTCGCTCAGGCCGGCAATGTCGGTCAGCAGACCGTGCAGCTCCTGAGACTTGGCGCCGTCATCGAGGGAAGCGACGATCTCGAACGGCTGGGTGACCTTTTCCAGATAGGCTTTGAGCTGGCTTTTCAGATTGTCGTCCAACATGACAGCGGGTTCCTTCATGTTCGCGAAACGGGATCACAAGGGGGCCGCGCGAGCGCCGCTGGGCGTCGCCGAAGGCGGAGTCTTGTGAGGGGTAGGGACACCCGGGCAGGACTGCCCGGGTGGGGAGCGGCGAGGCCCGGGGCGGGGCCTCGCAGCAGGGACGGGGCGCTTAGATCTTGCCGACCAGATCCAGGGAGGGCGCGAGGGTCTCCTCGCCTTCTTCCCACTTGGCCGGGCACACTTCGTTGGGGTTGTTGCGAACGTACTGGGCGGCCTTGACCTTGCGCAGCAGCTCTTCGGCGTTACGGCCGATGTTGCCGGCGTTCAGCTCGACGATCTGGATCTTGCCGTCCGGATCGATCACGAAGGTACCGCGATCGGCCAGACCGGCCTCCTCGATCAGCACCTCGAAGTTGCGCGAGATCTGCAGGGTCGGGTCGGCCAGCATCGGGTAGGTCAGCTTGCCGATGGTCTCGGAGCTGTCGTGCCACGCCTTGTGAGTGAAGTGGGTGTCGGTGGAGACGCTGTAGACCTCGACGCCCAGCTTCTTGAGCTCTTCGTACTTGTCCTGCAGGTCGCCCAGCTCGGTGGGGCAGACAAAGGTGAAGTCGGCCGGATAGAAGAAGAAGATGTTCCACTGGCCCTTCAGGCTCTCTTCGGTGACGTCGACGAATTCGCCGTTGTGGTAGGCGGTCGCTTTGAACGGCTTGACTTCGGTGTTCAGCAAGGACATTCGGTCATGCTCCTTTAGACGTTGGTATGAGGGGTGATGGAAATACGGGGCCTATCCTAGCCCCCGTTATCTGATAGCGTAAATTGAATGGTGGCATGAGCCTGATAATTCAACCCTATGAGGCCAGGTTCCGGTCCCCGAGCAGGCGGTATCAGCCGATCTGCACCGCCTCGCCCTGACGGTCCAGCGCCAGGTACTGCTCGACGTTGCCCATCTTCAGCGACTCCACCATGCGGTTGAGCTGTGCCTCGGCCTGCTCGGCGCTCGGCGCCTCGCCGCCGCGGCCGGAGAGGGCTCCCACGAAGACGATGTCCCACTCGATGCCCGTCTCCTGCGACTCCGCCACCAGGGCGGCCATGTCGCTGAGCTCCTCAAGCGCCTTGTCGACGCAGAGCGCCGGGGTCAGCACGCCGCCCTCACCCTGCTCGAAGCGGGCGCGCTGCTCCGCGGTCGGGTTGTCGGGCAGCTCGGCACGAGTAAAGACGAACAGCAGCCGCTGGGCGTCGGGCTGCAGGCGAGCCTCGCGGAGCAGGTCGGTAAAGTTGGTGATGGACACGGGAGCCTCCCGGCAAAGATGATCAATGAGCGCCAGCCTGCCCCCTTTCGCGCGGGGGCTCAAGGGGCTGGCGGGCCTACCGGCCGAGTCTAGGTGGCGGGGTCAAGGATTGCTCGGGGCTTGTCCCCGGCGCGCCTCGCTGGAAGGCTTGCGTGAGACTCAGCCCTGGCGGGCGGCAAGGATATGGTGCAGGCCGTCGCACTCCACCAGGGGATCGTCGCAGTTGACCACCACCTCGGTGTGGGCGAGCACATGGGCCTTGCCGGTGATGGTGTTCTCCACCACGGTGTGGGGGCCCTCCTGTTGGGTGCCGGTGAAGGTGCCGATGAAGCCGGTACCGCGCAGGGAAATAGTCTCCAGCTTGTCGCCGGGCTGGATGCTGCCCTCGTGCCGCATCAGGGCCAGCCGCGCCGAGGTGCCGGTGCCGGTGGTGCTGCGGCAGATCACCCCCGGGTGCACGTAGGTGGCCGAGCGCGAGCGGTAGAAGTCATCCGCCACCTGCTCCACCGGCCCCATGAAGTGCAGGAAGGGCAGCGGGCCCACGTCGCCCAGGGTGTAGTGGGAGAAGCCCCGCTCGGCCTGGACCGCCTCGACGATGCGATGGGCGCACTCCGCGAGCCGGCGCTCCTCCTCCCGCACCAGCGAGAAGCCGAGCTCGGCAGCGTCCACCAGGGCATAGAAGCCACCGCTGTAGGCCACCGAATAGGTTACATTGCCCAGGCCCGGAACATGAACCGAGGCGCGGTAGGTGTCGATATAGCTGGGCAGCCCCTCGCAGGTGACCGATTCCACCGCGCCGTTCTCCACTCGAGCCTCGATGGCCACCAGGCCCGCCGGCGCCTCCAGCTTGAAATGCTGGACGCCCTCGCGCTTGGGCACGATGCCCGCCTCGAGCACCGCGGTGGCGGTGCAGAGGGTGTTGGACCCGGAGTAGATGGGGTAACCCATCACCTCCATGATGATGTAGCCGGCCGCGGCCTCCGGATCGGTGGCCGGCACGATCAGGTCCACCGACATCTCGGGGATGCCGTAGGGTTCGAAGAGCAGCAGCTTGCGCAGGCCGTCGGCGTCGTCGCGCAGATAGTGCATCTGGTCGCGCACCGTGGCGCCGGGCAGGGAGTCGATGCCGCCCAGCACGATGCGGCTGACGTCGCCGCCGGCGTGGGTGTCCATCATCTTGAAGGTCAGCGGACGGCTCATGGGCGCGGCTCCTGGCGGGCAGAGGGAGAGGCAAGGGCGAAGGGGGCGCCATGCTCGTCCCACTGGCTGTCGGGGACGATGACGATCTTGCCCAGGAAGTTGCTGCCGCGGCTGACGAAGTAGCGCTCGGCCTCGTGCAGCGCGGAGAGCCGGAAGGCGGCGTGGAGCACCGGCTTGAGCTCGCCGGAACGGATCCATTCGACCAGCTGCTCGGCCTCCTCACGGGTGCCGTGGGAGACGCCGAAGAGCTGCACCTGGTAGAGGTAGATGCGCGTCCAGAGGATCTCCGAGATATTGCCGCCGCTGGCCCCGGCGATGGAGAGCCGCGGGTAGGTGGTGCGGGCCCTCATGTCGTGGATCATGGTGTCGATGAAGAGATCGGTCATCTCGCCGCCGACCAGGTCCATCACCGCATCGATGGGCGCACCGCCGGTGGCCTCCAGCACCCGAGGAACAAAGCTCTCCAGGTCGCCGCGGTCGATCACCGCCTCGGCGCCCAGCGCCCTGAGCGCCTCGGCCTTCTCCGGCTGGCTCACCGCATAGGGAATCGCCCCGACGATGCGACACAGCTGGATCAGCGCCGTGCCCACCCCGCCGCTGGCGCCGGTGACCAGCACCCGCTCGCCGGCGCTGACCCGCGCCGAGGTCATCATGTGGTAGGCGGTCTGGTAGGAACACATGCCCATGGCGGCCAGTTCGGCATCCTTGATCTCCGGGTTGGGCACGTGGTGGAACTGGTCCGAGGGCACCGCCACGTATTCGGCGAAGCCGCCGTCGGCGCCGTGGCCGTAATAGTCCGGGGTCAGGTTGATGTCGCGCCGGGCGTCGGCGTAGAGGTTGAAGTCGAGCAGGCCCCGCTCGCCGATCCGCGCCGGGTCGACCCCCTCGCCCACCGCCGCCACGCGCCCGGCGATGTCGGCGCCCTGGATGCGCGGGAAGGTCAGGGTCGGCTCGCCGCCCATGGCAAAGGACGTCACCTGGCCCTTCTTCACCGGGTAGAGCCCCTCCCGGGCCTTGCGGTCGGTGTTGTTCTTGGCAGTGGCGGTGACCCGCACCAGCACCTCGCCGTTCCCCGGCCGGGGAACGGGCACATCGTCACGGTAGACCAGCCGATCGATGTCACCATGCCCGGTCAGCAGCATGGCCGCCATGGTGGCGGGAAGGGGTGTGTCCGGGTTGGAAGCTGCCATCCGCTGTCTCCTCTCGCTGGATTCCCGGCAGGATGCCAAAGAACCCGCCTCCGCGGAAGGTGGCAGATCAGCCTCCTCCCCGCCAGGGCGTTTTCTATCGCAGCGTCTATCAGAGTGCTTGTTCCGCCAAATAAGTTGTATAGTGTTTGCATATATAAAAAAGAGCCACGTAATTGATGTAGACCAAGGAAATTCGTTATCACTTGTATAGGTCTCACACATGAACGTCTCCAGCCAGCACCACAACCCCTCGGCGACCGTCATCCGTTCGCTGCTGCAACACGACCATGAGCTGTCGGTGTATGCCAATGACATGGCGTATCCCCTGAAGGCGACGGTGGCTGAACTGGATCCGAGGAGCGGTCTCCTGGTGCTGGAGGTGGAGTATGCCGGGCCTGACATCGAACGCTATCTGACCGGCAGCGGCCTGAATGTTGATATGGAGGTGCTGAAGGGGCCGCAGGCCATGGAGCGTGAGACATACAGCCTCAGCAATATCGCCACCCGTCTGATCAAGACCGACAGCGCGCTATATCGCCTGGAGTGCCACCTCCCGGAGTCCGTCTTCGTCGCCGAGAATCGCGGGGCGATTCGCGTTCCCTTCATCCTTGGCATGCACGCTCGCGTCAGCATCGAGGTCTATCTGCATGAGCTCAGCGTGCCGGGGCGGCTGCGCAACCTGTCGGTCGGCGGCTGCATGGTCGATATCGATCTTGCCGACAGCGTCGCCATCAACGTGGACCAGGACATTCCCGGCGTTACCCTGGAATTTCCCAACGGGGAGAGCTTCTTCGCCGAGAGCAAGGTCCGCCATATCCGCCCCTTCGGCAATCACGGCCATGCTGCGGTAGGGCTCCAGTTCGCCCACCTGACCAGACACCAGACAGAGGCCCTGTTCCGATATGTGAGTGAATCGGAACGCGAGGCGGCCTATCGTACGGGGACCAATGACAAGATGACCCAGCACTCCCCGCTCTTCATCCCCGGGGCCAAGGAGAGGAAGATCCTGCAGCGAGACATCCAGGAGCACGAGAAGCACGCTCGACAGCCACCCATGGAGCGCGGCGTGATGGGCATCGCGCACCAGCTTCAGGTGGGGCTCATGTACATGAAGGCCCGTCAACTATTTCCCGAGAAGATCTTCTACGACTGCGCCGACGCGCTGCGCTATCTGATCGAGCAGGATCGCAAGGCTTTCCTGTACGCGCTGGCCTTCCTGAGGGATGAGCCGAGCTGGGTCCGCCATGCCGTTCAGGTGGCCGGCCACCTGGCGGACATGCTGCTGATGCGCGACCCCCACGACCCTCGGGTGCGGGAAGCCGTGCTGGGGGCCTTGTTGCACACCATGGGCAAGCCGCTGCTGATCAGTGCCGAGCTGCCCTCCTTGAAGGTCAACATGAACCCGGCTCAGAAGGCGGTGCTTCGTGAGCATGTGGCGGCGCTGTCCCGCAAGCTGAGTGAGCTGCGCTGGTCACCCAGCCCGACGTGTCGCGAGGTGATCGAGAACGCCAGCGAGCGGCTGGACGGCTCGGGATATCCGGCGGGCAAGCGAGGCGAGGCGCTCTCGGAGTTGATCCGGCTGGTAGCGGTGATCAAGGCGGTCAACCGACAGCTGCACGCCTCCAACGGCGTCCCCCCGCGCACGCCACTCGATGCCTACCGCAGGATTCATGAAGCGGCGGCGGCCTATGACAAGACGGTGCTGGTGGAGTATATCCAGGCCTATGGCCTCTACCCGATCGGCAGCCTGGCCAAGTTCTCCGGGGGCTTCCTGGCCTGGGTGATGGATATCGACGGCAAGGGGATGCCGAGGCAGGTGCATGTCATCAAGAACCTGCGCTTCCCCGAGACCAATATCAGCAACGTGCTGGGCAGCAGCGACTTCCTGCAGATCGGCAAGCTGGAGGACATCGTCGATCCCGCGGATTACGGGATAAGGGTCCTCAAGGTCTGACGTTTCCCCAGGCCGAGGCGATCCGCACCGGGCAGGGGGAATGGCCAACGAAAAAACGGCCACCGCCGCGATTGGCTAAGTGACCGTTTTTGCTGGTGTTCTTGGCGCGCCCAGAAGGATTCGAACCTTCGACCCCTGCCTTCGGAGGGCAGTACTCTATCCAGCTGAGCTATGGGCGCGCATTGCCCGGCACAAACACCAGGCGGTCGACATCCTAACCGCCAGGCCGGCGCCTGTCCAGCGCGGTCCGGCCACCGCGTCGGGGCATCTCATGCCAATGGCGGGGGGCATGGCATTTTCCTGCCGACTGGGTTGCCGGTATACTGTCCAGCATTACAGGCGTCAAGGCGTCATACGGCCGCGTCGGCATCCTGGCCCGCGCCGCGAATAACTTCATTACAGGACCGTCAAGAGGTGGTGAGAGTGAAATCCAGCAAGCTGATGATGGGGTGCCTGGCCGCCCTGGGCCTGACCGCCGGCATGGCTTCTGCCCAGGCCGATGTTGACCGCGATGCCATCGCCGAGCGTCTCAAGCCGATAGGCCAGCTCTGCCTGCAGGGCCAGGACTGCGGCACCCCGGCCGCAGACGAGGCTGAACCGGAAGAGGCCACCGACGCCGCCGAGGCAGAAGCCAACGGCAACGGTCTGGATGGCCAAGCGCTCTATGCAAGCGGCGGCTGCGCGGCCTGTCACGACAGCGGTGCCGCCGGCGCTCCGCGCCTCGGCAACACCGACGAGTGGGCCGACCGTCTGGAAAAGGGCATGGATGAACTCTATGCCAACTCCATCAACGGTATCGGCGCCATGCCGCCCAAGGGGGGCAACGCGAGCCTCTCCGACGACGAAGTCAATGCCATCGTCGACTACATGGTCGCCGAGGTCGAATAACACCGCCGACGCCGTCGGATAACGCGAGACGGGGCGCCCTTGAGGCGCCCCGTCTCTTTTATGGGTGCTCGGTGGAGGATCAGCCGCCGGGCAATACTGGCGCGATCTCAGCCGAGCAGCGAGCGCAGCCCGGCGATGGCATCCTTGCCGCGGGCCTGCTTCTTGTCCGGATCCTCCTTGTCGGCGCGACCCTCCCACTCCAGATCCGCCCCGGGCAGCTCATCCAGGAAGCGGCTGGGCGCGCAGTCCATCAGCTCGCCGTAGGCCTTGCGCTGGCGGGCCAGGGTCAGGGTCAGAGTGCGCCGCGCCCGGGTGATGCCCACGTAGGCCAGGCGGCGCTCCTCCTCCACGGTGCCCGCCTCGATGGCGTTGCGGTGGGGCAGCAGCTCCTCCTCCAACCCCATCAGGTAGACATGGGGGAATTCCAGCCCCTTGGAGGCGTGCATGGTCAGCAGCTGCACCCGGTCAGAGTCGTCCTCCTCGGCCTGCTGCTCGAGGATGTCGCGCAGCACCAGCCGCGAGATGGCCGCCTCCACGCTGTCGGTCTCGGTCTCCTCGGAGGCCGTGCTCTCTTCCGGGTCGGCCTGCATCGACTTTTCGAGCTGGTCGATCAGCGTCCAGACGTTGGCCATGCGCCGCTCGGCGATGGTGGGCGCGCTGGCGTTCTGGTAGAGCCAGGCCTCATAGTCCATCTCGCGCAGCATGTCGCGGATAGCGGCGATGGCATCGCCCTGGTCCATGCGTCGCCGCACCCCGTCGATGAAGTGGGTGAAACGTCCCAGCCGCTCCACGGCCCGGGCCGACAGCTGCTGCTCCAGCCCCAGCTCATGACAGGCGGAAAACAGCGAGATGCCGCGGCCAGTGGTCGGATCATTGGCATAGTTGGCGAGCTTCTCCAGGGTCCCGGGACCAATCTCCCGACGCGGCACGTTGACGATGCGCAGGAAGGCGTTGTCGTCAGCCGGATTGATCAGCAGCCGCAGGTAGGCCATGGCGTCCTTGATCTCGTTGCGCGAGAAGAAGGAGGTGCCGCCGGAGAGCTTGTAGGGAATCTGGTAGTGCTGCAGCTTGAGCTCCAGCAGCCGGGCCTGGAAGTTGCCGCGGTAGAGCACCGCGAAGTCGCGCCACTCGGCGCGCTCCTTGATGCGCCGGGTGAGGATCTCGCTGGCCACCCGCTCCGCTTCGGCCTCCTCGTGGCGGTTGACCACCACGCGGATCGGTGCGCCCTCGCCCATCTCCGACCAGAGGGTCTTCTCGTAGACGTGGGGGTTGTTGCTGATCAGGGTATTGGCGGCGCGCAGAATGGTACCGGTAGAGCGGTAGTTCTGCTCCAGCTTGACCACCTGCAGGCGCGGGAAGTCCTCGCCCAGGGTCACCAGGTTCTCGGGGCGAGCGCCACGCCAGGCGTAGATCGACTGGTCGTCATCGCCGACCACGGTAAAGGTCTGGCGTTCGCCCATCAGCAGCTGCACCAGCTTGTACTGACTGACGTTGGTGTCCTGATACTCGTCCACCAGCATATAGTGGATGCGCTTGCGCCAGCGGGCCAGGGCCTCGGGGTCGTCGCGCAGCAGCACCACCGGCAGCAGGATCAGGTCGTCGAAGTCCACCGCATTGTAGGCCTTGAGGTGGCGATTGTAGGCCTCGTAGACCCGGGCGGCGAACAGCTCGTCGTCGTCCGCGGCGTGGGACATCGCCTGGCCCGGCAGCACCAGATCGTTCTTCCAGGCCGAGATCCGCTGCTGCACCGAGTTGATCGCCTCGGCGTCCACCTGGGCATCCTTCTGCATCAGATCGCGCAGCAGCGCCTTGGCGTCCTCGGGGTCGAAGAGCGAGAAGCCGGGCCTGTAGCCCAGCGCCTTCAGCTCGCGGCGGATGACATTGAGCCCCAGGGTGTGAAAGGTGGAGACGGTGAGCCCGTGCCCTTCGCGTCCCTTGAGCAGCTGCCCGACTCGCTCCTTCATCTCCCGAGCGGCCTTGTTGGTAAAGGTCACCGCGGCGATACGCCGAGCGCTCATGCCGCAGGCCTGTACCAGGTAGGCGATCTTGGTGGTGATCACGCTGGTCTTGCCCGAGCCGGCCCCGGCCAGCACCAGGCAGGGGCCGTCGATATAGCGCACCGCCTCACGCTGGCGAGGGTTGAGCTTGGCCAGGCGCTGCTGGATGGTGGCAGGAGTCGGGGTCATGGAGCTTGCCTCGGGGTGTCCACCGGTGCCGCGCCGGCGAAGCCCAGCTGTCGCCAGGCCTCATAGACCAGCACCGCACAGGCGTTGGAGAGGTTCAGGCTGCGGCTGTCTGCGCGCATGGGAATGCGCAGCCGCTGCGCTTCGGGCAGCGCCTCGAGCATCGCCTGGGGCAGGCCGCGGGTCTCGGGGCCGAACACCAGGGCATCGCCCTCCCGGTAAGCCGGCTCAGGATAGCCGGTACGCCCCCGGGTCGAAACGGCGAACACCCGACCAGGCGCGGCCTTCTCGAGGTAGGCCGCCCAGTCGCGGTGCACTCGCACCGCCGCCCACTCGTGATAGTCGAGGCCGGCGCGTCGGAGACGCTTGTCGTCCAGCACGAAGCCCAGCGGCTCGATCAGGTGCAGACGAAAGCCGGTGTTGGCGCAGAGCCGGATCAGGTTGCCGGTGTTGGGGGGAATCTCGGGCTGATAGAGAACGACATCGAGCATTCGGGGATCCGGTAGAACGCGGGCGGGCCCCGTGACAGGGCCCGCCATCATCATCGCCCGGGGGCGACGCACTGGGCTCAGAAGCGCAGGCGAACCCCGGCCTGGGCGCCGCGATCCAGGGTACGGGTACTCGCGTCATTGTCGAAGTCGGCACCCAGCTGACGCAGCCCGAGATAGCCATCGACGTTGGGAGTGAAGGCGTAGCGGGCGCGCACGCCGATCTCGTAGCCATCCTCCAGGTCACGGCTGGCGACCACGCCAGGGGTATAGAAGCCGTAGCCGCCCAGGGAGACCTCGGGGAGGTTAGGCAGGTAGACATAGCCGTAGCCGCCCAGGCCCAGGCCGCCACCCTTGCCGATATCGGTATCGTACTGGGTCCAGCGGGCGCCCACCCCCACCTCGCGCTCACGGGTATGGCTGGCGCCCATCAGCTGAGCATGAAAGACGGTGGCATCCTCGCGGTACTCGCTGTGGAGCACGCCACCGCCAAGACTGATACCGTCTACCACCTCACCGGCGGCCGCGAACTGCACCGCATCCGGCCCCAGGTTGAGGTCGAGGCTGGAGGAAGCCTGGACCTGGGCCGCGGCGCCCAGCAGGGCAAGGCCACCGGCCAACAGCATCAGTGTGGATTTCATCTCGCTCTCCTCGGCTTGTCCGATCGGCTTTCCATGTACGATACTTGTACAATTACTTTGTAGTGTAGCGCAAGCGCCGTCACACCGAGGGAGAGGCACCATATCGGGCCCGATAGTCGCGAATGGCGGCGGCATGGCCGCGCAGGGCATCGCCGGCCTGCTCTTCAAGATAGGCCAGGACCATATCCAGCGTCACGATGCTGACCACCGGCATGCCGTAGCGCGCCTCGACCTCCTGGATGGCACTCAGTCCCTTGCCCTCGACTTCCGCACTGCCGCGCTCCTGGCGATCCAGGGCGATCACCACCCCGGCGGCGCGGGCGCCGGCCGCATCGATCAGCGTCATCACCTCGCGTATGGCGGTGCCGGCAGTGATCACGTCGTCGATGATCAGGATATCGCCGGCCAGTGAAGCGCCGACGATACTGCCCCCCTCGCCGTGGGCCTTGGCCTCCTTGCGATTGAAGGCGTAGGGCAGATCACGGTCGTGATGATCGGCCAGCGCCACGGCGGTGGTGGCAGCCAGGGGAATCCCCTTGTAGGCGGGACCGAAGAGCACGTCGAAGGCGGGGGCGCGATCGACGATGGCGCGGGCGTAGAAACGCCCCAGCCGCGCCAGGGCACCGCCGGTGCGGAACAGCCCGGCATTGAAGAAGTAAGGGCTGACCCGGCCCGATTTCAGGGTGAACTCGCCGAAGCGCAGCACGCCCTGGTCGATGGCGAACTCGATGAATTCACGCTGGTAGTCCTGCAGCGCAGGCGTGCCGGAGTGTTCCACTGGTGGCTCCTATCGGCTTTATTGGCGCGGGCCCTTTACCCAAACGTCGAAACGTCGGGTATCATACACGCGCGACGGTAAAGGGACCACGTATGAAAATTGCCACCATCAATGTCAACGGTATCCGGGAGGCGGTCGGTCGAGGCTTTCTCGACTGGCTGGCCAACCAGGATGCCGATGTCGTCTGCGTCCAGAACCTCAAGGCCAAGAGCTTCGAGCTGGA
>LFCJ01000737.1_pt1 | contig 21386 bp, 34 predicted proteins | sample 643141 | NCBI WGS metagenome assembly LFCJ01 (sample SAMN03766243, study PRJNA286221) | soda lake metagenome | biome: soda lake; feature: Kulunda steppe; material: water; isolation source: sample B1-Br-g2 brine of Lake Bitter-1 | place: Russia: Kulunda steppe | collected 2010-07
GGGAGGGGCAGCGGCGCAGGCGGATGAGGGCGTGGTCAAGGGGAGGCAGTGTGCATGCAAGCACACACCCACTCTATGAGTGCCCCGCGTGCGCAACATAGAAGACAGCTGTCCTGCAGGTGCCTCAAACGAGCAAATTGGCTCTGACAGACGGCTCAAATAAGCCATAGTACAAAACGTGCGCCGCTAGCCTGCCCGCTTCCGCACATGGCCCAGGGCCTGGGCCTCGAGTCTCCGTTACTCGCTCACGCAATGTGCACAGCGCGCGTACAGCCCCAACCCCCCATACCTGCTGCTGGGCCCCAAGCCGGAGTGGTCAAAGGGCATTTGCCCCATGTGCCACTGGCGCTGGCGCTGGCGCTGCCGCTGCTGCTGCTGCCGCTGCTGCTGCTGCCACGCCGCCAGCTGCTGGGGCCTGGGCGCCTCGAGCTTGGCCTCAATCTGGTGGATGGCCTTGTGGAGGTCCAGCTCCGCCACCGTTGCAGACTGCGGCGCAAGGGCCCAGCAGGAGCAAAAGACTGGGCGCAAGCGAATTTGGAGGGTCGGCGCAAGTGCACGCCTGGGTGATAAGGAGAAGGCACCAGTGGTGTGGCGGGGACACGGAGACCAGGAGAGAGACACCCTATCGTCCGCAGGGGGTGGGAAGCGCCAGCATGGCTGAGCGTGCGCAGCGGTGGTGTGTACCCAAAAGACGTGTGCGGCAGTGTGCACCCAAAAGACGTGTGGGGTGGTGTGCACCTGAAAGACATGTGCGCACATATGGACTGCGTTGGACAACAGAAGTAAGTGGGCTTGGGCCGCTGGCAGCAGGGAGGCCTGGTTCGGCACAGAAGGCGTGCGTTGCAGTGAAGCTACAGGGGTGCGTGCCTCCTGGCCCGCTCTCCTTTCATGCAAGGATATCCTGTCCAGCAAAACAGGCTGGCCTTGCTGCTGCGGCCATCCCTGCATGATCCTGGCGCTCTTCCTCAGCTGCTGCATGACTGCCACCGCTGGGAGTAGTCCTGTGCCTGTGGTGTATGTGCACACCCGCACGCACATGCACACACACAAACACACACGTACACACATACACACACAAGCAAGCGCGCGTGTGGGCGGGCAGCACCACACAAACCTGCCACGCAGTAGCATCCATGCCGCCAAGGTGAGGGCGCATCACAGTCAGCGTCAGGCGCTCGCCTGCAGGCATGCAGCAAGCATACACATGCCCTCAGCACGGTGCCGGGCCCTCTGCCCAAGCAGCCACCTTTTGCATGTGCCATGAGCCCGATGCTGTCTGCATGCAAGCTTGGTAATTGTGTGAATGCCAAGCATGTTCATGTTCATGCCCTAAGCTGCCAACAGTTGTTGCATTTGCGTAGCCAGGGTTGCTCCCTCTGCCAGCAAGCAGGGTGACCAGCACGCGTCCATCATGGGCCAGCTTCCCAGGTACAAATAACTCTACAGGAGCTGCCCTCCCAGTATGGTTCCAATTTCAACATATGTCCCGAAGGCCTGCCCTCCCAGACTCAGCGCAGCCCTCCCACTGTGCGTGCCGTCCCTGTGTCAGTCTACTGATTGGCAGCTAGATCTCCCTCGCTGCCTGCCTGATTTGGTATGTGTGTGTCCATGTGAGCTGCGCAGCCTACCCATGCTCACCACACGATCAAATCCTTGCAGCCCCTGCCAAATGCTCTGGCTACAAACAAGCAGCCCCCCTCTCCCTCCCCCCGCCCACTGCTTGGCCTGGCTGCAAGCCCTCCCCCAGCCAGCAGCACGCCCACAGAGCACACCTTTCAGCACGCGCACACACCGGCCACGTGCACGCGCCAGCCCCGTGCACTCGCCATTGCACGCAGGCGCAGCATTACCATGGAACCCACCGATGGCCCCGCTAGCACTCAGCAGGAGCACCACGCCACCCGGCGCATGGCTCGCCGCCAGGCAGTTTCCATGCAGGGTGCGTGCCACGGTGGCTGGCCCAGGCCCGACATCATCAAGCAGCAGCGGCAGCAGCAGGTCATGGGGGAGGGGGGCATCATGGTAGCAGGAGGCAAAGGTGTCCAGCTGCTGGTGGACCACAGCCTCCCGCCTGCAAGCGTGTATTGTATGCATATGTGTGTGCGGGTGTGTACATGTGTGTGTATATGTGTACATGTGTGTCTGCATGTAGACGCGCACAGGCACGTGGTCGTACACTTGTGAGTGTATACACAGATGCATACACAGGTGCACGCACACATCCACATGCACAACAGATGTGAACATGGGATACACTGTACGGCACTTGCCCGACTAAACTGATGAGCACAATCCTAACCCCTTCCTACACAAACATGCCACCATGGCAAACACACACACCAACGCCCACATGCACATGCACACAAAAACAAACATGTACATGCATGCACACATACGCGCACTATCACACGCACACATTGAAAAACTTCCTGCCCACACAAACACAACACACACACCACACACGCACACATGCGCACACGCACGCACACACGCACACACCCAACACAAACACACACACACACACACACACACATTCGTGCACGCACATTCACTTACGCCATCACTGGAATTTACAAATTAATGCTTTTGATGAGGTGGTTTATGCACTTTATTGCGCACATGTGAACGTGAAAACGCATGCATTTGTTGTGCAAGCACTCACTGAATAGGCGCCTCGAGCTCTGCAGGCGGCACAAGGTGGTAGTTCCGCGAGGATGCAGGGCAGCACACAAAGGTGGCTTTGTCACCTGCAGGCCCCAGGCCCTGCTCGTCATGGAGTGCTAGGGCCTCAGGACGACTGCCAGGTTGAAACGCAGGCCAGCTGACGCCATGGCTGACTGACATGACAGCTTCATGGATCCTCAACCATGCCACGCCCTATTCATGTACAATTCTACCTAATTCAACAATAGAAATCCAGGGCCTTTTCTCAGTAATTCCTCACTGCTGCCCTTTTGATCACAAGATGCAGCAGAAAAGTGAAAGGTATACTGCCCATGGATTTTATGATGATCCAGAATAAAGGTTAAAGAGAAATTAAAAGACAATGTTTGCAAGTAATCGAACGGCCACTCTACCCAGTAGACGCCGTAAGTGAGAACTGCAGACTAAACCGTATTTATGACTCCTGCTCGAAGGATTAGGAGGTAGCTGCGCCCAGATTCCACACCTCAGATCCAGGTTCTTCCCATTTTTTTTGTTGGCGGGCAGCTTGGTACAGGGGGAGTATTCAGTGTTAGAACAACCTTGGATAAGCGGCAAGATGTGTGGGATTTTAGCCATCCTCAACTCCACCGACACCTCACCCGCGATGCGGGCCAAGGTGCTGGATCTCAGCAACCGGCAGCGGCACAGAGGCCCGGACTGGTGCGTTGCGAGCGTGTCTGTGCGAGCTTGTGCGTACGTATGATTGTTTAGGCAACGGGTCAAGGCTGCTTGCACGCAAAACGTGCGTGCCCTCAAAGATACAGGGAGACGCGCCACCCTGCAGGAACACAGGGTCAAGGCCCAGGCAGCTGCCTGTCTCCCCGTCCGCCCGCACATCGCAGCCACATCCACTGCATACTGGCCATCTACATCTTGTGTGCAAGGGTTTTTTTAGTGCACATGCACGGGAACATGCAGGTCCGGGCTGTTCCACTCCGGCAACCACTTCCTCGCCCACGAGCGCCTCGCTATCATGGACCCCAACTCTGGCGACCAGCCCCTGTTCAACGAGGACCGCACCATCGTGGTCACTGTCAACGGCGAGCTTTACAACTACCAGGCCCTGCTGAAGCATATCAAGGACAAGCACCCCAACAAAAAGTTTGCAACCAACAGTGACTGCGAGGTGGGGCTGCATAGGGATGATAGGAACGAGCTGTGGTGTGAGCATACAGGGCATGGATGTGTGTTTACGCTTGCGGCCAGCACTCTGTACCCTAGCACATGAAGGGTCACACGCTCTGGCTGCTGCACCGCTTTTGCATGAACAGCATGACCAGTCTCTCTCCTCCCTTGCACAGCTGAATTTTAAGATATCAGGCATGGTGCTTGATGTAAGCTGGGGTGTTCAGCAGCGCAAAGGCAAAGATCTGCATGCCAAGATGCATGTCAGTGCGCACATCCAGTCTTACAATGAGCACAGGGCCCAGTCAGTTTTTTGGGAGCTGTGGAGTCCCATGCTGTGAGAGGATGTCTGACACGCCGCTAAGATGAACCATTGCCATTTTTGTGGCCTTGCTCCAGGCTGTGCACACACATTGCACTGTTATTTCTTTGAAGGCTGCAAGGCAAGTTGTTACATGATATTCACGGCTTTGGTATTTTGAAGCACACTCATGCCACTATGTTTTGCAGCACACCCAGGTCAATGCTGCGGTGAAGCTTAACAAGGGCAAGCATGTCCATTGCTTTAACCTGACATCGTGCCAGGGCCTAAGCTGATATTTTATCTCTCATCCTGCCTTGCGGTGAACCTCTTTTTGACGACCAAAAGGTCCACCAGCTCCCAAGTCAACGCACACAGGCCTTTGCCACCCTCAAAGCCTGACTGCTGCACATCCCAGCTTTTGCCAACTGTAGGTCATCAGCCACTTGTATGAGATGCACGGAGAGGAGGTGGCCTCAATGCTGGATGGCTTTTTCGCCTTTGTGATCCTTGACACTCGTGACAACAGCTTCTACATCGCCAGGTCAGTTTGCTGTATTGCAGCGCTCTCTTGGTGTGCCAGGCCTTGGTGGCAGCGCCACTTGCAATATTGAACCCTGATAGCTGCAGGCATGCGGCATTTGGCTGCACCTCACGTGCCCCTTATTTCGTCTTAATCTTTTAAGATTTTCTGCATTTTACAGAGAATCTTGAAGATCTCGAGCAAGAGACGAAGCCAGCAAGTCTGTTCACTGCTCCAATTTGAGTGCACTTGCGCCCTGGTCTGTCTCTTTGCAGGGATCCTTTTGGTGTGACTTGCATGTACCTTGGATGGGGAAAGGACGGCTCGCTTTGGGTTGCCAACGAGATGAAGTGCTTGAAGGTAATGATCCCGAGGGCACCAGACTGGTTGGTTTATGCTTCTTGGTCACCAGGACAGGGCCTTCTCAATCGCACGCTCTGACCTTCTGCACGTCTGCCACCAAGCCTGGGAAGTGCAAGATCCCACCGGTGAGCAAGCATGGGCCCAAGGCTGCCAGGACTGAAGCACAACACGCCAGCGCACATGCCAAACTGGTGGACACTTGGCAGAGCCTGCAGCTGTACATGCTCGAGCTGGTTGTGGCAGCAGGATCAGGCAAGTGCTGTCCCCTGGTCAGCCAACAGGAGTCGCAGCTCGGCGCGACTGGCCTGTTAAGCATACATTCCAAGACAAGAGGTGACCCTGATGCTCTCTGCAGGATGACTGCACCAGATTGGAGCAGTTCCCCCCTGGCCACTATTACAGCAGCAAAACCCACTCCTACACCCGCTACTTCAACCCCCAATACTACCTGGACTTTGAAGCCACGCCTTCAAGGTGCGTAATACCCCGAGGGGCTGCTTGTGCTGGACTTTCGAGTGCGTGTTGGCGCCCCGAGGTTCTGTGTGACCTTGCCCCTGCCTGCATGAAGGCAGGAACCAACCGAAAACACTCCTGTCCACCTTGCAGCTGTCCCTGTCCACCTTGCAGCTGTCCCTGTCCACCTTGCAGCTGTCCCTGTCCACCTGATGAGCAGCGTGATTCTCAACTCGCATATGCCCGCTTGTTTTCGGGACCCTCCCCACCGGAGCCCTTGACTTGGTCGCATCCAGGGCTTGCGTAAAACTCTGTACTTGCATATTCCACAGCGGGTTTGTCTTGTCTTTTTCGTTGAGTTACAGAGTTTTGCACGACGGGCATGTCCAGGGCCATGTAGATCTACAACCATCGCGGGTTGGTCCACCAACTTGAAATTGCTGGCATGTAACTTGAACCAAGAAACCGTCGAGGAGCCGTCTAAGACCTGGCCAGCAGCGTGGCTCACACGAGCCGCACTCATGTACACATGCAGGTACCCCACCGGGGCCTTGGACCTGGTTGCCCTGAGGACCTCTTTTGAGCGGGCTGTGGAGAAGCGGTTGATGAGTGACGTGCCTTTTGGTAAGTTGATGTGGCTTATGATGTGGAGACGTGGTTGATGGGTGATGTGCCTTGTGGCGAGTGATGTGCCTTTTGACGCAGAGAAGTGGTTGATGAGTGATGCGCCTTGTGGTGAGTGCTTGATCATTTTCGAAAGGATAGGTGGGCTGCTGACTGGAGGTGCGGATCCTTATTACCAAACATTTGAGTTTGGGTGGAAGGATGGCGTGCCTGGTCGCACCAAGCGCCCTCCTGGCAGAAGACGGATTTGAAAAGCCCTGAGCACGGCATGTTTGAACATCATGGCCCGATCACTCGCTTGTACATGGCATATTTGATCTGCGTTTGTAACGGAAACAGCTGGCTTAGCTGCTGCTGCTGCTACTGCACGTGTGCTGTGTCCATAAGTAGGCCTCTGCTCTTTTTTTCAACCGTCCTCTCTGCTGTGCCTTGCAGGTGTGCTGCTGAGTGGTGGCCTTGATAGCTCCCTTGTGGCCGCCGCTGCCAGCCGGATGATCAAGTCTCAAAAGTGGGGCAACAAGCTGCACAGCTTCTGCATTGGCCTGCCAGGTAGGGCGCGCAGAGCGAATACACGATGACGCCCAGCATCTTTTGCAAGTGGCATTGGGCATGCTGGTGTACATCTAGCAGCTGCGGCACCTTGTATCGGACTCCTGCTGCGCTCATTCAGCACATGCACTGCACTAGTGCTGGGCGCCTGCATTGGACTCCTGCTGCACCATGCATTGCACTCCCAGCAGCAGACATCATGGGGTCGAGGGCGCTAGCAGGTGGCTTCTAGAGCTCCCTCCCAGGTGGAGGGTGCAAGCCACCAACAAGCTTTCGCGCGTGGGAAGCGTGCTGTTTGGCTGCGGGCAGGTGCCATGTGCGGCCTTGAGTTGTGATCTACCCGTACTCTGGCTATAGTATGACAAGAGGGAGCTCACAGTCAATGCCCTGTTCCTGTGTGTGGCCTCCAGGCTCGCCCGACCTCCTAGCTGCCCGCCAGGTGGCCGACTTCCTGGGCACTGAGCACCACGAATTCACCTTCACTGTCCAGGTGCGTTGGTGGGGCGCCCAGGGTGGCGTGGGGCATGCCCCTGCAGGACCCCGCCCTGATGGCTTCATCTCTGGGCGGCAGCACCTTTGCTGCCGCTGCTGGGGAATGTGGGGCGTGCAATCTGCTGCTGCTGCTGCTGCTGCTGCTGCTGGGGTACTGGACGGCCCTGCTGCTGAAGGTGTGGGGTCGCATAAATCGCTGTTGGGGATAAGACCGGGTTCAGCCAGATCTTCCCTGATGTGGCCAGCTCTTCTGGCTTGGACAGCTCTTCCAAAGGGTTTTTGCCCTCAGGAGGTTGTGGACCTTGGCTGGCCTTGCTGCTTGTGCCAAAGTTGTCTTGTGAGATATGCTGGAGTCTGCTCCGTCAAAGCTTTGTGCTCACATTGCCCTTCATTGTGTGCACAACTTTGTGAACTGGACGGCGCGCATGCAGGACGGGATTGATGCAATCCGGGACGTAGTGTACCATGTGGAGACGTTTGACGTGACAACCATCCGCGCCAGCACGCCCATGTTCTTGATGTCGCGGAAGATCAAGGCCATGGGCGTGAAGATGGTGCTGAGTGGCGAGGGTAGCGATGAGGTGTTTGGGGGCTACCTGTACTTCCACAAGGCGCCCAGCAGGGTGAGTGAGTGACTGTGCCTCCCCTTTCCCCCTCTTCATGGGCCTCTCTGCTCCCTTGCGGGCACTCACTTGCGGGTGCAATGCACCATTAAAGCCTGGCTCATGTGCTGAGCAGTGGAAGAGAGCGCTCTGGGTGCGTGCACGATTTGTGCCATCCATCCATAAGGTGCACGCACTCGTAAGACCAGAACAGATTTGCCAAGTCGCTTTTATGGTCGCCAACCCAAGGGCATTGCACCGCGTAGCTCAACTTTATGATATGACTTGATTCGTGACAGGGAATGCGTGACTGATCGCGGACCAGCATGCCTTGGCATGCTGTTGCCCCTTGCTTGCTTGTTGCCCCTTGCTGTGCCCCATGGGATTCAGGGCCTAGATAAGGGGCCCATTGGCTTGCATGTCTCCTTGTGGCTGGCGGCGGTCCCCGTGCTCCCACACGTCAAATCTTGCTGCTTGCTGCACCCCACGGCGCACGTGCTGCTCGCCGCCTTTGCCGTGCCGACGCACCGCTGCCCCCCCTCCCTGTGCCCCCCCTCTGCCCTCAGGAGGAGTTCCAAGACGAGACGGTGCGCAAGGTCCAGGCGCTGCACAAGTACGACTGCATGCGTGCCAACAAGTCCACGATGGCCTGGGGTGTGGAGGCGCGCGTGCCGTTCTTAGACAAGTGAGTCCCCCCCCTCAACTCCCCCCTGTGCAGGGCCGCACCTTGTGACAGGGCTGGATTTGAGCTTTGCACAGGAGGCCTGTAGATTCGTGGGTGGCCTGCGTTTTGTACTGATGCCGTGTGGGGCAATGCTGGTGCCTTATTGGGAACTGGTGCTGCGTTTGTCCTTGCCTGGACCAAAAGTGTTTTGCAGGGCATGATTTGCACCCTGCACCCTGTCAAGGCAAATGGCGCTGCAGGCAGGCGGTCCAGCACAGTTAGCAGGGCAGCCTGTTTAGGGGTGCCTGCCATTTTGGGCCAGTAGACCGTGTGTGTGGGCGCCCAGCAGTGTCACGCCTGCACTTTGGAGCAGGCGTGTGAGGCCTCTCGAGTTGAGGATGGCATGTGCTAACACATGCGGCTGTGCTCGCATGCGTTTTCGCAGGGAGTTTGTGAGTGTGGCAATGTCCGTAGACCCCAAGGAGAAGATGATTGACAAGGCTAGCGGTGAGGCGACGCTGGCACGGGAGCGCAGGGGTGACTGCGGCTGATGACTGCCTGCAGGATGGGACAGATGTGGGATAGGAATGTCCCCGCACACACTTGCATGAAGCTGTTGCTGCGCTGCTGCATGGCGCAGGCGCGCTGGCCATGCCGGCACGCCTCCTTCTGAGCCGCAATGCACCGTGATCTTGCTGCCCCTTCACGCTTGCTTGACCCTCAGTGTGGGAGGGGCATGCGCGCTTGTTGGAGCTGGTGGGTCAATGAGCCAACAAGCCGCTTGCGTAGGAGTCCTTGCAGGAGAAAGGCATCCCCCAAAATCACACAGGCCAAAAGATGCTGCGCAGGCCAAAAGACCCCAGGCACGCGGGCCAAAAGACGTATCCCCCAAGCACGCAGGCCAAAAGATGCTGCGCAGGCCAAAAGACCCCAGGCACGCAGGCCAAAAGAAGCTGCAGGTGTTGCGTTACTGTGCTTATGATGCGCGCCTGCGTGCCCGACCGCAGGCCGCATCGAGAAGTACATCTTGCGGAAGGCGTTTGACACGCCAGAGAAGCCGTACCTGCCCAAGGATGTGCTGTGGCGCCAGAAGGAGCAGTTCAGTGACGGCGTGGGCTACAGCTGGATTGATGGCCTGAAGGAGCACGCGGAGAAGCTGGTCAGCGACCAGCAGCTGCAAAGCGCCCCCCACAGGTGCGTGTATGCAAACGTGTGCGTGTAGATCCAGCAGTTTGTGTGGCCCAGGTGTGGGGGCGCATGTGCCCAGCCGTAAGCGCTACACTACAGGAATGGGTGTGGCATGAGAATGCAGGCATGGGGTGTGGAGGTTTGTGTGGCTTGCTCGTCAAACTAGGTATGCATGCCAGTGATGGTGCAAATGTCTGGGCACCGGGGAACAAGGTTACCTGCAGGCCCGCGCGTGCGTCCCCTCAGCCAGGTTGGCTGCCTGAGCAGCTCTTCACAAGCCTCTGTCCATTGGAGTTGAGAAAGCTGCCTTTTTTTACCTGTGCGTGTGCCTCTGTGCCCTGCTCTCAGCTGCCATTGTGGGAGTGCCCTAATTTGATGTTCGCGCTGCCTTGGTTGTCAGGTTTCCCAACAACACCCCCCGGACAAAGGAGGCTTACTGGTACCGCTCCATTTTTGAGGAGCACTTCATCTCGGCTGCTGCTGAGCAGACAGTCCCAGGCGGCCCAAGGTGTGGGGGCACTGCTGTGCCTTGCGGCTGCTGGCCTTCAGCAGCTGGAGGGCAAGTGAGCTTGAAGGCATTGGCATAACAGCATGAAGTGTCTGTGCTTTGCCTTGTATAGGCTCCCAATGTAAACTGATAGATCGGGGTGCCAATGCAAATGCATGTTGATGATTATTACTGGTTGTGTGGAGCACACTGCCAGGCACCCATGACCGCTTGGGATGTGCGCAGAAGGTAACAGGGAAGGGATATGGCTGAGCCCTTTTGCTGCTGCTTGCAGGGACGCTCCTCCTACTCGACAGTGCACATGCGCATGCACACTTTCGTGCATGCCCGCCCACATGCACGCGTGCCCACACACATACACACACACACACATTCTGCTCTCACGCGTTCATACAGTGTGGCGTGCTCAACCGCCACAGCAGCTGCATGGGATGCGGCCTGGCTCGGTAGCGAGGACCCATCTGGACGCGCAGTGCACGGCGTACATGATCAGGTGTGCATGAAGTGGGTGCCAAGGTGCGCTCGTGCCTGCTTCAAGTCCTGTGTTGTTTGATGGGCCCACTGTGACCATAACAGCCTGAGTTGCATCAAGGATGGAAGAGCGTGGCATGCCCCTAGCGCCTTGAAGTGGTTGACTCAAGGGACGAGATTGACAGTGTGGCCTGGCTCTTGTCACGCCAAAGCCTGGTAGCGTCTCTACAAGGGTCTGCCTCTAGTTGAAGCGCAATAAATCCCTTTCACCCTTTCTGCCCAAGTATTAAGAGCGGTCAATCAGGTAAGATAGCCTGTAACACTAGCGGCCATATTGCATGCATGTCCATGAAAGTATGGCTCTGGGCTTATGATGAACAATGGCTCTGAGCCAGTGTCCACTCTGCTTCAGGGCTGAAGCAAATATCCGTGGCCCAGTCTCTTGGTGCAGGAAGAGCGCCGTGGGGCTCGCATACCAGTTAAGCACTTGATGGCACATGTGTGCATGAACAATCATGCGCATTAATGAACAGGTGAAACAAACAGGTAACCACATAAACAGGCATACAGGCAAATTCACAAAGGAAAACTCGGCAAAAATTGTGCAAATGTGTCATCCTTGGTGTCTCAGCAAGATAACATGTCCATTCTGCAGAAACTGGAAAGCGCCCTCTTGCCTGCATCTTTGAGGCTCCATCTCAGCAGCCTCCCTTGCTCCTGTGGCCCATGCGCAAAAATTGTTTGGTTTGCAGGCATACGAGGCTAAAGTGGCAGCCAAGACAAAGGCAGCCAATGGTGCTGATGCAGCATCTCCTGCTTCCAAGCGAGCCAAGCAAGATGCTTAGAGCAAGGTGAAGAGGATCTGGCACTGTGGTATTTGGAGCCTGTCAGCCAATTTTGGACCGTGGAATTTCATACGAGGATGTGACCTGGACATGCAGTTTAAGGACCCTGATGCTCTCGGCCAGGCATGGACCAACAACACCACAGTGCATGTGAGATAATAGTCGAGACACTGGATGGCTGGTACCTGCCATAGCTCACACCAGCATGATGAAAATGCTGTTTGTCCCCTGTTCGCCCTTTCAAACCCAATTTGCTTGAAAAACAGCTTCTTGGTCTCATGAATTTTAATTAGCTGAGTACCTTTCAGGGTCCTGGCAACCTTTGTAAACCTTTGTTAGGATGTAAAGAGGAGGTAAGATTACAAGATTACCACAAAAAATAGTCCATAATGTCCGAAATGAAATGGCAGAGTCTATTGTGCCGTTGAGAAAGAAAATCAAAGACAGTCGGACAAGGCAAGGCAGGAGGTATGAGTAACATGGCTGATCCTCCTGAGCTAGGACAGCCTTGCCTTAGACTAACGACTAGCCAACAAATCAATAAGCTTCAGATTAGGTTCGGTCTGGCACAATCTACAACCAAAAACATGCTGTCCAGTTCAAGCAGTCCAAGCCTTAGTTGCCCCATCTGCTCCTACCAAGACAGTGCACTCCACATCTGATAGGAGTCCTATCAGGGTGCCAGCATCCCATCATAAGAAAGATCGTGACTGAACGCCACACGATCACAGCCAGACTTATCACAAAAGCCATCATGATAAGTAAAGGTTCTCTAGGCTCCTGTCTTGTATCCACAAATGTGGACAGTGCTGACATGCATCGTATGCAAAATCTTCTTGGGTTTTTGCTATAAACAACAATCGAAGAGTCAGACTCACATCTCACCCTGACGCCATTTTAGTGACTCCAAATAAAACACATAACATCAACTCCCAAAATCAACAGCACCATCCCAATGATCAAGGCCTCACTTTAAGGAATGGTCCACTCTGAGTGGGAGGAGGGTGGTTTTGGGTAGGGGGCAGGGTTCTTTAGCGGCAGCCGCTGCAGCTGGAGGCAGACCCCCATCACCAGCCACAGCTTATCAGCCCAGATAGACTCACCTCGAGAACTTTCCTTGGCAGCGTCGTACCACCCATCTCATTGAGATCAAGTACTGTGAAGACACTCGCCCTGAGCAGCAGCTTTAAACTGCCCATGCTCAGCATGGTCACCTTAGATGCAGCATTTCAGGAGTCCATCCTCTTCTTGTCATTCTCTTAGGTGTAGGGAGTGTTATTTACATTCCTCACACTAAGGTTCCTCTGAAGTGTCTCGGCCTTGATTCGCAAAGAGTCAAGAAACTCGCTCTCAAGCTTAATGTTCATTCTGTACACTATGCTCATAAGCTTGTGCAAAACAGGGGTTCTCTTGAGCATTCTCCTCACCTTCAATCTAATCAGGAGAGGTCTGCTGGCTTGTCTGCCAGCATCCCTCCTCATCCTCACTGACTGCTTTCTTCTTTTCTGGTGAAGGGGCTTTTCTTCCCAAGTGGCCCCTTTTCCTTAATTGATGTGAGGAGTTTTTTGCTGATTGCATAATTTTTCCTTCTTCCTTAGGATTGTTTACATAGCTGTACCTGCCGAAAGAGGACAGCTTAGCTGATACCAATCAGGCCTGCACCGAAAATCAACTCAAAAACAAGCAAGGTGGTGTTTAGGCAAAAGAGTTGACCGCTTGCCAGGACATAAGTTGGCAACTTGAAGTTGAGGGTTAATTGCCAACCTGGTCGTTAGGCTGATTGGTTTGTTGCTGGCCAAAGAATAGGACACAGGGCAAGATGCGGATACATAGCTGTACCTGCTGAATGTGGGCGGCTTAGCTGAAGCCTATCCGGCCTGTGAATAGAATCTTTGACTGGAAAGAAATTTAATTTGAAAGGTTATGATTAAGAGCCAACTTGTTTCATGAAGAATAGAAATTGAATCGGCAGAAGGAAGCCAGTTTTTTTGCTAAGACCAGTCTGTAGTCAATATGAACACTTGGCCAGTTGCGCAAAGCTCAAGAAAGAACTGTGATGTGACTTATCTACATCATATTCAGTCATGATGACTCAAAGACAATTAGCTTGCCAGGACACTAACAATTCACACGTGGCTAGCAGGCTGAATAGATGGTGAAAAGTACTGGATGACCTTTATTAAGCACTACCTCAAGCCATGAACATTTCCCTAAGGGAGACTCCCTTAATTCACGCCCCAAAGCCTATTCAAATTCAAAAATATCTATGATGCTCTGAAGGCACATATGCACTCCAAACATAAACTTGGCCACGCAAACCCGGGTCCCTACAACCGGTTGCTACTCATTTTTCAAATTTCTAAGCACACAAAAAATCAGCACCACTTTCTGGAAAATGTTCAATCTGTCCTTGGAAACGTTTTCCACTACCGTACAGGCACCCTTTCAATCAGAAGCATGTATTCTCTGATGATTTGGTCGACACCTAAAGAACGCTCTTCATTTGCAAGAACATTCTTGATTTGTTCAAGGTGTTCTTCAGTGGTTATGGGGTAGATGGGCCAGCATCTATTTTCATGCAAGAGTGTCACGGTCCTTTCAACGTTATGTAAAGGTTGTTTATTTCAAGTTATTTTTCATTTAGTCTATCATTGAATGATTTAGAAAATAACTAATATAGGCTTAAAGGCAGCTTTCGCCACTAGATCACCGCTGAGCTTTTATTACCGACCACTTTTAGCCACTACACAATTGGCATATTTGTGAAAAACATTGTTAAACTGATGTGAGGATAAGTCAGCGTCGGTCAACTAATCGGCGACCTCATGCTCGGCGACCTCATAGACTTGGCGACCCCCACGGGCACACCAATCAAGCCCCATTACTTGAAGCAGCAGCAGCAGCAGGAACAGGTGTACCCGTCAGTAGACGATGTGTTCTCATTCCCAAAGCCAGACCAGAGTTATGGGTCAGTTTGTGCGCCGCCCTGCCTAAACAGCAGCATCTGGGCTGCTGAGAGCAGATATGTATCAAAAGAGGGCAAAGCAAGCATGGTGGAAGGGGGGCCGGACAAGCAACACCAAGGAGTTGACCAGTACATAACTCCTCAGACTCCGCGCCTCGTTCAGGCAAACACACCTCAGATGGAGTGCCCCCCGACATGCCCCCTGCAAATACCACCCACGCCTGAAGTCATGCCCACCCCAGCGTCAACTGCAGCTAACATCGAGCTCCCAGCAGGTGGCGCCCCTCTGGCTTTCAACTCCACTATGCTGGCAGCTGCAGCAAGTGAGGAGCGTGAAGCAGCCCCAGCGACCCTAGAGCATGTAGCGGAGGCTTCACAGAGAGATTCAGGTGAAGATTCTTGCACCCCTGGTTACAGTGAGATGCGGGAAGCAGTAGCAACCGAGGAGCAGCCATGCCCAAGCAGCAGCAGCAGCAGCAGCAGCAGCCGGGATGCCATCCCAGCTCATCTGCAGAAGGAGATAGCAGACCTCCGATCAAAGCTAGCAAAGGTTGAAGGCTCCAGGGACAGCATTGCTCGGGACCTTGGGCATCAGAAGGGGAACCTTGCGAAGGTAACAAGGACGTGGGATTTCCCAGGGCTGTGGCAGCATGTGTAATGTGCTCCTCAGGCCTCTGTGGAGCTCCCTGCTGGTTCTTCCACCAGTGCAAGCTGGCATCCTTGAAGCAAGTGTGTTTGGTGCTTTGCTTGCACGCCGTGTCTGCCCCCATTGCGGACGGCTGGGTCAACAGGAGAGCGGTGCATGAGCTGCCTATCCCGTCATGGTTCAGCCCCCCTGTGGCACTGCTTTGATGCAACTGCTTGCAAACATGGTACCCCAAAACGGTTCGCATGATCTTTGCGTGCGTGCCCGCGCGTTGATGGAGTTCAAAAATAGTGGCCACGAGTGCTTTGGGCAAGCGTCTGCTGCGCGTGACTTCTGCAATGTGTGCCCTTGCTGCATGCAGTTGGAGGGCACCGTGAGCTCTTTGGACAAGCGTTTGAAGGTGCAGCTGCAAGAGAACCAGGCCCTGAAGGTACGCACGCACCTTGTCACCATCCTATGCCCGACCAATGACTAACCTTCTAAATGATCGCATGGAAGGTTGGGTACTTGGTGGAGCGCAAGCAGGCAGGCATACTTGGTGGAGCGCAAGCAGGCCTCCTCCTCTCTTAAATTTCCTCCTCTACAATTTTTGCAGGGATGATCCGAGAGTGGGTGCAGAGATGCACACACAGGCACACAGACACACGCGTATTCACTTTGCCAATTGATTCACACAAGCACACATGCAGACACACAAGCTTACACACACATAACACACTTGTGCGCACATACACATGCATGTACGCACGCTTAGGTGCGGTTGGCTGAGGCAGAACGTGCAGCCGCCGCAGCGAGCGAGGCCGTGGATGTCACGCCTGAGCGCTGCCGCTCCTCTGTCAAGGCCATGCAGGAGGAGGCACTGAGGTACAGGCTTTGCACGCTGTGTACCCTGTTCCATTTATGGGTTGTGCGATGCGCGCTGCTCCTTTGTTGGCGCCTTATGCACGCCATCCTGTGCTGCAAGTCAGGGACTGAGGCGCCTGCACAGTTTGAGTGGCCTCTAGGCTGCTGGCCGCTCGGTGCCTTGAGGAAGCGGCTGTGGAGCTGTGCACACTGGGATGCAAGCACGCTACCCGACCCAGGGAAGCAGGCGCGTCTTTGCAGCTGTGTATCATCACAACCATGCATTCATCAAGCTCAGGCATGCAATAAGTGCTATCCTTTGATGGGCAGGGAAGCACGTTGCGCCTCCTGCAAAGCTTGCGTGCCTTTTCCGGGTGCAGCAGCATGAAACCTGTAAGGAGCATACCTCTACCGGCAAATTGCCCACAGTCAGACCACCTTTTGTTGTTCAGCATGCAGGGAACAGTGGAGGTCCTCACGCGCCCTGCTTCCACTGATAATCCTGGAGCCTTTGCACAAAAGCACTGCTGCACCTGCTCGTCAGCCCCCAGCTGCATGTGTAATGTGTAGCACATGCTTACGCCAAAACAATGCGTGCATGCACTGCAGCTTGGTCAGCCACGCTTGCCCTGGACCTTGTAGACCATAAGGGCAGGGTTGAGCTCAACGTTGCAGCCAAAGCCTGCCTGTGCCCAAAAGGCCAACAAAATTGAGGCTGCTGTTGGATGTGTTGCGCCATGTGCGTAGTGTCGCCCAGAAAGCCGCTGCTGAGTGTGTATGTTTGCGTGTGTTTGTGTGCGCACTCGAGGTGGGCCGGCAGCGCTTTTGAGGATAAGGAAATGCGTGTGTACGTGCGCATGCAAGCGTGGGTGTGTATGGAGGTGCTTGTGAATGTGTGTGCGCATGCCTGCATGACCAAGCAGGGCTCAAGGGGTGGCTAGGCAGCGGGAGGCCCAAGTGCACAAGCTGCAGCAGCTGATGGCGCATGAGGCGGAGGAGATGGCGCAGCTGCAGGCTTTTGAGTCGCAGGTAGGCGGGCCAGCTGCCACGGCGTGCATGCGTATGCAGTGCGCGGCGCCAGGAAAGGATGCCGAGGTTGCTGGTGGTCCCACATAGATGCTGTTCTGAAAAAAAGGCTGCTTGCGTGAAACAGAGTTTTCATCATGCCTGCTGCTTCATGCTTTTCCAAGGACTTGCAAGCGCACACGCATGCGCGCACACTCTTGCATACACACATGCACACACAAATACACATGCGCGCGCATGGACGCATGTGCAGGAGCGCACAATGCTGCTGGCATCTCAGGCCTCCCTGCAGCAGGCACTGGCAGCGCAGGGCGACCACGTGGCGGCCCTGCTGCAGCAGCAGGGGCAGAGCAGGGAGCGGGAGGCAGCGCTGGAGGTAGAGCTCCACAAGCTGAAGAAGGAGGTGCGCATATTTGTGTGTGCGCGCATGTGTGCGCGCCTTTGTGTACATGGATATACGCTATTGTGCATCACCCCCGCATTTGCATGTGGTGCGCGGTGGTGTGTCGCCTCCTCTCTCGCATGTCGCTTCCCTGCATGCATGACAATGCACTGCCTGCGATACATGCATTTATGCGTGTTTGCGCATGCACGTGTGTGTGTGAATGCGAGTGTGTGCGTGATTGGCGCTGGCCAAAAGCTGGAGGGGTATGGATTAACAGTGAAATGAACTCTGTACAACGCGCATTTCGTGTGCCCACGCTCCATGGTGACAGCCCACCCAAAGCACAGGGAGGTAGGGGAACGCTGCTGTTAGCTGCCGAGGGTGTGTTTCTATGCACTGCGGAGTCGTGTGCAATTAGCAGGAGCAGCGCCCTTGGCAATGGATGCCAGTGTGTTTGACTAAAAGCTGAAGCACAGCACTCCAAACACAGGACAGCCGCCGGACAACCATTCCCTGTTACACCCCCAGAAGGGGCCTGAGGTATCCAGAGCATCATGTTTGCATGCATGCAAAGCTTATGCATGTTGTATACACGTGCGCATATTCCCCCCCCCAAACCCTCTTGCCCCGGTGCAGGTGTGGGACACCAAGAACCAGAACATAGAGCTCGTGGCAGAGGCCCAGCACATGCATGGCGTGGCTTCTGCAGCCCAGACCGCCGCCACAGCTGCGCAGCAGCAGGTGCACCGGTAGAGAAGGGGTGGTGGATGGGAGCGCAGATGGTGGATTTTGGCGCGCGCGGGCGCTGGGGGAAATTCACCAATCTGGGCAAAGCATGCAGCAAGCCTCTTCTGTTTCGCCTCAAAGAATGGCCAGTGCATGAGGGAGGTTTGGGGCAAGCTGGCCGGTTTGTTTTCCCAATTGTGTGCTGAAGGGGGCAGTGCTGCTTCTACCCCACCCTGGAAAACGCAGCTGGCCGGGGGTGTGAAGAGCTGTCCTGTCAATTGTGACAAATACCATGGCCTCATAGGGTGACCCACTAAGCCAGGTGCTTCTGAGTGGCCACGCGATTCACAGCTCAAGGAGTGCGCATATCTTTCAGTCAACACCTGCTCAACATGGCCACCTAGGTCGGACTTTTCTCCCTGTGTGTACAGGCGCACGCACACACATACATACAAACGTATGCACATATGGACAGACAGACACACACACATACGTAAAGACATGTAGCACTTACGGACATGCACACAAGATCATAACACCCACAACACACGTAGGCAGCGGCATCCCAAGAGGCTGAGGCGCGCTGCGCAGTAGAGCTGACCACTGTCAGGGATGCTGGAGTGAAGCTGTTCAAGCAGGTGGGCGTACAGAGGGTGCTCTGATGGGAGGCGGCCCCCTCTGCATCGTATGATCCATCTGCATCGTATGATCCCTCTGCATCGTATGACCCAGCCATAGCTGTTCAAGCGGGTGGGCGTAGAGAGGTTGCTCAGAGTGCAAAAGTTGGACAACCCCGAGGCTGAGGCTTTTTCATCAGGGATGATCATCAGGTGGTGGTGAGAGCCCGGATGGTCATGCTTGTAAGCGTTGCACCCGGCATCGTAGCACGTACTTTGAAAAAAGTGTGCTTGTGGATACGTGTGTGTGTCTGTGGGCCTGTGAGCCTGTGCAAAAGAGCATGTCCGAGCTTCTGCACGAACTCTCGCCCCCTGTCTCACTCTTTTGCTCCAGTTGCGAGCCAGGTTACATTATGTGCTTACGTCATGCTGCATATTCAAATCCATGGAGCATAGCTTGAGACAGTGTGCGCCCTTATATCTGTGTACACACTTGATGACACATTGCCAAATGTGTGCTTGTGCCTACATGCACACTCACACACTTTTGTGCAGGTCTGTGCTGTTCATTGCACGACCTGAAGTGCAGCAAACACTCATATCGGAGAGGGGCCTGAAGTTGCTCTTACTCATGCGCACACACGCGCACACATGCAGATCCGCGCTGTGGTGCACGCTCTGGAGCGCAATCTGCACCACTTCCAGAAAGTGCCTGAAGTGGGCCTCAGCATCCGCCAGCTGCATGACTGGTGTGCCAAGCATGGCCCATTCTGGTGCGTGTGTGCTGTGGCACTAGCCCTTTGCTCACCAGGGAGCAGATTGGGAGATGGCAGAAGTTTGAATGTTGATGCATTGGTAAAGTACCTGAATCAGCACAGGCCCAGGTGTGCAGTTTACAACCTTGAAGTTTACAAGTTAACTGCCAGCCTAGCCGTCAGGCTGATTGGTTTGTGGCTGGTCATCGTCAGCCAAAAAGTAACCCATAATGTCTGAGATGAGACAGCTTAGTTTGTTGTGCTGTTGAGGAAGGAAATCAATGACAGTCTGGCTAGGCAGGGCATATAAAATATAAGGTGCCTCCACAGAAAAGGACTGGTAGAAAGAGGGAGAAAGGAACGAATACTTCATTCTGAGAGAGCACACAAACAAGTCTTGACAGTGAAAAAGGAAATGCGCCTCATTTTGCACAACAGCAGCACAAGAGCACCTGAGAGAATGTGGGGTTCAACATTATGGCCCGACGCTATGCTGGGAGTGTGCGCTCTCTGCAGGTGGCCGTGTGGCTTATCCCTGTCGTGCCTTGGAGTGCACTGGCAAAGGACACATATTCCGCCCTGGGATACTCCGGCAGACAAACAGTCCCTCTGCTACGCCTTGGGCTGTCCAAACATTCTCGGCTCTGCCTGGGGTTGCTTGTCGCCTGTCCAAATTATGCATTGCCGGCACCAGGCTCTTGGCCCTATCTGTGTCCAGTCCCTGGTGGGCCAGCACTCCCTCATGAGCGCTGGCTCAGGTGCGAGCGCATGGCCTTCAAGCGGCACGCAAATCAAAATGCTGCTATGTGCGTGGGCGCGAACGCAGGGCGGAGAAGGGGGAGGAGGCTTTGGCTGCCTCCTCCGGGGCAGCTGCGGGTCAGCCCAGCAGTCAGGGTGGTGGGCCGGCTGGGGGGGCTGTCGCGCCAGCTGTCCCCGCACCCGGCGGTCACGGCCAGGGGGGCCTTACAGCAAGCGGGGACGAGACAATGACGATCAGCTTGGGGCATGTGATGGCCCTGGGCGCAGGTGGCGCGCGCGCCTGAGCATGAGCAGGAGGGGATCGGGGTGGCCGGGGGCGCGCATTGGCCCTGGGCATGCGCAGGCGGCGCTTGTGGGCCTGTGCTTGAGCAGGAGCATGCAGTTGAGGCATGCTGCAGGCCTGCCTAAGGCCCTGCACCCATAGAGGCTAAAGGCTATGTGCGCCCGTCTGCAGCAGCGTCCTTGGGGCGTGCACCCGTGGAGCATATGTCTATGGCTGCACCTGTGGATTCTGGGCTGTGTGCTGCCGGCCCCTGGAGGCATGGTGCAAGGCTGACTGGGCTGCTTGGGCGTCTATGTTGTACAACAGCCAAACCAGCTGCATAGGCCGTCTCGGTGTCAGACTGTGTGAGCAACTTTGGTGACTGGTGCCAGAAGCCTTTTGATGCAACAATTTTAATGTGTCCACTCCTCTTACCACCCGTTTGCCCTGCCGGAGTGTTGAGGCCACTTAGGAGTCCCACGAGAACCTCTTGCTTGTCGTTGAGTTAATATGCTATGCCTCTGCAGAGAGACACATTTTTTTATCTCCTTTGATGCTTGTTTGAAGGAGGAATTGGGACCGAACAATTGTCTACAAGATAGTATCAGCATTGCCTTTGGAGCTCAAAATAAGATTCAATACATCCGCTTAGTTTATGGCCATGGCACGAGTCCAGATGGTCTGCAGCAGTCTCTTAGTGTGACAACAAACAGAGAGCAGGGGGGTTGCCTGGTGCTCGCGCTAGCTGCAGCCCGTCAGGCTCCCTCGATTTGCGACACCAGGAGCATCGCGCAAAGTGCTTTCTAGATTCACAAAACGTATCAACGCACGGAGCCATCTTCCTCATAAAGTTTAAAAGGTTTAACCGCCAGCCAGATCGTTAGGCTGATTGGTTTGTTGCTGGTCTTCGCCAGCCAAAAAATAGTCCATAATGTCCGAAATGAAATGGCAGAGTCTATTGTGCCGTTGAGAAAGAAAATCAAAGACA
>LFCJ01000738.1_pt1 | contig 21348 bp, 20 predicted proteins | sample 643141 | NCBI WGS metagenome assembly LFCJ01 (sample SAMN03766243, study PRJNA286221) | soda lake metagenome | biome: soda lake; feature: Kulunda steppe; material: water; isolation source: sample B1-Br-g2 brine of Lake Bitter-1 | place: Russia: Kulunda steppe | collected 2010-07
GGTTGATTATTTAGATAATTATACTTATGGCTACTTTGCTCAAGAGGTTACTCTAGAAGAGCTAGCGGAGTTAGAGGAAATTTTAATGGATGTAACTGATGAAGATATGGATTCATATCAGACAGAGCAAAAAGAGGTTATATCTGATTTGCTTGAGCGATTAGATGTGATTTTAGCTGCTGATAGTCTGATTGAATATCACCTTACTCACATGATAATGACAATCTATGATGACCACATGTTCTTTATTTTTTATGAAGGTGGAGAGGAAGAATATGAAGCATTAAAGCCAGATGTTGAGCAAGTAGTAGAGTCGCTAGAAATTCACTAAAGGCTTGATTTAGTTGGTGTAAAGAAGTTGAACCGGGCATTAGCCCGGTTCTTTTAATAATTAATCTAATTTAAGGAGCTAATAGTATGCCAAAAAAATATCTGATTATAGTTATCTTAGTCTGTGTAATAATATCTAACTCTCAAGCTTTTGCTATTTATGAGGCAGAAATTAATCCAGGTTATCATTCTTTGTATTATAATATCTATAATACATCTTCGGGAATTAAAGCTTTAAAATTTGGTCTAGATTATCAACTTAATCCCAACTTCGCTGCAGTAATTAATTATACCTTTACTCCACAGGGGGAGTTTTTAAGTCTTAATACTAAATTTAAGGCACTAGAGTTGGAGCTTAAGGGTTATAATACAATTATTTCAGTTTTAAATGGTTATCGTTTTTCTGAATCTGGAGGTAATTTTAGGGTTGGCCCATTAGCTGTAACAGAAATAAGTGATTCTTTTAAAGTGAAAAGTGGAGTTTTAATCTTATTTTATACTTCTGATTATGTTCTAGAAGATAGTTCTGAATTTCTTTATCAGTTAGGATTACAGTATCGATTATTTAAAGATAGATTTGCTTTTGAAGAGATAAGGTTAGAGTTAGGAGTTAGCAATATGGTTCTGGCTGAAAATCGTAGTGGTTTGAGTTTAGCAATTAGAAATTATTGGTAGAAAGTTAAAGATAAAGATGCAGATAAGAAAGAGAGGTGAGTCAAGTGAAGTATAAATTATTTATCCTATTTTTAGTATTATTACTGTTGACTAATTCAACATTTGCCACTATATTTCCAAATGTTTCAAAAAGGGCTTATGCTAATGAAATAATAGATAAAAATACTGCGTTGTTAGGTCTTATCGCTAGTTTAGGAACTGGTTTTTTACTAAATATTTACAGTGATGCACCACGTATAGAAGATAAAGAAATGGAAATTGTAGATTTAAGGGAAGAAGATATTGATGAGTATTCTTCAAAAGAGCTACAACAATTATTATGGTTAGGCCAGATAATAACTGGTGAAGCAAGAGGAGAGCCGTATGAAGGTAAAGTGGCTGTGGCAGCAGTAGTTTTAAATAGAGTCGAACACCCAGGTTTTCCTGATACTGTCTATGATGTAATACATGCTGAAAGACAATTTGCAGCTATTAGTGATCGTCAGGCTTTTTTGCAAGCAGATGATACTGCTTATCAAGCAGCAAGAGAGGCAATGAATGGTAGAGATCCTACTGGTGGTGCTATATTCTTTTATAATCCTGATCCTGCTCTTCATAGTTCAGGGATTGACTGGCTGCAAAATAATACTACTAAGCTTGGAAGAATAGGTGGACATGTTTTTGCTAAATAGAAATTCAGTTAGGTTCTAAGATTTAGCTGGGGTTTGAAAGGGGGAAATCTGATTTGCTAAATAAAAAGTATCAGCTTATAATTATCTTATTATGCCTAGTTTTGTTAGTAGAGACCAAAGTTTATGCTCATCTAGCCTGGCAGGAGTATAATAATGAAGTTTTAACTATGCAGTATCCACAAGATTGGAAATATTTAGATTTCAAAGAAGATGATTATCTACAGGCTGAGTTTGCTAAAGATAATGAAGTTAAACTGATTATTGAGATAGATAAATTATTAGAAGAGCAGAGTAATGAAGAACACTTAAATCAATCTAGAAGTTACATAGCAAGAATGAAAGAAGAAGCTAAAGTAGATGATAAATTAAATTTTGTTTCACAACGAGAAAGAGAGCTTGATGGCAAAAAAGCATTAGAAGTTGTAATGGAAGAGGATATTACTTTGATTTTATTACAGACTATTTATTACCAATTATCTAGTTTAGAAGAATCTCAAATAGAGGCTTTAAATAAACATATTAGCAGATATGATGGCCTTGAAGACTTTTTTACTTATATAACAAGTAATGAATTAGAAGATATTAAGCAGGAATTACTAGAGCTTGATGTTGCTGATCTTTCATCTGCACAATTATTAAGTACTATAAGATGGTTGATTGATGATATTGAAAAATTAATAGCTAGAGATAGTTTAGATTTTTGGGTGAAGTATAAGTACGTAATTACTGTTTATGAAAATAAAGGAATAACTTATATATATGAAAATCAATTTGAAAAGTATGAAGATAAAATAGAGATTATTAATCAGATGATTGAGTCAGTTGAGTTTAAATAAATAGAGGAACTTAGTTAAAAATAGTAGGGGGGATACTTGATGTTAAAGAAAAAGATAGCATTTGGGACAGTAGTTTTTTTACTGCTAATAACGACAATCGTTTCTGGTGGAATTAGTACAGGAACTGGAACTGACCTTTATTTAGAAGAAGATATTAGAGGTAGTGGGACAGCAGAAGATCCTTTTGTAATCGCTAGTTTTAGAGGATTAGAGTTATTAGGAAATGAAGAAGAGGGTTATCCATTGGATGCGTATTATCAATTAGGAAATGATATCGATGCTAGTCTTACTCAAGATGAAGATTATAATAAGGGCCAAGGTTGGCAGCCGGTTGGAGCTTTTGATTTAGATTCTACATCTAGAGGAGCAACTAATCAGCCTTCAGAAGATATTATAGGTGGTTTTGCAGGTGTTTTTGATGGTGCAGGTTATGAAATTAGTGGTCTTTATGTTAAGCAAGTTGAGCCTATAGTCGATGCCTCTGATGATTATCCAGGTTTTTTTCATGCTCTTAATGGTGGAATAGTAAAGAATCTAGGTCTAGTTGATGCCCAATTTGAAGGTCAAGATAATTTAGGAGCTTTGGTTAGCTATAATCTAGGGAGCATAAAAAACTCTTATGTAGAAGGAGAAGTTGTAGGAAATGAATTCTTTGGTGGATTGGTAGGTATTAATCTAGGCGAGATAGAAAGATCACATTTTAAAGGGGAGATACAGGGCCAATCTTTTGTAGGTGGATTAGCTAATTATAATGCAGGCGTAATAGAGCAATCTTATGTAAAGGGTAGTATTAAAGCTGATAAGGAGGTGGCTGGGTTAGTTCAGTATAATGTTGGTAGAGTAGAAAGATCAGCTGTTAAAGGACTTGCTATAGAAGCTACAGCAGGAGTAGGAGGATTAGTTACTGTAAATGAGGGTGGAGAAATAATTAATTCATATGCTCAAGCTAGCATTAGTGGAGAGAGTAATTTAGCTGGATTAGTCGTTGTAAATGGCTATAATATGGATTTATCGCGAGAGGGGTTAGTTAAAAACTCTTATGCGGCAGTTAAAGTTTCAGCTGGTCAAGATTTAGGAGGTTTAGTAAATTTTGAAGATGAACTACCAGGTTTAGGCTCAGCAATAGTAGAGAATTCTTATTGGGACGTTGAACTCTTTGGTCAAAGCCAGTCATTTGGCGGTGAGGCTAAGAGTACTGAGGAGATGCAAAGGCAGTCTAGTTATCAAGGTTGGGATTTTGATAATGTATGGAGTATAGATGGAGGTTATCCTGATTTACAACTAAAAAAATAATTTTAGAGAGGGGTTTTAATTATGTTTTATTTATTATTATTGACTACTTTATTGGTGGCTATAGTATCGTCTTTTTTAGTGTTTAAATTTTTTAGAAATGCAATTGAGGGTGTATTAGAATTGATTGTTCCGCAGGAGTTGACTGAGGCTTGGTTGAAGTATTTAAGATTTGCTATTTATATAGTAGGAGTTTCAAGTGGGGTTAGAGTTTGGGAGATTGAAAGATACATGCCAGGGCAAAGAGATGGTAGAGAAGCTTTAGCTTTAACTAATGAAAGATGGGTATTAGAGATTTATCGAGCTTTAATTGAGGCATTACAGAGTATTTCAACATTATTATTAGTCTTTTTTATCTTTGCATTATTAGCTTATGTGATTACGAATGTTTTTGGAAAAAAAGCCAAAGAGAAGAATGACTAAGGAGTGGTTTAGTGATGTTGAAAAAATTGCTGTTAGTTATTATTCTATTCTTGTTTTTTTCTATATCATTAGCAACTGCTAGTGTTGAACTAACAGAAGTAATAAATACAGGTGGCTATAAATCTACTGAAATGGTATTAGTAGAAGCAGGGAGGACAAGTCAGGAAAATGGTAGAATAACTGTAGATAATGATTTCTATATTGCTAGATATCATGTAACTCAAGGTGATTTTGCCGAAGTGATGGGCTTTAATCCATCAGAATTTGCTGCTAATCTCAATAAACCGGTAGAGAATATGACTTGGTTTGATGCGGTTAAGTTTGCTAATAAGTTATCTGAAGCAGAGGGTTTAGATAAGTATTATAGTATAAGAAATATAGATTATGATAGAGCTGATTTTATTGAAGAGGCGTGGAAAGATTTTTATGGTGATGTTCAAGGTTTAGATATTGATGATGCATATGCTGAGGGAACTATATATTGGGCCAGAGTAGAAAGAAATAAGGGGGCTAATGGTTATCGTTTGCCGACATTAAAAGAACATGAATATGCAGCCCGAGGAGGAAAGCATGGATTAGCAACTGCTTATGCAGGTAGTGATGAGTTTAATCAAATTGGGTGGTACTTCTCTAATTCAGATGTTGGATATGGTACTCAGACACATCCAGTAGGAGAAAAAGAAGCTAATGAGTTAGGCCTTTATGATATGCAAGGAAATGTTTGGGATTGGTTAGAAACTAAAGGTTTATCCTGTCGGCCTTTACATGGTGGTGGTTATTTTAGTAGAGGTCGTGATCTTAATTTTGGTGCTACTTTAAACCATCTGCCATTTTATAGTACTAGAGATCGTGGTTTTCGTCTGGCAAGTGATAGAGAGGAGTAGTAATTATGAAAAAAAGAAGCTTTTTATTAATGCTAATTATTCCTTTGTTTTTAACTACTTTAATTACTCAAGAAGTAATAGCTAGAAATGATATAAGTGGTTCGGGAACTTCTTTAGATCCTTATAGAATCTATACATTTGCCGGATTAGAAATGTTAGGTAATGAGGCTGAAGGTTACTCTTTAGATGCTTATTATCAGTTGGCTAATGATATAGATGCTAGCCCTACAGGAGATAGCAATTATAATAATGGGCAAGGTTGGTCAGCCGTTGGCCCGACTTATGAGGAAGGATTTAATGGGGTTTTTGATGGTAAAGGCTATCAGATAAGCAATCTCTATATTGATAATAATATAGAGGCAACTAATCTTTATGCTTATAAAGATTTTGAAGCTTATCAAGGAGCTAGAGTGGGACTCTTTGGAGTAATAAGAGGTGAAGTGAAAAACTTAGATATAGTAGATGCTCAAATTAAAGCTGAACAATTAGCAGGTCTATTGGCTGGGCAAGTTAGTAGTACAGGAAAGGTAAATAATTTTTATGCTACAGGTAGTGTTGAAGGTATAGATATAATTGGAGGCCTAGCAGGAGTTAATCTAGGTGAGATAATAGAGAGTAATTCTAGAGTAGATATACATGCAGAAGAAAGAGCAGGAGGCTTAGTTGGTAAAAATCTTGGACTAATTAAAGATTCTTTTGCTGAAGGTAATCTAATAGGTATATATTTGCTTGGTGGCTTAGTAGGGATTAATTTTATTGAAGGAGAGATAGAAAATAGTTATGCCCTAGGAGATGTAGCGGGAAATCCTAGAGTAGTAACAAGTTCAAAGAGACCACAAGGAAGAGCAAGAATAGGTGGTCTAGTTGGGGCCAACAGCATTAACGCTAAGATAAAAGATTCATTTGCTGAAGGAGATATTACTCAAGTAGATAGAGATGCAGGCGGTTTGCTAGGCATTAATTTAGGTTTAATAGAATCAAGTTATGCTATAGGAGATGTAGCAGGTAGCATTAGAGTTGGAGGGCTAGCTGGTCATAATAGAAGTTATGCAATAATTAAAGGCTCTTATGCTGAAGGTAGTGTTAATGGTCATAATAGCGTGGGAGAAATAATTGGTCTTAATTCGGCAATTGTATATGGAGATAGAGATTTAGAAGAGTTGATTGGTACTAATACTCGTAATGCTAAAATAAAATTAGCTCCGCAAGGAGCATCAGAAAATCCATTAGATAACTTTAGAAAAGTAGCAGGAGCTGGAATTGGAGTTGATGGTCATGGCTTTGAGCAACTTTGGGATATCAGTTTAGAGGAAGCAGCAGTATATGCTTTAGAAAATCCTTTGATTCAATCATTTAATTATGTTGAGTATGAACAAAGAGCAGATTTTCATTTTCAAACTGCGGAAGATGAGAAGTTAATTGATGATTATATCCCGCCAGCTGATTATTATGAATTAATTAAGGCTCAAGAGTCTAATTTTGAAAATATTGAAGAGTTTGAGTTGATAGAAGAATATGAAAGTGAAGTAATAAATTTAACTAATCAGGAACGAGAAAATAGAGGTTTAGAGGCTTTAGAATACGATTCAAAATTATCAGAAGTAGCTAGAATTAAATCTGAGGATATGAGGGATAACGATTATTACGCTCATAATTCTCCTAACTATGGTTCGCCATTTGAAATGCTGAGACATTATAATATTCAATATGCTCTTGCTGCTGAAAACATTCATATGTCTCCTTTCTCTGCTAAAACTACAGTTCAAGATTGGATGATTTCAGAAGGGCATAAAAGGAATATTCTTAATCCAAGTTTTAGTGAGATTGGAGTAGGTTTTGCTATAGATGAAAAGGGAAATACTTATTGGACGCAGTTATTTATTGGCCACTAGAGAGGAGTGTTAAAATGGATAATAAAATCTCAATTATATTTATAGTTTTATCTTTATTGTTTTTAGGTGTTAGTACCTCTGTTTTAGAAGCGTCAGATGTAGAAGAAGCAGATGATTTTATAGAAGAAGAAGCAAATGATTTGCTTAAGAGATATAAAGAGGCATTTAATCAGCAAGATATGGATTTAATGAAAGGGATAGGGATAGATGATTTTTATACTAAGACGATAGATTTTTTTCATTACAGCTCAGAAATAGATGAGGTAAAGATTGATAATTTTAAACTTAAAGATTATAAAAGGGTTGCTGAGGATAAGTTAGAATTTGTTTTAGAGTATCAAGGGGTGTTAAAGTTGAGTGGTTCACATCGAGACATTAAAGGTGATTTTTCTTTGACTATGAAGCAGATAGATGATTTTTATCTTGCTATTGATACAGATTTATATCAAATATTAGAGCTAAATTGGGAGCGAGAGTTAAATTTAGTAATCTGTGAAGAGGCAGTTTCACCCTAACTTTAATAGTGGTTAGCGGATATGATTTTATTGAATGTAACGTTGCACATGCCACTACATTATTATGAGGTGATAGTAATGATTAAATTTAAGTTTTTAATATTAAATATAATAATATTAGCCTGTTTAATTTCTGGAACTGTAGAGGCTGGTGATGAGTATGTTAAAGGAGTTGGAGAAGCAGTTTTAGGTAGTGGTTTGACAATTGAACAGGCTAAGGAGATAGCCTTGCAAGATGCTAGAAGAGATGCTATCTCAAGATTTGGTGTTTATATAGAGAGTGAGACAATAGTTGAAGATTATGTCTTAGTTAAAGATAAGATAACTTCTATTACTGCAGGGATTGTAAGAATGGAAGCTGATAGTGAAGAGTTTAATAGAGTCTGGTCAGATGACTTAGATACGATGAAAGTTATAGCTGAAGCTAATTTTATTATTAATCGTGATGATTTTGAAGCTAGGCTTAACAAATATATTAAACGTCAAGAGTCTAATGATGAAATTGAAGAATTATTAGCTAAGATTGACGAACTTGAGAAAAAAATAGAAGAGTATTCTAAGCGAGAAGAGGTAATATCATCTGATGTTCAATATTCTTTAGATGAACTTAAGGAGTTATATAGAGTAATGAATGAAAGGATAGAGATGATATACCAAAAAGAAGATGAAACAAAGAAAGAAGCGGAAAAGCAGGACTTTGATGATAAGCAAGTAGAAGGTGATCAGATTTTGTATGGAATATTTAGCTTAGTTAACTCACCACTATGGATTAATGCTGAAGCAAATCAAGATTCTTATGAAGACTTAACGGAAGGTTATAGCTATAGTCTATCCTCAAAAACAATCTTTGCTGATAAGACATATGTAGAGTTAGAAGCAGCTTATTATGAGCTTAATGAAAAGCTTAGTGGATTGGATTTTAACCTTTCAGGGGGTTATGAGACTGAACTTGTAGATGAAGAATTATTTGCTTATTATGGAGCTGGACTTGGCTTAGGAAGATTTAAGGTGGATTTAGATAATGATTTAAAAGAGATAGTAGATGAAGAGGTTGAGCTTTTAAGGAGATTATTTTTTAGCCTCAATGCTCAACTTGGTTTGAGAGCACAATGGGGACGATTTAATATCTTTAGTGATCTTAACTATAAGAAGTATTTCATTGAATCAAATTGGTATTATGACTGGACTGATGAACTTGAAGCTAAGCATAGTCCATATTCCGATTTTGAAATAAGTAATCCTTTATTAAGGATTGGAGTGGGTCTGACTTATTAACTAGCAACTTGCTTGGAGGTAATCCTATGATAAAATTGAAATTTTTAGTAGTAAATCTAATGATTTTATTGCTTTTAAATTCTAAACTGATTTATGCATCACAAGATGAGAGTCTGATAGGATTAGAGCCAGTAGATATAAATTCTAAATATTTAAATCAAGAAGATTTTAAAAATGAACAGATTAAAAATGAATCTTCTAAAGAGATAGTTTTTAGTGGTCAGATGATTAAGATAGCTTATAATCCGCTAGTAGTTAATGCTGATTTAAATAATAGAAGCTGGTATTTAAAAGAGGGAGCTTTAGTCTTAGAGGGAGATGATTTAGTAGTAGATTATAGTAATTATTCAGATTTGTCAAACGGGGGTCTTTACAGCTTAGCTTTAGGAGTGTTTGGAGATACTTATTTAGAGGTAGGAGCTGATTATTATAAACTAGAAGAAGATATCGCTGGTCTAGGTTTTAATGTTGCGGGTGGGTGGAAAAAAAGCATCTTAAATAATCTAAGCCTTTATTATGGATTAAGTGGTGGCAGCGGTAAATTCAAACTTTATTTAGCAGAAGACAGAATTATAAGAGAGTTAACAGGTGATCAGATAAATACTTTAGAGAAAAGATTCTTAAACTTATCTGGACAAGTTGGTTTGGAAGCTAGAATTAAAGATTTGATTCTGTTTACTCAGTTTGATATTTCTCAGTTCTTTTTTACATCAGATTGGTATTATGAACAAGAGAGCGATAATTGGCTTCCAGAGCAGTTTCAAGATGATGATCAACTAATAAGTATAGAAGATAAATACTTACCTTACTCTGCTCTTGAAATAGATAATTTTAGTCTCAAATTTGGTTTAGCTTTAGTTTTTTGAATTGATTTATAATAGGGAGGAGTAAATTATGGAAGATGTTTCTTTAGTTGTCGCTTTTATAGCTGGTTTTGCTTCATTTATATCGCCTTGTGTTCTGCCTTTAGTACCAGCTTATATAAGTTATATAACAGGTAGTGCAGTTGATAAGAGTAAAGCATTTGTTTTGGTTAGAGCGGTTGGTTTTGTAGTTGGCTTTGGAATTATTTTTGTCTTATTAGGCGCTTCAGCTAGTTATTTAGGTCAATTATTTGCTTAAGCATTGGTTTACTAGAATAAGTGGGATTATTATTATTATCTTTGGTTTGCATTTAGCAGGGGTTTTTAAGATAAACTTACTTTATCGGCAAGCAAAAATAGAAGGGCCAACGGAAGCTAAAAATATATTTGGCTCAACCCTAATGGGAATGGCTTTTGCCGCTGGTTGGACTCCATGTGTTGGCCCGGTTTTAGCAGCTATTTTGTTATATGCAGGGACAGTAGATACAATTACAAGAGGGATTCTGCTTTTAGTAGCTTACACTCTAGGTCTAGGAGTTCCTTTTATTCTGACAGCATTATTTATTAATCAATTCAGTTCTATCTCAAAGAATTTAAATAAATACTTACCTTTGATTTCTAAAATTAGTGGTTGGATTATGGTTGTTTTCGGTATTTTGATGTTCTTAAATTTGATTGAGCGAATAGCATTTTATTTTTACTATTGATATAATTTGGATGATGATTATTATTTAAGTAAATTTGAAGGTGATTTAATATAAATATTGAATAATATAAATTAAGCAAGCTAAATTTATGTTAATAAAAAAATATGAAGAGGAGTGGTAGATATGCCATTTTTGTCAGCAGGTGTTATTGTATTAGTACTTTTATTTATAATGGTTTTCTTTTATTTTATTCCTATTGGTCTATGGATTTCTGCATTAGCAGCAGGTGTAAAGGTTAATATTTTTAACTTAGTTGGAATGAGATTGCGAAGAGTAAATCCTTCGACAATTGTACCAGCAATGATTAAGTCTCATAAGGCAGGGTTAAATTTAGGTAGTGACCAATTAGAAGCTCACTATTTAGCTGGTGGGAAAGTAAGTCGAGTTGTAGATGCTTTAATAGCAGCGGAGAGAGCAGAGATAGATTTAAGTTTTGAAAAGGCTGCTGCAATTGATTTAGCAGGTAGAGATGTTTTAAAAGCAGTACAAATGAGTGTTAATCCTAAAGTTATTCAGACTCCTGTAGTTGCAGCGGTTGCTATGGATGGAATTCAAGTAATGGCTACAGCTAGAGTAACTGTACGAGCTAATATTGACCGCTTAGTAGGTGGAGCAGGTGAAGATACAATTTTAGCAAGAGTCGGTGAAGGAATAGTAACTACTGTTGGTTCTGCCGATGCTCATACTAAGGTATTAGAAAATCCAGATACGATTTCTAAAACTGTATTACAAAAAGGTTTAGATTCAGGTACGGCTTATGAGATATTATCTATAGATATAGCTGATGTTGATGTTGGTAAAAATATTGGGGCTGAATTACAGACTGACCAGGCCGAGGCTGATAAAGAGATTGCTCAAGCTAAAGCGGAGGAGAGAAGAGCTATGGCTATAGCTGAAGAGCAAGAGATGAAAGCTAGAGTACAAGAGATGCAAGCTAAAGTTGTTGAAGCAAGAGCAGATGTTCCTAAGGCTTTAGCAGAAGCTTTAAAGTCTGGTAATATGGGTGTTATGGATTATATGAACTATCAAAATATCCAATCTGATACTGATATGAGAGAGAGTATCTCTAAAATTGATTCAGAAGGAAATGCTAATCAGACTGAAGAGTCAAAAAAAGATGAGTAGTTAGGAGGGGTTTATAATGGAACTGCTCATATTACTACTAATTCCAATAATAATGTTGACGGTTTTATTTAATATTATAAAATTTGTTGTAAAGATTGCAAAATCTATTGCAGATGTAATTAGTATGGATGAAGAAGAATTTGCTGAATATAAAGCAGAAATGGAAAAAAAGTATGAGTCAGATTTTGGGCCAAACTCTGAAAAAAATAAGCAACAGCCTACAAAGCAAAAGACTCAAACTAGAATAGAGAGTGAGGATACTTCAGCGAAGCAAGATGACTTAGCAGTTCAAGCCGCTGAAGTAGATAAAGCAGATAAAAAGGCTAAAGATGATATCAAAGAAAAGGTAAATAAATATAATAAGCAACTAAACAAAAGAAAGATTTCTGAGAAGATAAATAGAAAAAAGAGAGAAATAAGAGCTATAGAAAAGGGATTAGTGAGTAATTTAAGTAAGGACGACTTAGTTAAAGGAGTAATCTTTAAGGAAATACTCGATAAACCTCGGGCCAAAAGACCGCATAAATTTTCTTAAAGGGATAATGCATATTTTAGATGAAAAAAGCTATCTTAATTAAGATAGCTTTTTTCAAGTTTTAAATTTCTGTAATTTTAATTATAATTCAATCATCTAATAAGGAGAAGAAGTAGATTATGGAATCTAAAGAAAAAAACTTAACAATTATGTCGGCAGCAAAAGATAATATTCTTCCAATTACTTCAATTTGTAATCTAAACTGTATCTTTTGTAGTCATCGAGGCAATCCTCCAGAATTAGAGGTCTATCATACTGGACATATTAAATTTGCTGTAATTAAAGAAGTAGCCAGTTATTTAGACTCAGAGCAAAAGATTGTAATTGGCGAATCAACTACTAAAATTTGTGAAGGAGAGCCTTTATTACATCCAAAATTCAAGCAAATAATTGAGTTTTTACGCTTGAAGTTTCCACAAAGCAAGTTAAAAATTACTACTAATGCTACTCTTTTAAATTCTGAAATCATAGAGTTTTTAGCTGCTAATCAGCCAGTTGAACTTAATCTATCTCTAAATAGTAGCACAGCTAAAGGGAGAAAAAAATTAATGGGCGATAATAATTTTAAGCAGAAAGCTATAAGTTTATTAAAGCAATACAAGCTTAAATTTCATGGTAGCATTGTAGCTATGCCCTGGATAGTTGGTGAAAAAGATCTATTAGATACTATATTATTTTTATCAAAACAGAATGCTTTAAGCATTAGGGTCTTTATTCCTGGCTACACAAAATTAAGTCCTGCTGAAATAAGATACAGTACAAAAGAAGTAAATAAGATCAAAAAGATAATCAAAAAGATAAAAAAAGAGCATCAGATTGCAATTACATTAGAGCCAATAAAAGTTAATGATTTAAAGGCTAAAGTGGCAGGAGTTATTAAAGATTCACCTGTTGATAAAGCTGGAGTTAAATCTGGAGATGAGATAATAAGTATAAAGCAAGAAGAGGTTTTTTCTAGAGTATCTGCTTTTAATACTATTTATAAAAAAGAGAATCCGATATTAGAGCTTAAGCGTAATAATAATATTTTAAATCTTAAGCTAAATAAAGCTAAAGCGAGCTTTTCTGGTCTGGTGATGAATTATGATTATCCTGTTAGTAAATATAGAGAGCTTTTTTATGAGTTAAAGGATAGCCAGGCTAGTAATATATTATTTTTAACTTCTAAATTGGCAGCTGGAGTGATGAATGAGGTGATTTCATTATTAAATAGGGAATTAAGTAAACATAATTTAAGTCAGCAGTTAGTAGAGAATAAATTTTTTGGTGGTTCTATTGCTTGTGCTGGGCTGTTAGTGGTTAGTGATTTTGTTCAGGCTTTAAAAAACAGAAGAGATTTAGATGAATTTGATCTTATTTTATTACCTAGTGCTCCTTTTGATTATAAAGGTGATGATCTTTGTGGAGTGAATTACTCTAGTTTAGAAGATGAGTTTGACCTTGCTTTGCAAATAATAGATTGAGCTAAGATAGGTTGATAAAATATACAGAAAGCTCCCTCTGTTTTGATTTATAAACAGGGGGAGCTTTTTGACAGAATAAATAATCGATAAGAGTAGTGAAAGTCTGAACAGATATACTATCTAGATAATTTTAATTAGTTAAGGCTTGAATTGGAGCTGGGATTCTACCACCACGAGCAATGAAATCTTTAGAGCTATATTTACTAGTAGACATAACAGGTGCTTCACCTAATAATCCCCCAAATTCCACTTTATCACCGACTTCTTTGTTTGGAGCAGGAATTATTCTAACAGCTGTTGTCTTTTTATTAATCATACCAATAGCCATTTCATCAGCTATGATAGCAGATAGAGTTTCAGCAGGTGTGTTGCCAGGGACAGCAATCATATCTAACCCGACTGAACAGACCGAAGTCATAGCCTCTAGCTTTTCTAAGCTTAAAGCCCCAATTTCAGTTGCTTTAATCATACCTTGATCTTCACTAACCGGGATAAAGGCACCACTTAATCCTCCCACAGCAGATGAGGCCATAGAACCTCCTTTTTTAACAGCATCATTTAATAAAGCTAGAGCAGCAGTAGTACCATGAGTACCACAATACTCAAGACCCATACTTTCTAAGATATTAGCTACACTATCACCGACGGCTGGTGTAGGGGCCAAGGATAAATCCATAATGCCAAAAGGAATATCAAGCATTTTAGAAGCAGTTTGTCCTACCAACTCGCCCATTCTAGTAATTTTAAAGGCAGTCTGTTTGATCTTATCTGCTAGAGTAGAAAAATCAGCTTTAGGAAAATCATCTACAGTATGTTTGACCACTCCTGGACCACTAATTCCTATGTTAATAACAGTTTCAGGCTCTCCAACTCCATGAAAGGCACCCGCCATAAATGGATTATCTTCTGGAACATTACAAAAAACAACTAATTTTGCCGCTCCTAGACCATCTTTTTCAGCAGTTAAATGAGCAGTCTCTTTTATAATTTGGCCCATTTCTGCTACTGCATCCATATTAATACCTGCCTTACTAGAAGCTAGATTAATAGATGAGCAGACCTTATCTGTATTGGCTAAAGCCTCTGGAATTGATGAAATCAATCTCCTTTCTCCCTTAGTATAACCTTTATGTACTAAAGCAGAAAAACCTCCAATAAAATCGACCCCTACTTCTTTAGCAGCCTGATCAAGAGTCTCAGCAACGGCAACTAGATTATCACCTTGATATGCATCTGTGATAATCGAAATTGGAGTTACTGAAATTCTTTTATTAACAATTGGAATCCCGAATTGAGACTCAATTTTTTCTGCTGTAGTGACAAGTTCACTAGCAGATTTAGTTATTTTATCGTAGATATTAGTTCTTAATTTATCTAAATTAGGGTGAATAGTATCTCTTAAATTAATCCCCATGGTAATAGTTCTAATATCTAAATTTTCCATTTCTATCATTTTTACCGTTTCAATTATTTCACCACTTTTAAATAACACATAAACACCTCCGTTTAGTTATAATTGACGATTTACAATTGACAATTATCAATTATAGTCAAAACATTTAGAGCTTCAAAATTAAAAAATAATAAAATCATCTCAAGAAAACCAGATTTTAATCTTAATTATGATTAGGGCTAAGCAATTGGCTTTTAAGATTTTATTGTTTTGAACTTAAGCTTTTTAATAGTCAATCGTCCCTGCCAGTCTAAAGAACAAGACTGGCTGTGAAACCCGCAAAAACCGCATCCCTTGTCAATTGACAATTGCTTTTATATCCTGTGCATATAGCGAAAGATCTCTTCGTGTTGTAGCATAATTTTAACTTCAAGCTCATTGCCTGTTTCTTCTAGGTTCTTTTTTAATGTTTCAAAATCTTCCTTTAAATTATCAATTTCAATTAACATAATCATTGAAAATAAATCTTCTAATAAAGTCTGACTAATATCTACTATATTAGCATTATTTTTTGCTAATACCTCAGTAACTTTAGCAACTATACCTACTTTATCCCCACCTAAAACTGTAACTACAGCTCTTTCATTATCTTTTTCAACCATTAATTTACCTCCTATATTTTTAGTGCTTTTAGCTAAATTATTTCTTACTATTTCAACTATTAATTCTATCTTTTAAACATGCTATTGTCAATGTAGAAGAACTTAATTATTGATTTTTCCCAGGTTTTAGATTTAAAATAGTATTTTTAGGCAATCTTAGTACTTAAAAACTTGTAAAAGAAAGTTTAGATGAGAAAAAAAGAGCTAATTATATATAATCATCTTTTAAAGTGGTTTAAACTTATTAATAGTCTGATTTAGTATTTGATTTTATGCCGGCATTTGGTTATTATTATTTATGCGATTGATTAGCACTCGTCTCTATTGAGTGCTAATAAAAATTAAAGTTAAATAAAATATTGTTAAGGAGGGACTATAAAAATGGATATTAAACCACTAGGTGATCGAGTTTTAATTGAGACTGTAGAAAGAGAAGAAAAGACTGAAAGTGGTATTGTAATTCCTGACAGTGCTAAAGAAAAGCCACAAGAGGGAAGAGTAGTAGCTACTGGAGAAGGAAAGAGATTAAATAATGGAGATTTGGTAGAGCCTGCTGTAAACGAAGGTGATATTGTAGTTTATGCAAATTATGCAGGAACTGAAATTAATCATAAGGGAAAAGATTACTTAATTGTTAGTAGTGGTGACATTTTAGCAATTGTTGAGTAGAGTCTGTTTAATAAAGATTTAAGTTTAAAAGAAAAACTAAGAAATTTAAGTTTAAAAGAAAACTAAGGAGGTTAGATAGAATGGCAAAAGATATTAAATTTAGTGAAGAAGCAAGAAGAAAGTTAGAAACTGGAGTTAATAAGTTAGCAGATGCAGTTAAAGTTACATTAGGGCCAAAGGGAAGAAATGTAGTTTTAGAACAAGGATTTGGTGCTCCATTAATTACTAATGATGGTGTAACAATTGCAAAAGAGATTGAATTAGAAGATTCATATGAAGATATGGGTGCTCAAACTGTAAAAGAGGTTGCTACTAATACTAATGACATCGCAGGTGATGGTACTACTACTGCTACTGTTTTAGCACAGGCAATTGTAAATGAAGGAATGAAAAATGTTGCTGCTGGTGCTAATCCAATGGAGATCAGAAATGGAATTCAATTAGCTGTAGAAGAATTAGTTGATGAAATTAGAAGTATTAGTAATGCAATTGAAGATAGAGAATCTATTTCTCAGGTAGCATCTATTTCTGCCTCTAGTGAGCAAGTAGGAGAGCTAATTGCTGACGCTATGGAAGAGGTAGGACAGGATGGAGTTATTTCTGTAGAAGAATCTAGAACTATGGGAACTGACTTAGAAGTAGTAGAGGGAATGCAGTTTGATCGTGGATATTTATCTCCATATATGGTAACTGATGAGGATGAAATGGTTGCTAATTTGGAAGATCCATATATCTTACTTACTGATCAAAAAATAAGCTCTGTACAAGATATTTTGCCACTACTTGAAAGTGTAGCACAGCAAAATAAGCCATTAGTAATTGTTGCTGATGAGGTAGAGGGTGAAGCATTAGCTACTCTTGTAGTCAATAAATTAAGAGGTACTTTTGAGTGTGTAGCTGTTAAAGCACCTGGATTTGGTGACAGAAGAAAAGAAATGCTAAAAGATATTGCAGTTCTAACTGGTGGACAGCTAGTAACTGAAGATTTAGGAATTGAGTTAGAAAATGTAGATATCACAATGTTAGGTCAAGCTCGTAATGTAACAATTACTAAAGAAGATACTACAATTGTTGATGGAGCTGGTGATGATAAAGATATTGAGCAAAAAGTTGCTCAGATTCGTCAACAGATTGCAAGTACAGATTCTGATTTTGATCGCGAAAAGTTAGAAGAAAGATTAGCTAAGTTAGCTGGTGGAGTTGCAGTAATTAAAGTAGGTGCTGCTACAGAAACTGAGCTTAAAGAGAAGAAAATGAGAATTGAAGATGCTTTAAGTGCTACTCGAGCTGCTGTTGAAGAAGGAATTGTAGCAGGTGGAGGAACTATCTTAGTTGATATTTTACCTGCAATTGAAGGTTTAGATGTAGAGGGAGATGTAGCAACTGGAGTTAGTATTGTGAAAAAAGCTTTAGAAGCTCCAATTAGATTAATTGCTGATAATGCTGGTCATGAAGGAGCAGTAGTTGCTGAGAAAGCTAAAGCTAAAGATGTTGGTACAGGATTTGATGCTAGAAAAGGTGAATTTGTAGATATGGTAGATGCTGGTATTATAGATCCGGCTAAAGTGACTCGTTCTGCAATTCAAAATGCTGCTAGTGCAGCCGCTACATTATTAACAACTGAGACTGCTATTGTTGATAAGAGCGATGATGATGATAATGGTGGACCTGCTGGTGGCGGAATGCCTGCTGGTATGGGTGGAATGCCTGGTGGCATGGGAGGCATGATGTAACCTCCTTTTAGAGTTGAATAAATAATTTAAATTCCTTCTGGACTGATCCAATCAGTCCAGAAGGAATTTTTTATTATAAGTTAGGAACAGACATGAAGCTAACATTTAATTGACACATAATTATCATGAGCTTTACTTGACAAGAAGTGCAAATTAATCTATACTACTTATATAAGTTGTTGATAGATAAGAGAAAAATTTGTTGATAAATAGGATAAAAAATCAAAATAGAACTCTACTTCATTTCGTATAATTTTGAGGATATGGCTCAAAGTCTCTACCAGCTAGCCGCAAACTGGCTGACTATGAAATGGAGATAAATTTTTAGCTTTTATCTCCTAGATTATACGTTGAGGTTTCAAATTATAATCAAAGGAGAATTTTTTTATTGCACATAAAATTTAATAACTTAGTAAATAATTTTAAATATAAGTATAAATAAATTTAGGAGTGATGAGACTGATGTCAGAAGAGAAATTAGAAGAGCAATTAATTTTAGTACTTGATTTTGGGGCACAATATAGTAAATTGATTGCCCGTAGAGTAAGAGAATGTAATGTATACTCTTTGGTTAAACCGTATAATATCTCGCTAGAAGAGATAAAGAAATTAGCTCCGGCTGGTATTATCTTTTCTGGAGGACCAGCAAGTGTATACTCTAAGGATGCACCTTTAGTAGCTAAAGAAATATTTTCTTTAGGGATTCCCATATTAGGGATTTGTTATGGTATGCAGCTGATGAATCATTTATTGCCTGGAGGTAGTGTTGAGCAGGCTAAAGAGCGAGAATATGGACGAGCTAAATTAGAGCTATTAACAGAGAATAAGCTGTTTAAAGGTTTAAAAGATGACTTAGAATGTTGGATGAGTCATGGTGACAGAGTTGAGGAGATACCTGAAGGCTTTGAAATTATAGCAGAGACTAAAAATTCTCCAGTTGCAGCAATTGGAAATGAAGCTAAAAAGCTTTATGGAGTTCAATTTCATCCTGAAGTTGACCATACCCCACGTGGGATAGAGATAATTAAAAATTTCTTATTTGAAATCTGTGACTGTCAAGCTAATTGGACTACTCAAGATTTTATTGCAGAGACAGTAGCTGATATTAAAGCAAAAGTAGGCGATAAAAAAGTTATTTGTGCTTTATCTGGTGGTGTTGACTCATCTGTTGCAGCTAGATTGGTACATAAGGCTATTGGTGAGCAACTAGTCTGTATTTTTGTCGATCATGGTTTATTAAGAAAGAATGAAGGGGCAGAAGTAAAAGCAACTTTTGAAGAAGAGTTTGGCATGAATTTAGTCTATGTTCAAGCTCAAGATAGATTCTTATCTGAATTAGATGGGGTTGATGATCCTGAGCAGAAAAGAAAGATTATTGGTAATGAATTTATCAATGTTTTTGAAGAAGAGGCAGATAAATTAGGAGATATAGAGTATTTAGTCCAGGGGACTATTTATTCTGATGTGATAGAAAGTGGTGTTGGTGATTCAGCTACAATAAAGAGTCATCATAATGTTGGTGGTTTACCAGAAAAAATGGATTTAAAATTAATTGAGCCACTAAGAGAGTTATTTAAAGATGAGGTTAGAGAAGTTGGCTCTGAGCTAGGTCTGCCGGATGAAATAGTGCTAAGACAACCTTTCCCTGGCCCTGGTTTAGGAATTAGAGTTTTAGGTGAGATAGAAGCTGAAAAGCTAGATGTTTTACGTGAGGCAGATGCTATCTTTAGAGAAATTATTAAGCAAGAAGGATTGAAAAAAGATATTTGGCAGTATTTTGCTGTACTTCCTTCGATGCGCAGTGTAGGTGTAATGGGAGATAAAAGAACTTACTCTTATACTATAGTTTTAAGAGCAGTTAAGAGTAAAGATGCTATGACAGCTGATTGGGCTAGAATAGAGCCGGAAGTTTTAGCTAAGATATCTAATGAAATAACTAATCAGGTTAAAGAGGTAAATCGTGTAGTTTATGATATTACTTCAAAACCTCCAGGGACTATTGAATGGGAGTAGCAATTAGTGTAAAGTGTATAGTGTAAAGTGTATAGTTAAAGTCAAAAGCGTTAATAAAGGCTAAAATAAGATTATACACTTTCATTACATACTTTAAAATAATATATAATTAGGGGGAATCAAAATGCAAGAATGGTTGGAGAATACTTTTAATCTAGCAGAGAATGGGACAAATGTTAAGACAGAAGTCTTAGCTGGGTTTACAACTTTTATGACAATGGCTTATATTATTGTGGTTAACCCAGGTATTTTAAGTGATTCAGCTGGTGCTGGAATGCCTTTTGAGGCTGTGTTTTTTGCAACTGTTATTTCAGCAGCAATTGCAACTGTGGTAATGGCTTTTTATGCTAATTATCCTTTTGCTCTAGCGCCTGGTATGGGACTTAATGCTTTCTTCTCTTATACTGTGGCAGGACAGATGGGCTTAAGCTGGGAAGCAGCTTTGGCAGCAGTATTTGTTTCTGGTATTATCTTTATTGTGATAACAGTTACTGGTTTGAGAACGATGTTGGTTAATGCAATTCCGTTATGTCTGAAAAAGGCTGTGAGTGCAGGAATTGGATTGTTTATTGCAATGATTGGTTTTAAAAATGCTAAAATTATTGTAGAAGACCCTGCAACTTTAGTATCTTTAACTGATAAACTGACTGAGCCACATACTTTATTAGCTCTATTTGGTTTATTAATAACTGCTATTTTAATGGCAAAAAAGGTAAAAGGTTCAATTTTATTAGGAATTATAATCTCTACTATAGTTGGTATTCCATTAGGGTTAGTTGATTTAGAAGGCTTATCATTAGTCAGTTTTAATGTTAGTACAGAGGCGGTAGGTTCTTTTGCTGGTGGCTTTTCTGAGTTGATGAATTTTGGGATGCTTAATGTAATCTTATCACTTGTTTTTGTTGATTTATTTGATACTATTGGTACTTTAGTAGGAACTAGTGCTCGAGCTGGTATGTTAGATGAAAATGGAGACTTACCTAGAGCTGGAAAGGCTTTAATGGCTGACTCGGTAGGAACTACTTTTGGTTCTATGTTAGGAACTAGTACAGTAACTACTTATGTTGAAAGTACTGCTGGTATTGTAGAAGGTGGAAAGACTGGTTTAACTGCTTTAGTAGTAGCTGTATTATTTTTAGTTTCACTAGTTTTTGCACCATTAGTAGGTATTGTACCTGAAGCGGCTACTGCACCAGCATTAATTATTGTTGGAGTTTTAATGGCAGGTGGAATTAAAGATATAGATTTTGAAGACTTTACTGAAGCTTTCCCTGCTTTTATGACAATTGCTGTTATGCCATTTACTTTCAGTATTGCTGAAGGTATTGCGGCAGGAATTATCAGTTATCCAATTGTAAAGATTGCTTCTGGTAAAGCTAAAGAGAGTAATATGA
>LFCJ01000740.1_pt1 | contig 21329 bp, 23 predicted proteins | sample 643141 | NCBI WGS metagenome assembly LFCJ01 (sample SAMN03766243, study PRJNA286221) | soda lake metagenome | biome: soda lake; feature: Kulunda steppe; material: water; isolation source: sample B1-Br-g2 brine of Lake Bitter-1 | place: Russia: Kulunda steppe | collected 2010-07
CACACACACACACACACACACACACACACACACACACACACACACACACACACACACACACACACACAAAGCCCACATACACACACACGTGCTTTCATGCACATGGATTCTCCACTCTCTTTTCCCTTAATGTGCACAGGTTTTGCTTTGAGGTTCGCAGCACAACAGCTCAGCCTGCAGCAGTGAGCGTACAAGGAATACTGGCTGTCCACGGAGTGCTTTCACACGGTGCCCCTGCAGATAACCTGACAGCTTTTCATGCAATCTTACCAACAAACAAATTGCTCAGTGCAGTACTACCAGACGATGTAAGTTTATAGTTCACATGTCCAGCGATGGCACAGCTACAAATTGTTCTTGCCATTGATTGATACATTACAAATATGAAAGGACTGGTGAAGGGCACTTGGAACATGCTCCCCCGCAGGATGATAGCTGTTTGGCATGTGCAGAGTGTTGCCAACCCTGCTCCCTGCAGGTAGTCGCGTTCGATTTCCAAATTCAGTATCGCTCTGTGGCTTGCCTAGAAGCTTTTGGCCTCTCCAAGCCCCAGGGTAATTGGCAAGGGCACACAGCAGGCGGAGGCAAGGCTGTCTCTCCTGCAGGTCTAGAGGCTCAAGAGCTGGTGCCTAAAGAAGCCGGCCCTGCCCCAGGCTTCCCAAACAGCACCGCTGCCGAGAGCGAGCTGGAGCTACTGTCTGCTGTGTACGCCCGCTCCTCTGGCTTGCCAGAGCAGGGCAGGCCAGTTGCCAAGCTTGATTCCCTGAGACTTGTAAGGCACGAGAGAGAGGCATCCAATGAGGGGGAGCAGGGTGTGCTCACACCGCGGAGCTTAGGCACTTCAGAGGGCCTCCCAAAAAGAGGTGTGAGGTGATCTGAAGGGTCAGAAGATTTAAACGTCTAGAAATGCAAGTCCTCAGCATGTGTCAGTGTCTTGGTGGCTGGCTCAAAATGGTAAGGTCCCTTTATATGTCGACTGGATTGCCATCACAGCAGGGTGAACGCCTTAGTTCCGTTTTTGGCCAAATTTGCCATGTATGAAGTGTGGCACTTTACTGCCTTTCAAGTGCAAATCACCCACTCAAATACTTGTCAGCATGTCCGAGGAACATACATTTAATGCGCCCTTTTTGCAGGTCAGCAGCCTGATGCTGATTCTGCAAACTCTGTGAGCAAAGGGTTGCTGAGCCCTGCAACTATCTTCTCTTTGAGCGCCTTCACACCTGGGTGGAGTGACGATGCCACTGCCAATGCTCGTCCCCAGCTGGTGAACGGTGTGTGCAAAAATTGTAGTCCTTGTGCATGCTGCCAGATTTTTAAAATAGTGTAGGCTTCTTAAGCCATATCAAACAGAGTGTTATTACAGAGCGCATGCAATGCTGATGCTATGAATTAGTTTTTAGGGGCTGATAATGTTTGGTACAGCGCTTGGTACTCTAGTAAGGAATGCTGGATCAGCAGTATGCGCTTGTGGCCTTAGTTTCTTATGATGCTGTGTATGATACACTAATAAAACTGTTGAACATGAGCAGGCTGCGCGAGTGCATTGCTTTGCAGCAGCTAGAACTTCACCAAACAACAATGCTCACAGGTGTGAATGGAGGCCAGAAAGCGCACTGCAAGTACCTGCCTTTAGGCACAGAGATTTCTGTGTCATGGACGCCTGAGCAGGATGGTGTCAAATTTTCCACCAGCCCCTTTGTTGGAAAAAGGTGGGGAAGCCATGTCATGGCTTCCTGCTGGGCCTGCCATCTCCCGTATCTAGCAGCCAGAGAGCATTATGGTCCAGGACCACACATTGGGAGCTTGCATGCCATGCCAACAGTGGTCAGGGGGCCTCCAGGCTGCTCAGTTCAAATGTTGTATGAGGAAGGCGTGACAGAAGGAGAGCAAATCCTTCCAAATTAAATGCACCTGCCTGCAGGACACTCGAGTTCTGGTTATACACGCGCTCGGTTGAAGAGTCTGAGCCTCTCTCAATCACTCTTGCAAGCGAGGTAGGTGGCGAACTCATATGCTCTTTGCCACTCTTGTCACACCATATTCAGTTCTTGAGCGCCTCGCTGCCATGCATTGCTTAGTTGGACTCCCTGTAGGGTGGAGGGCCTAGTCCTTGCAGCACTAGGCCAGAGATGCAGGTCTCAGGGGGAGAACAAGTGTGAGTCATGGCTGATGTGCAGGGCGACAGCTGTAAACATGTGAGCACTTCAGAAGTTGAGCCTGAGGAGAAGCGCGGGGAGTGGGCAAAATATACAATCAACCTATCCCGCTTTGACGCGCTGGAGCAGACGCATGAAGGTGAGGGTGATGTACGCCATGTTTGCTTGCTCCTATAGTATGAGCACCATCTGGCAGTGGCAGCCTTGAGTGCTTGCCCCGGACATGAAAAGAGCAAGCATCACTTACTTGATCCTGCTTTCCTTGTCCCTGCTTTCCCTTCCTCGTACCTCAGCTGTCCCAGCCTGCCATGTCCACATGGCAGAGGCATCTTTGTTTGTCTATGCTGTGCTCTTCTTGCGGCTCCCTCCATTTGGCAACAATCCCACATACCTGATCCTGTGTACTGGGATGCTACTGGTGCCTGATGTACCTGCAGGTGGTATGATATTTAGCTGCAGCGACCATGTGAAGGTCATGGACATACAAAAGATCACATGGACTAACCCAACAGGCACATCAGACCCCAAGGAGCAAGTAGGCAGCACCGTCTGTCTTGATGACGTAAAGCTGGTTTAAGGCTGCAATGCTGTTTTTGCACTTCCATTTCATGCTGTGTTTGACTGGCCGAGGTCCAATTTGTTGTCCAGCCTTTTTACCTTTTTAACTTTCTTTACAAGTGCCTCGGCACTCGTGGTAAAAAATATCAAACATGCTTATTTCCTAGAGGAATGGCTGTCTGCTTTCCGTGTACATATAACTTGTAGACAAGCATACCCCTTTTTGAATACATTTCTTTCTTGGAACTTATCCAGTTTAATCAAACTTCATATCTTAGTGACAGAAGCATGGTTTCATTAAATCTCTTAACGCTGTGGCATCTGGAATACCCGCCTTATCACCTTGGTGCAAGGCGTTTCTGGACAGCACAGCTATTATTCTTGCAAAATTTGAGCTGATTGTCCTGCTCAAGAGTTTGTGCCAGGAAATTTTCTGGGGCCCCAAACTTGCAATTTGAATTTTGCTGTACCAAAGTGTGTGATAAGAATTAGGAAAGGATGCTCTTATCAACAGCTTCTGATTTTGGGAGCCTTTGTTTTTTGGAAACAGCCAAAAGTGTCCGCAATGCATGCATGCCTTTGAGACCTGCTGCGTCTTCACGGCCGCTGTCGTATTTCCAGAATATCTCCGACAGCCTTAAACAGATTTGATTCTTCCTTTAACATCATTGTCGTAACATGGCTATGGCCAGGATCCAAAAGGCACTACAGAAGGATCACCTGAGCGCTCAGATGGTCTAATTTCCAAGTACTGGAGAGGCACATGTATGCCTATACTTTAGGACCTATAGGGTGACATTTTATGCCCAGACACTCTTCCTGGTCCCACTGACCCCTCCTGTTCCATAATAGCCTTTACAAAAACAACTTAGACAATGCTTGCTGAGAAAGAAATGAGGCGAAGACAGATAGATTACACATAAAACCCCATTTCACGCCATCCAATGATTTTGTGTTGGCTAGAGGATTGTTTACCTTTGAATGCTAAGCAACAAGAAGAAAATTGAAGGCCATTAGAGACAACTGAAAAGCTGGGGACACAGGCAGGACTTATTAGCTAGCTATAGATAGAAGATAAGCCAAATTTGTGACAGGTCTGTACCTGCACTTTAGTTCATCAAAGAGATAATTTCACAAAGATACTTCTGGCGCCAAAATTGTGAATATACTTGTAGATCCCCTTAACAATTTATAATCTCTTGAGAGCTCTGACCTTATCTAATTGCTCAGTGCGCGTGAGGCCCCTACTGGAGTGGGGGTATCCGTACAGAGGCTGAGCCGTTTGGGTATCCGCAGCTTTTGCCCGCGGAAAGCAGGGCTACGATGACCTTGGAAAAGGTCCCCCGGCGCCTCCACCGCGCGAGATGAATCTTTAACAAACATGCAGAAAATTTTGCGCCTGTTACTACCGACATGAATGCATATGCCTCCTCATTTTAACGGATTCCGTAGGGTATCCGTACAAAGACCTACGCAGATGGGGCAAATCATGCCTGCCAACCTTCCAGAAGGACGGCTTAACTTGATTGATGGGAGTTGTCAAATTGGGACGAACGCAGGAATTGTTCAGGCTGGAATCACTACAAATATTGTTGAGGACTTCATTTCCCCACAATCTAACAGTTTTACAAGAGCATAAATATATTCATAAGCAGCATGTATTCGACTATGTATACGAATCGATGATGCAAGTACTTATAAGGTAATTACCAAGCCAGGCAGACAGTCGAAGAATCACAGCCCATATCCGCAGGTTGGCCACTTAAAAGCACGTGCACCATTAGCGCTCATATGAGCCCAAAGCATGCTTCAACTTCTTCCCATGGAGTCTCTTGATGTCGACATCTGCGCACTAAGCATCGTTAGCCATGTATACGTATGTTAGATTAGCTAACTCTACATAGCTAATACGTGTACATGTATGCATGCATACGTACATGCGCATGCACTGTAAGGGCAGGCCCTCCAGTAGACACCAATAAAAAACCCTTTAATCAATACAATACACAACACAGACGCTCTGCAGCATGCATTTGCGTATCCGAATATGAAGTTATCCTTAAGGTACTGCAACGTTATTTAACTAATGGAGTATGAGAGGAAACTGAGAGACAACAATCACGCATGGGAGATGGCCGACAACACTGCTGTAGACAATGCTATGTAATTTTCATTTTACAAATTCTTCACTTCATCAACTTGATGATTGCCCATGTCGAAATCTCTGTGTTGACTCTTTTGTGTGACCTCTGAGGGACGCTCATGGACATTGGCCTCGGCCTGCAACATTCAAGGTTTGATGATGGTGATACTTGCTGCAATAAAGACCGGTGTCATTGTTGTTTCTTGTGCTGCTGGTGCTACATACCCTTTTACAAGCGTTAATCTTCTTGTCTCCTAGCAGGTTGGGCCTGCACTCAAGCCTTAAATGCAATTTAGTATCTCTTTACTATGGAGCCGCACTTAGGCATAGCGCTGGCCGCACCAGCAGTAGCCAAAATCAGCTCTGGAGCTCTCCAGACACGGGCCCATTCTCAAGGTGGTACAGATCTTCCATGTACTGTTATTTTCAAGGCTTCTAGACGCCGATATATTTCATCACAATACCTATTATGGTAGTGCATTTCTGCCTTACCTCTGTTACGCTTTCTGTTGCACAATCTGACTCGTTCCATGTTTGCCAAATCTCGGATGCGCTCCATGCTTGTCAAATATGAATGCCATTGCAGACTGTATGCAGCATCAGGTACCAAGAGCTTGCCATGCAACTGTTGCTCATCGCACCGCGTTGCATACACCTGTGTGTGCTGTGAAAGGCAGAGCAGGGGGTACCTTGTGCCATTTCCATTGAGAAGAGAGCTTTGCTATGGTAAAAAAGGCCCATCAAGTCGCAGCGTTACCTGCAGAGCCACACGCATGGAAAATTTGGAGCTTGTTGTGGGGGTAAGTGGAGGCTGGGCTGGGAGATATACTTCGCGCTGGTCTCGTGCGCAGTAGCTTGGCCTTATAAGCAAAAAGAATAGCCAAGGGAAATTTTGCTTGAGAGTGTCTCTGGTTAACGCAAGCTATGGGCTTGAGTGAGCTACTGCAAGAACAAACTCTGCTGTGAAGAGGGCGCACTATGCACTCCTTGTGCATGCAAACATTGTGCTCTGTTTAAAAGCCTTCACTGCCTACCCTGCGCAGGATGTCTTAGCTCTTCTGTGCTTTGCGCTGTGGAAGCAAGTTGCTGCAATTGTGGCTCAACCTGACTTTCCAGGATGGTGCGTTGCCTGATACGCTCAAGTCAGTGACCAGTCAACGATCACGGGTTTTCCTTGTGCAAGCAGTAGCAGTGTTGTCTGCATTGATAGTCAGAGGTGCTTGCTGAGCAAAGCCAAACCTTTAAGGCATGCTGGGAGGATTTTTTGGTTTCCTGGTTTGGTGCGATTCCTTGAACTTAGTAAACTCAGGCACCTAAGACACCAAGCTCCAAGGTTGGAACTTGAACCCTTAAGCTTGTTCTTTTCAAAGCCAAAAAGAACAAAAGGCCTGAAAAATAAAGTCTTTTCTTAAGCAAATGTTCTTCTCATGTCAAGGGCGAGAACCTCCAGCCGTGAACATGCGCAACAGCACTCAATGCCAAAGGGTACTCCCACGGATATGGCATGCAGCATCTGCAGGGGAGTGGTGCAGGCCGGACTGTGCTCAATGTGCCAGCCTTAACCCTCCTGTTGTGAAGAATGGAAAAGGAACGGCCATCACGCTGAAGACAGATCATTCTGTTCGGTCCCAATGATGTGGCGTCTGCTTAGACGTGGCCCATAATGCCGGACATTTAGGGGCGCAGCATCGTGCGCCCCTTCCTTTCTCCACCTTGCAGGCTGGCGCCCCTGTTTTTCCTTTCTGCACCTTGCAGGCTATCTTTCCTTTCTCCCCCTTGCAGGCTGCCTTTCCTTTCTCCCCCTTGCAGGCTGCCTTTCCTTCTTCCATCTTGCAGGCTGCCTTTCCTTTCTCCACCTTGCAGGCTGGCGCCCCTGTCTTTCAACCCAGTAGCCATCGCCGACTTTGCCAGGTTGGTCATCCCTGGTGTCCACATGTGGGGTGCAGCCACATAGCAAGGGCAGCACTTTTGAATGGAGGCTGTGCCACCTCACTGTCTCAGACTGCGATGGCCCATGCTCACACCACTTCCGCCTGTCCCGTGGAAGTGCCTCTCGAATCTTGCGATAGTGTCTTCTGCAGTGCGAGTGCAGCGCGAGTGCAGTCTGCCTATCCCGGAGCAGTGCCTCTTGGATCTTGCTATAGTGTTTTCTGCAGTGCGAGTGCAGCACGAGTGCAGTCTGCCTGTCCCAGAGCAGTGCCTCTTGGATCTTGCGATATTACCGTGCAGTGCGAGTGCAGCACTAGAGCAGTTTCTTCGGTCCAAAAAGGCATTTTGGGCATAGACATGAATCATGTTCTTCTAAATGCTGCCTTAATCTCAGCCAACCGTTTTATTGCCCTCCTCTCTTCTCTCTCTGCATGCCTTGACAGGCCCTGCCCCACATGTTGCAAAATTGTGCCTGCGCGTCTCTTGCGCCCTCCGTTGCTGCTTGCGCATAGTGTGCGCTCATGCACTCCACTCCTTTGCTGCTGCTTCTGCTGCTGCTGCTGCTGCTGCTCCTGCAGTTTTTGCCTCGTGCTGGTACTGACTTTGGTGACTTGGTCAAGCTGAGGTTGCTGCTGCTGCTGCTGCTCCCGCAGCTTTTGCCTCACGTTGGTACTGACTTGGGTGACAAGCTCTCTCTTGGTGGGTGGCTACATGGGCGGAGCCTCCAAGGACTTGCCCACAGCCCTTCGCGCAACCTCTATGACCTGGCTGGTGTCTATGCCAGTCATACTAGCCCAGCTGATGATCGTGACGGCACTAAAGAGCAGGTGCGCCAGACCCTGGCTTGTGTCCATGCCAGTCAAAATGGTATAGACGATGATTTTGGCGGCACAGAAAAGCAGGTGCGCTACTGGGGCATGCCTCAGGCTTCAAATACTGCGGTTGAGTGATTTGATCTGTCATGTGCTCTAGAGACTGAGGTTGTGCTGCACCCTCCATCTCAAGCCCATTTTCCGCTGGATGCATAAGGTTCTATGCACTGGCAGACATTCTGAGTTGGTCATGTTATGACTCATGATAGTCCAGTCCTGTCTGTGCCAGAAATGTGTTTACTGTACCGATCGTATATCACGCCTCCTTAATAATGTTTTTTGTTCTGCGGATTGACTGCGGGTACGATAAATAAATATTTATTTTGAGGGTGCGGCCGCGCGAAAATATTGGGTCAGTCAAGGCAATGAGTGGTCAGCTGACCACTGCAGGGGTCCCCAGCACCCCTCCCGACCCCCTCCCAGCAGCTCCCCCCCAGCATTGGACCACCCCCCTCGCTCTTCCAGCAGCAGCAGCAGCAGCAGCAGCAGCAGAGGCCACACAGACTCCTAAAGGCCGCAACCCTGCGGGGTTGGTGTAAAATAAATATGTCCAGGGCGCTGCGTTGATGCGGGAATGCAAAAACAAAATATTTTTTGCGGGAATGCAAAAACAAAATATTTTTTTGCCAGGTGTGGCATGAACCTGCGCCGGTGCGGTAAACAAAGATGCGAGTGAGCGACTTGTCAGCCAGCTTGGCGGCGCAACTAGGGATGGAGGGGCCAGATGCAAGCAAATCATGATGCAAGGGCGCATCTTGGATAGAACCTTTTCCGCACACGTTCATTCTTGACTGTGCTACACGCATGTGCAGGGCACTTGTGGGTGAGCCAGGCTTCGGGGACATCTTGCCTTTGGCTGCTTCAGGGCCAGGAGAGCCACTACCCTCTGCTGCAGGTGAGTCCACTCACTTCTCCACTCTTATCAAGCATTGTTAAGCACCGGGTGTCTAATGGCAAGCATTTTTAAGCATTGTTAAGCATTGTTAAGAACCGGGTGTCTGATGGCAATAGCAGACAACTACGCTGGCAACATGCAGAGCCTTCAAGGTGTGTGGGGTAAAGTCAGGCTCCCCTCTCTCCATGTTTCGGGAGCTGTGTTCTGACCTTGATTGCAATGTAAATTGCTATCAAGTCAGTTGTGCCTTATTGAGGTGTTGCAGCTCGGCTCTTTTGGTACTGGTCAGCTGCCTCATTGCCGGAAGCTTGGATATATTGATACCCAGGCTTTGACCTCACATACCGTGTGCAGGCGTGCTGGGCCTAATGGTCGGTTGGAGATCCTACTACACCACTAACCTGGACTGGTTTGCAGATGTCACTGAAGATGACAAGCGCAGGTGTTTGCGAGGAAATTTGACACACTTTTTGCAACATAGGAATGATTGAATCTGCTGCATCATGGCTTGTCATGCTACAGCAGGAGTGATACGTTAGAAGGAGGAGGTATTCTGGAATTGTAGAGTGCCAGCATTGGACATGGCCATGGCTCACCTTCTGCAATCAAGGACTGCTGAAGTATCTTGAGGGTAACGTATCAAGCTTCCTTAGAAACATGCTCATGCGGAATCTGAATGGTTTGCAGGCAAGCAAGCCCGTTTAATCCTTTTGGTCCTTTCTCTTTTGTTGTGGTGCTCATGCAGATTCCAGGAGGCTGTTGCCACTGTGATTCTGTTATCAGGAGGTTCAATTGCTCTTCTTCAGGTGCAGTTTTGGAAATATTTGATCCGTCTGCTGTTATCCTGATTCCCTGTCCGTTTTAGACACCTCAATAGTTCCCTGTCCGTTAAAGATACCTCAATCCTCACTAGTTGTTTCCATGGTTTAATTCCTAACTGCACGCACTTCCCCTGACAAAGCCCAACAGTAAAACGTGCTCCTGGCGCTGGAAGTAGACCATGTTGTGTGCTGTCCGTATGTTTGTAATTGGATGAGAGAGTCGTACGTGCATGCACATGTACGCGCACGTACACAGACAATCACACACACGCACACGCACGCACACATAGAAACAAGATACACATACATCACTGCCAATGGGGTAGTTGCAACCTTCATCTTCCTTTCAACTTTAATGCAGGTGCTGTACCTGGTTTTGGACCATGAAACACTTGAGGCAGTGAGTGCCTCTGTCTCCTTCTCTATCAGTGAAGCAGCCTCCTCACAGTCATCTCTTGGTGTATGAGTAAATATCCTGGTTGCAACCTAGTTTCTTCTTGATCAAAAGGTCTCAAGATGCAGCACCTGCCAGGTAATGGAAGGCAGTTCAATCGATGAAAATGTTGACTGACAGTTGATTGATTGTTCAGTTGTCTGGGTACATTGATTAGCTAGCTTGTTTTGCATGCATGCACTGCACAGTGTACACGCAAAGCCACAAATTTTGCGCAGCCTTCACAGAATGGAGGCCATAAAGCTGCTTATGCTGGACGTTAGCAGCTATGCTCATCCTTGTAGAGGAATTCTGAAGGGGCGTAGACGGGGGAAGGCCACATGTGCTGCTAGGTGCATAACATGCCTTAATATGCCTTGCCTTATGTTTACATCAGATTCATATGTTTACAATAGATTTTGGTGAAGCTACACATGACCTTAAAAAATGATTCCCAATACTTTTTGGTGTACTTATTCTTTTGCCGCCCTTTAAGGTGTCTTTTCATTGGACCGCAAACTGCCTTCTGTATCAGACGGCGAACAGCCAAAAAAAGAAGGCAACTCTTAAAAAGTAACTTCTTGCGTGTCCAATTTCTGAATTGATCCACTCTTTCACCAATGCAACTCTTGATCCAGCAAATTGTATGTTTTATAAGCTGGTGGTCTTCTCTTAGAGAGGCTTCATGTGTTTCATTCTTCTCCTGTGGTGTGCAACAGTGTTTTGATGTATGTTTTTTGTGCTGACATGTACTTTTAGTGCGAGGTGCAAAAAGTGCTGAATTGCTGAGTTTTTAAAGGTGTTCCCGGGCTGCAGGATACAAGTTTAAAAGTTAGAACTAATCACCAGCCTGGCTGTCAGGCTGGTTGCTTCGTGGCTGGTCATCGCCAGCCAAAAAGTAGTCCTGTAGGATACCATTAGGTACTGGGACGGTGTGAAGGTAGCCACATCACTCAGTCCCCCCGCTCCTCCAAAGGAAGAGGATGGTGCCGACGTGGCGTCCGCCAACGGAGTTGGCTTATACCATTTGGCCTGGTCTGTCAGGCGTGTGCACCCTTTCAGGTCTAGGGGTCTACAGTGCCTATACAAGTTATATATATAAGTTACAAGTTAATGGGTAAACCGCCAGCCAGGTCTTTAGGCTACAGTGACTATACCAGATACATTTGTTTGGATGTAAAGAGGCATGTTCGACGTGCTTCATCAAAGTTTTGCATTATTATGTGAGGTTGTGTGGCGTGATGAGGCAGGCAACAGGCAGAAACATTACAGAATATGTAACGAATCTTATACAAGCCTGAGGGGTTACAACAAATGGTCTCATGTCAAGTTACAAGTTAAGGGATTACAAGAAATGGTCTCCAGTCAAGAAGTGCTATTGCTGGCCTGCTCACAGGAAGCAATTTGTGCATGAAGGGAAAATATACTCAATGTTGCTCTGGCTCAGAAAAGTAGACATTGTGGAAATCAGTGGGAGGAAACAGAAATGCATGAGTTCTGAGGAGAGAGATTACATGTGGATGGGTGCAGTGAGAAAAGACATGCTGCTCACTTTGTATGTCATTAGCATTGCACAAAGTCACAAGAAGGGGAGGTATTGTGAGCCCAGGTCACTCTAAGTGAAAGGTATGGGTACAAAGTCTGAGGTGTGCCACGCTGTAAATAACGGCTTGAGGAAGAACAAGATCTTGGAAGGATGTATGGCGACTTGCCATTCAGAATGCATGACCAGGGCCCTCTTTGTAGGGAGGGCGCACCATTGATGATAATTTGAGCATTTGTACTGTGCTCTTGTGGATGCAAATCAGAACAAGGCGCCCAATACTCCCATGAGAAAAGAAAATAAAAAACTATGGAGGCGGAGAAACCACTCCCTACATTAATTAAGGAAAAGCAGACACATTGGCCCGAAGAGCCGTGAGTCTCCTCCACCAGGGAGAAGGAAGAACTAGTGAGGATCTGGAGGGTGACAAGCCGCCCCCTGCTCCAGACCATGACCTTGAGAGCAACTGGATTTTTCAAGAGCGCGTCTGGTAGTTGTCAGTTTGTGTGCATAGAGCACAGAATGAGCATGTGGCCTTTGTGTTTGATTCAACAGAGCAATACAACGATGTGATGGCATGGATCATGTATGACCTTGGCTTCAGCCCCCCGTTAGGTTAGGGTCCTACACAGCCACAACCTGGACCTGCCATGCGAGGGCAGCTCGAGCCTATTGGGCCTGCGACCTGGACCAGAGGAAATGACCACAGGAAATGACCACCGTGGAAGTGAGTCATTCCACTCACTTCCCGTCCTTCCACTTCCTTCCCGTCAAAGGGTGCTCTTGTGCTGCTGTGCAAAATGAGGTGCATGTTCTTTTTCACTGTCAAGACTTGTTTGTGTGCTCCCTCAGGAAAAACACATTTGTTCCTCTTATTCCCTTTTGGCCAGTCCTTATGTGTGGAGACCCTTTGTATATTGCATGCCTTGCCTAGTCAGACTGTCTTTGATTTCCTGTCTCAACAGCACAAGAAACTCTGTTATTTCATCTCAGACATTATGGACTATTTTTTGGCTGGCAGAGACCAGCAACAAACCAATCAGCCAAACAACCAGGCTGGCGGTTAAGCCTACCTTGTAAATTTGTAATGATTGACAAATAAAAGTGCTGGGACTCAGAACCAGGCTTATTCTCTGCAGTGCTTGTCACATAAGAGTTGGAATTATATGTAATTCCAAATATTAAATTTAGACAATTCAAAACATTATCTGAGCTCCAGAGAATTCTTAGGAGAATTGGAGAATTCTGGTTGAACCAGAATGGTGATATGATAGTTCAGACACGTTCAATGTCTTTCAAAGAAAGAAGAACTTGAAGTTCGTTTCTTGGTTTCAGGAGGAAAAAGCATGTATCTCTCAAATGTACGTTACATACAGTATGTATCATTCGTATGGAAACTCACAGTAGGGAAAATCACACTGGGAAACTCAACAGTTTAGACAGGAGGGAGGATTATGAATTTGGAGATAGACATGCCCTATTTTGGGGCTAGACTCGCACTGAAGTTGTGACAGGAATATCAAGAGTCTCAAGAAGGAGATTAGAGTTCTCAGTCAACCAAATCCAACTGACTGACCACACATCAAGCATTGAATGCAGCATACCTTTAGTTGCAGCACTTCTCTGGCGTGCCATTCACTCACTACCATAACATGGCATTAATATCTGCTAGAGGCAGTCCTCCAGCCTGATGCGTTGCCTTGGCTTGTCGACCAATGGCAAAAGACAAAAATCCTTACGAGCTGATCAACGCTTAATTCTAGATGAAGAGGATGTGCTCTTGACAACCAAACTTAGGGATGATGTTCATATGATTCCAACATTTATCTGGTGACTAGGGCCCGAAATTCAGCAATTGTGCAAGAAGAGTGATGACTGTAGAACATGTGGGCTTATAACCACCTGTCAAAGCTGAACAAGCCGGTTGTCCCAACCACTGGAACCCCCCTAGCAGGATCACGGGCATAAATTTGCAGCCCCTGCACCATCTGCCAATCTGAGCACACCATAAGATGGCTGATGTTTTTGTGCATTTGATGGCGCTAACACGTAGAAAATGGCGCATAGGGTGCGTGGCAGAAGGTGTCAGGTTTCTGAACCTGGCACTATCCTCTGCACACTGAGCTAAACCAGAACCTTGATACATAAAAAATTCCGCAATTGTACCCCGCAAAACACACAGGAATTCAGGTCCAAGAAGAGTTTGGCCTATGCTGTGGGAGCTCCACAACTGCATTGTTTTGGAATGCTGCTTGATACTCAGACGGCCAATTGGCATCATTTCATTCATCTCATAGAATAAAATCATTGAGTGGCTGAAAATATATCGTATTTCCTACGTCACTCACACCCCATAGCGGCACTCACACCCCATCGCAACAGTAACCCACGGAACACACCTTCTGGACCCCCCATTCTGGTGGGGTAACCCCCTCCCCCAATTCTGACTCTGCAGCGTTAATCCATCATGTAAGAGCAGCTCAGGCTCAAGAGAGCAAAGGGAATAGAGCAAGTTTGGGAAAGTGCCATTTCCTGCCAAAATAGTGAAAATGGTGTGAGACTGCCAATGCCGCATACACAGCACTCCAAACTCTCGTTTTTCTACACATCCTAGCTGCTTATGACATGAAGACATATCATGTGTGGTTGGGCCAGGCAATGAGGCAACTTGGATGGCAGGAAAACCCTAGTGAACCTGATTTGCCTCAGCAAGGGGAGGTCCGGTGGTGGGGACTACCAGCCAAATATAGGCATAAAAGATCAAATCCACCTATGACCACCTCATATGACCAGCTCCCACTATATCATAGGAAGTCACGTATCCCGTGGGCAAGGCGGCAGGCGTCTGCCATACTCTGCAAGACTTCCACCGCTTCATCCAAAGCTGCCTTGCTGCAGCCGTACTGCTCATACCTGCGGCAGCATATGGAGGGCAATGCATTGTATTGGACACAGGGACCTGAGCAGTGCAAACTTGTTGATTAAGCCAACACATGCAGAAAGTAGAAAATGGCACTTTGGTGTTGTGATGTGTAAGAGAATGAGGGATCAGAGAATTTGTGAGCCCTAAGCGCTTGGAATGGTAATGCTATGCTTAGAGAGTACACTTGATGTTGGGCAGTCCAAATTGGAATACATCCAACACCATCATTGGCACAGTCTGTCATGAACATGACAGTAGCTGCATTAATAAATCATCAGTGGTCTGAAAATAAGCTTGTTTATTGCTACTGTGTAACAGCAGTCGCGTGCTAAGACATGCAGAAATGTTGTTGCAATGCAGCCTGTTTGGGACTTAGCATGTTCCACCTCTAAGCAAAATTCCAAGGGCTGTGAGGCCTTTCAATTACAAGAATTGCATGTAGATCTGAGCGAAAGGTAGCAGAGTTTGGCGGGCCATTGTAGATATCGACCATAGAATGTGCAGCAATGACCTTGCCTTTTCCCTCCTCAATTGCTGCTCCATTTGCATAGGATGTGTGGACTATTAGGGCACAAACGTATTCAGGAATTCAAGTTGAATGTGAGCAGACAGTTGCTTTTGCTTAGAAAAGGTGCAGGCATTCCAATGAACGCTCAAGAGCTGAAGTACAGATTGATGCACTCTTTCTTTCTGTTTTAAGGCCCTTTTCATGTGATTTTATGTGCCCTCAAAATGATGTCCTTGAATACTCACCTCTCCCAGCATCATAGCATACTAATTATTGTATTTAACCTTTGGTATTATGGAGGTTGTTGACGATTTGGCATGAGCCTACCAACCGAGAGCAAGCTGATGATCATCGCCTGACATCAGCAGACACTTTGTGCAAGACATGAGAGATGATCATTGCTAGGAGCTGCCAGACCTAAGCCTGCCTTGCATCATACCCACCAGTGCAGGTAGGCCCCAGCCTGGCTCATCATGCGGGCTCTGCGGGAAACACCAGAAAGCAGACCTATTGCAGAGGAGCGGTTGGCCACAGCAGTGATGGCCATCGTTGCCGCCTCGCCGTTTTCAAATGCCTTCTGTGTCCCCTCAAGTGCCCTCTTCCTACCAAATACGCGGAGGAAGCCGTGATGAATAAAAGACAAGATAAGTCAGAAACTCGTTCGCACATGCTAGCAGGCATGTGGCTTGTATGTTTGAAGAGGAAGGAAAAGAGAAAGAAAGAGAAAGAATTAGGGAAAATATCCAATTAGAAGGTCGATTGTACGTCTGCTTTCCAGTTCAGGCACATTGGTCTGGAAACAGAGAAAAATCTCAGATGACCTCAAGGAAAAGGCTATTGGGAAATACGATGCTTGAAACGGTGAATGTTAAGTGTGCTTAACCTTAAAGAGTGCCCTCCCCTTACCTCTTATGGGCGTCACCTCGGGCATTGCCTTGCACATAGGACAGCTTGCACGGGCCGTGGCGGGTCCACACACTGTTCACTGCACACAAATTAGCAACAAAGAGGACTTTGTCACACCCAGCACAAAACAAGTGCCACTTCATGAAAGCAGGCAGTTCAGAAACTCAATGAAATGAAGAAAGTGATGATGGACTGACGGTTTGATCAGTTGGATTGATTTGCGCATGGCCACCCAAAATTCACAACTTGTAGCTCCAGATTTGTGCATGTGAGCCGTGACTTCTTTGCAAACCATCTCTTGCAATAAAACCTTGCTACCTGTCCGCACTTCAAACTATTTGTGGTTCATACTGTTTGGCGGTGCTGATGTGCATTGGCCCGCATAAGCTCTGTACACAGAGGTACAGAAAAGGATCTAAGTACAGAAAAGGATCTAAGTACACAGAGGTACAGAAAAGGATCTAAGTACCAGCACTGTGCAGGGCTGCTCTGAAACCTGACTGTAAGCCAAGAGTTGTATATTTGTATTCCAGGCGGAGTTGCAAAATTTTGGGCCTGGCTCGGCAAATCTGCACAGTTGCCTAACATTGAACCATGCTGCGCTGATCATGTGCAGCATGCTGCAATACCAATCACCAGCAGCGTACCCCCAGAGAGTGCCAAAAACCTTGAGCAAAGAGGAACCCAAAGCACCGTGAATAATTTGGCTGTTGCCAAGCTCGCGCAGCATGAAGTGTACATGGTTAATGGGAACAGAAGGGAGCTTGGGAACAGCAGCTGCTGCTGCACTATAAATAGTTTGGCTGTCACAGGGCCCATGCAAGCAGCACCTTTAACAACCTGATTCGGCTGAAGGGCATGTAAGCGGCCACGCACCAACCAGCACCTCAAACAAGCAAAGGCGGCTAAAGCCATGCCAAGGGCACAGCAATGTGTGACAAGGAATGGGGCCGAAGCCTTGCTGCATCAAGTCCGGCAGTGTGCCAATCTATGTTTAAATCATACCTGCATCTGCCGGGCACGCAAAGCTCCCTGCGCCATGGCTGGCTTGCACGAACGATGCTGCTGCTGTGTCTGCTGCTTCCGGGGTGAGGGGGGTGTCTAAACTGGCAGCAGGGCCCTTGCGCGCCCCTGCCCGGGCACCGCCCACAAGCTGGGAGGGCAGGAGGGGCTTGGGTGGGGGAGCAGGTATCAGGGCATCATGTGGGAAGCCTCTGGCCAGCAGGAGGGCGCCTGCAGGGAGTTGTGTGGGCGCCAGAGTGTAAGCATGCATTTGTGCACGTGCGCAAACGCGCGCACGTGTGTGTGCGTGCGTGTGTGTGTGTGTGTGCGCGTGCGTGCACGTGCGAGAAGCTCTTACTTGAGCATCTGCTGGCAACAGCCTGGGCATGCAAGCTCATGACATGAGTCCATTGCTTTCTCTTTTAATATATTTTCTAAGGCTCGAGTTTCACACGCGTGAAGCATATATGTTGAGTGCGTGCTGCTTCAACACTTTCCGTGGAGCACATGCTGCAGGCAGGCAAGCCCTGGAGCGCCCTGAGCAGGCCTTCGCTGCAGACATCTCTGTAAACCCGTAACCTATTCCTGCACACCCACTGCGCACATTGCTGTCAACCACTGCCCCCAGGCAAACAGCTGCAAGGCCTGTGCCCTTGAGCAAGCCTTTGCTGGGGACATCTCTGCAGTGCTGTCCCCCATTATTCACAGGTATTCAGCTGTGCTGTCTGTTCCCATAAGCAAGCCTTTGCTGGGGATATATCTGCAGTTCTGTCACCCACGGTGTACTCCCACTTCTGTCACCCACTGCGCACAGGCACACAGCTGTGCAATCAAAGAGATGCAGGTCCCTGTTTCCAAAGGTCAACAAGAAGCCTTCTGATCAATAAACAGACATGGCTGTGCAAAACATCCGAACAACTAGCACGCATACACACATGCACACGTGCACACACACACATACACACACAATGACACACAGAAGTATGAACACACACCTGGAAAGTGGCTACAACCAGCACAGCTAGCTGGGGACACATTGCAAAAGTTGATCCCATGTCTGCTTCCCACATCAGTTCGTATATTGCCAGTTGGTACATTGCACTTGGTGCAGAATGGGTGCAGAAGATCCAACCATCATCCATCATCATGCCGCACGTTCACTGTTCAAGGCTGCCATTGATCTGCCTTACATGTTTGACACCAGCAAGAATGCTACCAATGCTCAGAGCTTTACCAGTCACTTAAGCGTACAAATTCAAAGCTACAAAGCCGTGGCACCTAGCAATAACGAGTCATCATGCACACAGCTTAATAAGTGAGTTCAATACACAACTTAACAGCTAACATGCTGTGGCACCTGAGTCCACCAAATTGTGGCACTTACGTCAACCTAGTTGTGGCACTTACGTCTACCTAATTGTGGCACTTGCGTCTTCCAAGTTGTGGCACTTGCGTCTACCTAGCTGTGGCACTTACGTCTATTTAGCTGTGGCACTTAAGTCTACTCACTAGAGGTCACGATGGGATTGTTTCTGTCCAAGACATCAAAGCGTGGGAACAGGCGCGCTACTGACAGGCTTGCATCTCTCCAAAGGCTTTTAGTGCTGGCAGCTGCGGGCACCGCTGCTGTGCGCGCCTCCACCAACTTCAAGCATGAATCCGCTGCCACTGTGGTTGCCTGATCAGAATGTGTGTGCAGTGCATGTACAGGATGATTGAGTGTAAGTGCACTTGCGTCTATGCGTCTCTGCAGGATAAGCTTGCTTTAGAAAGCTTGCTCAAACCAGGAGAAAAAAATGGACTTTGTGTACATGCCTACATGTCCAGCACAATGCAACTTTCTCCATCTGGCAGATTCCTCATAGAAATGCCAAATAGCCAAATAGCTGTGTTAATACCAGCTAATTCTACAGGAACAAGGCCCTTGTGCCCCTCCTTGCACACATAAGCATTACGGTGGTGCGCACAATCCATTGTAAAAGGGCCGTAGGCTGCCCAACAGGGTGCTGCCGTTGTGCGCCATGACCTGTGGGGCGCTGCACCCCCGGCCCAAGTGAGGCTTGCGTGAGCACGCATGCAAGCATATGTACACGCTCAAACAGGGGCGGCTGGTACTGCCATCCACCATGTCTCCCTGATGCGCCCCTGACCCACGTGAGGCCTACAAGAGCATGCACATACACACACATACACACACACAAGCAAGATTTGAGTAACCCTGATGGTGCCCTTTTCTGAAGCCAGCACGCACACATGCATGAGAAGGGGCTGCTGCTGCTACCCACCATGTCCCTGATGCGCCCCTGACCAGAGTGAGGCTCACTTGGGCTCAGGGGCCACAAGGCCCCCAATGCAGACAGCGCAATCTGATAGTTCACATCTGCCATGTTGGCCGACCTGCAGTGTCGCGTTAAAAAACCATGATACACTCTGTAGCATGCTGTGCACCGGCAGTGCACGCTAGCCAGGGCATGAGTGCCTGAGAAAAACCATGATACACTCTGTAGCATGCTGTGCACTGGCGGTGCATGTTAGCCAGGGCATAAGTGCCTGAGACAAACCATGATACACCCTTTAGCATGCTGTGCACCGGCAGTGCATGCTAGCCAGGGCATGAGTGCCTCAGACTCCCGTGAGAGTAGAAGCCAGTGAGTGGGGCACAGCATAAGGCAACAAAAGTTTCAGAGAAGGACATTACTGATGGAGCAGCAGGGCACCTTTGCACAAAGCTGTTATACGCTGACCTCCCGCTAATCTGTAATGATGCTGGACAGACATACGCTGCTTCAATTGCCTTGTTCCAGCAGGTCGCAGAAGAAGAAAATTTTGACCCCTAGGAGCTGATTTGAGCTAAAAAAGTAATCTTTTTGCAACTTTCAGTCACAAGCTATGAGGCTACAGCAAAATGATAATGATATGTATTAAGTCTTAAATTGATATCTTTGCAAGTTCCAACTTGTAAACGCAAGCTGCAAGCAAAAGGGCTTGGGGCAAGGAACACTTGATACACTTACTTGTTGCTCTTCATGGCAGTCTCAAGCATAATTTGGTTGTCATACACCATCACCACATCTGCGTAGGCCTGTACAAAAGAATGTGTAATCTTTGCTACATGGTTCAGACATCTATGTGTTACACACACTAAACTTAAGTACTCCACAACGCAAAACCAGCTTTTAAAGCTACAAGAAGTGCAAGGTTTTGTGCACTCCCACATATCAGCTGCTGCAGCTTTCCTTGCAGGATCATAGAATTGTACGAAAGCAACGTTGTGCTAGCGTGCAAGTTGAATCCTTGAGACTTGTTTGGAAAGTTGTAGTCAGTTGGCAAGGTAGATTAGACAGGTAAGGAATGCCCACTGAATGACAAGCGGCTTCTTTATGGTAGCTGCTAGCATACCTGCAGAAAGCTGAGCGCCATTGCTGAGTTGAGGCTCTGCATGGGCGAGTCACCTACGAGCAGAATTTTGGAGTCATCACTCGATTGGTCCTCCATACTGCATTTGCTCCTCTCTCAAATTCACAGGTGCATTTGCCGAAAAGATGCAAGCGTGCGAGCTGCCGATCAGCTAAGGGCCAGCCTCCAGTCTGCGTCAGGAATCATGACTGCAACCACATGTCACAGCCTTTGCATACACCCTGGGAATGACTTGGCACACTTTCAAAACTTCAAAAAAAAGTTAACATGGTCCCCAATAATTTGTGAAACGTATCAATTGTTCAATTACATTATGGTTGGAGTTTAGCAGAGGGGGCTATCTGAGGCCCAGGGAGTTTAGCAGAGGGGGCTTTCTGGGAATTTAGTTGACTTGAGACATGTTCAATTCAACAGTGGAAAGTGAGTTCACGTTTGAAGCACTTGAACAAACCAAAGGAGGACGTGCCTGCAGGTCGAGGGGCTACAGACATTGTGGCGATGTAGTTCATGGGGTACTCCTGGATGGGAAGTGATTATAGAAAAAGGCGTGGTGTGTTATCGTGCACAGCTGAAGTACTGCGATACAACTTGAAACAGGAGCATGCACCGGTCCATGGACATTGAAATGCATGGGCAACTTGAACTTGGGCGACAAGCACTCGTGTTAATTAGATTGCTTCGACCTATCTCTAAGACTTACTCCTGTTGCTGTAATATTCTCTCCTCAATTGTCATTCCGTGACTGTTGCATCTCAACCGGGCAAAAATAAGTTAAAGCACGGCAGACATTGTTGTACCTCCCAGACAATCATTGCTTCAAATTCTCTGAGCTTATAAGTAGGGTTTGCATGGTGCCTATTCAAAGGATTCTGGGGGGTTGCATAAGTTCGCGTGCTCTACCGCTTAAGTGCAGCACATGCACATCTCAACATAACCTTAGCGTCTGACCTGAATTAATTGAGGCACCATGCAGATACCAATTGCATTTTCTGTCTAAACAGCCTATTTCAAGGCGACCGCAGCAACTACGGCATGTACAGGGCAGCCGCATGCATCACCCTTAAGCATCACCCTTAAGCATCACCCGCAAGCATCACCCTTAAGCATCACCCTTCAGCATCACCCTTCAGCATCACCCTTCAGCATCACCCTTCAGCATCACCCTTCAGCATCACCCTTCAGCATCACCCTTCAGCATCACCCTTCAGCATCACCCTTCA
>LFCJ01000742.1_pt1 | contig 21323 bp, 18 predicted proteins | sample 643141 | NCBI WGS metagenome assembly LFCJ01 (sample SAMN03766243, study PRJNA286221) | soda lake metagenome | biome: soda lake; feature: Kulunda steppe; material: water; isolation source: sample B1-Br-g2 brine of Lake Bitter-1 | place: Russia: Kulunda steppe | collected 2010-07
CTGATTGTTTGCTCCTGTTCGATAGAACAACCTGGGCCAACGATTGCATCGACGTGGATATCAAACCCGTCAAATGCATGGATGATACTGGGGGTGAGTTCTGCAACGTCACTTGCACCCATCGTAATGAGTGCTCGTTCTGGTGGGGAACGTGTGGGGGGTTCCTTTTCAGCGTAGTCTCGTATCTCTTTTCGGAGCAAGAGATACTCCGTTCCAAGGCAGCACGCTGGTTGCGGGTCAATAAATTCATAGTCGAGGTTCTTGGCGTACAGGTTTCCGTTTATGAAGAGATCAGCACATACTGTGTGGCGTGCATCGTCTTGGAGGACGGCAAGGGGGACACGTTCTCGGATTGCTTGCTGGTATTCCGTATCAACTGGGTATGCGTCAGTGAAGACAACATCTGGTTGATTGGCGTCTATCCACTCCACAAATGGGCCCGGGTTATCTCGACTTGGGAGCGCTACTTTTTCGACTGCATTGGGAAATATCTCGCCTGCTTCACCCGGGGTCGTCGTTGCGACAGTAATGGTATGGCCCCGTGAGAGTAGCTCTTCACTGAGAGCACGCGAACGGATGAGATGTCCATATCCGAGTTTTGGCCCACCATCCGCTCTGATTCCGACTCTCATTACACTGTTTTCTGTTCTACGTGCTGATTAATCTCTGCAAGTCCGTTCTCGTCGATGTGTCGGACTGCATCGGCGAGTTCGAGAATGCCGTCGTAATCGACTTCCCGATAGACTGTTTCGAGGAGCTGGTAATCAGCCGGTTCGTCGAGTGTCAGTCGAAGGTCGGTTCGGTCCTGTAGCCAGTCCTGTTCGAAGAGTTCATCAGAAGTGATATTTGAGAGTTCGAAGGCCTCCGGATTCTCGCGGTAGTATGGTGTGACGTGTTCTCTGTGATGTGTCTCGGTCGAATGTTCGATGACCTGTTTGAAGGAGTCCCCAGTGAACGTCTCGCAGGTAGTTCCACGAGGAAAGGTTCGGTCAAGGCCGGCGGAGACGTATTCGGCGTCTGTCTTCTGTACTCGTTCGATGCTTGCGTCGATGAACGCGGGGGAGAGGAGCGGACAGTCTGCGGTCACCCGGACAAGGATATCCGGTTCGTACTCATCGAGTGCCTGTTCAAAGCGACTGAGGACGTTTGATTCACTGCCCCTGAGTACCTCTGCACCGAAGCGACTTGCATAGTGGGCGATGGCATCGTCTTGTGGGTTGGTTGATGTGGCGACGATAACTGTGTCGACGCCTGTTGCTGTGGCGGTTCGCTCGATGACGTGCTGGAGATTGTGTTTCCCATCGAGCGGGTACATTACTTTGCCCGGGAGGCGGGTGGAGCCAGTGCGGGCTTGGATGACTGCTGTAGTGGTTTTCATTACTTTTCTGGAAATTAATGGTTATTTCACGGAAAATAAATGGCGATCTCCGTTTTCATTCTTTCTTGAACTGTGGCCAATGTATTCGACAGATGCAGAATTTCCTGTGACCGATTCTAGCATATCAATATTGTACTCTACAATGGAACTCTTGTCAAAATCTTTGAAAGGTAGACTCTGATCATTGTATTTCGATTTTTGTGAAGCTGCTTCAAAAAAGAGAGTATCAGATGCTTTTTCACTCAGCTGAAAAAGCAATTCTTCAGCTGTTTCTTTTCCATAGTGAGAGTACAGCTGGTGGTATATAGAAAAGAAAAAAATGTAATCAAATGTGGGGAGTGAGTGCACATTTTTTGGTGTTATTGGTTTATTTATTATTCCAAACTCTCTTGAGAGGCCGTGATATTGGACCGCATCTTCTACTGTTGCTGTATTTGCTTCAAGTCCAATAGCAAATCGATCTGTGGCACCGACCTTTGAAGTTAGAAGGGCAGCGTTACATCCTATATCTAATACTGATGCATTCTCATTAAGTCTAGGCTCTAAAATTTCCCATCGCTCTTGAACCCCTTCGATTCGATTCATCTGATACGAGAAACTACTGTTTTGTTGATGAACAAGTATTGGGGAGCGGAGAGTCATACGTTCATTCGCTTTGGAATAAAGCCAACCTGGTGTGTTTATCACTAGTGATAGAACGCCATCTCTCTCTCTGCTTTTTTTCTTGCTCTAGAGATTACTTGATTCAATTTCACGATATTCGATGCGTGGTGAGACGAACAAATAGTCTTTCGGAATTAACTGATATAATTGGATATAGTATTGATAGACAATTTCTAGCGCATCTGTGTTATTCTGTAATCAAATCTTGTAAATCTGGATGTTGTAGGTGTGATTTCATTCCCTCGCTTAGTTCTTCATTCGATTTTGCTACTACTCTTTCACGGACTTGTTGCCACTTCGCGTGGCGTGCCCGAACCCACACAGGGATTTCCTCTAGGTCAAGAATCTTTGAGATTGCCAGTCTGTGATTTCCCGAACCAGCGAAAATGAGATCTCCATTACGTCCGATATGCACTGCGATATAGTCATACCGACCATGTTGACTCTCATCGTACCCCTTCCTTTTTATATTCTCATAGAGATTGTCTATTTTCTGATATCTTCCCTCTAATTCTGCTTTATTTTGGCATCCGTCTATCGTCCCGCTGCTTTCTTTTTTATTCAGCAAATATTCAAAAATCCCCGTTTCTTCCCACGTTTTCCCATGAGAAAAGCGTTCCTTCACTGCTTGATACTTCTTCATTTCTGTGAATGGCTTTGCAGTCTTGTCCCACTCTCCAGGTGCTATCTTTCCCACACTCTCCCACTTTCCAAATTCGGAAGAGTATTTTTGTATACTCTGTGGATTGATATAAATTATTTTGTATGGATCTGCAATCGATCTATAGCCTTTGAGACGATACAACATTCGGTATCTTACGTTGATGACATATGAATTTCGAATAAATCTCTTCCAGAGGAACCTGTATGTAGATTTGAAAAATGGTAAAGGTCCATCTCGAAATAGCTTGCGTAGTCCTTTCTGTACCAATTCCATTTGAATATAATTGTTTATTGTTTCAGTTTATTATATGTACTGTAAATAAAATACGCTTAGTTGTAGCTCTGCATAGAAGTGTGTATTCACCTACGCAGTTGGTTTGATATAAATTCCCTCATTTCAGAAGGCATCACCGCATGCTCCTCAAATCACTTATATTAAATCTTTCAGATCGGGATTGACATTTTGGTGTAAAAATTCTCTCGGGTTTTCTGCAACTTCTTCTCTGTGCTCTTGCCATTTTGTATGACGAATACGAGTCCGAACTGGAATTGACTCCAATCCCAGTATTTTCGCTATGGTATATCTATGATACCCTGATAGAACCATAATTGTGCCATCACGTCCAATGGCTACTTGAATTTCATTCAGAGCGGGGTGCATGTCACGACCTGCAAAGTCATCACCCTTATTTAAGTCGGACTGTGCTTTGTAGCCATTTTGTTTAATATCTCGATATAAATCTTCTATATATGAATAGTACTCACGTAATACCTCCACTGATTGTTCTTCTCGGGGTAAATCTATTGCTCCAGTGTAGCCTTGTTCGCGTACTGTCTTTGCTTTTTTTTTGAACTCCTCTATTTCTTCCCAGTCTTTGTTCTCTACGAATCTTTTTGTGAATAAATGATACCGGTATGTCTCTTCAACAGGCTTTCTGCCATTGATATCCCAATCCCCATCTCGTACTAAAAGTAACCCGGAGTCTTTATCACCACAGATATGATTGATTTGTCTCAATTCAGCCGTGTAAACCCGTAGTGGCTCCCCTATTGCGGAATAACCATTAATGTATTTTAGCCTTTGTTTTACCATTTTGGCTCGCAACTCAACCGATACGCTCTTTTTATATATTGCATTCAGGAGCCCTGAAACGCCGTTCTGATTATACTTTTTGACGGCTCTCTTTATTAAGCTCATGGCTGATAGACCGTCCCCTCATTTTTAAGTTCTCTTAGTGTCTCGCATGTATTTTCCGTCGCATTTGACTTGAAATAGAACTCTTTGTTAAATGAGGTCTCCATAGTGCCCAGTGACTTAGCAAGCTCATCGCTGGTCGAAATCAACTCTGCTGCACCTTCGTCAACAAGTGGTTGCAAGACGGATGAATCGGTACAACCGAAAACGTATGTCTCTAACCCAAATGCCAACCCTTCATACACGGCCGTCGAGCCAACACCAATCTGGACACTTGATTCTGCAAAGAGTTCGTACAAAGGTGGCTCAGAACTGTCGATCACCTCAAAATCAGTATCCATGAGCCATGGATACTCGTCTTGCCACCGGTCGTACTCGCCAGGGTGGAGTTTGTAAACAATATCGTGTTTAATCTCGGGATGTTCCGAAATTTCCAGTGCAAACTTCGATAGTTCCTCTCCGATGGTTCCTTGTGAAATAAAGATTATTTGGTCAGTTTGGCTCATCTCAGTATACTTTTTAACAGACTGTTCGAGATACGGATATCCCACTGGAATCACTCGTTCATCTGGAATTGGATATTCTACTGTCTCCTTCCAGAAGTCACCCCACACAAGTAGGTAATCTGGGAACGTCTCTTTTGTCCCTAAACCTGGATAAGCATATCCGAAATGGTCCTGATAAATCACACCGTGTTGGAGCTCAACGACCGGAATATCTAGTTCATGACAGGCTTCGATCAATGTCTCTTTGTTATACCCTACAACAACCACAGCAAATTTTGGATTGATTCTACCGAGCAGTTTGCGGTACAACGGTAACCTTCTTTTTCGGTGTCCCAGCTCTTTTTTTACTCTTTCAATCAATCGGATATCTGTTGAAAATTCTTGATTTAGCTCATATTGGAGTTGTTTCAACTGGCGTTGTTCTGAGTCGGATAGAGATATATTGTTTATTTTAAGCAGATTTTGAATTGTACTTCCGTATGTGATTACATCGAGATATCGGAGGTTATCTGTTTTTGCAGGATTCAGATGCCCTAATAAGTGATCTGTTTCAAAATGTATATAATCGTATTCGCACCGTTGATGAATTGGATCGCAGTAGATATCCCACCAGTAGCCATCTGGTTCTTTTTTTCTCCGTTGATGACCAGCGAAAAGGATCTCAGTCTCGTCAGCGAAAAATGGATTTCGAAAGAAAAAGTTCTTTGTGAATAATGTCCCGCCCTTGAGGTAATCGCTTACTGTTTTATTAATACCGGTATGTGATTGCCCTGAACCATGTTGATGCTTGATTTTTCGCCAGATTTCGACGCGGATTCGTTCCCAGATTGGGACCCCATTAATTTGCACATTAAATAGAGAGTGATTCTGTTCGAATGAGCGAATCCTGTTGGGACTGGTAGTCATTGGGAGAAATTACAGGCTTTATGTTGATATAGCATTTGTTTTAACAAAATTATACTTATAAACTATATGTCTCTAAATAAACTGGAATGAGATATTTATACTTGAAGAATATGTTTGTTTTAAGTTTAATGTTTGATACTGTTAAGGTCTGATGTGGCCTTTGAGAAAGTACCACTTACTTTGCGCTGAGATATCACCAATCTTCTTCACATGAGTAAATGGAATATTTTGTTTGCTTATTACTTGTCACTAAATCTATTTCATGACTAGTAATATGTATCAAAAAGTAACGACACCCTTTTATCCAAAACAAATAAATACACGGTAGAGTGCTGGATGAATTCTTCCTCATTGCGTTATAGATTTCATCAAAATAAAAGCAGAGTACTGGCCACTATTCTTCCCGTGTTATTTTACACTTTTATAATATCTATCATATGGAGTCCTTATTTTACACCACCACTTTTCGGTCGTACAGATACTTTTGTAATTGGTGATGGTGGAATTATGCGATTAGACCAATTTTTATTACCAATACTTATACTATTTATCATTTACGAAATGCATATAAACGATTGGTATAAATTTAAGTTTCTGAACTCAACGTTATTCTGGTTCTTTTGTGCAACTGCAATAATATTAGCATTTAGTACCATTCTTGGGGTACATTGGAGAGGCTACCCGTTCAGAATTGGTGATTTTTATGAATCGATCGTTTGGATGGTATATGCTGCTACGATTGCATTTTTCCCAATATACTTGAAGTCTAAACAAATTCAAAAAGGGCTTATTTTAATCCTCATTTCGAGTGCTTTAGCTTCTATCTTAGCTATTGTTGAATCTCCATTTTCCAGCCTTTCATTCACATATACAGTCACAGAAACGCTCTATCCAACCCAACAGCGGGCCGTAGCCCCAGCACGTAACCCTAACGTTCTAGCTCAATTACTTACACCCGCTCTGTTAATTACTATTGCATTGTTGTATCGTATTGGGTTGAAAAATAGACAAGCGGTCTCTACATTAGGATTCGCTCTATTGTCTCTGTTAATCTTTTTGGGTATCTTTTCCACACAATCTAGAGGCACAATATTACCAGTGGCAGTTGGTATTTTGGCTATGGTCTTTTTTATATCCTTCATTGATAAAGAAATACCTACGTATCGAACACTGGGCTTTTTGACAGCACCTATCGGAATCTCTATTTTGATAATTTGGATGGCATGGGGACTTGGTAGATTTGAGGAACTAATGAGGATTACGGAATCTAACTTATTCACTGATAGAATTCCTGCATGGAAAGCTTTAATTCCAATAATTTCAGACGGCTTTATCTTCGGGTATGGAACTTCTAATGTAGGACTTGTCGAATACTCTGAACAACACGGAAATATCGATAGTGGAGTCTTAGAGGTATGGTATCAAAGAGGTATAATCGGAGTGCTTCTAATGTGCGGAATCATACTGTATTCTTTTAGATTGGCTATAAGTCTAATCACAGATCGGGAATTGTGTAAAAATCAACCAGTTATTTGGTGTGGATCGGCAGCTTTATTTGGGCTCTCAATTGCGATGATACTAATGTGGCCGCTTCGAAGATTAGAAATAAATAATGCAAGTCAGTTCTTCTCATTATTTTTAATACTATTAGTTTTTAATATTGCTGAATCTGTATCGAATAGGGAACTTAATAATCTATCGAATAAATAAGAAACAACATAATGTCAGTTGATAAAATAACATTATTCATGCCGTCCATGTCGGGAGGGGGGGCAAAACGTATGTTTTATAATTTAGCTATAGAATTTGACAAACTTGGATTCAATGTTGAATTTGTAGTGACTGAAACCTCTGGTGAATATTTAAACACCTTGCCACAATCTATCAAGATAATTGTACTACCTGCTAACCGAATGCTTACTTCTCCACCATTTCTATTAAAATATATTCACACCAAGGAACCAGATGTTTTTTTAACAAGTATCACAGGCCCAAACCTCCTTGGTGCAATCTGTAGTATTCTCTCTATTGTTGACACAAGGTTTGTGATACGTGTACCAACTGCTGTTTCTGTTGACCTCCGTGATTCAGATTTACAATCTAAATACAAAGTGATCGATAAAATGGTCAAACATTTATATCCTAAAACGGATAGAATCATTGCGATCTCCAAAGGTGTAAAAAAGGATTTGGTTGGTGAATTTAATATCAATCCAAGGCTGGTTGATGTAGTCTATAATCCTGCATTTAATCGCGACATAATTGACCAATCTAATACAAAGATCGAGCACGAATGGTTTACAAATCCGGAAATTTCGGTTATCTTGGGTGTGGGTCGTCTTGTTGAGCAAAAAAACTTTTCACAACTTATTGAAGCTTTCAGTATCTATTCGGAAAACAATAACGCTCGGTTAATGATTTTGGGTGAAGGCAATAAGCGTCAAGAACTCCAATCGTTAATTTCGAGCTGTGGTCTACAAAATAAGGCAAAATTAAAAGGTTATGTCGAAAACCCCTTCCCTTATATGAAGCATGCTGATGTCTTTGTCTTATCATCTAAATGGGAGGGTTTTGGCAACGTTATTGTTGAGGCTATGGCTTGTGGTACTACTGTCGTTGCTACCGATTGCCCAAGTGGTCCTGCTGAAGTACTGGATCACGGAAAATACGGATATCTCACACCCGTGGGTGATAGTAAAGAAATGGCAAATAAAATCAACAAAGCAATACTAAGTCCGATAAGTAAAGATAAATTAAACGAAAGGGCCAAAGAATTTAAATCGGAAGTTATAGCAAAAGAGTACCTGTCTGTATTTGACAAAGCTACACAGAAATCTGGATAGACTCTCCTGGAATGGAATTCTGAAACGACACTCAAAGTTATGAATAATTGGCTCTGGTGAATCGTCATACGTAGCTTAATTTTGGTGGGTTACTGCTCGTTTGATGTTGTAGACTGCACACATCAGGATAATTTCACGGAATGCACGGTACCACGCTCGGGCACGCACGGCGTGGCCGAGCGTTCGTTTGATGGTTGAGAAGACGGTTTCAGAGAGTGCTCGTTGACCGTAGGCAGCCGCATCGATTCGCGCGTTGTGCGCGACATCGATGGGGCGGAACTCACGGTGTTTAATCAGCGGTCTGACGCCCTCTTCACGTAATTTCTCTCGTAATCGTTTCCAGTCGTAGCCCTTGTCAGCGGCAAGGCTGTGCAGGTCGCCTGCGTTGCGCAGGGCGACCTGCCAGCCGATCTGTGAATCATGGCGTTTCTCAGTGGTGCAATGAACGTCAAGCACAGCTTGTGAGGCTGTGTCCACAAGAGCGGTTGTTTTGAGCGTCTGGACACGATAATTGGTTCGGCGGCAATAGTGTTTAGAAGCGTTCTCGCGGTCGAAATAGGTTGAATCGATTACGGCCTCACCCGAGGGCTCGTGCTCCTGGGCTGAAAGCCGCAGGAGCACTCGCCAGACTGCCATCGTGATTCTATCAAACCACTTGACTAACGTCGAGTGGTGCGGTAATTCGTCCGGTTCAAGGCCTATCTCGCCCAAAATTTGTGGCATCTCGCTGAGCCAATCCAACGCGGTGCGGTAGGATTGGCCAAGATAAATCCGGAGACAGTGCAAGGAAACAATGGTATACTCGGCGAAACTGCCACCCGCTATCGGGGCGGCAGTTTCGCCTCGGTCATCAACAGCATTTTTAGCCAACGTCACGACCTTCCGAGTGAAGCGGGAGATTTGAGACATTCCAATCCAACGTTTCCCGCTTCAACTCCCTAGTTCTGACGGTTTCTTCCAGTGCCGTCTAGTGATTCACCAAAGCCAAAACCCCAAATATCCAAGCACCTCTTGTTACTACACTAACCCGTACAAACTTCGACTAGCTTATCCCAAGTATGATTCTCAATTACGTATTCTCTTCCTCTTTGTCCCATTGAATTCAATTCAGCTCCATTCATAGTATATGCCTGTTCTATGGCACCGACTATTGATTTCGTATCTACTCTATCAATTAACATCCCGGCTTCAATTTCGTTTATAAAGGCAAATTCAGGTACTCTAGAAGTTATTATTGGTCTTGCACATGATAGATATTCATAACACTTGATTGGATTTGAGGGATGTTTCTTAGGAACTACTCCATAGAGGATATCACATGCTGCAATGTACTCAGGGACATATTCATGTTCCACATGTCCCGTAAATTTCACTTGTTCCGCAAGCCCACTCTCCAAACAAAACTGCTCCAGAGTGTCTCTTTGGGGCCCATCTCCAGCGATAATAGCTTTAATATCATTTCCTTGTTCTTTCTGTATAGCTAATGATCTGAGTAATTGATTTATTTTATGTCTCTCTCTCAAACTGCCAACGAAGCCGATTATGAAATCATCTTGGGTAAATGGTAGGTCTAATTCATGCCTTGCAAGCTGCTTATTTTTTGGAATGAATAAGTCACTATTGACTGCATTTGGAAAAATCAGAACTTTTTCACTTTCTGTCCAATTATTCTCTTTTATTACGTTCTTGACTTTTTCGTATGCTACGATAATATTATCCGCTGATTTACAATTTAATGCCGTAATCAGTCTCGCGATATTGGATAATGGGGTATCCTGTTGATAATTGATTGTCGATAACCCTCTTATCAAATAAGTGTATTCTTGTGAAAATATTTGAGATGTAATGGCAGGGAAAAATATCGACGGGTTTGCTCGAACAATAACGATATCCGCAGATCTACACTTATTTAACATTTTTAAATACTGTATTTGCGTTCGAAGGTGCCATCCGATTGACCTCTCTTTCTCACTTACAAAGAAATTCTCGTCAACTCTTTCATATATCTCCCTTGCCCGGCTGTGTTTGGGTTTAGGTGATATTAAATAAAATTTTATGTTTTTTGCACGGGTAAAAGCACTCACCATTTCACGTGTTGCCACATTTTTTCCTGATCTTCCTGAGATGTCTGCATTCGTCACAAAACAGACTGATTTCATTATCGTAATTATTCAGTGTGTTGTAATATCGTTGTTGACTCTATTCCGATCTATCAACCTGTCGCTTTGTTGGTTAATTCGTGTGATTAGTACAGTGGTAATAAACCACCGTTGTTAATTCTTGTTGATTCACGTACTGGACAGGACCAATTATCCTCGACAAAGCTTGCAAGTAAATCGACGTCACGAATTCCGATGACTAGCCGTCAATAGATGTTTTTCACTGTTTATTGCGACAGATATCGTGCCTACACCCGCTTGTTGAGGTTACACACTTGAATACAGTATCAAAAGGGTCCTCTGAAATTAACAATGTATTACGCAAAGGCTCAGTTGATAAGCTATGCTAAAGCCCGCTGCGTCCTACTGTTTCATAATTGCTAAATGAGCCCCGCATAAATGATTCAATAGAGCTGTAGGTGTTGAACCATTCTTGAAACAATTTCAAATCTTTTAGAGGATTTTGAACAAGAGGGTATTCGTTATTGCAACTGGAAGAGCAACGAAGCGTTAGAGGATTCAGTTCAGGGCAAGACCGATATTGAGCTTCTCTGCGATCGGGAGAATGCCACTCAAGTTCAATCGATACTTAACCAGCATGGCTACAAACAGTTTCCCGATGTGAAAGGCGCAAGCTTTCCCGGTCTCACGAATTATATTGGCTATGATGAAAATACCGGTACTCTAGTTCATATTCATCTCCACTATGAACTCACAATTGGGACACCCTATTTGAAAGAATATGTCACTCCATGGGGGTCGTATATTTTACAGACGCGGATTAGAGAGCCAGAAACAGATGTCTGGATTTCCAATCCAAATGTTGAGTTGGTTTTGCTTCTTATTCGATACGCGTTGAAAATCAGACGCTGGAATCCTCTTTCCCGCAAATCACATTATAGCCACTTTTTGGAGGAGTATGAGTGGCTCATAGAACGGTGCGATAACCAATCAGTACAGGAAGTCACAACAGAGCTACTAAATAAGGAAGTCGCTTCTCAGATCCAACAGATGGTCTCTCAACGACCGGATATCTCTCAATTTCATGCCCTACGGAAAGTTGTGTTACCGTTTCTGAACCAATACAGTACCCATCGAAAAGGTATGAGGGTCATCCTTCCGTTTGTGCGTAAAGGATTTCGTGGATTTGGAAAATTAAATGAAAAAGTCCTTCATCAACCAATTCCAACGAGACGGACTTCAGCACCGGGGGGCGTTGAGATCGCTTTCGTTGGTGTTGATGGCTCTGGAAAGTCGACAAATGTAGAGACACTCGCAGACTGGCTGTCGTGGAAGGTTGATATCTATTCTGTGTACTTTGGAAGTGGTGACGGACGCTCGTCGTTACTTCGATTACCATTAAAAAAGCTCAACGACCTTCGAAACAGAGCTACAGCCAATAAATCAACTGAAAAAGAACCATCTCTCTCAGATGAGACTCCTGCAAACCCACATACTGCCGGTTCTGAGAAAGTTGGATTTCTCAAAGCAGTATGGGCCCTCACACTTGCACGAGAAAAAAAGAAAAAGCGCAAAAAAGCCAGGCGAGCACGAAACAAGGGAATGATTGTCATTATGGACCGATATCCACAGAATCAGTACCCAGGACTTAATGATGGCCCATTATTACAGCCTTGGGTAGAAAGTGACTCTCGGATTCTCCGGTGGTTGTCAAAGTGGGAAGGCGGCATCTATAAAAGTCTCCACAAACATCCTCCTGACTTAGTTATTAAACTTGATACAGATCCTGAGATAGCAAAGGAGCGGAAACCTGAGACTCCAATGAAAGAGTTACAACTAAAGAGCGCTATCATTGATGGCTTAGAGTATATGGACTGTCGAATGGTCTCAATCAGTACTGAACAAGAGCTTGATGATGTTCTTCGACAGGTTAAAACAGAAGTCTGGGACAGTATTTGATGATTGATTCTTCTATGCACTCACCTTTCACAATTGAATTTGTTGGCGCACCTGCCTCTGGCAAAACAACTATTTCGAAAGCTGTTGCTACTGCGCTCCGTACTAACGGTTATCCCGTTTTTGAGCCCACTCGAAATATCGGGGAAAAGAGTTCGATCCAACGCATCTCAAAAAAAGCTTTATTTGCAGGAATACATTCGCTTAGCAATCCTAAAACGACTATCAGCGATAGTCACTCAATTCTACAGACGGACCAGCAGGCTACAACAGATGCGATCAAGATGATATTCAATTGGTTGTATCTCAGTGGTCTTTATTCGAGACACAAGGGGGGCATCAGGATAGTAGACCAGGGTCTGTTTCAGGCGCTCTGGTCAATTGGCTACCGCTCGAATCTGGACTGGGCAGAAGCACTGCGCTGCGTCGACATTCCTTCCGCACTTTGTCCTGATATTGTCGTCGCTGTCACTGCAAATAAAGAAAGTCTCTATGCCCGACTTGGTGATAGACATCAGAGCAAAACACGTGTTTCAAAACACGATAACTCGGAAATAGATGCTGCTATTACTGGCATTTCACATCTTCTTGAATCACTCACAGAGCTCGAAAATATTCATCCAGACTTTGACATCATTGGAATCAATAACTCTGGCAAACAAGACATTGAAACAATTTCTCAGACCGTTGTTTCACAGGTTGAAGACAGATTACAGGAAATTAATCTGTAATCATGTAAACACAGACTTAGCAAATATTTTGAAGGTAGTTTGTCGTCTGCTTGACTGTACGCTCCCACGAATACATGCTCTTTGTTTCCCCAGAATCACAACTTCGCTCAAGAACCTCACACACTGCTTCCCCAAACGCGTCTCCATCAGCAGTCTCGACAATTTCACCAGATTTAGCAACAACCCCACGCACCTGCGGTAAATCACTCACAACGACGGGAATTCCAGACGCCATCGATTCTAGCACCGTCCGTGGAACGCCTTCGGCCCGACTCGGCAACACCAACACATCCGCCGAGCGATACACGTCTGGCATCTCGTCGTAGGGCAGTTGCCCGAGAAAGACCACAGCATCCGAGACACCCAACTCCGAAGCCAGCTCCTCCAACTCCTCACGCAACGGCCCCTCGCCACACAAATACATTTCCGCACCAGAATACTCCTCTTTCACAGCAGCAAATGCCTCCAGCGCCAACCCCGGTCGTTTCCCCTCGACCAACCGACCAACGAACAACACCACTGGTCCACTCCCAGCAATCAAGTCACTTTCTGGACCCTTCGGTGTAAATCGATCCGTATCGATTCCATTCGAGACAACCGCAATCTCACTCGATACGCCATACTCCCGAACACGCTCCTTATCCGCCTCTGTATAGCAAAACACCACGTCAGCCTGATTGAACGTCCACCGCCCAAGCGTCCGTAGATAGAGGTCAAACACCCACTCGGGGGCGTTCTGGGAAAACAAGCCATGATTCGTCACAGCAAGCGGCGGCCCACCCAAAAATCGCCGCAGAGCAGCCAGATTCGTCGCAAAATACAGATGCGAGTGCGCATGCACAACATCAAACTCATCACCCCCGCACAGATACTGCGCCAGTCCCGGACTGATATCGTTCCCCAGCGGAGACAGGAGCGAATCGAACCGCACCACAGTATAGCCATCTCGCTCTTCAACGTGTGGTAATGAGTCATCCTGTCGAACTGTAAGGACAGTCACATCGTGACCCATACTCGCTTGATCACGGCTCAGCGCGTGGACGTGATACGGCGCACCGCCTTTCACGTCAGGATATGTCTTCTGGCTCACCCTCAGAATACGCATTTCGTATTGACCTTTTCAGACGCAATAATTAGTGTGGTGGTATCGGATTGGCTCCTCCCCCACTCAGTCTCTACAGTCCTCACAAACCGACCACACTCGAATCCCACCGGCCAGCCGACTCGTCACGTCGCCCTCTGCCTCCATCACTCGCAACTTCTTGTAGATTGTATTTCGACTCGCATCCAGTTCAGCAGCCACCTCCGAAGTCGCAGCTGTCCCACCGAGTTCACGAATCACCGCACAAATTGCCGCTGGCGAGTACTTCTCGACGAACTCGCCAGTTTCTGTATCCCGCTCGCGCTCGCCCATTACCAACTGGTTTGCACTCGGTATTTGAATCAGTACTGATTTCCATACACCATTCACGAGACAGTGAATGGAAAACAATTAAGTCCATTCACGATATAGTGAATGGTAGAGACAGTACCGATTCCACAGGGGCTATGCAGCACAAAAGGCCCGCGTGCTTGAGACACGCGAACCGGGCTGTCTCGTGGAGCGAGCAGCCATGTCAACGAATGCATTACACCCCCTTCAAACTGGAGGGTTTGAGACGCGTATCGCACCCAGACAACTGAACACGAACGGCGAGGTGTCCCATGAGTGATGACGTGGTCCGGATGCACCTCGCACAGGCACTCACCCGGGCTGAAAACACTGCAGTCCGCACCCACCTCCAGGCCGCGCTTGATCAGTGGGATGAGGAAACGCCCGGTCGCGGCACACACGACGATAGTCACCAGGCAAATTCTGCAACAGCTGCAGTGGCACTTGAGATGTGGCTCGTCTTGTACGCACGCCGTGGTGTACCTGAATTGATGCTTGAATCGCTTCTTCGAGCTTACGCCGCTAAGATCGACGCCCGTGGGTGTGTGCCACGATCGTGGGAGTGCAACGAAAGACAGCCCCAAGCATCGACGCACACTGACACATGACGATCAGGCGTACCGTCGTCGTCAAGCTTTCCGTCCTTGATGACCGCCGGGATGACCTGAAACGCACGATGAATACGTTTCAGGTTCTGACACAGCGATTTGCAGATCAAGGGTGGGACGGAACCGACGACAGGTACGTAATCACAGACAGCAACCGGCTCCAACCACTCGTCTACGAGAAGATCCGCAACGACACGGGGCTGCATTCGGATCTCTGTGTTGGGGCAGCGACACATGCAGCGGATGCGCTCACAGGTTGTGTCGAGGCGATGAAAGCAGGTCAACGGACCTCCAAACCGACCTTCACATCGAATACAAGACGAACGCAGCAGGGCTTGTCGTTGAGACCGTCTACCCTGCGTATACTATCAGCGGTGTAGTCATACGGACTGTGATTTCACCCACGCTGACAACCGCAACGGTGACGAGTTAGTAGCGTGCCAACACTGCGGGAAAGAACTCCATGCAGAATACAACGCAGCACGAAACATTGCACATCGATATCTCCGGAATCGGCACACGTCTGATTCCGGAGGGGCGACCGATCACCTCGCCCTGAAGTCGGGAACGTTGAATGGGAACGGCGAATACTCGCCTTCCACGAGTTTGTGGATTGACTAGGAGTTCACCGACAAACACCGACATCAGGGACGGTAATGGCCAGATGAGTAGAACAGTCCCTCATCCTGTCTGTCGGTGTAGGCGATGCGAGCAACGGGAACTACGAGGACAACACCTCACAGAAGCATATACCGCACGCAACAGAACAACACCTAAGAAGGCACTGAGTTCACACACTCAACTACCCATCCCCTTCCTCATCATCGACCAGGCGGAGATGATGAACGTATCGCTCGTTCTTTCCCCGTGAATCAACATCGACAGTACCAGGGAGGAGTCGCCCGATCCAGTTTGCAGGCGGCGTTGCGGGCGCATTGGCGTCAAAAAACGCCTGCACAGCAGCCAAGAACTCATCATACGAAATCAGTTCGTATTTTACCGGCTCGGTCCGCTCATCCAGAAACACCTCAATACCTGCCTCATACAGTGAGGTCTTACTTTCAGCGTCGCGTGCCCACTCGGCAATCGCGGCTGTCTCTTCAGCTGCCGTCTCATCGGCTGCAGACGCCGCACTAGTTGTCTCGGAGGATTCCACACTACTCGTATCGCTTCCCGCAGTGGTGATCGTCTCATCGGTTTCATCCAGATCGACGGGAGTGGTGAGTGCGGTGTTCGTCGTCGCATCCTCCCATCCGTCATCGATGAACGGATACTGCGGCGAGTACAGCCCGGGCTCGAAGAGCCACTTCACCCCATTAATCTTCCGTTCAGCAACATTCGGGGGGTCGATATCCAAGAGATCTCCTGCGATGCGCCCGATCCATGTTTCGTTCGGTGTCTTGGCGGCGCCCGCATCAAAGAGGCGTTGAACCATCTCTTGGAAACTCGTGTAAGAAATTTCCGCCTCCTCATCCTCGACAAGATACGTGTCGATAATGTACTCAATGCCCTCTTTGTAATACTCGCTATCTTGTTTGGACGTATCCCAGTCAACGATTGGGTCAAGCGGCCGTAATTCGTCGCCAGCGACATATCTAATCTCGATATCATCGAGCAACTGCAACGCAGACGGGACGACAGGACCCTTGACGGTGGTGAATTCATTTCGCAAGTGGTCTTTCGATCCGCGCTGAATAACGCCGCCTTTCGCGCCGACAATCTCATACTCGTCTCGTGAGTCCCCTCGCTTGAGCATGGGACAGTCCCAGTCAAGCTCTCGAAGCGGGCTATCTGCCGGCCCGCTGGCGAGTTCCTCGCCATCTGCAGTTTCCAGTGAGAGGCGATCGCCTTCGAGCCACCAGTAGGCTTCATTGTATCCCTTTGGCAGGACTGGCTTCTTTCCGCCGGGAAGCGTTATATTCATCTTGTTATACAGCCGCGCCCGAGTTGTGCTTCGCGTGCTGAACGGTTCTGTGAGGATCTGTCCAATCTTTTCTGCAGCTCGTTTGGTGGCCCCAACAAATATAACTGGTCGGCCTTGATACAGCGCTCTGTGGCGATTGACGAGAACGCCGCCTGCTTTGGATGCCTGTGTTTCCTTCTCAAATTCGAGTGCAGGTTCATCGTCTGGTCGAGATACTAGCCCATCAAAGAAAGATTCGCCACTAGCTTGGCTTACCACTCGCGCTTGATAGCCTGGTTTTTCATTTAAAGCATCGACAGCAAAAGCGACTCCAGTTTGATGATGGATGGTCCCCTCAGTCATAGGGGCGTTCTCGTTGTTTTCGATGGAAACGGTTCGCGTCCCAAGTGAGTATGGTGTCGCCTCTGCATCCTGCTCAGGAACTTTTATTTCAATTATCGGTGGATTCCGACCGATTACCGATTCCCATGGCGAGGTGTCATAATATCCAGGATAGAGTACACAGAAGTGTTTGAGGTTTACTTGCGCAGTCGGAATCACGCCATATCGATCGAGATCGCTATAGACGCTGTTGGCCCCCCGTCGGCCCAACAGGATATCTCGGTATTCTTCATCCCCACAAAACAACTTAAGAACTTCCCCCGAATATGATGGGTGTTTATACTTCGCGGTTTTTAGTTCATATCTGTTCGAAAAAATCTTGATATAATCACTAATCGGCAACTCCTGGTTCGTTGTGAGACCCACATTTTCGAGGGGCCGTGACGAAATGGCTTGGTTTTTATTCTTCAAGTGGTCGATGATTTCTTGCTTGCTCATTGCGGTATGTGCTGGATGAAGGACGGTATAGCGAATCGTCGTCAGATACTCCTTCGTATTTTTTGCTTTGATGATAGTTTGGAGTATGAACGGTTTGTTTGTCTCGTATAACTCCCGAATGAGATTGCGCATCAGCGCCGAGGTGTGATTGATATTCGTAATGTTTCGGTTTTTTTTGACCAGTGCGCGCGTCGTAATAGCAGGGACACGCCCGACCGGGCGCAAGTCAACGCCCCCCCATGACACTCCGATATCCTTCCTCAGACTATCCTTCAGTATTTCGGCGACCTTTTCTGTTGTGGATATTTCCACAACCGATTCGTCCTCTTCGTACTCCTCAACGCGATCATGCTTGGTGTTGCCGAGCAGCTCAGCCTTTGTCGTCGGAACAACGGGCGTGACCACATATGCCAACATTTTGTCATAGGGAAACACCTTTATCTCAACAGCATCCACTTTTTGTATCTGTGCGATTTCATGGATTGCGTCAGCAAACTGATCGCGTTGATCCATCTCTAATCGTTTGTCCGGGTCGTCGCCGCCCGGAAGCGTCAGGATGACTGAATTCAGCCGATGATACTTACTTTGGATGGGCAACAGGCTCAGGTCGCTGTGTTCTGGCTGGCTGCTCATGGTCGAGCCCCCATAATCCCTGCCGCAACCAGGAGTTTTGTCGGCCCTGTTTGAACTTTGCGATATCGAGGCGGCTCGCCATAGTCCAATTCATGATCTCCCAATTCGATCGGCGTTGTCGTGTCAGACAGTGATGACAGGGTAAGAGTTCCATCCGTAAAAGTGTCAATCCATTTACAAAAAAGCTTGTCATACGCTTCTTTTTTCATCCCCTTTCTGTCTGATCCTTCAACAATCATAATCTTCTTGAACAGGTCGTGGGCCCGCCGTTGACCAGCGTACGGCCGATTAACTCCGATCTTGAATAACGGCTTTGCGGGGAGGGGCCCTGATAAATCGAGTGGGATTGGTCGTTGCCGAAGCGCGTGTTTAGTGAGTCTTGTCCCATCAGGGATTTTGATAAATTCTCGTTTTGGTAGTCTTTTCTTCCAATTATTCCCGGTGAGTGTCAGAATCGTCCTCTCCGGATGGGAAAATCTCTCGTTCATATTTTAACTCTGAATGTTGTATCTCTATATTGCATTTGTACTAATATAAAACTTATTACTAGGCCAATTTATTTATATTTAATACGTGTAATTGGCATAAAGTTTGTACTATATGTATAGTATACCCGTATCGGGATATAAAATAGCCCAAAATACCGTAATTGAGATGTAAGAACTGCAAATCACTATTATATTTTTATCACTCAGAGCTTTTATCAACAACAAATATCTGCCCTATTGCCATTGTCACTCCGGTCAGGCGAGTAAGACACAAAAATTAACAGTCTACAGGAGCATCGTCGTATATGAGTCTGAATGACGCAGAGCGGTCCATCTTAGACATCTTAGCGGACGGACGGCCCCAAAGCCGAGCAAATATTGCAAAAATACTTGAAAAGCAGTCCTATTACATTGGGAATCTTTTAACAGAACTCAAAGAAGAGGGACTGATTGCGCATATCGGGCCTGCTGAAAAATCTGGGCTCTATACAATCACTGCAAAAGGCCGAACGCACCTTCGAAAGACAACTGTTTCCGAGGAAGTTGAAAATATACTTGGCCACTCCGTGAACGACACACCTGAACCGACCGGCCCGCCATTATACTTACATCCGACACCGGCACTCATTGCACTCTTAGAGGTAATCAATCATCATGAGCCATGCACCAAAGCTGAATTGTATGCCGAAATGGATGAAGTCGATTCACATATTGATTATTTGTGTGACTCCGCTGCATATCAAGACCTCATTACTGTCTCTACGGATAATTCAACTGACGAGGTGAGTGTTGAGGTCACACAACTTGGCCAATATATTATCGCTGCCCAGGATATCTGGCGGCTGTTTGGCGATCGAGCCCTGACTGCCGGCATTTTAGCCAAAGATCCTCACCGAGTACAACCTGAACACTGGTTTGACGAACCACGCGAAACGATCCAGCGTTGGGCCAACGCAGTTCAGCTACAATTAATGGACCCGAATGATTTTCACATCGATCCATCCATGGGTGATAACTCACAGTGAGCCCCTCACGCCGAGTGGGATCATTTCATCGCCAGCCGGACGCAGAGTAGCAACGTCCCATCAATTTTTCTGCGAGACGGTGCTAGCTGCTAACGCGCGAAATAAGGGGACCATCACTTCTCACTGGAATGTGATAATTCTCTACATATCACTGTCTTTTGCCTGCGTTGGTTGACGTTTCACACCCCCTGAAGCACGCGATAAAGTAACTGATAGTACCTCCGTGTTTCTGAAGCAGTGTATGCACCTACTCTTAGGTAAAATCACAAGACAACGGCTTCCCCAGATCTACGTATACCGACTGTTATCATTATCATCACTTGGGTACTGCGGGGTATACTGTTGGGGATCTATTGTGGCCCACGCAACCTGGCTTCTGATGCAGGTGATATCAATAACACTATGTGATTGTTATATTATATTTTCCTGCTAAGTAAGCGCCACAGGGGGCTTGCTATTGTCGGCGCTACAGCAAGATGGATTGACCTCCTCTCACGACTGAAGGTCATGGGCTCTCTCCTGTTTTTCTGTAGGCACGTCGCTTGGAGGTGTCTTTCTGAGGGCACTGCGACACAACGCTTCGTTTTGATGATATTGTGCTTACTCACACCCCCGATGAAAAGCGTACACGAAACGCACCAGACATTCCTCCTCGCATCGGGACGGGAGTGTACTCGCCCGTTCAGAGACATCTCCGCCTGTCTCCGTTCCAGGCGGGCCCACTGGATTAAACATTGCACACAGTGAATCTCACATTTGTCATGTCGTTAGCTGCATGCTATAATTTTCAGTTCAGCGTTCGCTAGCCATCCACAGCTACACTGCTTCAAACCCATGGTGTTGTTCTTGTGTTCGCATCTCTGTTTGTCCAAACAATACACCAGACACTATTGCCGGGTGCGCATTCGTTTACCTATATACACACACCCTACTGATGATGATGATAGTATAAGTCGGGTAGGGATAGATGTTGATGTATCCTCGTCTTGCGATTTTGCTTTCATATGGCTAATCCTAACGTATGCAGTAGAAACAGCTAAGCACACCTACATGACGTGTATGCTTCAGTGGGTCTGTAATGTGGTGAACTCCTGCTGTGTCAAGTGGTTCGAGAATCAAAGGTTCTCGTCACTGAGCGGAGCAAGAGTGATCGGGGGAACTTTTGAATACTCGTTCCACAGCTGTCTGCTTACACTATCGATACGTGATGGGGTACGTGGGACCCCGTATTCAAACATAGCGCTGACCACTCACGCTCCGCTCAGTGACGAAACGCTCCGCGTTTCGAACCACTTGACCCGAGTCGGTTCACCGATACTCCTCGACGTCAATCACTTGCTTCGTCACGTTGTGAGTGAGATCGCTGTCTGCAGAGACGACTGGTGCATCGAGTTCTCGTCCAGTCGCTGCAATGAGTCCATCCATTCCAGTGA
>LFCJ01000743.1_pt1 | contig 21321 bp, 25 predicted proteins | sample 643141 | NCBI WGS metagenome assembly LFCJ01 (sample SAMN03766243, study PRJNA286221) | soda lake metagenome | biome: soda lake; feature: Kulunda steppe; material: water; isolation source: sample B1-Br-g2 brine of Lake Bitter-1 | place: Russia: Kulunda steppe | collected 2010-07
ATATATATATATATTATACATAGTGTCCAACACAAAAGTGAATAATTCTGTTGAATTTTGGTCGACGGTTACGATCATCTACATAACAAGCAGTCCTAAGTCTATTTGCTCGCCCACCAAAATACAGACTAGGGTAAAGTGGCCTCTTCAGCTCTCTGGTCCGAGAGGCCCCCTCTCTTCTGCCCTATATCAGCCACAATGACCTTTCACCACGGCAGCTGGGTTCAAGCGCCCTCTGTGATCCCCCTTTTTCTTCTAGTCTGCGGAATTTCATAAATTGTGGAATGGTGTGACGCGACAGCAAGCTCTGCAATCAAGTGCCACTCGTTATTTCCGTGCCCTTGATATTTGACGGTGAACTAAGAGGAGCATAACAAACTTAAGCCTCTGCCACAAGGGAGAAATTGGGTGGCGTGCTTCCAGGAAAATAAAGGGAGAATCAAAGTGTGAGAGAGACTTGCCAGGTCCGAGGATAAAGGGGGTGCATCTTGCAACAATCAAGCGATGGAGATAATGATTAAGGTACGTTGTAGCTTAGTACCTTGCCGGCATAACATGCATGCATCAACAACGCCGCAGATTACTGAAGTCACTGAAGTACACCATAGCTGTGACAAGCGTGCATGTTCCTGGGAGTCAATTGTTGTGGAGGCGGACCACTTGTGTACACAAACATAATATTCATCAACAATACACTTTCTAAGAATGCCCCCAAAGAAAAACCTTCACATCAGAAACGTGTGAGCATTGAAGGCGGTGTCCCCCCCCGAAGTGTGCCTCCTTGAGGATTCTTGCTTGATCGTGTCCTGCGTCCATCCTGCATCAGGCCGCCCCTGCAGAGAGAACAGCCCAGAGGTAACCAAATGATCAGAAAGTGCATTTTGATTAATGAGCTGTTCATTCTGCAATCAAAATATACACATTCTGAATCACCAGCGATGCAGGAGTGGATGCACCCGAATGCTTGGTGCTGAAGCTAAATTTACATGTGGCAAATGTGGACGGCATGTATGCAAGGGCCAGACAGATAGACGTACAGGAGGGTTGGAGCTGTTGAACCGCTTGAAATATGTCATAAGCCGCAAATACCTCTCAAACTTCAATTGAGTCCAAAATGCAGTGTGAACCTCATCCTCATCCATACCTTGGCACGAAAGCTCCCAGTTGCTGCTCTGGTCGCCATGCAAGCATGTCTGGGCCCTTGCCCTGCTCATTTGAGCCTGGCACCACATAACTATGTGCTCTGCCTTGCTTGCCAGCATCATCCAAGGCCTGTGCAAGAATTGCAAAGGGAAGGGCTTCCGGAGCTCTGTTAAAAGAACCATGCATGTGAATACTGAGTGCGATCGAGGGCATGTGCATTTTCCAATGTACACATGAAATGTTCTGGTAGCCTTGCATGTGCAGATGGATTCTTCCAAAATCACGATGCTGTATTGGTGTGCGTGTGGTCGCGCGCACACGGGCTGGGGTCTAAGAAGTCTTCCAAATGACAATTTTCTACTGCTATTTCACAAAGGCACACCACAGCCTTTCGTGCCCTGCATGCATCCGGTGCATTGTAGCAGCATCTATGTTTTAATTTGGCGGAACTGTTGCTCAGCACAAGGACATATGCTTGCGGCATTTGAGTGGAAGCTGCACGTACCAAAAGCACTGAGGCCCTTAAAAATTGACAGCCCGCAAGCATGAGGCAGCCCATCAAGCTTTGCCAGCTGGCTGACCAGCAGCCCTCAGCGTTGCCGCATCAGCCCAATCCGCGAGTGGAGTGCACTACATTCAAAGCACTGGCCAGCTTGCACATGCTCCAGCATCCACCACGCGTGATGTCCACCTGTGCCCACCTGTGAGTACACCTTGTGCTCAACCTCAGAGATGGGGCGGTACGTAAGGTGGGAGTAGAGGTTGTCTGTCCGCGGCACAGCTGCATGGCCCAGGGGTGGGGGCAGTGGGCGTTTCTGGGGCCGCTCTCCTGTGTCCAGGCCTGCAGGGGTTCATGCATGCTTGGCGCTCATTTGTGTCCAGACATGCAGGGGTTTGTGCATGCTTGGTGTTCTCCTATGTCCAGACCTGCAGGGGTTCGTGCATGCTTGGCCAAGCACTGGGAGCGTAGCAAGTGAATTTGTGGGGTGGAGCTTCAGTTCTGCTTAACCCTCGCTGCTTTGATCACCAAACCGTCTTCTCCACGTGCCCACGCGCAGCAATTAAAAGGAGCACAAGCAGCACTCACTTGCAGTCCCTAAAAGGAGCACCTACTTGCAGTCCCATAAAGGAGCACTCACTTGCGGTCCCTAAAAGCACATGGCGCACTGTGTCGTCTGGGACCGGAGGGGTCACTTGGCGTGCATGACGTTTGCGAAGGTCGCTCCATCCGTCTGGAATGGGCCCCTTGAATGTTGCGCCCTTCATCACTTCATCAACTGCACCCGTGCGCCCTGGCACAGCGGCTTTGCCCTGCAAACACATACAACGCCGCGTTGCTCTGTGGCGCTTCCCTTCTTGGTGCACGCACACCATCCTCATATAAGCGGAAGCGGTAATGTCGGGATGCTAGCAGCTCAGTACTGTCTGGATCTCTGCTTAAGCCTCAAAGGGAAGACAAAAGTGCACACTGCTTTTGGGTGTTCCATGTCCTATTCAGCCGGCAAGGGCCATACTGACAAGTCTTCAGAGAGGCAGCCTCAAGCCTGCAAGCTGCTAAATCCTAATATTTGGGGAGCCTACTTCGATAGGCAGCCCAGCCAATAAATAGTACAGCGCTGAAAACATACCATGTTGGGTGTCATGCCCTTGTTTCCACACCAGGCATCACTCAGGGGGTCTGCACCCTTTTTCATCAGCTCAGCGCGCCTGGGGTCTAGCACAATTCTCTGTTCAATAATTTCCTGGACGGGCATCACCGAGGGCAACTGATGAGTAGACGCTCCATCGCCTGCTCTCCTGGGTTGGAGAACACAGGGCAGCCGGTGGACTGATATACCGCTGGCAGTGCTCAGCACAACTCAACTCAGCTCAACTCAGCTCAGGGCTCCTCGTCGGTGTCCGCTGGCGCAACCAGCTTGCAGGCCTTCCCCATGTGAACCCTGCTCAGGTATGCCATTCTGTAGGAATGCAAGCTGATCCATACAGCCATACGCAGGCACGACACAGCGCCAGCCAGGCACGCCCGGTCCTAGTTTCAGACTTGCAAGCAGCTGTGTTGATGACCTGTGCCACCGTGCACTGTAAGTACCGTGAGCTGTGTAAGGAGGGAATGCATGCTAGCAAGGGCCAAGGCCGTCAAGATGCGAGGAAGCCAGGCATCCTGTGGCCACTGGAAGCTAATACAAGCTTATATAAGCCGGTACGCCTGGCCCATGCCGTAGAAAGCAGCACCCGCCATAAGATTGTTGTGCCTCCTTCCTGTCCAGTGCCCCAGGTGGATGTCCTTACCTGCAGGCAGCCTCGTCCCCTCGGCGGAGGTGGTGGGTGTGCTTTGCCTTTCGCAGGGTCGAGGTGCAAGTTGCCTATCCAACCATCCTCCTCGGGCTTGCCTATGAATATGGAGTGTGCATAAATATAGGTGTAGCTTAGATGCACCACATTAGCTGAGGTCATACTGACAACAAGGTGCACCATACTGACAAAAAGGTGTAGCTCAGATGCACGATACCGACAGAGGCTAATCTCAGCATCCCCTGTCGCTGGAAGTCATGCCCACCAGTGTGAACCAAACAGAAATCTGAACCAGCATGAGCTACAGTCAACATTTGCTGGCATGGAGAACATGCCCAGTCAGTTGCAAATTGCAATAAGATAAAGAAATCAAGCCTGGGCAAACAGCACCAAGAAGGTTGATCACACTGCCTGATTCAGAGGTTGCAGTGGCAAAAAGTGTGCAACGGCACCATACCCAGAAACTTCATTAACGACACTAAATCCAGGAACTTTATTAAAACTTAATTGATGAATAAGTGTGGAAAGTTACCTGGGTTACGCCTTTGCATGAGCTCAAACAGGTCTGTTCTGCCCTTTGCATCTGCCATCCTTGGCACGGCACGTTTTCCCTGCGCACGTAATTGTTTCAATGACAAGCAATCAGGCAATCACAACAATTCCTGAATTGCTTGCTTTCTTGCTTGCTTAATCCAGTTGATCATAGCTGCTACTTGCTTTGCCTACTTCATGCGGGCTTGGAGGCAGACATGTCTTTCACGTGTATGCTTCAGTGGCAGGGAACATGGATTGTTCCACAATCCAACTTGTCACCATCCATGAGACCACTTGCATGTCCTCCAAGTTAGCAATATCATCCTTAACATGGCACATACGATAAACAGCAGCATGCTCGTACCTCATACCTTGCTAGGATTAATACCGGGGTTTCCTATCCAGCCATCCTGGCCGCCTGCCTCTGTCCCTGTCAGGATGCCTTGCAAATCAGTGCGACCTCCATCACGCAGAGGCAGAGCAACGGATGCCCTCCCCTGACGGCCCATGTTCAAGGCACGAGGGTGCGCTACACCCTCAAAACCATCCTGCTTCAACAGGCTGACGTCTCCCCAGCCGTGCATGTACCAGCGTCTCGCTGTCACCTCAGGGTCCTGCGTGAGGACATAGGTCCAGCATGTGCACAGAGAGTGCGCATGTGTATATGTAGGCAAGTATGGAATGCTTATGCGAGCATAGGACATGCATGCACACATCCTGCACGTGTGTGTACATGTTCAAGCTGGCATGTGCAATCCAAAGATTCCTATGTCGCAACACGTAAAATGCTGGGCATACACGCATAGATAACTGCGTTTGCACACGCGCACACGAGCGTGTGTGTGTTTTGTGCACGCATGCGCGCGTGTGCTTGCTAGCTCTCGTTTGCAAGCGCACATGATCATTTCTGTTACCAGACAGTCACAATCACATGTACTGTTGAGGTGTCATACCCTAAGCACTGCAGCCTACCTGCATTTGCGCGCTAGGTAGCCCTGCTTCAGGTGCTGTGTGGCAGTCTTGTAGCCGGCTCGTACGCGTGAACCTGAAGGAAAGGTATTCCTATGCAAAGTTTCTATAGCACTGTTTGGCTTTATTCACAGACTGAATTGTGTCACAGAACAAAAAATATAACAGATTGCAGCTTCAGCCATGAGCTAAGAGCTCTCTGACGCTTTTGGCACAAGCTCACCTCTTAGGAGCATGGCTTGCAGATGATAGAGCACTGAAGCTTTGGGATCCCCTTGTTGTCCTGTAGGTTTGCAGGTCTTGAGCCCAACTCTTGGGCCCATCCGCTGTGCCCCTCGGCTCTGGCATTAGCTTCTAAGACACTCCTCTCTTTACATCTTCCTCTCTTTACAATTGCATACAATTCTTAAATTTCTTATTTTTCAAATGACCATTTTTTAAACAGACTGTTTAAATAGCGGGGGGCGATCAATGTGGCTCAAACAATTGATATTCTATATCTGCTCCTGTCGAGTTGATGAAAATAGTAAAATTCTTTTTTAGCCTACCGGCGTCATCTTCCAGAACAGATGATGCATCCATCCCTGTTCAGCAGCTACAGCTGCCATCGCTACAGGGAGGCAACGCTACATTTTATCCCATAACAAAAAGAAATGATCATCGGGTCTTGAGAGCGCACTGACTGCACCACAATCTTCTTTTGTCTTCAAGGAGCAATTTCATAGAAGATGTTTGGAAAGTGCTGACAAGCTCAACCTGAACCCACCTGAGCCCCTGAACAAATTTATGGTTTAACAAGGCTGCCAAGCATGCTTCTCGCACATCAGTGAGCAGTACAAGGGACGGACCCATCAAGCAGCAGCCTCCCCGAAGCTCAGAGTTTCATGCTGTGCTATCATAACTGTGCTCCCACTCGTTGCATTTGCATGCTTTGAAAGCTCTTGCAGACCACAAACACCCCACGTACACCCCACGGCACATGAAGGCTGTCAAGCCAAGGTCACATAAGCAGATCGCGGGCATGGTGCGACCGCATCAAGAACTGGCAGGCTAGTGGCCTGCGCGCCCCAGCCCGTCTGCTAGCTCTGGGAGAGTCGGGAATCGTCCGGATGCGAGCTTAGAGAAAATCTGCGAGTGGGAAGTCATTACAGGGAAGAAGGCTCATTGCACGGGACAGGGCGCTTTTTGCAGGGCGCGCGGCTGCATCTGCGCGTCAGGTTCTGAGATGCAGGCACAGGCTCAAGCCATTGTCCTGCTGGGTGCTCCACACATTCAGTCACGAAGACAATGGGAAAGAGGACCGAAACACACAAACCAGGAAACCGACCGTGGGCATGCGAATCGCGTCCATAACATGGGCACAATGTGAGGAGGGCTGAGCACTCACCAGCTGGTCGTTGCTGTAAATCTCAAAGGCCCCGGTCTGTGTCAGTGAATTGTTGATCATGTTCCCAATGAGCCACTGCGACGCAGGGCCAAGGAAGCGGCGGCCATGGACAGGCAGCATTTTCAAGGCATGCATCTGCTTGAAAGAGAAGTTGGCATCATTCATGCTATACCAAGTCCAACTTTATTTAGACATTTATCTCTAGACAATCCTAAGACTGGTCAATTCACAAATTTGATGAGTGTCTTCTTGGTAGCAGTTGCAGAGCAGGGCGCAGGCTGAAAGCAAGGCAGGTGCTTCATGCAGCATGATGGCGCCTGCATTAACTCACCACAAAGACGACTGTGCCAAGGCGGGAGTTTGCTATGTACTGTGTGTACCTGCAGAGCGGTGGCATGCAATTCATCAGAGAGAGAACTAACATTATTCAAACCCGCAACCAGCACGCAAAAGCAACCGAAAACTGAGCACAGGGATGCAGGCATTGTACAGATGCCTCGTGCGCGAACGCGCAGTGTCCATTTTGTAAACTGATTGGAGGTCTGATTGTTGGATCCAGGCTTTTTATGCAAGCCCTGTCCACCTGCTGAACGAACCTTCCCCCCGTGCCCCCACACGCTCCCATAATGCATCCGAATGATGTCTGGATCCATCCAAACCCGTCAGAAAAAGTGGAAAGCACAGCATGCACATATGTACCAAGTGTGCGCTAATGCTGCATTATATTTCCTGGAGGGTACAGGCGCCATACACGTGGTAAGCAAGAGGTGCGACCTTGTAGCAGGTGCGCACCATGCGGGCGTGGGGATGTTGAAAAACTCGAAAGCTTTGTCTCCCAAGAGGGCCAGGGCGATCATGGCCCCTTGGAGGCACACGACCAGTGTGGCCAATTGGACCTGCAGATGTGCAGAGACGCAGGGTTGGGCCTCACAGAATCGTTGCACGCGCTGCCCGCCCATCAGCAGCTGCCATCCTTTGGCCACAGGCTATCGCTACAGGCTGTTTGGCCAGAGTAGAATGCTGAACGAGCATGCCACTCACTCGAAGGGGGGGTGGAGGAAAGGTGGAGGACTGCACTTCCAGCAAGGGGTAGCGAGTCTGTATGAACTCGGCCACCTGCTGGAAGGCTCCGCTGCATCGGGCGGAGGACACCACGGGTTTGTCAGCAGGCGCGCCTTTGCTTGAACAGGCAGCACTGGCTTCTCGCGTGGGGCTAGAGCTAAGGGGATATTGCTTAGCGCGGGCAAACAGACCTTGCATGCTGCTCAAGGTCTCCATGGCACCCGCATGAGGTGGCCCACGCTCACCCCTGTTAGCTTGCTCCATGCACACCGGTGTGCACATCTCAAATGGATTGCAGTCAGCATGCAAACACTCACCGATACCCTCAGCTTGTGCACATCTGCACAAGGACAACACCCCGTGCCGCTGCATCAAGCTCCTCAACAGACGCCATGATAGTGAGGATGCACAACAACGCTGACAAAACCCTCATCTGATTGAAATTTAATGCTTGTGTTTCGAGGGTTTTTCCCCTGCTTCCTAAAATGATCTTTAAAATGCACTAATTCCGTTCAAATGCGCTAAGCAGGCCGTATGGACCAATTCCCCCCCCCTTCCAAGCACCGAAGGCAAGGTCAGGAAGGCACTGAGCCATCCACTTCTGGAGCTCAGAAGGAGGAGATATATCTGCCTGATGCCTGTGTGGAGGTAAGGCAATGCTATCCGCTTGCTTACTGACATGAGGGAGGATGTGCCCTGATATCCTGCCTGAGGATGCCATCCTCAGCCACACTCATGACGTGACATGTCACAAGAGGGTGTGCTTGATAGTACCTGTTCTTTTTAAAGGTCGAATGCTGTAACCAAGTGCTGCACTGAGACTACTCCTGGTTTCCCTTCAGACTAATCAACTAGATGTTGCGTGGGGTCACCAAGGGCCAAACCAGGATATATCCACCTCAGCAACCCTACCCTCCTCTTTCGTGTCACATTTGCTGCGTGTCCAACTTATTCAACTTTCATTAAGGCTCAGCTTGTTGTGCAACACCCACCCCCTGCACCCCTGTACTTGAGAACGACAATGGCAAGGATGTGCGCAGTTCATGGCTCATGCGCACACCCATCAATCTCAGCCCTGTCAGACAATGCTCATCATTTAGTTGTGCAACTGCATGGAGGTTAGTGTAAGAGTTTGAGCATCTCTGTCATGTCGCTGCGGCGTTTCACCCAAAAGAGAGGGAGGGGGCCCGCGTGCGGTTGTCCGCGTGTCTGTCTGGATGTTTCAATTTATGCAGACGTGCATGCTGTGAATTTCCTCCTGTCCACACGCTTGCAAGCAGGTCGATACGTGCGCGCCCGTGCACACTCAAATGAGACCCGTGTTTGCATGCACCACCTGCCCCCCTGCGCACACATGTCCCCAACTCTTTAACACATGTTTCCTGTTAAACAATTGATCAAGTACATGCTACGAGTGCATGTCCCGCATTTGTTTTCCTGGGCAGGGATCCTACACATGCGTTGTGCACACGCGCACACACATCCCCCCTTGCGCTCAAGCACACACCTCTCACACCATGTGCTGGCAATACTTAACTTCTGCTGCAGGCCGTGGTTAAGAACCTGTGCGGCGTGGACACCCTGAACGCCCGCCTGGTGTGCAAGCGGTGGAGCTCCATTGTCGCGCCACTGGTGCATGTGGCCATTGTCAGCCCACGCCATGTGCCCAGCAACCCCCAAGCCCATGGCCGCTGGCTCGCTGGCGTGCTGCCTGGCATCTCAACGCTGCAGGTGTGCTAACCTTGTGCGTGTAGTCCGGGTGCACATACACAAACACTCATACACACAGGCGGATCACTCAGGTAGGTAGGATCCTCTTGCTTCCCAGCATTCCCCCGCTCACGCACGCCAGTCCTTAGGCATCCAACGACCTTGGCTTGTGCACTCACACTGCCAATCAACGGTGCGAGCACAGCACGGTTGCGTCTAGCGTGCAGCATGCTTCCGATGGGGGACTGTGAATCCAGAATCTAGATGCAAGGGGGGTGGATGAATGGATGGATGGTGTGTCTGGAAAGATGCTAGTGTCTGGATGGTTGCACACGCCTGGTTCTTGTAGTCCAGCCCCAACAAGGCATTAGGTCCGTCCAACAAGGCGTCAGTACTGTCCTACAAGGCATAAGTACCCCCAACAAGGCATCAATACAAAGCATATGCATGGATGCAGGTGGTGTTGGACGCCAACCGCCATCCACGCAATTTGGAGCCGACGCATGTAGAGGGCATGCTGCAGCCCTTCAGTTCGTGCACAAACCTTAACACCTTAAGTTTGCTTTTTCGCACAAGGTGGGTCCCTTGGCTGCGCGCGGGTTTTGCAGATGCAGTGCGATGTCGCAGTGCCACACACTGTGCCACAGGCGCGCTGCAACCTGCCACCGGTTATGTGATGTGTGCAAGCTGCAGCTCTGACTGTCGTGTTCCCCCCAGCAACGGCACCAGAACCAAATATGCTGTGGAGTTGTGGCAGCCCCTGCCCAGTGGCCTAAGGACCCTTGCGCTCTGTGTATGAAACCCTTGCGATCAATCATATAGTGACTCCCGCCGTCAGTTTGCAACATTGCCCAGCGATGTGTGATTCCCGTGCCAATCAGTGCGCAGCATTGCCTAGCGATGTGTGATTCCCGTGCCAATCAGTGCGCAGCATTGCCTAGCGATGTGTAATTCCCGTGCCAATCAGTGCGCAGCATTGCCCAGCGATGTGTGATTTCCTGCCAATCAGTGCGCAGCATTGCCCAGCGATGTGTGATTCCCGCGCCTGTCAGTGCGCAGCATTACCTTGCGATGTGTGATTCCCGCGCCTGTCAGTGCGCAGCATTGCCCAGCAATGTGTGATTTCCGTGCCAATCAGTGCGCAGCATTGCCTAGGGATGTGTGATTCCCGCGCCAATCAGTGTGCAGCTTTGCCCAGCAATGTGTGATTCCTGCGCCAATCAGTGTGCAGCATTGCCCAGCAATGTGTGATTCCCGTGCCAATCAATGCGCAGCATTGCCCAGCAATGTGTGATTCCCATGCCAATCAGTGCGCAGCATTGCCTAGCGATGTGTGATTTCTGGGCCAATCAGTGCGCAGCTTTGCCCAGCAATGTGTGATTCCTGCGCCAATCAGTGCGCGGCATTGCCTAGGGGTGTGTGATTCCCGTGCCAATCAATGCGCAGCATTGCCCAGCGAAGTGTGATTCCCATGCCAATCAGTGCGCAGCATTGCCCAGCGATGTGTGATTCCCGCGCCAATCAGTGCGCAGCATTGCCTAGCGATGTGTGATTCCGGCGCCAATCAGTGCGCAGCATTGCCCAGGGATGTGTGATTCCCGTGCCAATAAGTGCGCAGCATTGCCTAGAGATGTGCTGCCAAGCAATGCGTGCGCTGGACCGCTTGAGCTGCGCCTCTGTTTTCTGAAGCTGCGGTGCATTCAAGCAAGCGCGCGCGCGTGTGTGTTTGTGTGTGTGTGTGTGTGTGTGTGTGTGTGTGTGTGTGCACGGACTGCGTGAATTGGAATCTCTGGGCCCGCTGTGCTTTGATCATTATTTGTATGGTGCTAATGATCTTCATGGTATTCCTTGTATTACCCCCCTGTGCTAAATTATGATTTGTTTGGTACTCACGACCCTCACAGAATTGCTGCGTATCGCATGACCCCTCTCATCAGCAGGCAACACATGCTCATTCCATGCGCAGTGTGCTGCCAAATGAGGGGTACGATGAGGCCCATTTTGATGCCTACATTGAGCGTTGGAGCGCGCTTGCGCACAACCTCGCGCAAGGCCTAGTGGTGAGTGTGCTTGCCCGTGTGTCTGATTGTTTGTTGGGTTAAGACAAGCCATTGGGTTCTGATGAACCATTGTTGACCCCATGGACCAGGGGGAAGAAAGATAAGAGAAGCTATATTCCCATTCATCAGTCAAATCCAAAGCATCAGTCCAGCATCCGCACACAGCTGCAAGTGAGCACTGCCCCCCAAAATTGCACGCACAACTGCACACATGGCACGGTCCCACTTTCTGCAGGCTGTCATGCCTCATCTGGGCCCGCAGCTGGTCATGCTCGAGATCAATGCCCAGTGTAACATGTTGTCAGCGTTGCAGCCTGTCACCGACTGCTTGCCATCGCTGGTGAAGGTCAAGTACACGCTCAGGTGCGGGCAAGGGGTGCGGGTGGGCAGGCAGGCAGCCGACACATTGTGTCCGTGCATGCGTTTGTGTACGACTGGCTATGTGTGTGCATGTGCATGTGTGTGTCAGAGTGTTGGGGTTGGGAAGGGACGCCGTGCCTGGCTCTTTAGCATACCAGCTATGAAGTCCAGCAGTTTAAGGAGCGTGTGATGCACAGTTTCTCTGCCCTCGGGCCCCAGCATGGATACAGGCCACACACAGCATGGGTGTGCAACACCTCTGCCCTCGAACCATGTCATGGACGCAGGTGTGCGCGCGTACAGCACCGCCTATTTCCGATGGCCAGGCATTAGCACGCTTTGCGTCCTACGCAGCTCCGTGCGCAATGCACTCCAGGGTGTGATCGCCAAAAGCAGCGTACACTGCCGCTGCCATGCTCTCGTGTGTTTGCAGTGACCACTACACCATCTCTCCTGATGACTGTCAAGTACTGGGCAGCTTAAAGGGCCTGCAGTGCTTGTCCATCCGCTCCTGGTTGCCGCGCCCCTTCTCTGCTGACCTCAAGGTTTGTGAAGGGGGGGTGCATGGACTCCAACGCTGCGCTGATGCTGCTGTGAGGATTTGAGCGGGCTGTGAGAAAACTTGCGGGGACTGTGTGGAAGGTTTGTTGGGGTGGGATGATGGTGGTTGGAGGCAGGTAGCTCTCATGTTACCTCTCTTCCTACCGCTCCCCAAACCCTTGGCGCTGCTTCCTGTTGCAGGCTCCAGCTTAGAAGTGTGGAAGTTCAGCTCTTAATATGTGGATTGAGGCAATTATTGCATATTCAAACTGCAGCACTGTGCGTGCATGTGTTTGTGTGTATGTGCGTGCATTGTCAAACGTCTCTTACAGCACTCAGGAGTCGCTTGACTGTGACTTGTCTGTGCCTAGGATGCACTGGCGGAGCTTACTAAGCTAACAAGCTTAGAGCTGGAGGCTGTCTCCATCCCCCCTGACGACTCCATTGTGGAAGACTTGCAGTTTGTGTCCGCCCTGAAGGTGAGGTCATTCATTTATAGCCTCCCTGCTGCTTACTTCATCCTCCCTGCCTAATTTTCTGTGTTCGACCTGAAGGTAAGGTCTGCTCATGGCCTCCCTGCTGCCAACTTTGTCCGCCCTGCTGAATTATCTGTGTCTGCCCTTGAGGCAATGCCACCTTGCAGTTGCCCAGGCTGCTTGCTCACGGATGCAAGTTGCTGGACCAGCATCACATGGACTGCATTTCGCTCGGGCTCACTGCTCCAGTGTTTACCTGCTCAGTGCCGCGCCTGAAATGGGCAGCACTCAGCAGAGCACGGGCCATGCCTCACCACGGCAATCTGCCCTCCTGGCTGCATATGATCGCGGCATTCTGCTTCCCTGGCTTTTTGCCACCATGGTGTTCTGCCCTCCTGGCTGTGCATCACTCTGGCATTCTACCCTCCTGGCTGTGCGTCACTGGTATTCTGCCCTCCTGGGTGTGTGTCACTAAGGTAACCTGCCTTTCTGGCTGTGCTTCACTTATGGTATTCTGCCCTCCTGGCTGCAAGCCACCATTCTGCCCTCTGGCTGAGTGCCACCATTCTGCCCTCTGGCTGCATGTCATTATTCTGCCCTCTGGCTGCATGTCATTATTCTGCCCTCTGGCTGAGTGTCACCATTCTGCCCTCTGGCTGAGTGCCACCATTCTGCCCTCTGGCTGCATGTCATTATTCTGCTCTCTGGCTGAGTGCCACCATTCTGCCCTCTGGCTGCATGTCATTATTCTGCCCTCTGGCTGAGTGTCACCATTCTGCCCTCTGGCTGAGTGTCACCATTCTGCCCTCTGGCTGCATGTCATTATTCTGCCCTCCACCACCAGGCTGTGCGTCACCTTTCTCCTGGCCGCATGTCACCATCTTGCCTTCCACCACAGGCTGTGTGTGCGTCCTTGTTCTCCAGGCTGGGGGTCACCATTCTGCCCTCCAGGCTCTGTGCACACAATCAATGCTCCGCCCTCCTCGCTGTGCACTCAATCCCCAGGCTGTGCACTTGATCAATGCTCTGCTCAATCCCGGCCAGTGCAGCATAGGCTGTGTGTGGCTAGGGCACAGTGACCGCAAGGAAAGCCTGCTACCGCACATCATGATGCATGCAACTTGGCATATGATGATGCATGCAACTTGGCCAAGGGGGTGCATCTAGTGTGACTCCTTCACCTGTTCTTTGACTAGAGGCGCGAAAATCGCCTCCGGGGCACGACTTGATTTGCCTGTCTGAAGGCCGGCCTCTGAAGCACAGCCTAGTTTATCTGTCCTTCATCGGCTTTCAGAGCACAACTCAACTCGCCCATGTAATAGCCAGTCAATGATGTAATGCAGGGCAGCCTTTGGCACGGAAATGGCCATGGTCTGCGGCCTGTGTTGCTGGCTAGTCTGGTTTTCATGCATGGAGACCCCCTCCTTCATTCCTCTCAAGTTGCGCCACGCCTCACATTCCACCCTCCTTTCTGCTCTTTCAAGCCAGCTTTGCCTTCAAATCATGCACATACACACGCACGCACGCTTGCACACATACAAAGGCACCCACACATGCGCACGCGTGAGCGCACGCGTGTTCTGCAGGACATGCTAGTGTATGTGCAAACCGGCAGACGCACGCATGCATGCATGCACGCACGCACAAACGTGGGCAAACGCATGCATGTCCTGCAGGACATGCAAGTGCTGCGCGTCAAGGGGCTGGGTGTGGAGGCGCTGACAGGCCTGGCGGCGCTGACCAAGCTGAGGGACCTCACCCTCACCCTCAGTAATAACATGGAGGCTTCTGCGTGGCATGATCTAGCAGGCCTCACCCACATGACCAGGTGTGCAAGCACACCCCCTCTGGTGGCAGGCACCGGAGCTGCACAGGGTTGCGAGCCCCGCCCGGGGTGCGAGGTGGATGGCATTCAGGCGGACGGGCGTTGCGCATGCCACCAGATGCGAGCGTGCGGTTACTCGTGCTGCAGCTGCTGTAGCAGGGCAGCCACAAGCACCTTCCTGTGTGTCTCTCAACGGAGCGCGCGCTGTGGTTGCGCTTAGCACGGTGCCTACCTGCATGCACGTTGCCCCAGTTGAGGTGCCAGAGTCTGAGTGGGATTGTTCTGTCTGGATTGGGTGGCTGTACCGCCAACTCAAGTACTTGGAGTGCAGCCAAACGGACTCGAAGGTCAGGTGTCTGGTGAGGGAATGGCAGGTGAAACAAGAAGTGAGAGATTGAATGTGGTAAATGGAGGCCAGCCATTCACCAGTAAGGCTGGCAAGAGCCTGCAAACGCAGCTGAGGCGGCAGGTCAACAGCATTGCAGGACTTGCTGCTCCATGCCTTTCCCTGTCTGCTACCTCGCCTACCCTGCTGCAGCAGCTGCACACAGGCGCGTCGTCACCACCTGCGGGCTGCGCAAGCCTTCTGTTCAGCCACTCTGCTCAAATGCACAGCCCGCGCGCCCGCCCCCTGCACTTTGCCCGCCTGTGCATGGGGCCTCCTGCAGGTCACATGCGTCTCTGTCTCATGCTCATACGTTGGTGTGTCCTGCCTGCGCACTGCAGCCTCAACGTGAATGCTTGGGCCAACTACGCACCCACGGAGGATGTGCAGCAGCTGCAGCGCGTGCAGACATTGGAGGGTCTTGCGCTGGCGACGGCGGAGAGCCCTCTGCACCACTTACGGTCGCTGGGTGAGGAAGGCAGGGGGGTGGCAGGCCAGACTTGCGGGCGCTTGGCACTCCAGCCCTCAGCGCAATCCCGACGACCAGCCGGGTGTCCGGCCGCTCGTGCTGTGACCTGCTCGAGTTCCAGGCTGGCTTGTGCCCGCGCTGCTCGTGCCATAACCTGCCCTTGTTCCGGGCTGGCTCGTGCCCACGTGCTTGCACTGGTGGACTCAGCCCAGACGTGTGTGTGTGTCTTTGGGACAGCAGGAGCCGTGCATCCTCAGGAAGGCTTGCACCCGGCTGCGCGCTGGCTGCTGCAGCCGAGGTGCTCTGCCCGTGCCCAACCTCCATGCCTGCGCCCTGCATACATGCCACGCCTGCGCAGGCATCAAGCTGGGCAGCGTGCGCGACGTGCGCTTCCTGGCGCGCCTGCCGGCGCTGCAGGAGCTGATCATGGCATTCGACCCCTCCGCCCCCACCGCTGCCGAGCCGTCCCCATACTTGCAGCATGCCCACCACCCGGGGGTCCACCTGGCCGTCCCAGGAGGGGTAGCGTGGCAGGTGGGGACCTGTGTGAGGGCATGGGGCATGCATGCTCCCTAAGATGCTGAAGCACCATCCATCCCTGTATGCCGTCGATGATGCACGCCGTGCACAGTGCAGGCGCTGAGGTGAGGCGCTGAGGTGAGGCGCTCAGCGCCTGCACTGCGCATGGCAGTGGCGCGGGGGCTTGCTCAGCCGCGCAGCCCCTCCTCCTCCTGCAGCCATGCATGCGGTCCGCGTGCTGTGCGTGATGCAGGCGCTCAGTGCGCGAGCAGTACAGTGCAGCGCAGGCTTCCCACAGAGCGCAGGCGTCCTTGCTGCTCGCAGGCGGAACAAGTGGTGTGCCTCACCAGGAAGACATGATGCGTGTGTGTGCAGGCATACTAGCGCGCGCGCGCACACATACACACACAGCATGCCCTGGCCAGGGTGGCTTGCGTGAAGGATGCGCGGGGTGTCATGCATGCTTGCAGGTAGTGCCAGCAGAGGGGCCCCCACAAGGAGTCTGGCACACGCAGGGAGCGCCTCCAGGTGCGGGTGGATGGCTGCTTGGCAAACGCAGATTGTGCCTGTAGGTTCATGCAGGCGGCTTTGAAGCTCCTCCTTTGAAGTTTTTAAAGGAGCTTGGGCTGCCCAGGAGGCAATAGGATACAGGTGCAGGATAAAGTGGCCTGTGCTCACACACGGGCAATTCTTGTGTCAACACAATTCAGCTGCCCCATTTGGATGATTTAAAGATCAGTTGTCCTATTTGTGCAGGTTTTGTGTGACATTTGCATGCTTTATGTGACAATTGTCATCCATCCCCTTCCTTTATTGCATGCATAGGCTCCCCCGACACTACAATTTGTACATGATGTTGGCATGCAGGCCCCCTTCTCAGATTATTGCAAGCGTGCTTCAGGCGACCCCAGCTTGCACACAGCTGTTTGTGTGCATGCATCACCCATGCAACCTGCCCATCTGTGCTAGGCCTTCCCAAGAAATGTGCCACATGAGATTGAAATAGCAGCTGCAATTTGTGCAGATGGTGCAAGCTCCCCTGGCCTTGAACGGCTTTTTTTCCTGCGCCTTTTGACACCCCCCCTGTGCATTGCGCAGGCACAGAGGCAGCGGCGGTGGCAGGTGGCGCCCATGGGGCAGGCGGGAACGGCGCCACAGGTGCCCTGAGTGCTGCTGGTCTGGCTGAGACTGCTGCTGGTGCTGCTGCAACCGGCGCAGTAGCGGGGCACGTGCCCATGCACACCGTTATCACAGGCCCCACCCCCGCAGGCGCCAATGCGACCCAGCCGGCTGCCACAGCTGGGGCTGGCGCGGGCATCACAGCCACAGGTCTCGGGGGATTCCTGAACATCTTCAACTTCAATGGCATGGCCGGCGGCGGCCAAGGCGGCATGGCTGGTGCAGCTGCCGGCCCTGGGGCAATGGCCAACGGCGCAGCGGGCACCGGAGTGGCTGCTGGTGCCGGGGCTGGGGCTGGGGCTGGGGTGGGAGCAGCTGCAGGGGTGGGTGCCCCGGCCGTGCAGCTGCACGTCATACCCTCCGCATTGACAGTGAGGCAGCCGCTGCTGAGCGCGCAGGCATATCTGTCAAGGTGAGCATGGCCTGGCCTCAAGAGGCCCGCAGGCCACATTGACATGGTTGGACGGCGGCCGCTGAGCTGTGGCGTGCATGACGCCACCGCAGCAGCAGCAGATTCATATGCTTCATTGCAGCTTGTGCCCTATTTAAACAGTCATATGCCTCTTTGCTGCTTTTGTCTTATCAAAATATCCATGTCCTTTTTTGCGGCTTGTGCCCTGTTTAAAGATTCATATGCTGCTTTGCAGCTTTTGCCCTATCAGAACATCCATGTGCCTCTTTTGGGCTTGTGCCCTATTTAGACGTTCATGTGCCTCTTTGCAGCTTTGACCCTATTCAAACATATATGCGCCTCTTTATCAATGTCTTAACTTGTATTACAGTCGTATACTTCTCTGCGGCTTTTGTCCTATTCAGACAGGGAGCGCACCACCTGCATGTGACCCTCGAGCCAAAAATACAAACTGCAGCCCATGTGCTTTTGTACTCACGCCTGGGCGCGTGGTGTGTGTGCTTGTGCGCTCTGCGTAGCTTGGGGACGCTGTCTGGCCTGCGGCGACTGGACATCTACGACACAGGCGGCCACAACATCAAGCTCACACAGCAGCTGCTTGAGGTGTGCTGTGGATTGCACAGTGTTTGTGCCAGCTTGCAAGTCCAGCATCAAGCTTGCGCTCCTGTTTGCCTTGAAGTGTGCTGTGTGAATTTGAGGTGAATTTGAGATAAATTTGAGGTCCAATCCTCTTATTTTGGGGTTTGAGCAATGCATGGGTGGTGGCTAGAAAGTGCACAATGTGTTGTGATGGCTAGAGTAAAACCAACTCAATAGGGAGGAGAGCAGAAGAAGGAGGAGAAGAAGAAAAAGAAGAAAAAAAGGAGAAGAAGAAGAGGAACCTAAAAGAATGTTTTCTGTGTGCCATGTGTGCCCCTTGAATAGGGCTAGGAGGTGCTGTACAGCCCAGTGCCATTGCCAAGTACGGGCTTTAAGAGTGTTTCCTGTCACAAGCTCTAACAAACGAGTGCAAAAGTGGGCTGAAGGACCCGCGCTACCAATGGCTGTAGCATCATCGTCGCTTGCACTTCCTGGGGTGTTCTGCACGCTGCACCCATATGCACATTTTTTTGTTTGCTGTGCCCACATTTGCAGGACTTCGCCCGATGGTTTCCACAGCTGCTGGACTTGTATTTTGAAGGCAGCATAACGTGCAGCAACCTGAGCCGCGCGCCCTTTAAGAAGCTTGAGCACATGGACCTCATAAATACCCTACAGACGCCCTTCCAGGTGTGGGCATGGCAGAGATATGAGTGGCCTGTGGGGTTTGCACTGGCCTGAGGCTTGGTGCCTCATTGGCACTGACATTGCTCTCAATGATTGCCTGTGGACCTCCGTCTGCAATAGGTAGGTGGATCTCAGTCTGCACCATAGGTAGGTGGATCTCGGTCTGCACCATATGTAGGTGGACTACGGGCTGCACCATTGGTACGTAGGTGGATCTGAGTCTGTACCATAGGTAGGAAGGTGGACCACGGTCTGCACCATAGGTAGGTGGATTGGTCTGCACCATAGGTAGGTTGTGGACCTCGGTCTGCACTATAGGTTGGTGGAATACAGTCTGCACCATAGGTAGGTTGTGGACCACGGTCTGCACCATAGGTAGGTAGGTGGACCACGGTCTGCACCATAGGTAGGTGGACCACGGTCTGCACCATAGGTAGATGGACCTCGGTCTGCACCATAGGTAGGTTGTGGACCTCGGTCTGCACCATTGAGAAACATGATAGGTTACATTCGCCGAGTCTTGCCGTCAATTTGCACTCCTGTGAGAAGTGTGCTCATGCATTTCGATGTCTTATAATTCCACACACTGCAGGCTAACTTTGCGCAGCTGCCCCCGCGCCTCATGTTCCTGGGGATGCAAAATACTGTACTTGTACACAATGGCCAGGTAAGCAACCGCCTTGGGCCTTCTTAGTCTTGCTGCCACTGCGCAAGCCTGTTTTAATTTTGTGGCGTGTTTTTGTGCAGTGTGGTATTCAATTGCTCTGTGCGTGCATCTGGGCTACTTGCACTGCGCACAAGGGTGGGTTTTGGTTGCCTGGCCCCTTGGGTGGGGGGTTAACCTTAGTTGGCATGCCTTGGTTGCTAAGCTGCAGGAAGCGGACAAAGTGCCTTAGTTTACAAACTCTGGCTTGTTAAGGCATTGTTCAGGAATAGGTTAGTACATTAGCAAGGTTTGCGAAGGAAGGGCCTGGGAGCGTTTTCCAAGCATGAGGAGCCATTTCAGCATGTCCAGAACGTAAAAAATACCGTAACCTGCATTTTAAATGCAATATGCCTTGGGCTTGACGGCAGAACCCACTGTGCTTTTGCGGCGATGCTGAGGTGTGCTTGGCTGGAATGTTACAACACCTTGTGTGCAAGCAGCGGGCCTAGCTCAAAGCATGGACCATGGCTCAAAGCATGGACCATGGCTCAAAGCATGGACCATGGCTCAAAGCATGGACCATAGCTCAATGCATGGACCATGGCTCAATGCATGGACCATGGCTCAAAGCATGGACCATGGCTCAATGCATGGACCATGGCTCGATGCATGGACCATGGCTCAATGCATGGACCATGGCTCAATGCATGGACCCGGAGTGCTCTGAATATAGTAAGATTTGCTCAACGGCCATGCCGTTTGTATTTGCAAGTTTGGATGAGCCCAAGTCCCTGCCATACCCTCACTGCCCATGCTGATGCCTAGTATATTGGACAAACCCAACCAGCTATGCGCTGTTTCTTGATTTGCATCTGCCTCCTTGTGATACACATTACCTGCCATGCCCCGAGGGCGCTTGAACCATAAGTTGCAGCCATGGTCATCAATTCAGCATAAATAAGAGCTGCGCCCACAGGATATGTGACCTCATGGCTCATGGTTATGCTGTTTGCTGAATGCATTTTCCTGGCATCTGAAGCAGTTTAGTGGCCATAGAGGTATGAATGCATTAATCCCAACAGTGAGCACCAAATGTTGCCAGTATCATTGACTTCTCACAGGGGTGGTCGAGTGAGGGATATGCATCTTGCACCACCACCACCCCCTGCACACACACGCGCACACACATACACACTCTGAATTCCTGATCATGCAGGTGCGGTGAGCATTCAGTAAGCGTGAGGCCCCGCCATTAAACACATGCGTAAACACACATACACGCACGCGATTGCTTGCGCAGGTGGCATTGCACAATCAGCTTCAGAGCTTATCACTTATGAAAGGTGTTATCTGGGTGGACCCTTCCCTCAACCGGGACCTGCCCACGTGGGTCGCAACCTGCAGGTGCGCTGCAGCACAAAGCTTGGGCACGTACTTCCAACCTTGCCTGCTTGTCAATGTGCTGTGATAATGGATTTCTTGCCGCATGCTTTGCTCGTGCTCCCATGCTCAGCATATGAGCTCATATGCTCAACAGTGATTTTATTCATACCGTTGTGCTCCTTTGATCTTGCGACTCCTTAATCTTGCGAGGTATCAAAATAATTACATTAATTAATTTGCGAGCATTAAGGGGTTGCAAGGCCTTTCATTTAAATCCCATACTTGCGAACTTCAGGTTTTTGTGTCTGCATTCACTCCCTGCTTGTCTAGCGCACTTAGTGCTCACTCCCCCCTCTTCCATTTCATCATCTGAGGATTCTGAGGATATCTCTTAACTCCCACTCCTCCAGCTCTGCCCTCTTCCTCCCCTTGCCCCTGACCCTGTCCTTTCCCCTGTCCCTGCCCCTGCCCCTGACCCTCCTTGTGCCTTGTGCTCCTTGATCAGCTGCATTCTCACAAGAGCCCCTTTCCCTGGCACCCCTGGAGCCCCTGCCTCCACCCCTCCTTGTATCTGTGAATGTCGCTGGGTCCACAAATTTCTCAAATGCTGCAACATCTTCAATGCCAGCTTCTCCGATTCACATTGCTGCCCCTGCTTGCTGAGCTGCTGTCTCGGCTGCCACCTCCTCCTGGGCAGCCGCAAG
>LFCJ01000744.1_pt1 | contig 21281 bp, 25 predicted proteins | sample 643141 | NCBI WGS metagenome assembly LFCJ01 (sample SAMN03766243, study PRJNA286221) | soda lake metagenome | biome: soda lake; feature: Kulunda steppe; material: water; isolation source: sample B1-Br-g2 brine of Lake Bitter-1 | place: Russia: Kulunda steppe | collected 2010-07
GCGACGTGGATGGATTACGAGGGACTGTCCTCGGTCGTCACGACGACGATCGACGCCGTTGTCGCCCGAACCGGAGCCGTGCATCTCGCTGCAGCGTTGCCGCGTGTCAACGCCTGTGGGCTCGCGACGGCGACGTTACTTGCCAAAGACCTCGGGCCCGACCCGGCACCCGTTGTCGACGGTGAGATTACCGTTCCTGAGGGCATTGGCCTCTGTCTGCCTGCAGGGGTTCACCCATGAGTGGGCCGCCATTGCACACACTCGAGTGGCCGACCCATGACCTGCTGACCCACCGCGTCAGAACGACGCCGGACCGAACGGCACTGATCGACGTCACCACTGAGGAAACATGGAGTTACCGAGAGCTGAGCACACAGGTCGACTCACTCCTGCAGACGGCGGCCTTCGACGGTGAGAGCCCAATCGGCCTGCTCCTCGAGCCGGGACCTGCTGTCGTCCTCGCGCTTTTCGGGGCCATGCGAACTGGGCGGACGGCCGTCCCGCTCCATCTCGCCGAACAGCCGGCAGTTCTCGCGGCGGCCGCCCAGCGAGCCGGCGTCGAAACGGTTTGGTATGACAAACGGACAGCGGAACTGGCGGCTGCGCTCGAAGCAGAGCGGGCGGCCGACGGCATCCGGACGCTCTCTATCGACGACCACCTTGAGAAGCCGGCGGGGAGCTGCCAGCGAGATCCATCGGTAGCGAAGCGGGAGTCGGAGCCGCCAGCGGTCGAACCCGTCTCACTCACGCGGTCAACGCGCGCGCTCGTCCTCTTTACGTCAGGAACCGCCGGCGACCCGAAAGGCGTGCAACTGACCGTTGGCAACCTGATTGAGAGTGCCACAGCCTCGGCGTTTCGCCTCGGCGTCTCCCCGGAGGACCGATGGCTCTGCTGTCTCCCGACATCACATATGGGCGGTCTCGCACCGATTGTTCGGTCGGCACTGTACGGAACAACGGTCGCGATTCAGCGACCGTTTGACGTTAACGAAACGGGATCGGCCCTCGAGCGTCACGACATAACCGGTATCTCACTCGTTCCAACACTACTTGCACGCCTTCTTGATGCTGGGTGGGCGCCGCCGAATTCACTGCGCGTCGTCCTCCTCGGCGGTGCGCCCGCCTCGCGGGCGTTGATCGAACGGTGTCAGGCCGCCGGTGTGCCCGTCTACCCGACCTACGGAGCCACCGAAACTGCCTCACAGATCGCCACAGCACGCCCATCGGGGGCGTTTGCCAACCCCGAAAGCGTCGGCCAGCCACTGGTCTGTACCGACGTAACGATCGTCGACGAGGATGGGCAGCCACTTGAGGCGGGCGAAACCGGTGAAATCGTCGTCAACGGACCAACGGTGACGCCGGGCTACCTTTCGGAATCCCACACGGCGGCTTCGTTTGGTGAGTACGGCTATCATACCGGCGATCTCGGAACGCTCGATACGGACTGCCGGCTCACCGTCTCCGGCCGATTGATCGATCAGATCATCACCGGCGGGGAAAACGTCGATCCGGCAGAAGTTGGGCAGACGTTGCAGTCCCACCCGGCTGTTACCGACGCCGCCGTCGTCGGCTTGCCTGATGCCGAATGGGGGGAGCGGGTAAGCGCACTTGTTGTGGTCGAAGACGAGAGTGTAACGGTTGACGGCCTCCATGCCCATTGCCGAACGCGGCTGGCCGGATTCAAGCGGCCAAAGATGATTCGAATCGCGGAAAGGGTGCCACGAACGGGCTCGGGGACGGTTGACCGGGCAGCCGTTCGAGCAGCACTCGAGGAAACTACCAACGGGAGCGGAGACAGCTAACTGGAACGAAGCTAACGGGGGCGGGGACACCTCACGACCGGCTAAGGAGCAATTAAGTCCGTCGCGTCCCTGCTGTCACCTGTGTGTACCCTCGCTCTCGCGTGGCGCTGTTTTGACCGAACACCGGTCGCCGTCGGGGCAAATAGAGACGAGCAGCTTGATCGGGCCTCCGAACCGCCGGGACCGTACGCAACCGACCCGCTCGTTATCGCCCCACGGGATGCCGAAGCCGGCGGGACGTGGATCGGGATGAACGAACACGGCGTGGTCGCCGGCCTCACCAACCGATGGACTGACACCGACCTCGCCGGCGAACGTTCTCGAGGAACGCTCGTCGCCCGCGCCCTCGAGCACGCGTCGGCGAGGTCGGCTGCAGCGGCTATCGAAGAAACAACCGCGACCGTCGAGTACGATGGGTTTTCCCTCGTCGTCGCCGACCCAACTGACGCGATCTATCTCTCTTGGGAGGGCCACCTGGAGCGAACCGCCCTCGAACCCGGTGTTCACGTCGTCGTCAACGTCGGCTACGACGAGACGTTCGATATTCCCTCGAGTCGACGGGGTGCAGGGCGCAAGCAGGCTCGAAATGCGCGTCGTGTGCGCGACCGACTGGCGGTCGTGCCAGCGGACGTCGACGGGACAAGTGCCGACTGCCAACCGTTGGGTGACGGTGACGTGACTCAGTGGGTCAAGACAGTCAAAAAGGTTTTGGGCGATCACGAGTACGGCGTCTGTATCCACGGCGATGGATTCGGGACGCGGTCGTCCTCGGTGCTCACGGTCGGTACGGAAACGGGCTACTGGTTTGCTGACGGCCCACCCTGTCGACATGCCTATCAGCCGGTCGAGTGTCGCGTCGACTTCGAAGGGCAGTTTTAAGCGGATTGGCACCCCACAAATCAGTATGGACGCATCCCTGTCAGGAGCGATTAGCAACAACGCTGGGTGGTCACGATGAGTGTTTCGGCACTCGAGGCAGAACTCTCGGACGTCGAACGCGCCGGACTCGAGCTCGTTCGTGACACCGGTGGTATTCATCAAAGCGATTTCTGGAAGGAACTCGATGTCTCCTCACGAAAAGGGAGTCGAATTGTCGAGGCGTTGGTCGATCAGGAACTGGTTGACCGAGAGGAGACGGTGTATGCCGGGCACAACACCTACTATATTACGCCGACCGCCCGGGACTTGGATTTTCGCCTGCTGATGGCCGGTGACATGCTCTCCCCGTTTATTGGTGAGGAGGAAGTCGACCCCAACAGCGACGCGTTCTCACAGTGGATTATGAACCTCGCCTACCAAGAGTAGCGCTCCGGGTTGTACTGGCGTTCGATACGGACAAACGGGTCGCGTTTGTGTCCGTGATTTTGCGTATGTACTGCTCCGGTCGTTTCGACCGTCTCAATTTTGGACGAAAATTGCGTATTCTCAACGGTCACATCGACGCCAGTCCTAACCCCATCGGCACTAACACAGTCGGTCCCACTTCTTACGGCTTCACTGGCCCGTCGATGAACCGCTTGGGCCGCCCGAACCTCCTCGGGTGCGAGATGATGTACCGCCTGAACCTCGAGCCAGAACCCGGTGTCCAGCCAGAACAGCGTCTCCTCTGGTGACTGAGCGACAACCGTCCCCCGTTTGGCGAGTTCGTCACTCGAAAGCTGGCTCGCTGAAACCTGTGCCCGCGCGAGTACGCCGACGAGTTGCCGATGTGAGACCGGCGTGCATGAGGCCACCTGTTCGATACTCCCATCAAAATAGGATTCGACCTGTTTCCGAGTGTCTGAAAACTCGTCTGCCGTCCCCGCTACATGTGCATGTGTGTCCTGTGACAATCTCATCTGAATCCCCCTCTCCCCCTTCGAGAGCGTACGTGAGAATTGTACAAAAAGTATATATAATTTTCTACGATAGGGCACTGCCCACACGGATCACCTGCCGCTCACCGAACGCAGGTCCGACGAGTTGCAGCCCAACCGGGAGCCCATCGGCCTGTCCGACCGGAACGGAGATGGCAGGCAAGTCAGCCAGATTAACCGGAACCGTGTTCGCATCGGCCAGGTACAACTGCAGTGGGTCGTCGAGCCCTTCCCCGAGTTCGAACGGCGGCACCGGCATCGTCGGTGAGGCCAGTACGTCGGCCTCCGACAGCGCCCGGTCGAAGTCCTGTTTAACCCACGCACGGGCGTCCTGGGCCTTCTTATAGTATTTGTCGTGATAGCCTGCAGAGAGGGCGTAGGTGCCAAGCAGGATACGCCGTTTGACCTCATCACCGAAGCCCTCCTGACGGGCCCTCGCGAACGTTTCGTTCCAGTTCCCCTCATACCCACCGGAGCGGCCGTAGCGCACGCCGTCAAACCGGGCGAGATTCGAGGAGGCCTCGGACATCGCGATCACATAGTAGGCTTCGACAGCGTGTTCGACCGACGGCAGACTCACTTCGTGGGAAGACGCGCCCGCATCCTCGAGTTCCTCGATAGCATCCCAGAACGTCTCGAGAACGCCCTCGTCGGCGCCCTCGAGCAGTTCCGTCGGGATACCAATCGAGAGGCCATCAACGTTCCCGTCGGCAGCGTCGGCATAGGAGCCTGCCTCAGCGTGTGGTGACGCTCGCGTCGTCGCGTCCCGTTTGTCCGGCCCGGCAATCACGTCGAGCAACGCCGCGGCGTCTTCGACGGTTGTCCCGAAGGGACCGATCTGTTCTAAGCTGTTGCCGTAGGCGATGAGCCCGTACCGGGAGACGAGCCCGTAGGTCGGCTTGATGCCGACGACGCCACAGAAGGCGGCCGGACAGCGAACCGAGCCGCCGGTATCCGAGCCAAGTGCCAGATCAGCTTCACCGGCGGCGACCGCTGCCGCAGAGCCACCGGAGGAGCCACCGGGCACGTGCCCTGGTGCCGCCGGATTCTCTGTCGGCCCGAAATAGGAGGTCTCAGTCGTCGTTCCCATGCCGAATTCGTCCATATTCGTCTTCCCAACGACCGTCGCCCCAGCCTCGTACAGCCGCTTGACGACCGTCGCGTCGTAGGGGGCGACGTACTCCTCGAGCATGCGGGAGCCACAGGTAGTGCGGACGCCGGCCGTCGAAATGTTGTCCTTGACGGCGACGGTGCGGCCTGAAAGTGGCCCCTCGCTGTCGGATTCGATCTCGGTTTCGGTAATAAAGATGGTGTCGCTTGACATAGATGAAATCAGGAGACGTTTGGCCCTTTGAAGTAGCCGTCTTCGGTTTCGTGGGCGTTCTCGAGCGCACGAGCTCGCTCGAGCGGTTCGTGGGGTTCATCGGGGCGCATGACGTTTACGAGATCGGCCTCGCGGTCGACTTCCGGTACTTCATCGAGGGTATCAAACGAGGCGAGAATGTCTGCGAACTGGTCGGTAAACCGCTCGACATCGTCGTCATCGAGGGTGACTCGAGCCAGCGCCGCGACGTGACGGACGTCCTCCGGGCTGACGGCATCGTCGCTCATATCCGTTCGGACTGGCCGTTCGTGAGTAAGGGTTTCGGTCCGCCGCTGGGGACTGTGAGGGCAACCGCCACCCCAGTATTTAAGTTGTAATCGCCCGTAATGAAGATAGGTCAACCGTTACCGTTCTCACGCAGCTTCCAGTATAATGACTGAAACCAGCACGCGAACGCGCCGCGAGCGACAGGGCGAGGAGGCAGACTCCCGAACCAAAGCAGAATCTACCAACCGGGAATCCGAACGCGAGCAGTGTCCGGAATGTGGCGGCCGCGTCATTTCCGACAGCGAACACGCCGAAACGGTCTGTGAGGAGTGTGGGCTCGTTATCGACGAGGATGAAATCGATCGCGGCCCCGAATGGCGAGCGTTCGATAGCGCCGAAAAGGACAAAAAGAGCCGCGTCGGCGCACCGACGACGAACATGATGCACGATCAGGGGCTCTCGACGAATATCGGCTGGCAAAATAAAGACGCCTACGGGAAGTCCCTCTCGAGTCGTCAGCGCCAGAAGATGCAGCGCCTTCGGACGTGGAATGAGCGATTTCGGACCCGCGACAGTAAAGAGCGCAACCTCAAACAGGCCTTAGGCGAAATCGACCGGATGGCCTCCGCCCTCGGACTCCCAGAGAACGTCCGTGAAACAGCGAGCGTCATCTACCGCCGGGCTCTAGAGGAGGACCTCCTCCCCGGTCGATCGATCGAAGGCGTTTCAACGGCATCACTGTATGCCGCCGCCCGGCAGGCGGGAACGCCGCGCAGTCTCGACGAAATCGCCGCCGTTTCCCGCGTCGAAAAGGCCGAAATCGCCCGCACTTACCGGTACGTAATCCGCGAACTCAGCCTCGAGATCAAACCCGCCGACCCCGAAAGCTACGTCCCCCGGTTCGCAAGCGGCCTCGAGCTGTCAGAGGAGACCGAACGTCGGGCTCGGTCGTTGCTTCGAAACGCCAAAGAAAAGGGGCTCCATTCGGGGAAATCCCCGGTTGGGCTCGCCGCCGCCGCAGTGTACGCTGCGGCGCTGCTGACCAACGAGAAGGTCACCCAAAACGACGTCAGCGAGGTCGCAAGCATCTCTGAAGTGACGATCAGAAATCGGTATCACGAGTTGCTCGAGGCTGAAGAGCAGTAAGTCACGCGACAAGCGACTCGATGTATTTGTCCACGTGATCGTCCATGCGCCGTTTGTATCCCGCCTGACGAGCAAGGCGGTCGAGTTCACGCGCGACTAAACTGCCATACTGGACAGCCTTCTTTTCGCGGGCAGCGATCTCCGGCGGGAGATACTCGGCGGCAACCTGTCGGAACCCAACTTTTCGCCTCGAGTCAGCGACAAGCAACGCGTCGGGCAATCGGAGGGCAGCCAAGACAACTCGGTCATCCAACAAGGGCGCGACCGGTTCGACGCCCGCCGCCTCGAGTGTGAGTACATCCCGCGGCAACTGGTCGGGCAGGGTTAGCATCTGCTCGCGAACCGCCCCGCGAACGGTCTCGGCCTCGACACGGTGGTCGAGTCGGGCGACTTTTTCATAGCCACCAAACAACTCGTCGGCCCCCTGTCCAACCGCAAGGCGGTTGAACCCGTCGGCCACAACCCGTTTGGCAGTCAGGTACAGTGGGAGGGCGATTTGTACATCCATCGCGTTCGTCCGACCGGTTGCCCGAACGATTTCGGGGACCGCCCGCTCGAGGTCGGCCGGCTCGAGTTCGATGACCGTCAGTTTGGCCCCCATCGCCGCGGCAGCGCTTTCTGCCGCTTCGATGTCGTGACTGCCAGGAAAACCGGCGACGTACAGCGGAACCTCGAGCAGGGCGGCGACGAGTGCGGAATCGACGCCACCGGAAAAGGCCACTGCGAGGCCGTCGGTGTCGATTGCGGCGGTGGCGTCGGTGATTGCGTCGGTGACGCGTTCTAGGGCGCGATCGTGGTCGGTGTCGGGTTTGGGGGTTGGGAGGGACCAGGGGGTGTCGGTTTTGCCCTCGGTATCGGTATCGGTATCGGTGTCCAGGTCTGTCTCGGTGTCCGTGTGGGCTGCGAGACGCCATGCGCTCCCAGCGGGGAGGGCAACCGGCGCGTCCAGTTCCGTCGGCGAAAACGCCCAACACTCGGCCGTCAGTGGGACGGGTTCACCACCGGTAGCCGCCGACTCGACGTACAGTGGGACTCGGCCGAGCACATCCCGCACGAGGACGTTATCGACCACACCGGCAAAGCCAGCCGTTCCCGGCAGGGGGTCGCCCGTCTCGAGCGCACGGCGGACAGTTTCCGGGTCAGCGCCACGAAGTTCGGTATCAACCATTAGTCGAACAGCTCCGCAATGCCGTTGGTCATCCGTCGCTTTGCCCCGCCGGCCGCCTGCCGGAAGCTAATATGCCACGGCGTTCGCTTTCCCTCGACTGAGGTTTGGCCGTCAGCGATCGCCGACAGAATCGCGTTCGCATCCGGATTGTCGGTGTTCGTTTCGACACGTGTCACCGCCTGGCCGACCATCTCGCTGATGTGGGCATCACTGCCGGCAGTCATCGGGAGCCCGTGTGAGCGGGCAAACCGTTCGGCCTGCCGATTTGCCCGGCCAGTAAGCAAGCGGGAGTTATAGACCTCGATGGCGTCAGCCGTCGCCAACTCGTCATGGCTGATCCTAGCCATCACGCCGTGGCGTGACTCCTGGAACGGATGGGGAACAATTGCAATCCCACCCTGCTCGCGAATCCGCTCGAGCGTTTCGCCGAAGGGGAGTCCCGGTGGAATCGCCTCCTCGACGCCCATACCAAGGATATGACCATCCTTGCTCGAGATTTCGATACCCGGAATGCCAATGAGGCCGTACTCCGGGGCGAGGTCGACGGCCTCGAGGCTGGCATCGATTTCGTCGTGGTCGGTGATGGCAATCCCATCGAGCCCGACGGCCGCCGCCTGCTCTAAGATGAGCTCAATCGGGTCGCGACCGTCATAGGAGAGCGCCGAATGGGTATGGAGTTCGACCGAAAGCACGGCCGATAGTAGTCAGTCACCGATAAAAACCGCTTTGATTGGTTGTTCCCGCTTAGTCGTCTGCCGGCGGCGTCACACTGCGGTCGACATCGATCTCGCCGGCGTCGAGTTTCGCTTCGACGTTCCGGGCGGCTTCAACCATGTTCGCCATCTTGCCGTAGGCGACCTCCCGTGGCAGCAGCTTGACCCCACAGTCAGGCGACACGACAAGCTGTTCCGGTGGGACGATCTCGAGACCTTTCTTGATGTTGCGCTCGATCTGGGCAACCGATTCGACTTCAGCGACGTGCACGTCAGTAACGCCGAGGGCGAGGTCGGCGGTGAACTCGGGGTCTTTGAACACCTCGAGTTGGTCGTAGTCGCCGTTTGCGAGCTCCAAGTCGAACTCGTCGACGGGGTACTCGAGGATCTCGGGATAGATTCGGGAGTAATCACCGTAACAGACGTGGAGACCGATGCGGACCTCCTCGGGGATGTCGGCGACGATCTGCTCGAGTGCTTCGCCGACGATGGCGTGGTCGTCTGGCGTCGTCGCGAGTGCAGGTTCGTCGATCTGGATGTAGCGAGCGCCGGCGTCGACGAGCTTCTCGATCTCTTCGTTGACGAGGCCCGCAAGTGCGAGGGTAAGTTCGTCATCGTCCTCGTAGGCTTCGTTGAATGACCAGTTGGCGAGGGTGTAGGGGCCCGTAATGGGTACCTTCACTGGGCGATCGGTTGCGCTCGCGGTGAACTCGTACTCATCGACCAGCCAGGAGTCGGTGTACTCGACGTCGCTGACGACGCTCGGTTTGTCGAAGTAGTTGTGCCCCCACACCTTCACGGGGCCGTTGAACTCATAGCCCTGAATCCGGTGGGCGAAGAACTCGACCATCTCGTTGCGCCGCATCTCTCCGTCGACGACGACATCGAGGCCGGCCCGTTCGTGCTCTTCAGTGATGAGACGGGCGGCGTCATCAGTGGCCTCCTCGTAGTCCTCCGCATCGAACTTGTGATCGGGGTCCTCATACAGCTCTTTGGCTCGGTTCAACCACTTTGGCTTCGGGTAGCTCCCGACGACGGTCGTCAGGATGAAGTGGTCGTTGTCGTGGCCTTCGGGTCGGAACTGATCTCTGTTTTCGTTCGTCTCCGGGCTCATGTCGCTTTCACCTCTGAGAGTTCAGCCGCGGCGGCAAGCGCCTCGAGTTTGGCCTCGTACTTCGCATATGGCAGATAGAACGTCTCGGTATTCGTCGTCAGGTAGACGGTGTCAAAGTCGGTGACGGGGAGTTTGTCAAAGACCCACTCCGCGCGGTCGCGGATTGCCTCTGGCTCTTCGACCAGCGTATTCTGGCCGTCGACCAGTCCGAGAGCGATGTCGTCGGTCGCGCCGTACTCTTGGAGGTTGTAGATCGAATCCTCCTGTTCGGTGACGAAGTCAAAGCCAACGGCGTCGATATCGGCATCCAGCAGGTGGGCGTACACTTTCTCCTCGAGTGCACCCCAGTAGGTGTGGGTGACGACGTCGGCGTCGGTTGCGGCGGCGACGGTATCGATGGCCTCGCTTGCCCGTTCATCGAAGCCCTCAGATGGGGCGTCGGTGACGAGCGACGGCTCGAGCAAAAACAGCGTTTCGTGGTCCGGAAACGCCTCGAGTTCGCCGGCCAGGAAGTCCGCGATCGCAGCGAGGAAGTCCGCATCGTCGTTGTAGTGTTCATCGCTGGCAAGTTCCGCGAGCGAGTAGGGGCCGGGGAGGACGGCCTGGAGGGACGCGTCATCGGCGAGTTCGGCTGCGGCCTCGAGTTCCGCTCCAACGTCACCCGAGAAGGTGAGGTCGCCGGTGACGACTGGGTCGCGGTAGAAGTTGTTGTTGTCGTAGTAGCGGACGATGCCGCGGGTGTCGACGTTCTCGTGCACTGCAAGCGGGTGAGCGAGCATATCGTCCCACCGAAGTTGTCCTTCCGAGACACGGTCGAGGCCAACCTCGAGTTGGTGGCCAACGACTTCAGCGCGACCTCGCTCGTAAGCGTCGGCAATCTCCTCGCCTTCGTCGCCGCTGATCAGGTCGTGTTTCTGATGGCCTTTGAGTTCCGATAATTCGTCTTTCGCCCAGTCCGGGAGCGGAAAGAGCCCCGGTGTGGTCGAAACGTATGCTGTCATGCGTAGAGGCGACTAGGCTATACCGACGCTTAATATTTTCCATCCAGAGATATGCCTAAGAGTAATGGTTCTGCCGCTAACTTCCCTATTATATTGCGCTCGATCACCGACGGCGCAATTTGAGGACGACGAGCGTTTCGAACGGATAAGATTCTTCGAGTACCTGCTGACCCTCAAATCCCGCCTGAGCCGCCTGCTTGAGGACCTCGTCGATCCCCGTCAGCGTACTCACGAGCAAAAAAACGACGCCATCTGGGACGAGGACACGGCCCACGTCGGCAAGAAACGGCTCAATGACCCGACGGCCGGATTCCCCACCCGACAGGGCCTGTTCCATCCAATCATCACCTTCCTCCTCGGAGCCAGTCGGTAGATACGGCGGATTGAACGCAACGACATCAAACGTCTCGGGCTGAAATGGGGCGAGCAGATCAGCTCGAACGACCTCGAGCCCGCGCGCTTGAGCCTGCCGGCAAGCGTGGGGGTTCAGATCCGACCCGATAACGCGTGCGCCAGTCCCGGCGAGCGCGTCGGCAACGTAGCCCGAGCCCGTCCCAACCTCGAGGACGAAGTCGGTGTCATCGACACCATCGCGGGCTGCCTCCGCGAGTAGCGCTGAATCCTCCGCCGGCTGGTAGACCGTCTGCTCGATTCCGCGTAGTTCCTCGAGTTTCATCTAGTCGTCCTCCGGTGGCTGTGGGTCAGTTGGTGGCTCTGACGGTGATCGGGGTTCGGTTGGTGGCTCTGCTGGGGAGCGGCTTGTCGCAGCGGCATCATCAAACTTTGTTTCCCGCCCTGCAGCCACTCGAAAGCCGCCAGTTTCGGCCCGCCCGGACAGCTCTCGCTGTGGAAACGGGATCTTGATCTCTTCGGCTTCGAACCGGCGTTTTATTGCCCCAATAGCGGCTGTCGTGGCGTTTGAGCGCTTGCGTGACGTCGGATTCTCGATCCAAAAGCGCACGCCAAGAGTGACTGCCGACTCATCAAACGATTTCGAGACGACACGCGGCTCGGGAACTGACATGATATCGCCACGCTCGAGGTCCGCCACCGCCTCCTTTGCAAGCTTCGAGGCCTGTTCGACATCCGCCGTATAATCGACGCCGACTTCGACTTCCAGCCGGAGGCGACCACGCTTCGATCGGTTGGTGACTGCACTCGAGCCGACAACGTCGTTCGGGATCATAATATACTCGCCATCGGCGGATTGGATTCGGGTGTTAATAATCGAGATGTCGGTGACAATCCCTTCGTACTCGTTGACTTCGATCCAGTCGCCGATTTCGAACGGTCGAGAGAACATGAGGACGAAGCCGGCGAGCATACCCCCAAGCGTCTGGCGGGCAGCCATCCCGACGACGATGCCAAGGAAGCCGGCCCCAACGAGGAGCCCGCTCAGGTCGTCAACCCAGACCCCGAGAACGGCGATAACGGCGACCGACCAGATAACCACCTGTGTCAGTCGGTGGGTCACCTGTTCTTGATGTTGGGTGACTGCTGAAGAAGAGCCTAGCAAATTGTGAACCAGCCGGAGCGCAACCCGGACCACAATGTACGTACTAAAGAAAATAATAAACGAGAAGATAGCCTTCGACAGTTCGGCACTCCCCAAATCAAGTTCCGCATACAGTTGTGTAATCTCGCTCGTCTGATCCCACACGCCGACGGTCACCGTCACCGCAAGCGCCACCGACCCCACGAGAAGCGTTGACACGAACAAGTCGGCATACAGCGGTGTAACCCGACCCTCGAGCCACTCACGAATATCACGGTAGGACAACAGCACGACGAGTAGGAGTCCAATCACGGCGACGGTCACGGCGAGGCGACCGTTCGTCGTCGTGACCGACTCCGAGAGCCACTCGAGTGACGTTGCCATTATATTCCTCACGATTGGATGTATTTTGGCTCAGTTGTTGAGTATTCGTTGGTCCGACTCGAGGGGAGACGAACGGAAGCAAACGGGCTCGTCATCACCGCAACTGACGTGCTTGAGACCACCGAAACCGACGTGCTTGAGACCACCGAAACCGTCACCCTACGTGAAGCCGACGCCCTCAGCAAGCGTCGTCAGCGCCGCAAACTCAGCCGGCGTCACAGCCCCGGCACGCTTTTGTAGCAGTTCCTCTTCAGCAGCCTCAACGACCGCATCGGGATTCTCGAGGCCCGAAATATGGGCCGTGTTCCGAATCGCGTTTCGCATCGTCTTCCGGCGCTGGGTAAAGAGCGCTTTGACGAACCGGAGGAAAAACTCCTCATCTGCAACCGTGTAGTCGGGCGTCCGTGGGATTGCACGGACGACTGCACTCTCGACCGCTGGCGGCGGCTGAAACGCCCCTTTTGGCACTGGCTCGACCAATTCGACAGCCGCAAAGTGCTGTGTCGACACCGAAAGCCGGCCATACTCCGGCGTCCCCGGCTCGGCCACCATCCGCTCGGCAAACTCCTTTTGAAACATTAAAATGAGTGGCTTCCCTTCAGGGAGCAACCGGAAGGCAATCTCACTCGAGACGCCATAGGGAAGGTTCGAGACCGACGCCGTGAAATCGGGAAGATCAATCTCGAGTGCGTCGCCGGTGACGACCGTCAAGCGGCCAGCGGCACACTCCTCGTGAAACTCCTCACGGAGAAACACCGCGAGCTTCCGGTCGCGTTCGATGACTGTGACGTGGTCCCCAACGGCAAGCAACCGGTCGGTCAACGCCCCTGTGCCGCCACCAACCTCGAGCAGGTGGCTCATGTCTGCGGTCTCAGGGAGATAGCCCGGTAACCGGTCGAGGACGCGATCATCGATCAAAAAGTGCTGGTCACGATCCGGGTTCCCACCGACACCGGCTCGAGCGAGCAGCCCGTCTGGATCTCTCATTGGCGACGGCTACGGCTGGCCGTGGTGTAAATACGTCTATCTCCGTCGGCATCCGGCGGGATCGAAACCGAACGAGACGCCAACGTGAGCGTGAGCGCGAACGCAAACGTAAACCGCAACCGTGCTCACTCCTCCCCGCGGACAAACACCTTATATTTTAAATCCTCATCTTGGAACTCCTCGAGAATGCGCTCAACAATGATGCCAGCCGGATCGTGGAGTCCGGTCACGCGCTCCTCGAGATCGGCAAAACTCTCGAAGGGGCCGCGTTTGCGCTCATCGAGGATATTGTCCCGTAACTTATCGCCAATTCCCGGCAGCAGATTCAACTGGTGCAGTCGAAGGGTGATCGGCTGGGCGTTGGTGTACACATCGACAAATCGGTCTTCTTCCTCCTCGACTAAGTCGCTGATGACGTACTCGAGTTCGGTTTTTGCCCCCGAAGAGAGGCCGTCATACTCGATTTGGCGAGCATCGGTGACGATCTCACGTTCCGCAGGTGGGTTTACCGTGACCGTCGTTCCGATGGTGAGTCGTTCCTCAGCATCGAAGGCCACCTCGTACAACTGAAAGTTCTCGATATCCATCGCATAGCCGGCTGGAGACTTCGCGTACTGTGGCCGCCCGTCAGTGGAGAGGCCATGGGGGAGGTAATCCAGCACGACTGCGCGTCGAACTGCCGGCTCATCGCCCTCGGGTTCGCTCATTAGTGCTTCGTACGCCAAGGCCGTACTTAAATAATCGGCTCGACTACAGGACCGGATTACGCGTACTGGACGACGATATCAAGAATATCGTCAAGTTCGTCGCCCGAAAGCGTGTATCGCTGTTGGGCATACACCGCTCGGAGTTCGTCCCGATCCTGTGGCAGCAGGTTCGCAATCTTGTAGGCAGTTGCCTCGTTGACTTTCTCGAGGTCTTGGAGCTTCTCAACGAGTTCGTTTGCCTCATCGGTCTCGAGTACCGCAAACCGATTTACGTGTTCGATTGCTCGGGCAAGTTCGTATCGGAGCTCACGCTCTTCGTCCAGGGCACGCTCGGCTTCGATGTCCGAGAGGAGTTCCTTAGCCTCTGAGACGGTCAGATACTCCTCGCCGACGATCTCCTTGAAGATCGTCATTCCTGGTTTTGGGTCTGCGCGCGCAGGTGGGCAGCAGTCACAAGCAGCTCTTTCTGTTTGCCACCGTCAGTGATTGCCACTTTGAACGCTCGTCCCTGTTTGCCGACCACTTCACCGGTTTGACCATCAAACCGTGGGTGGTACCGTCCTTTCGGGACGCTTGGGTCGATTTTCATGTGGACTTTCTGGCCCACATCATACTCCTGAATCGCTCGCTGTGGCGGAGAGGTGCCGCGGTCGCGAGGTGCATTTGCAAGCTTTCTGCGGGTTCCCTGGCGAGGTCCATTCGAATTGGGCATAGTCGTACGCCTCTCTTATTCGGAGATGGTTATAAAAGGCACGTTCCGCGACGACGAGTCCGACGACTCGAGTTCACGTGCCACCGGTCAAAAAGTGGTTCAACCGGAAAGGGGTGGAACTGGGACCAGTGGGTCTGATACGAGTCCCAACAAACAACTTAAATTCGGCCGACGTTCTCGACGGCAACGCTTTCGACGCCGTCAGTCTCAGCGAAGTTCTCTTCGACAGCTTCGGTCCCACCAGCATCGTCAGGGACGATTACCGTGACGTACAGCGCAACAAGGCCGAACGCGACCTCTTCGCGGTCGGAGCCGTTGATTTTCGCTCCTTCGGGCAGTGACCCCTCGAGGCGGTCTTTGAGTTCATCGAGGTCGACTTCCGGGCTTTGCGGCATGATCTTGAGTTTGGCGGCAACTTTTCCCATGGTTATTATGGTCCGGTAAATCCGCAGTCAGGACACTCATAGAGGTTGCTCTGCTTGCGACAGGTTGCACAGCGGAAGACTTGGACGCCACACTCGGGACATTTGAATCGCGCGGCGTTCGTCCCCGCGATGTTGATCCCACAGGAAACGCATGAGCGCGCTTCGCCGTGATCCGTTCTACTCATACCCCCACGTATCCTCCGGCCGCTTTTAACCGTTGTCTTTCGAAACTCAGTCGGGCAGTATATCATCGATGGTACTGTGGGTCAGATATGAGTTTGCGTACGCACCAGCCGAATTCGACTTCGGCCGCATCACAGGCCGGGACGACAGACATAACACTCCTTACAGGTGCAGCGAGTGGTATCGGCCGCGCATTGGCCGGTGAGTTTGCCCGTCACGGCCATGATCTCGCGTTGGTCGATATCGATCCATCGGGATTGGAAGCTGTTGCGAAGCGACTCGAGTCGGCACCAGGGACGGTCCGGAAGACAATGGCAATGGATCTCACAAAACCGACCGCTCCGGATCAGATCGATGAGCGGCTTGCGGATTCAAACCTTCGAGTCTCTACGCTCGTCAACAACGCCGGTGTCCCGGTCTATGGCCAGTTTACCGACACCGAGTGGGAAGACGAACGGGCGATGATTCGACTCAACGTCGAGGCGGTGACGGCGCTGGCCGATCAGTTCATTCCACGGATGGTCGAGCGAGGAGACGGCCGGGTCCTGAACACGGCTTCACTGGCCGCTCTCGTGCCCGTTCCGACAGCCGCAGTGTACGGCGCCACGAAATCGTATGTGCTCTCGTTTTCGCTTGCCCTGGCTACAGAACTCGAGTCGACCGGTGTGACGGTGACTGCACTCTGTCCAGGGGAGACGGACACCGGGTTTATGACTCGAGGAGGGATGGAGGACTCGGCGTTCGAGTCGGGTGGAGATGGCCTGATGAATCCAACACAGGTCGCTGCGGCCGGCTACAGAGGGGTAATGGCTGGCAGACGGATCGTCGTTCCGGGCTGGAAAAACCGGTTTCGATATCACCTCACACGATTTCTACCGCGGAGCCTTGGGGCGCGGCTCACCCGTGATCTGTGGTCCGGTTCAAAATAGCGTTAGCAGGGCGAGCGGCAGTAGCAGTCACAACACTTGATTAGGACGCAAGTATCAGCGGCCCGATTAGCACGCCCATCAGATGGACACGTCGCGCGCGAAACCGAATCGGAACCAATCCGACGACGCTAGCGACGACAAAAACGGCGATACCGATGGGGCCGGTAAAAAGGTACGACAGGAGACAGAGCAGACTGAGGACTGAAACTGAAATTTTCCAGTAGGTGAGCCGTCCGATCAGCCGTAAGTAGGCATCACCGAGCACCAACACGAGTGCGTAGCCAACCACTCCGGCGAGGATAACGCCCACGAGCAACACCGGCAGGTCCAACGGGGCGTTTACGTTCTCGAAGGCGACCATCACGCCCGTTCGGGGCTGACCGATTGCGGCGAGTGCGAACAGCGCAAAAATCGTATTGGCGGTGTCAACACCGCTGGTTGCCACGATATAGCTCCGGTCACTGCCACCACGAACGTAGCCGCGGTCGGTTCCCACCCCGTCATTGGTCCCGTCTTCGGGGATAAACAACAACACCGCAACGGCGGCAATCGCAGCCGAAATTCCCGGAATATAGCCGACAACTGCCCCCGCAATGGCTCCGCCCAGAGCCGTCATGACCAGCACTGGCCGTGAGATTCTCAGACCGCACCCTGCCTGCGGCGGCACGCTCCCGCCGCGAATCGCATCGAGTAACACCGGTGCCCCAAACAACCCAGCAAACAACGGTGCGAGCATCCCCCCGGCCTCGAGCGGTGCCTCCGGTGAGATATCAAGTGTGAGCAGGCCAAGTGCGGTTGCAAGCCCAAAGGAAAGGAGGCCGCCGAGCCGTCGCCACCATGTGTACTCCGAGGCAAGCAGTCCGAGGACGACTAACGCAAGCAACAACGAGAGATTTGACCGAATCGTCGGATACACCGCAGTCACCGCCATCGTGACCGGAATTGCAAGCGGAACGGCAAGGATAACCGCGAGGATACTCCCAAGGGCCGACAGCCGGATCGCCTCGTACCCCCGGCCCTCGAGAACCATCCGGTGACCGGGAAGAGCGGTGACGGCCATTTCGGCATCGGGGACGCCAAGAGCCATCGCTGGCACCGCGTTGACGAACGTGTGAACCACCCCGGCGGCGAGCATACCGACGCCGACGAGCAACGGCGGGCCGGGAACCGAGACGGCGATGCCAGCGAGCAAGAGTGCGAAGTTATTCGCGTGTAATCCCGGAATCAGTCCGCTAACCGAGCCCAAGGCGGCTCCAGCGAGGACCCACATGAGTATGCCAATTGTGAGTCCGGGATCGAATACAGTCTCGAGGCCGAAGACCATCTGGGTGGTCTGGTCGCCTGTTGGGATTTAAACGTCGGGTTGGTGTTTTACATTTTTGGGTGGCCGAGAGCGCGACATAGACCGTTCAGCAGGGTGTAATAGTGAAAGCCAATCACGAACAAGTTATTGTCCCATCCTCAAGTGAGATAGAGTTTGAATCGGACGTCAACATCCCAACACACTGTTCAATTTCAACTCCATTTTCGAAACTACGTACTTCAATTGTGGACGAATCCTGTGTCTGCCCACCCATATTTATCCGATCCCCTCCCGACCGATCATCTTCACTCTCAATTTCGATGACGTTCTCACCGTCGGGTTCCCCGTCGGTTGAGTTCCCAACATATCCTCTGAATTCAATCCTTGTCACGCTGGAGTCCTCAGCCAGTACATAATCATAATCGATCTGGTTAAGATTTCCACCCTCCTCCGCCTGTAGCTGATCGAAAGTAGCCCCGTCCCCAGGTTCGTCGCCGTCGCCGTTCTCATCTTCGCCATCCCCAACAACAATTGTCGCCTCTCCAATTGCTGTCATATCCGTCCAGACTCCACGTGAGTTCTGTGCACGGACAAAGACGGTATATTCGCCATCAGCAAACCCACCAGTGTCAATCGCGTCTGTACCACTCGCCTCAAGGTAGCGGTCATCGGCAAATCCACCACCATCATTTATTTCCGAGAAAGGTTGGACATCAATAACTCGGTTCCCCTCCTCATCCTCTACATACCATTTCGCATTCACAATTGGTGTCTCGGCTTCTGGGAAATCTTCAGTACTAGTTTGGGAACTAAAATCGGCCTCGAGATTAACATTATCGCCTGCCTCAACTTCCGTTTCACCTCCGTCATCCACTCTCACATCGGTCACGGCTGGTCCCTCTCCCCCACTTCCAGCCGCTAGATCAAACTGTCCACCGTCGTCAGCACTTCCATCAACACTGACCCGGGCAACAATTAGTGTGTACCTTTCATTTTCATCTAACTCGATTGTCACGGAGTTGTCGTCCTCGTCGATTGCCGCGTCATTAATACGGGCGTTTTCGACACCGGTTGAAAAACTGTTACCAATCGTATCTACCCAGTAGTTTGGTTGTTCAGTTGGTATCTCGAGTTCGATATTACCGTTTTCTGATTCAATTGGAATCTCTGTTGTTGGCCCACTCATATGTGTGATATCGAGAGTTGTCGTCCCCGAACTCGTTTGGGAGACTTCACCGTCGACAACAGTTAGCGTAATTTTTCCATCGGGGCCCTGTATCAGTCCTTGTCCGATCAAATCAACCTGAGTGTCTTCAAAATCATTAAATAATGCAGAGTGTTCAATATGCGTTTTTGGTGCGTTTTGGTACGCATTGTATGAGGGTTCATACGTAAGTGTCGTCGTCTCGATTCCCTCTTCAAAATCGTTCAGGAGAGATTCCATTTCGCTGTTGCTTTCACGCAGTTGTGCATTCTCAAGGGTAACTAGTCGCCGGTCGGTTGTTTCCACGGTACCTGCCGGATTTGGTGGGTTGATCGTTACCCACCGGTCAGGATACTGTGTGCCAAGCTGAATCGAAGTTGATCGTGATATTTGATCGTTTCCAGTATTCCCAATCGCGTTCCGAACCGCCTGCATCTCCCCGTGAGCCCGCTCGTTGTGATTAAATTCAACCTCGGCGTTCTCCTGGGGGACGACGTTCACCTGATACAGTGCGAGGGCGGTGACGAGAATGCCGAGTAACAACACCGCTCCAATCAGTGCTGAGACGGCCCGCTCGTCACCGCGTGCTATCATACCGTGAGATACTCGCGGCTGCTTATACTGTTGTTGGCCTCTCTTGTCGACACGGCAACGGCCACCGCTGCAACGTCAAAATCAACCGTTCGGACGCACCGCCACCACGGTCACTCGTCTTCTTCAACAACCTCGGGGTCGCTCATCGCACTCTGGAGGCTGTCAAGCCCATTGATCCACTCGGTAACAAGCCCGTACTCGAGATCCTCTGCAAACGAGATATCCAGTTCTTCGCCATCAATAATGCGCGTCCCCGCCTGTGCTGCATAACCCAGTGCGGCATCGAGGTTCTCCTCGGCTTCGGCATCGGCGGCCGCCCGCAGGTACTCTTCGACACTTGCCTCTTGGGCTGGCCCACCGGCGATATACTCATCAGCGGCAAAGAAGACACAGACCAGACTCGTCTGGACACCGTCGACCAGCATCCGTTTCTCCTCGTCGTCGATATCGACTTCGGCGAGGACAATCTCGCGAACGGTGGCAATTTCCTCGAGTGCAGCCTCTTGATCGAGGTCGCCGTCGTCGTAGGCGGCGACTATTTTAGCGATGGCAATCGCCGTGTCATCCTGTAAATTCAGCAGCAGGCGTGCCGACGATTCGTCTTCCGGATCGATCTCTTCGTCGTTGATACGGCCGATCCAGTTCTGCCAGCGTTCCGCCGAGTAGAACTCGGTGGGGGGATTGCTCATACAGCAACCTACACCGGCCGCTTAAAATGCCTTTCTCTACCCGCCGGTTGAATGTGAGGCAATCACTGGCCGTTGCCAGCCGTGAGTTGGGAGTGGAATGCCGACTGCTTGGGAGCCAGAGACCGACTGCCAGTCAGCCAGCTACCGGTTGCCGGTTAGTCAGCGCCTGCCTCCGACTCGAGTGTCCCCAACGTATCAATGTCATACACCCGCTGTGGCGTTTCGACGTGAGCCGTCCGGACGGCCGCTGTATGGCCCTCCTCGAGCAACCATCGAACTCGGCGGGGGACCGTTTTTGGGCCGAGGACGGCTCCCGGTCGGTCGGCATCGTCGATGAAGTCCGTCTCCATGAGAAACGGTTCGCCACGCTCGACAGCGGTTTCCAGCCGGTCTTTCTTGCTCATCACGCTCGGGATTGGCCCCTCGAGTCGGCCACTGGCGTAGTGTTTGACGACGCGATGGGCAGGGAGCCCAACGTCAGCCGCCCAATCGGTGACCTCGGTCATCGATTCGCTTGCTTCGGCGTGAAGTTGCACGGCACACTCGAGGTCCGCGGCGCGCTCGAACGCATGGCGCATGACGGCGTTTGAGGCCTCCCAGACAGCCGGCTCGACGTCGTAGTGTGGCCGACCGGATTTCAATGCGAGTGCCTCGCCGGAATCGACATATTCGGCAGCGAGGTCGATTCCGCCTTGCATAATTGCCTGCGCTCCAGACGGGGAGAACCCACGCTCATCGACCAGTCTCGAGATGAGTCCAGGATGGACACCGAGGACGGGCCATGCCCTGCCTGCGAGAATACTCGAGGCGTCGGCGACAATTTCGAGCGTTCGTTCGAACACCGGGCGAAAGTCTTCACCGCCTTCGGCTTCGACGCCAAGATGCCAGGACGGTTTGTTCACGATGAGCAGGTGCGTGCCACCCAGTTTACTAAACTCTTTGACAGCCTCGAGCCCCCTGCCGTTGTCGGGGTCGAGGTGGAGATGGTTGTCGAGGACGGGCGTCTCGAGGTCGGCCATGGACGGCAGTGAGTGAGCCAGCGACGAAAGCCCACCGTTTTTTGCCGTTCGGTGCCCCGCATCTGGAACTGCTCAGCTGCCCGCCCAGCACGCATCACTCCCGGTCTGGGCTGTCAGCGGTGGCCTCGAGGGTCACCGCTCGGTCGGCAGCGTTCGGCAGGGCGTCCGAGCGGCCATAGGAGCCGGGGGCGATGGCAAGGGTCCGGACGCCGTTTGCGCCGGCGTACTCGAGGACGGGTTTGAAATCGGTATCTCGAGA
>LFCJ01000745.1_pt1 | contig 21254 bp, 15 predicted proteins | sample 643141 | NCBI WGS metagenome assembly LFCJ01 (sample SAMN03766243, study PRJNA286221) | soda lake metagenome | biome: soda lake; feature: Kulunda steppe; material: water; isolation source: sample B1-Br-g2 brine of Lake Bitter-1 | place: Russia: Kulunda steppe | collected 2010-07
CTGAGGGCCGTTGTCTGGTGAATACAAGCGATTACGAAGGGTTTTCTAATACCTACCTGGAGGCTGCCTGCTCGAAGCTACCAGTCGTTTCGTTGTTCCACGACCCGAACAATATGCTCGAACAACACCAAGCAGGAATCGTCGTCGACAAATCTCCCGGCGACATCGCAACTGCAGTAGAGACGATGTTTGATGACACAATGTGGGAGCAGTACCAACACGGGTGCGAAGAGATCGTCCGCGAGCACCAACCAGAGCCAATCGTGCAGTCATTTAGTGAGGCGCTCAAAGAACTGTCAACAGACGCCTAACCAGACGGGAGTATACACACACAAACCGGCTATTCTGTCGGTTACTAGTTGACTACTAATATGTTTGTCATTCGAAGTGATTAAACGTACACATGGAACCCCAATCACTGAGTTTTGCGTACTCGTACGGCTGCAGAAATGCTGGCGATTTCGCGATTAATGAAGGGTCATTGTCGCTGATAGAACGCACCGCTCCGAACGCAGATGTGAGCACCATCTCACGATTCGACGCAGACTCTGCAGAGTTTGCAACGATGGCTGAAAAGCTCGAATCACTCGACACCGATGTCGAACTGTTCGGCGGGCCGATCAGTTACGATCCATCGTCTCAGTCGCGCCCAGCACAGCTGGCGTCGTTGGTGCAAAATGGCCTGCGGTATGGGTTTGATATCACAGCGCCTTTCGAAGACTCAGAGTACCACTCACAGCTGTTCAAACAGATCACTGACTCGGATGGACTGCTGTTCAACGGTGGAAACGCGATCCACTACTCACCGAATCATCAAAGTATCGCCTACCTGTTGGCGGTCCTGTATCCGATCCAGGTTGCGCGACGCCACGACATCCCGTATGCGATTTTCCCACAGACAATATTTGGGTTGGAAGGAATCAGCAAGCAGCTCGTTGTCCCACTTTTGAATGACGCAGAGTTCGTCATGACTCGGGATACAGAGACGTTCCGATATCTCTCGGAGTTTGGGCTATCGACACAGCTGATCAACGCCGTCGATACCGCGTTTCTGAACGGAACACCCTTGGCGTCGGCCAATGTGAACGACCGCAAAAAGATCGCAGTCGTGCCACGGTTTTCGACGCTTGGAGATACCGGAGAACTCGATGACACGGCGAGCGACATGGAACGCACCTTCAAAACGTATCTCTCGTCGCTCGTCGAAGCCGGCCATGAGGTGACGCTCACGATACAAACCGAAATAGACGAACAGTGGATAGCCCAGAACCGCACAGAACTAGAATCAATTGGTGTCGAGTGTTATTCGAGTTTTGAGCCACAAGAGCTGCGAGACCACTACGCCGAGATGGATCTGCTCGTGACGATGCGTCTGCATGCGGCGATCTTCGCACTCTCTATGGGGACTCCGACAGTTGGCGTGTACAGACCGGAATGGGGCCCCAAAATGGAGGGTACCTTCGAGACACTCGATATTGAAAAGTATGCGATCCCGTGGGGCGACACAACAGCGGACACGCTCTTGTCGCTGACAGACGACGCGCTGGCAAACGGAGAGACGCTCTCAGAACACATTGCATCCAGTGTCAGGCTGCGAAACCAGCAGATGATAAGCGATCTCAAAAGCGCGTTTCGGAATGCAGACGGGTTCGACAATATCGGCTCACACAGCCATACGGCCACCGACAGCAGTTCAGACGACCACCCAGAAAGCTACGCTCCGAGCGTTCGGTAACTCCGAGAGCGCACCTCAATTCTGCGTGGTCGTTCGATCTCAGAGTAGAAGTTGGATCTCAGAGTAGAAGAGACATTCCCAGTGACAACTAGACCAAAGAGTAGAAATTACACGGCGAGCGTTCGTTAGGCCTGAGGGTAGGAACGATCGCGCTGCTGTGCGTCCGAGTGTGTCGAAGTAATCCCCCACCCCGATTCATCAAGATACCGTATAATCGTCTCGCTCACCTCTTCGATGCTGTACTGTGTTGCGGTTTCGTATGCGTTCTGCTGCATCTGTCTGCATTCGGCAGGGTGGTTTGACAGCCACTCAATATGACTGGCGAGCTCGCTCACATTCCGTGGTTCGTACAGCCGACCGTCGATTCCATCAGTGATCATTTCTCCGTTGTAGTTCCAGTCGGTCGCAATGATCGGACAGCCAGCGGCGAAGGCTTCGATCAGGGCTCCTGGAATCCCCTCTCCCTCGTAGAACGTCGGGAACATAAACGAATCATACGCTTGTAACGTTTCGATGACCTCCCCATCCGGAATCATTCCTTCGAAGGTTGCACCTGAGATCCCACGACACTTCTGACGGAAGTGATCTTCGTACGGATCATCGGGAAGAAAGTGGCCATAAATATCGAGTGTCACGGCAACTCCGTCTGTTTTCGTCTGCTCGAATGCATCAAGCAGATCATCAAGCCCTTTCGACTCTTTGATTCGACCGACGTACACCAACTTGAGTGGCTGTGAAGCGTCTGTGTGCTGTCCTGAACTACCTGGCGGAGCGTCCGGAAGTGGTCGAATGTTCGGAACAGTCCGAATATGGGTACTGTCGCCAAACAGGTCCTGTAGATCTTCGGTTAGTTCATCTGCCTCTGGATAGATACCATTGAACAAGGAAAACGTTCGAATGTAGAACTCCTGGAGGTAACTCGGCAGCGAACGAAGTTCGTTTGCGAATTCACCACCCGCTGGGAAGACCGCACCGTAGACATCCGGCGACCGGAGCTTTGTTGCGAGCACCGGCGCAATGAACAGCCGTACTTTTGTTGACGCACTCAGTATGTATGCGTCGTAGGTCATCGTTTTCTGGACGATCTGCATGATCGTCTTTGGACTCGTCTCAAGTGTATTGATCCAATGAATGTCGAATCCCCGTTCAGTCAGTCCGTCACACAGATACCTGTTTTTCAATCCTGGACCAGTGATTGGAGGCGAATGCGGACCGATCGCAAGTACGTTTGTGGTCATACAACACCACCGTCAACGAAGTGCTGAAACCGCTGGCTTGAGACGACACAGTGGGACACAGTTGCATTGGGCGGACTCGCAGCCGCTGTTGGTGACAACGCAGGCTCTCGCCCGCTCAACAATCTGAACATATACATGATAGTATGCGTTGGTGACTTTGTTATGATCCTACTCTGAGATGCGAGACAAGGCGGTAACAGGAGACTACTTTGTATGTGAACCGGAGTGTCTGGTGGTAATCAGTGATTGTCTGTAGACACTGTTATAGTAAATAATATGTAAAATACATCTATACAATTTTATATACATTCATATAATAAGCTTTGTTGTTTATTATATAAATTAAAATTATGTAATTGGTAAAAATCATTAATTAATAGTCTCCTAATCTTACGGTTGTACATGGGCAATAAACACAACCGAAGCAACAATCCGGGTGATGATTCTCTCAAAAGGGATACTGAGAGGACAGCTGTCGATTCCACTGAGAGTCAGCCACAGAACGAAGACAGTACTGACTCAGCAGATGTAACACTAAGCCGGCGGTCATACTTGACCGCGGCCGGGGCTGCAACAACCGGTTTAGCCGGCTATGCAGAACCGGTCAGGGCAACCACAGTGTATCCGGTCTCGACGTTCGGATACGGGCAAACTGACGTTGTTCAACACTCGTTGTCATTGTCCGGGCTGGACGCAGGATCGAACAACAGTAAACAAACCGCCAGGAGCCTCGCTTTTGACGAGACAGTCTCCGGAAAGCTCCCAGTCAACGGGAGTACCTGGTACAGCATCGAACTGTCACGGGGGGATGGAATAACCGTTGAGTTCACCCGATCGGCGATAGAGGGACTCACAGTCATTGTGCTGTACGATCCGGTGGGTGAGTTGAGTACACTTAAACACGTCACTGACAGTTCCGCGGCTTTGTTGGGCCTGACAGCTCAAACTGAAGGGACACAGTACATACAGATTCTCGAAATCCAAGACAGCAGTGGTGAGTACACACTGACTGTCACAGAAGGCAACGAATCGGACGATACTGAAGACGACTACGGCCTGCAGGGCTACGGCAGCTACGGATACGGTAGCATTTCTGCATAGGAGACAACCATGAGTAACAAACGATACACAACACCAGAAAAAGGAACACTCGAGTGGCACATCCCGCTGAATGAAAACTTCGAACAGCTCGATCAGGACGTCGAGTTTCGTGATGTCGAAGCAACGCGTGGAGAATACGACCCACTCGACGGCGCGAAATTCTTTGCAACCGACACCGGGGCAGTGTATGTCGGAGACGGAGACTCCTGGAGATTGGTCGGCTACGTCTCACGTGCAGTGAGTGGAAATATTGGTCACTATGTGAACTACGCCGACGGGCTCGAAGACGAACCAGTTAACACGTTCTTGCTCGATTCGACAGAAACGCTCGAAGTCACTCGGCTCTCGTTTCCGATAAAAGGAATCGAAGCTGGTTCGACGGTGACTGATGCTGTGCTTCGTGTGTACGAAGACGACGAGCTACTCGTCGAAGTAGACGGAAATGGGTTGAAATCGGCAACTGCCGATTCTGAGCCATGGGTTGCAACGAACACACCGGTCACTGTCACCGTCACCAACAGTACAGGTGGATCAATTGCGGCAATTCCGAAAGTGTGGGCAAACATACGGAGTGAGACGATATGACCATACGCAACGTCCAGGAGTACGGTGCAACCGGAAACGGTCGGACAGACGATACCGAAGCAATACAGCAGGCTATCGACGACGCCGAGACGGGTGATACCGTTCTCATTCCACAAACCAGTGAGTACTATCTTGTCAGTACTGGAAACCGTGCTGCGGTTGATTTTACTGACATTGCAGATGGGGTCACAATTAGTGGCGAGGGCGAAAACTCGATGCTTCGGATGGGCAACACCAGCGATAGCAGAAACCAGTGGGTTCTCGGTGCGGAGGCAGACAAGGGACCCATTTCTGGGGTGACAATCAAACAGCTCACTCTCGATGGAAACAGAGACCAGAACGGAAACACCTCAACCAGTGGATTTAATCTATTTCCGGCTGGGGGAGGCCACGATATTCGGATAGAAGACGTTATATTCCAGAACTGTGCAGGAACGGGCTTCAGTATGCGTGGGGCCGGTTCGGTCACGATTCGGAGAGTTACGTCCCGCAATAACGGTCGACACGGGTACGATTTCACCGGTGCTGGCGAACGGTTGGATGTCGATGCACGATCTGTCAAATCAGTTAACAATGACGGAACTGGGATTGATTTCCACAGCGGAAATCATCGCGTCGAAGATGTCTACTGTGACAACAATCGGAGTGGGACGAAACTAGGGGCAAGCGGCGGAGCCGCCGACAGTGTTGTGCTTCGAAATGCCAACCTCCGAAACGCACGCGAAAACAGCGGGTTCCGTGAGACGATGCCGTCGGGATCTAGTCCGGATGTTACGCTTGATACAGTGCAAGTCGTTTCTCCAGCGAGCGAAGCCTTCCGGCTAACAAATGCCGCAAACTACACAATCACTGAGATTTTGGCTCACAACGGTGGCCACAGTCAGTACAATATCCGGATCGACAGAGATGCAACCATCAACGCTGATGTAATCCGATCCCAACACGCCGACAGTGTCGGACTGTTTAACTATTCACGCGCCGCAAGTAGCGTCTCAGAGTACTATCATTACGCTACTGCGAGTCCGCTGGAAGACGGCAGAGGCACACTACGTGTCGAGACCCAAACAGAGCGTGAATCTGAGTTCCTCGACGTTCCTGGCGAAGATGATGTTGGTGCATTCACTCGAACCGCCACAGCACCAGCGGACGAAGAAGAAACCACCTATCAAACGAACTTTTCAGCGTATCAGCTGGATGCAACGCCGTCTGATTGGACTCCAAGATACGCTTCGAGCAGTGATGATTGGACAGTTCGATCCGAAACCTCTCCGATAGGCAGCACTGTCCTGCGGTTCGAGGCTACGGACAGTGCTCGCCACGCGCTGTCGTATGATCCCGCAGGCACCGTTGCCGACGGAGAGCTGCTGGGTCTGTTCCGTGTTGCTGATCTCACACAGGGGCCAACCGCTGGTGGTCGGCTCATTCTCCGAGGGTCGGGGAACGAAGGCACCGAAAGTTCGTACTTTTTCAACGTCCGAGACGAACAGTTCGGACTCTGGAAGTATGTCAACGGCGATTCTGACCGACTATTCGAATGGGGGCAACCGGACGAATCACAGTGGTACTTCGTGCGAATACGGGCAGCAGGCGATCAGCTCCGTGCACGAGTCTGGCCCTCCGGTACAGACGAACCTGAATCGTGGGATGCAGACCTCGAAGACACTGATCTTTCGGCTGGATGGGTCGGTGTCGGATCGTTTAGTGAGTTTGCTGACGACTGGGCGTTTGTTTCGGTTGGTGTCGGCGGGGCAACAGCTCCACTGCCAGGTCGTCAACCGGTAGAATACAGCCAGCACGCGGTCATACAGACGCTGGATGGAACGATCAAAACAGACTAACCGCAACTGGTCTTGTATTTGAACAACGCACAAAGAAAGCACCACTCAGCTATTTTTTTGTAGTACGCTGAATCCACCTCCAGCGGTAGCGAACGCACCAACGGTGTCTCGTTGTGGTGTCTCAAAGACGTTTACTCCAGGATCACTGTTTGTCATCTGTTCGTACTGCAGTTGCCCTGTCTCGACTGAGGGGCCAGAATCATTATCCGAATGTTCGAATGTCTCAAGAAAAACAGTCGCGTTATCATCGACATAGATACCCGCCCCATCGTTTGTTCCAACAACAATGAGATGGTCTCCGTTTTCGGCTGCTGTTGTGACATTTTGTGTGAGTTCGATTCCTGCCGAAAACTGTGTGAGCGACGTGTGACGGACCTCGACGTTTTGTAGCTTGCACTGAATTTCTGTGTCTCTGCCTGCGATTTTCATCCCGACTACGTCTGGCTCATCAATAAATACGTTTTCAAACTCGATCTCCTGTGTTTCAGGAAGTGTGTCACCGTCGTTTGTATGATTGGATCGCCACCCACTGTTCCGATCGCGTACGGAGTGATGGTTGCGCACAACCAACCGTTCGACGTGATGTTTCCATTTGTTCCCCGAACGGTTATTTTCAGTGTAGACATCCTCTAGGCGAGCCGTTCCGCGACGGTGATTAATACCGGTTCCATCACAGTCGACGGCTTTGATTGATTCGCCAACGAATCCTGGATCCTGTGTTGTGTCTTCGGCGACTGGATTGTATCCGTGTCGTCCAGCCCGAAGTGCAGTGACATTACGGCAGGTGACACCAGATTCTTCGAACCGAAATGCATTCGCTGAACAGTCTTGGACAAGACAGTTTTCGAACATGATATCATGCCCGCCGCCTGCACTCCCATGCCGCAACAGAACACCACTAAGCGAGCTTTCGCCGTCAACTCCGGCAGGCGAATCATCCGACGGTCGGCTTCCATCTATCGTCAGATTTCGAAACGTTAGTCCGTCAAAAACGTGCGCTGCGTTGAGTCGTATTACCCAATTTTGAGCGGTTTGATCGTATGAGCCTGGTTCTACTTTGAGTGTTTGTGCCCCGTTCGCTGGCGTTTCACCTGCAATGGTAATGTCGTTTAGCTCAGTTTCGTCCCCTAACTCGATTGCTGCTTCGTTGCCATCGTTGTCAAATGAAAGCAGATACGGATCCGTAGACTCTGGGATGCGGACAGTCTCTCCAGGAGTTGCAGCCCTGATGGCAGCAGTGACCGCGTCTGAATCATCTGTCTGACCATCACCTACAGCACCAAAATCACGAATATCAACGATATCACGGTCACTGTCGGTTAGCACATAACCACCAATCCCAACAGCTGTGACCCCGGTAGCAGCAGCCAGTATGGCTCGTCGTGAGGGCATTACAAACAATACGGTGATTTCGCATATGATTATACGTCTCCTACCGGTTGTGTGTTGACCAACATCGGTATCAATCGGACACTGTATCATTACGCACTGTCGAGCGGCTGTTCATCGCGAGCCGTAATGTGGTACGATTTGAATTCGCCGTTGTCATAGAGACGTGAGACAGAGTGATCATACTCGAGACGTTCGAACCCTTCCGGCGTGTATCGCCAGTGTTGTTGGTACTGTGGGAATCGCTCCGGATACGAAACTTCTCCCAGGCGACTCACAACCATGTACGTGTCTTGGTCGTAGCTTGCTCCGAGTGTCGCGTTTTCTTCATAGCCAAAGCGTCTGGGTGGGGACGTCCCTTCGCGACGAATCGTCTCTGTCGTATTCGTGGTTCCGTAGTGGAGATCACTAAACCGGAACTGACGGATCCCGATCTCATCGATCAGCAGCTCTTGGTCGCCAGTTTCGAAAATCCACTCGGCTCCGTCGATCTCGGCTGCTGTGACCTGATGATTCGTTTCTGAAGTGCTCGGTGCAGGATACATTGCAACCACAGTCAACACGGCCAACGCAAGAAGCACAGTGACGAAAAAAACAGACACCATTGTCTGACGAGAGGATTGGTCTACGGTGTCCCACAAATAATGGAACAACAATCCCGCAAGTATCACTGTGAAAATATTTCCGAATAGAAGCGGCCGACCGTATCCGACAATAAGGTCTGTCGCAAAGAAGAACGCTCCAAATCCAGTAAACAGGAAAAACGAACCAACGAACAGCTGTATAAATGGATTCAGGTTGTGCTGTGTTCGGAACAATAGATACACTGCGAGGATGACAAACAGGCCAGCGAGTGTTAGTAGTATGGCCTCGATTCCGTACCGATAGAGCGCAATCTGTATCAGGTCAGTTAGTGCAGGCGAATAGCTGTCGACTGTACCGGTGTACGAGCCCATGCTTGATTCACCCCCTGCAGATCCGAATACTGACTCGTAAACAAACTCGAAGCGCCGAATGATACCGATGAAACTCAGGTACCAGGCAGCAAAAACAACCGTCATCAGTGATGTAACCGTCGTTTGGCCAGCCCAGCTGTTCCCGAAGAAGTCAATCCATGTGGTTGTCTTGTAAATAATGAGTGAAAGTAATAAAAATACAGTTGTTAATGGGTGGTAAATGACAAGCCCAATTACCGAAAGCACCAGCGCAACACGGATTGGCAGCGCACCTGTTCGTTGCTCTTTGAGTAATAGATACAGTATAAACGGAACGAAAAGTACGGACATCTCAAACGGTGCGATATCAACGTGTGAGCTTTGTCCAGTAAGGATGACAGCAAACGGAAGCACAAACAGGACAGCACGTCGAGTCTCAACTGCGTACACCGTCATATAAAACAACCCACCGAAAAACACATACGTAAACACAGGAGAGAGTAGATTGATCACTCCTGTCGCCTCTAAGCCAGTTGCGTGTGATAAGGTGTAGGTGAGTAAATGAATAAGCGGGTAGATGTTTTCACCAAGGCCCGCAATCGAGATGTCCTGGATGAATCCAATATGGGTTAGCGTGTCCGCTCGTCCATACACGGGATAATCACGGATGTACGGAAAGAACACCAACACTGCATTCGAAACAAGAAGGAGTCCAAGTCCGAAAATCCAGAACTGATCACCAGTCTGATCCCGTACTGCACTTTGTACAATAATGATCTGTCCAACAAATATGGATCCAACAAGTGCAGCCCAGAAATACCAGGGATATGCTTGATAGATCGAGATTTCGTATCCAGCGGCTGGCGGCACTGTATGTAGTGTTACGACAACGATCGAAAGTAAAATCAGTCCAATAAGTCCAAGTATCTTACTGGTGTCTACAGTTTGTGCTAATTTCATATAATATTATATGACTGTTTTTGAACATACATCATGTGTCTCGCCCATCGATGATCAACTGCCATTGAGCTGAAATGCGTAGGTGTGTGTACCCAGTACGCAAAATTAGTAAACAACATCCTTACGCCGAATACAACATGTAATACTCGCCTAATTTCCAAAGGCAGTTTTACATACAATAGTTGATAAAAATGAGGAGTAGTACTCATCGTATATTTATACACGCTCCAATCAAAACGCTGCTAATGGCTCGTATTTGGTCGACTGCATCCGACTGCAGTCAGACGTCAAAGAATTTGCCAGTAGTTGCGTTTGTACTGGCTGGTTGGATGGTGGTATCAGCGGTTGTGCTGTCGGTACTCAGCGTACTCACCTTCGAGAACTACTATATTGTCCTGTACATCGGACTGCTCTCGATCATGCAGGTGTATGCACCGGTCGACGCACAGCCAACGTGGTGGACCGCGCTTCGATGGATTGCAGCCATTGGGTTCATCGGTTTCGTAGTGATCATGTACTGGAGAGTCGCAGAAATGTCGGTGTTACTGTAGCAGCGTATCAGTCGGCCTACCCAAACATCGTTGGTGTGCTACGCACTCATTTGGCTTTGCATTCAGTCCAGGCTGCCTGTGCAGGCGTTTCTCGAACGGTAGATCTCTGGTGTCGGATTCCTCCCACAGCTAAAGTCGTCGGCTTGCTCCTTGCATCGTTTAGATTGCTTCTGTGGCGGTAGAATCGTCAACCCACAGGTATACCGAACGGTATGCGTTCTCAGTCGAGGGATCATCAGGGGGTGACTCAACGTAGAGCAGGGCTGTCAGTCGAATCTGTTGTCCGGTCAGCGCCGGCTCGACTGTGTATGTTTCTTCCCATGATTCGCCGTGTTCTACTGTTTGTGTCGTTCGTTCTACCTCCTGACGCTCAACGATCGTCGTGCCACTGTCTTCATCACTGAGTTGGTGAAATTCAACCACGACGGTGTACTGCGTTGTATCGTGTTCTTGGTTCGTAAGCTCAAGGGTAATATCGGAGTCTGCCTCACGCGGCAGTTCGCCGATACTATCGTTGTCTTGATTCGTATCGGGCTGCACGGAGAATTCGGTGTATGTTTCTCCCTGGCCTGGTGCGACAACTGCAGCACCGACACCGACTGTGAGGCCGACGAGACCAACGACCAGAACAACGTTCAGTGCGACGTCCCATCTGGTATCGCCCCCATGTACCCATGTCCGCATGCGGTTGTAGGTCTCATAGAATGGGAGCAAAAACTGGTAGGCCACCGGGAGCCGGACTCGACGAATAGCAGCACCGGCAGTGAGGGTTAGCGTTACCACGCCAACCGAAACCACCAGCGGTACGGGATCGAGACCCCACGTTGAGTAACTCAGTAGCAGTCCAATGGCTGGGACCACTACGAGACTCAGCCCGACTGATAACAAGAGCCGTTCAACACACGAAACAGCTACCTTCGAGCGATCGTGCTTCGTTGCACTGTCCGACCAGGGGATGAGCAACGCGACTAGGGCGTATCCAGGAGCAAAAAAAGTGAAAAACAACCCCAGTGCGACGTGACCTGGGCGACCGTCAGCCCCCGAACTACTGACGATTGCAAGCACTGCGACCGTGAGTAAACTGACCGCAAGGAGATCGGCTGGGATGTTGTCTCTCATTGTACCAAACTAATGCGATAGCAGTAGAAAAGTAGCCAACAGCTACCGCCTCGATTAGCGCTTAGTCAAAAGCTCACTGGCTGGGAGCTGATAGCTTCGGTCCGGCAACGCAAGTGCTGTTGGAACAGTGTGGTCTGTACGTACCTCGAATTCGTCTGTGGGCTTGGTGTCTGTTATCAGCACTCCGATTGTTGCTGGATTGCGGGTGGTTGCGGACAGCTCGACGACAGGACGCTCGGTTTCGACACCAAACTCCGGGAAGTACCAGCCGTTAGTAATGGTGTGTTCAGTTGTCGCGCTCGGAGACAAAAAGACCGTTTGCTCGGAGTCATCGACTGTCAGTCGAATGTGATCGTCGTCCGACGGCGTAACCGCCGGATGAAGCGGCAGCCGACTCCGTACGGTGTTGTCGTTGTGGCCTGTGACGGTATCCTGGATGAACCACCAGTCGTCGCCTGCATACACACCTCGATGATGCGTGTACGGCGGTCCGAACGGTGAGGCCGACTCATACTGTCCCTCGACCAGTGAGATATCACCCGACTGCGTTCGGAGCTTTGGGGTTGGTCGAGAGCCCATGAGATATTTACCACCGATCTCGATTGGTTCGGTCTCGCCGACCTGTACTGTGCTGTGGCCACGAACACTTCGAGCATACTCCCGTCGAGTGCCACTCACGTAGCCAAACGTTCCCGTATCGGTCACAATGGGAGTCTCGTCGAGCCACAACAGCACACTTAGGGTATCACTGTGAGAGTGACCAGGCAGATGCTGTGGGCCAGTTGGCCCCCCATCGAACAGCACAGCACCGATATCCGTCTGGAGCCATCGGTAGCCGGATTCACCCATTGCTGGCTGTTCGTCTGCAGTTGGCTGCGTTGAGCGAGCACTTCGAACACCACTTGCTGCAGCGTATTGAAGACAGGCCTCAAGCGGAAGTGCCTCACCATACACAGCATCATTTAGCAGTGGAATCCGACCGTTGGGTGGTCTCAACGTCTCAAGGAATGCTGTTGCGTTGGCTGCGGCCGTCTTGAGGCCTGCTGGAAGTGGCTTATTGGCGCGTTCGAGCAGCTCGCAAGCAGTCACCAACCGAGTGAGTGTTAGTATGTGATACATCGGGCTCCGCTCGTAGTGACAGCCGTCGTCGAGGAACTGCTCAGTTCCGGCTTCGGTGAGAATCGACGTGCCAACTTCGATCCAGTCGTGTGGGTCGTCGAAAAACAGTCCGGCAGTCAGGAGTGCGATTCCGTTCTCGACGAGATGGTTACCGCCGACGTCCCACTCGATGTGGTTTCGCAAGAATAGTGCATTCTTGTAGATCTCTCGTTCGAACGCAGTCTCGAATCCGAAAAGAGCAGTATCGTCGTCGACTTCGTCTCGCCATGCCGCATACTGAATCCACCGCTGGAGCCGGAGCGAAACAGCCCACGGCGTCCATGCTCGACGGAGATATTGTGATCGACCGATTTCGATACTATCGATCCAGTCGTCGATCCACGCATCAAACTGTGCCTGGAGTTCAGGGGCAGCATCCTGCGTTGGATCGACTCCCAACACCAGCTCATCAAGTGGTTCGAACGCATACAGTTTCAACGACCACAGCAGTGGCAACGACTCGAACCGATCGTCGTACCAGTTGATCGATGCATCGTCTCGAACGCAAAGCGACTCGTTCATGAACGTCACCTGTCCCGTCGCGGCGTCGTGAGCCCTGGTTCGATACGCATCTCGCGTCACCTCGTCGAGCGACGACCGGAGGCAGTCTCTGTTTGCAGCAATGAGGTCGTGTCTCGTTGAATACTCGTCGGGAACGTTGTTTTCGTATCGACTGTCAAAATTGACAGGGAGTTGCGGGATGAGTCGCTCTTGGGCAGTTCGCTTACACATTCCCGCAATCTGTTGTGGCTGCAGTTTCGTTGCGGTAGCAGCATACAAATACAGCCGTTTGGTCACGTCTGGAACTGAGTGGCGGCTCATCGATACCTCCCAGTAGACCGCTGAAGTGACGAGTTTGTGCTCAAATATTGCATTTGTGTGGGTTGTGGCTGTTGGATAGCTGTGTTAGTTCGTCGCCGAGACGATTCGCAATGACACCGCGATCGAACTGCTCGACGTACGCTCGACCCTCGGTGGCTGCGTGCTGTCGTTTCTCAGGGTCGTCGAGAAGCTCATCAATCCGTTCGGCAATCTGTTTGGGGTCGTTTGCAGCATGCACGCCACCACCGGAAGTATCGACGAAACGCTCGATTTCGCCGCAGCCAGTCGTGACCACTGGCAGCCCACAGGCCAGGTATTCATAGAGTTTAGTTGGCATCGCATAGGCTAACTCATTCGAAGATTTGAGCGGAGCAAGGCCGATATCCGCATCGGCCATCAGCTCCGGCACTGCATCACGTTCGACGAGCCCAGTGAACTCGACGCGATCAGCTACTCCGTACTCGGTTGCGAGCGTTTCGAGTGCTGACTTGCGGTCCCCACTCCCGACGATACGGAACACGGTGTCATCGTGCGAGAGATGCGAGAGCGCACGGATGCATGATTCGAGATCCTGGGCGGTCCCCAGGTTTCCGGTATAGATGACGACCGGTGGCGACTGACCCGCTTTGTTTGTCATGACTGCTGTCGTCGATCCCTGCGTTTTGTGTTGTGTTGTGTTGTCGATTGTCTCGGCGGCTGTACTGGATGTGTCTGGTTGAAACCGATTGATATCGACGCCGTTGGGGATGACGACGATCTTTTCTCCAAGCGATTGTCCATACGTTTCTTGGATCGACTCACTGATTCCCTCGGTTGTAACGGTAATACGGTCCGCAGCGTGGAGCACGCGCCGTTGAAACCGCCGACTGATCCGTTCGGCGAGACCGCCTTTCTCGATGTATCCAAGTGACACTGCAGCATCGATCCAGAGATCACGGACATCGACGATCCATGGTTTGCCGAGTGCTGCGGCGAGCAGTCCAGGACTGCCGGTCGAAATCGGTGGCGTCGAGGTAACAACCATATCGTACTGCCGGACGTTCCAGAGAAGCCAAATCATCGTATGGATCCCAAACAGGAGGTAGTAGGCCAGCCGATGGAGCATCCCTGGATTCTCGACGGACGGTTGCCAGGTCCACAGTCGGTGAACCGTGGTGCCGTCGACGGTGTCGGTCGTCGAGCGTTCCCAGCGTGTGTCGAACTCACCTGGTGGATAACATGGAGGCGGCGAGAGGACGATTGGCTCGAATCCCTGTTGGTTGAGATGTGTTACAGTGTCGTGGATGCGTGAAGCATTGCCTCCTTTCTCAGGCGTGAACCGCTGAGAGACAAAGACAACGCGGGTGCCGTCTTCGGTCATAGCCACTGAGAACGGCCTGTGTGGTTGGTCGCCCACCGGACGACAGAGTGGGTGTGCTGAGACCTCACGTAAGTGTCTGTGGTAGCGTGGGTGGTCGAATACCATCCTGGATAGTCAATGTACGAACTGTTGGCGAGCGGACGAGTCATCGCCTGTCCATTCTGGCCGTTCGTATTTACGTATATTCTGACTATACGTACTCGATAGATCGTTTGTCGATAGCTAACCAAACACTGTGACAGTCGCGGTTACGAAAGAACTGCCAGGACACGTTTTATATCAAGTAGTCCAACACTGGTGGCAAGTAGTGCCCAAATAATCGCTCCGGCACCGACCACCGCGGCCAGTGTAACAAAGCCCTCGACAAGTCCCAACAGGATGTAGACCGCGGCTGACATCACACCCGCAACAACGAGTACAGCCCCGATATGACGGACAATGTATCTGATACGGAGATTCAGTTCGGAGTGCATAATGTACATACTTCCAACCGTATACAACGCAAACGTCCCGACAGTTGCGATAGCAGCCCCAACAGCACCGAACATCGGAATCAGGAGGATATTGAGGCCAACGTTGAGTACTGCCGAGACTCCCTTAATGATCGCTCGTTCACGTGCCCGTCCGAGGAAATCGAGTCCGTTGCTCGTCAGTTCCATCATAGATAACAACACAACGTAGACCGCCAACACCTGTAGTACGACGACCGCACCGAGATATTCATCTCCAAACACTAACTCTACGAGCGGTCTGGCAACAAGTGCAAGCCCTGCGGCTGCCGGAATGTAGAGTAACAGTCCGTGAGTGAGTGCTTCTTCATAGATCCTGGCCGCCGTCTCGCTGTTGCCTTTCGACTTCTGTGCCTCGTATGTTGGCGACAGTGTAAAGCCGAGTGCTGCGATGGGTGTGTTAACGAACTGGATTACTTGTTTCCCGACGGTGTAGTATGCAACGGCAACTGGTCCGGCAAGTGCCCCTACCAGTATCGTATCAACCTTTTTATCAATGACGTTTGCTGTACTTGTTAACGTCAGTGGGGCAGTGTACGCTGCGATTCGTTTTCGGATCCCCGTCTCAATATCTCCAGTGGGAGCCGTTTGATAAAACCGAGTGTACAAATGTCGCAGCCCGATGATGGCGGTGATCCCAAAGCTCAAAATATACCCGACAAGCGCGCCAACAACACCGTATCCGAGTACAACGAATCCAACCGCAAACACGAGCCGAGAGCTACCCTCGATTGCAATGAGTGCTGAGGCAGGTTTGATCGCTTCGAACCCCTGGAGCCCTGCCCGTGCGAACTGTTCGAGTGTGTGGAATGCAACATAGAACACACCGATGGCCAACAGTGGCCCGATTTCGGGCTCTCCAACAACTGTCGCTACAAACTCGTTTGCGATAAATAAGATCAGACAGACAATCACCGTTGTACCGAGATTGAATATAAACGCAAATCCTAAAATATGAGCCAGCTGTTCAGGATCTGTCTCTTTGTACTCTGCGACATACCGGGCCGCAGATTTTGCGATCCCGAGTTTGCTGAACAGTTCGGCCATTCCGAGAACCGAGATTGCGAGAAATAGGAGTCCGTACTCATCCGGCTCAAGGAGTCGAGCAAGCACAACCGTGAGCAGCCCAGCCGAGACGATTGCGATAATTTTCCCAGCGAACTCAGCTTTGAACCGATCGCCAAGATCAGATGCGAGACTCATTGGTATCGACGTCTGTTGGTACTCATAGCAGCCCTACGACGTCCGGATGGTCAGTGTACTGTCTGTACTCTGGTGGTAGCTCCGAGACGTGTTCTGCAGTTGCGATCCGTTCACGTATTTCCTGCCAGTTAGTGTGCCTAACTAACACTCTCACAGGTATTTCAGGAATACCAAGGATTCTCGCGATTGTAAACCGATGACGTCCGTCATTCAAAAACATCGTCCCATCCCGTCCGATACTAATAACGATTTCATGATGGTTCGGATGCGGACTCGGTCTGTGCTCAAACGGACTCTTGTGGGGCTGTTTGGCCAGTTGTTTCTGACTCAAATACCCCGATTCAGCCATATCAGTGTATAGACTGTCAAGATGTCTCAGTTGTTGTTCAATTTTCTGTGGTGTCCCGTACCGTCGGTCATCGTCTTTCGATTCTACGTGACTGAAAAAATACTCGTATAGAGGAGTCTTTTCCCACGGAATGCCATCTTCGAAATGTGCGACAGCAGAGGTGTAAAATTCGAAATTACTGAACGGTATTATTTCAACGGTGTCGAACCCATCGAGTGTTCCTTGGAACCACAGCGTGTTATCAGAGTACTGTTTGTCCCACTCACCGCCAACAATATTCGTATCAAACTTTTGTACCGGCATCGTTTCATGAAGAGCCGGGACGATTATATCAGAGATTGACCGTGGGTTGATACTGATGAGATCGTACCGTTTGGGTGTACTTTCGGGATATCGGAGTGTACGCTTGAGATACTGATACCGAGCATCGATTGCGTATAGATATTTATTTTTCAGAAACGAATTCGTTTCATTTAACAGTGAGACAATTCCATCGTCTTGTATAATTTCCTTTGTCCGTGCAGATATTGTTTTATAATCAGTTATTTTATGCATGAAATACTCTCAAATTATGAGTTTCTTAGAGAAACAATCCTCCACCGAAACAGCTGGAGCTATATCTGTTTGAGTTGGTGGTTCATATACCACTCGACAGTCCGTTCGATGCCGTCCTGGATGGATGTCTCGGGTTCGTACCCGAGTTGGTCAGTCGTTTTGGTGATATCGGCTCGTGACTGTTTGATGTCGGCCGCACGACCCTCTGTGTGGACAATATCGGAATCACTGTCGGTAACGTCGCGAATCAGTTCTGCCAGCTCGCGGATCGTAATCGAGTCTCCAGTGCCGATGTTGAACGGCTCTCCGAGAGACGCTGTGGTACTCGCACGGCGGTTTGCCTCGACGATATCGTCAATGAACACGAAATCACGAGTTTGCTCGCCGTCTCCGTGGACGGTGATGTCGTCTCCCGAAAGTGCTTGCTCGATGAAGACGCTGATCACACCAGCATAATCGCCGCCAGTTTGGCCGGGGCCATACACATTGAAATAGCGGAGTGGAACCGTTTTGAGTCCGTACAGCTCGTTGTACATCTGAGCGTACTGATCGACAGCTAGCTTATCGAGGCCGTACGGCGATCCTGGTTGTTTGGGATGGTCCTCTGTGATTGGAATCATATTTGGCGGACCGTAGATCGCCGCACTTGAGGCAAGCACAACCCGTGCGTCTTGCTGGCGGGCTGCCTCAAGAACGTTGAGCGTTCCCTCAACGTTGGTTGCGTGACTCTTTTTTGGGTCTTCAACTGAGGCAGTGACACTCACGAGCGCGGCCTCATGAAAGATTACATCTGCATCCGTGGTGGCAGCTTCGATGGCCTGCTCATCTCTCACATCACCTTCGATGAATGTGGCCTCATCCGGGATGTTGCGTGCATCTCCGCTAGTAAGATTGTCGAGGACGACGACATCATTCTCTGGAATAAACGATTCAGCGATCTGTGATCCAATAAAACCTGCTCCGCCTGTGACCACGATCTTCTGCTCAGAGGGTGCGTCCATACAGGCTACAGTTGTCGGATTGGTTCTAAGTAATACAGACAGTTATCCGAGTTAGCACAGTCATAACAGCAGATGCGAGCAGTACAGACAGCTACTGCTGCCTAGAGCTGTTGGACGGTGAATCCCGCTTTTTGCCAGGAAGCTGTGTCTAAACAGCCTCTCGTATCGATAACAGCAGTGCCGGCCATCTGCTCTGAGAGCCGCCCAGGGTCAAGCGATTCGTACTCGTCGTGGTCTGTCGCCACGACAATCGCATCAGCGTTCTCGATTGCGTCGTCGAGTTCACAGAGATCGAGCGTGGGGTCGGCAACATGTGGATCATGTATCGCAACCTCGATGCCGTCAGCAACGCCACCATCTGTCGCTACTGGCATCTTTTTGTTGTGGCCGAGTTCGCGTGCTAGTTTCAGTCCTGGACTCATCCGCGTATCATCGACGTTCGCTTTGTACGCGACGCCGAGCACTGCCACTTTGGTATCGGTGAGTTCTCCAACAGCAGTCTGAAGGAGATCAGTGATAAACCCGGTCATGCCGTCGTTGACAGCACGTGCCCGTTCGATTAGATCGAGTTGATCGGAGTCTGCGCCGAGAAACCAGGGATCGATCGGCAGACAGTGACCGCCGACACCAGGACCCGGCTGTAGTAGTTCGACACGAGGGTGTTCATTGGCAAGATCAATGACTTCTCGAGAGTTAATATCGTAATCGTGGGCAAGCCGGGCGACCTCATTCGAGAGCGCAATGTTCACATCTCTGTAGGTGTTCTGGATGAGCTTGGCGAACTCTGCGACAGTCGGATCCGACGTCGTCCGAATCTCACCGTTGACAAACGATTCATAGAGCCGAACAGCTGATTCAGTCGATACCCCATTCACACCGCCGACGAGTCGGTTGTTCTCGCGGAGTTCTGTGATAATGTTTCCTGGAAGCACCGTCTCTGGGCAGTGGACGAGTGCAAAATCGTCGCCAGCAACGAGGCCTGTTTCTTCCAGAATTGGTTGGAGTTCTGTAACTGTCGTCCCTGGTGGGACGGTCGACTCAAGGATGACCGTATCGCCCTCTCGAAGCTGTGGGCGGAGTGCTCGTGCGGCGTCTCTGATATAGTCGAGCGTCGCAGTCTTTTCGGTTTCATCGAACGGTGTTGGCACACAGATGATCTGATATTTTGCAGGGATGATCTCGTCTGTGATTTCGAGCTGTTCTGATTCAATCGCTTGGGTGACGAACGCTCGAAGTCCAGGCTCGTCCAGATGAATCTCTCCGCGACGGAGGCTCTCTCGAATTGCGTCGTCAGTATCGTAGCCAAAGACGGTATGATCGTAGTTGGCAAGCATCGCAGCAGTCGGAAGCCCAATATAGCCAAGGCCATGTACGCAGACCGAACTCATGGTTTCACCTCCATGGGTTGTGAGACGACTGTCTGCAGAATACGTTCGCTCGCCTGACCGTCACCGAATGGATTCTCCCAGTCGCCCGCCTTTGCTATCATTCGATCAACGCTTGCTGTCAGAGACTCCGGCGTGGGGTCGGTGAGTTCGTTTGCACCGACAGTGAGCGTCTCGGGACGTTCGGTGCTGTCTCTGAGTGTCACGCATGGAACCCCGAGGATGCAGGCTTCTTCTTGAACGCCACCGGAGTCCGTGAGAATGAGTCGTGCTTCGGCTTCGAGTTGAAGGAAATCAAGATACTCACACGGCTCGATGAGTTTGATCCGGTCAGGCACCGGAATGCCGAACTCGGAAATCCGTTCTTCTGTGTGTGGGTGTACTGGATAGACAACTGGTAGGTCGTAGTCGGCTGCCGTCGCAGCTACCCCCTCAAGAATTGTTTTGAGCCGTGTTGGCTCTTCGACGTTTTCCTGTCTGTGTGCAGTCATCAAAAAGTACTCATCAGGTCTGAGGTTCAGCTCTTCGAGGACTGTACTCTGTCGTTGTGCAACTGTTTGATACGTTTCGAGGGCATCAACAATCGTATTTCCAGTCACCGAAATTCGGTCGCTGTCGATTCCTTCCTCAAGGAGGTGGTTTTTGCTCTGTTCGCTCGGCGCAAACAGGTACTCTGCGACGTGGTCGGCGAGGATTCGATTCGTTTCTTCGGGCATCTGCCGATCGTAGCTGCGGAGGCCAGCCTCGACGTGTCCGAGTTCGATGTCGAGTTTGCTCGCCGCTATTGCGCCGGCAAGCACGCTGTTCGTATCACCCTGTACGAGCAGTATCTCTGGTTCTTCTCGCTGGAGGATCTGCTCGATCCCGATGAGCATTTCACCAGTTTGTTCTCCGTGTGGACCTGAGCCGACTTCCAGATTGTATGCTGGCTCCGGCAGGTCAAGTTGTTCGAAAAACACCGCATCGAGTGTCTTGGAGTAATGTTGGCCAGTATGAATAATGGTACAGGAGATCCCGTGTTCCTCGCACGCGTGGACAACCGGCGCGAGTTTGATAATCTCGGGTCTCGTCCCGACAAGAACCGCGATCTCACTGTTCATCTGAGACACCTCCTAGCGTAAGCCTGCAGGGAGCGACGGAAGGAGAGTTGTGCTGTACTCGTCTCTGTTCGTATAATTCAGCTGTGCTGTGTCGTCTGTTGAACATAATTGATGTTCCCTACCCGTAGACCGCACACTGCTGTTGGACAGGGAGATGCCAATATACTGAATTGAAAATGACTTTGTTATGAATTACTTACCGGGCGGTTAGTATCCAGCATAATTTTTTGCACAGTCGGTACTTCCCAACCGGTCTGAGAGCTGTAGCTAAAGCGTAGCTCTCATGAGGAAGATGTCTGGTTGAGTGAATGTGTTCACGACTCCTCAGCCAGACGGTTCTCTTTCAGCCACAGACGTGAAA
>LFCJ01000747.1_pt1 | contig 21144 bp, 13 predicted proteins | sample 643141 | NCBI WGS metagenome assembly LFCJ01 (sample SAMN03766243, study PRJNA286221) | soda lake metagenome | biome: soda lake; feature: Kulunda steppe; material: water; isolation source: sample B1-Br-g2 brine of Lake Bitter-1 | place: Russia: Kulunda steppe | collected 2010-07
TGCTCGTTTTTTACTTGACGCAGCTAAAAACAATATGTTAAAATTATACTGCGAATAAATAATTTTACTAAAATGGAGGGGTTTATTTTATGGGGTTTAAGCTGAAGAGTAAAGGTCTGATTCTTTTATCTTTACTTTTAGTCAGTCTATTACTTTTTGTTGGTTGTGGAGAAGACGAAGAAGTAGCAAGGTATGATATTTCAGGTCAGGTGTTAGGATTAAATGCAGAGGATTTAGAGCAGGTAAGAATTACTGCTGATGACAAAAGTACTAATCCTGAAACAGAAGGTGAGGATAAGGGAAAATGGAGTATTTCTGATGTAACAGAAGGCTCAACTGTTAGAGCAATTATCGATACTGAACAAACAACTCAAAACTTTGAGTTCTTGCAAGAAGAATATAGCGTAAATAGTGAAGAAGATAATTTTATTTTTACAGCTGATGTAGCAGGTAAGAGTTATTATGGCTATGAAGAAAGACTAGAACTTGCCTGCCTTAGTGGAGAAGGCTGTGGTGAAAAAGGAGCAGTTGCTAGAGATGTAGAGACTGTAGTAATAATAGATTTTGAAGGCGATGGAATTGCTCCAGTGCAAAATGACTTATTATTAGAAGAGCAGATTACTATTAATAATGATCAGATTGAAGACTTTAGTGTTAACTTTCTTAATCAACAGGTAGCTGAAGAAGATATAGAAGATTATAAACTACCTGATAATTATTATGATGAAGAGAATAATCCTACAAAGGGTTATGATGGAGTCTGGGAATACTGGGAAAATGTTAAGACAGATTATTACTACAAATCTCTAATGATTAGAATTCCAGGTAGAGTTGCTGGAGATATTCAAGTAGAGATTGCAAAAGATACCTTTGAAGATAAGAATGGCCAAGAGATTAGAAAGATTACGACTAAGCCTCTAGCCTTATCAGATAATACCAGATTAGATGATAGCGAAGCTGATATAGTAAGCTTAGATCATTACAACCAAAAGTTAGAAGTCTTTAACTCAGACTTTACAGAAGTTGGCGATGACTTAATGCCAAGTATAGAGGTTATTTTTGGCTTTGATACAGCTTGTAATGGGGCTGAAATAATTAAGATTGCCGGTGAAGATGTAGAAAGAATAGCAGAAGATAGTGATAATTTTGTAGTCGAAGCGGGGGATAAGCTAGTAGTTAGAGCCGAAGATGGAACTACTACTGAATATGCGATTAAGCTTGTTTCCGGTGTTGATGAGCTTACTCTTAACTCTAGGCAGGATACAATGAGTGATAAGTATTATAATTTAACTAAAGCTACTAAAGATGAATTTGGCAAAATTGAATCTAAAGCTAGCTGGATACACTGGAGAGTTGCACCTAGTGAGGTTGCTAATGGTTTAGAGTATGCTGATGAGATTGTAGATGATGTTGGTACAGAGCTAAAGATAGTTAGAGGTGATGAGATTAATCGAGCTAAATATCATGATCAGCAAGGCCACTGGCCAGAGGATGATATGTGGGATAATACTGATAGAAGTTTCGAAGGGCTAAACTGTTTAATTGAAGCAGAAAAAGATTTTGACAAAGATAATATAATTGATGGAATTGGCTATAATGTAGTACTGCAAGCTGTAGATGGCAGTATTGCAGTTTATGATTTAATTCTTGAGCAGCCAAGAGATACAACTGAATTAAATAACTTATATGACGAAGCTGAATCTAGCTATGAAGATAGAGATGATAAAGTATTTAATATTGATCATGAGAATAATCTAATCAGCTTAAGAAGTGATTTAGATAATGGAAGCTTAACTACTGCTGAGCATCCAGAAGATAATGCTGATAATCCAGCCGCTGAAAAGCGTGATGTTCTTGCCACTGCTGATTTAAATCTATTAGAGGCAATTGATGGTGGAACAATAGCTGACGTTAGCGATAATGAGCTAAAAGTATTAGCTGAAGATGGTAGAAGTAAAGAAATATATGATATTGAGTATGCTCCAGGCTATGTAGCCAGTCAAGTAGGAAATCAGAATCCATATCAAATAGAGCTTGATTTAGGAGCAGAAGTTAATACTAGAGCTATTTATAATATTGAAAACTTAGATCAAGAGCGATTTGCAGTAAGTATCAATGGTGAAGCTGTTAAGGTAGTAGAGTTATTATGTAATGATGATCAGACTTATGATCTTGCTCTAAAGCTTGACACTAAAATCTTAGCAGGCGATTTAGTAGAGATTTCTTATAGTGAAGATTCTGCTGAGCCATACTTTGTTTATGATGGTAATAATTTAGCAGAGGACTTTAATGGCGAAAAAGTTGAGAATCAGCTTAATCCAGCCAAGTATGACCATGATGCAAATGCCAATAATACTATTGGCGATAATCCGGGCCAACTCGAGATTAACTTTGATAAAGCAGTAGCAGTAAATGGTGACTCTGAAGTAGTAGCAGAGCAGTTTGAGCTAGTTGGCGATTGGGCAGAGATTGGCGATGAAACTCCAGAGGTTGTAGATGTAGAGGCTGAAGATACTACAGTTACCTTAACTCTTAACCATAGCCTTTTAGCTACTGATGAGAATATTAGAATCTATTATGATGCTAATCAAAGGCCTGATAAAGATGTATTAGCCTTAGCTAATGCAGATGATAGAGTAGTTGCAAAAAGTTTTGGTTATTGCTGTAACGAAGGTGAAATTAACAATGATATAAGTTCTATTCCAGAACTAAAGCAGACTAAAAGAGATGAATTTGCAGCAGAGATTGTAGGTGGTAGCGAAGATGTAATTGAGCTTAGTTTTACTGAAGAGCTAGCCTTAAATTCTGAGTTAGAAGAGTTTGATTTTAATAAGTACTTTGAAGTGATTGTTGATCAGAAAGAAGTTGAGGTAAAAGAGGTAGCAGTTAATGATAACTTACTAAAACTATATATCACAAAAGAAGTTGTCGATCATCAATCTGAAGTTAAGCTAAGTTATAAGGCAGGGCTAAGAAGTGAGTCTGATTTAGCTGGCCTATTGATGGATGCAACCCAAAATCATAAAGTATTAGACTTTTTTGATGTAGCTGTAAGTAATAACTTAGAATTAGCAGAGTATGAAACTGCCCAAATTGGATTAGAGGATATCGAATCTTATACCGAATCAGAAGTTAGAGTCAACTTTGTAAATCAAATAGGAGAAAGTCGTGGAATTGATTGGACTGATATTGAGTTTGATTGTGAGCATGAAGATAGAGCTAAAACTGATGGCTTTAGTGTAGAGCTAAACGGAGAAGAGCATCAGGATTTCTATCTCTGGCTTGAAGATAATCAGCTTAATCTTCATTTAAAGCAAGATGATAAAGCTAGTAACTCTAATGAGATTATAAACTTTGATATTGACGATGAGCTAGTAATAACTTATGATGCTAAGCAAGGACATTTAGTAGATGCTGAAAATACTCATATCGAAGTAGCTAGCTTTGAGGCTGAAACTGTAAATCATCTTCAAGGCTATGATATTGAATATGCTAATGCCTTTGTCAGAGAAGAGGATTCAAATCTTGTAGAGCTTTATTTCTCTAATGATGCTAAGTCTTTATTCACTGAAGATGACGAACTTGTCTTCTGTAGAGACTGTGCTCAACCACGTTCTATAGCCGAGATAAATGAAGCGGAGCAAGAAGACTTCCTAGCTAGCCTAGAGGTAGAGGGCTATGAAGTTGTAGATGTAAGTACAGCAGAAAATACAGAAGCTGAAAAAGCCTTTGATTATCTAGTACTAGAATTAGATGATTATATCCCTGCTAATGAAGCTGTTGAACTTAGCTATGATGGAGCAGGTTATCTAGTAGCAGATGAGACAGATAGTGCTAAAGTAGATGCCTTTGCTATAACTCTTGATGCTGATTTAGATGCTGATGGAGCGATGAATAAAGTTAATCCATTAAAGATGGAAGCTGCTAATGTAGATAGCTTTGTAGGCAGAGATCAGATTAGAATTGACTTTAATAAAGAGGTAGTAGGAGATAATGAGGTTCGTTTACTATCATCAGATATTGAAACTATACACAAAAACTTTAGTGTAGCTGATAGTGAGTATACAGTAGTTGATGTTGATATCATTGATGGCATTGATGAAAGTAAAGATGGGCTCGAACTTACTTTATCAGAAAGAATTAATACTGATCAAGAGCTTGATTTACAGTATAGAGAAGAAAGTAAAGCTACTCCTGTTGAGTTAAGTGATGGAGAGAATAATTATTTAAAAGAGTCTCAAGTTACAATTGAGAATACTATTGAATTCCCATATATAAGTGCAGTTAAAGCAACAGATTTTGATACAATCAGGATTGATTTTGCTCAATTTAATGATGATAATCCAATAGATCTAGATAGACATGGTGAAGTAGAAGTAGAATTTGCTGGTGCTAGTGAAAGCTTTGCTGCTGATGCTAATGTTAATGCAAGTAGTATAAGCTTTACACTTGATGATATAGTAGTTTATGAAAATGAAGATAAAGAAGAAAATGTTACTATTAGTGCTCCTGAAGATAGTAGCCTAGAGATGATTATTGATTACTATAATTTAGCTGAAGCTGAAAGAGAGCTTGTAATAACAGACTTACCAGATAATCCAGTAGAAATAGAATCAGCTGGGATGGCTAATCCAGGTGATAACACTGTAATCACTCTAGATATGAGTCATGAAGTTTATGATGCTCCAAGCTCTATTTTAAGAGATTTAGACGTTGTTAAAATGAGTGGTGCTGAAGTTGAAACTCGTAATGTTGAAGTAGATGAAGACTTAATTGAAATAGAATTAGCCGAAAGATTATCAGGTGATGATGGTCATTTAGCAGTTTATTATCGTGGAGATAGTATTATTGGTAAGGTTAATGAACATGAGATTCCAGCCTCCGACTTCTCTATCGATGTTAATAATAGCCTATTAGCTGATGCAGAAGATATCTCTAAAGATAGTAGTGCAGAGATTGAAGCCATAGCTGGTGATGATGATTTTGAAGAGCCAGAAGCAGATGAAGACGACTCGATTAAAATAGAATTAGAGGTAGAAGATAATTCTGATAATGCCATTACTGGCGATCGCCAAGTAGAATTAATTGATAAAGCTGTCACAGATATAGATGAGAATGAAGCTGCTAGAGTTGTATTTGACGCTGAAGTAGAATTTGATGATGGTGAAGTAGAGATTGACTTTGATGCAGCACTACCAGATGCCGATGAAGATGACGAATATGACGGAGATGAGTATGAATTTGAATATGAAGTCAGAGTTTATACTGATGATGGTTATGTGCTTATTGATACTATTGAACTTACTGTAAATCCTTAGTGAGTTTCAGTTAAAATAAAAAAGATAAATCCCCTTGTTTCTATTTAAGAAGCAAGGGGATTATTTTTTAGCTGAGTGTTTAAATTTTCAAAAAATAATTAAATTCAAGCAGGAAATATAATAAATAAAGAGAAAATATATAAATAGAACAGCAAAAATTGTCGGCTCAAATAAGATTCAGCTAGGACTTGTCAACCTAAGATCTTGATTGTAATTGTCTTTGTTTCTAATGCTCTTGACCTTAACTGTAAACTGTAAACTGTAAACTCTAAACTAAAAAAAGGGAGGGATTTAAATGGAAGAGTTAAGTTTTTTGGAAAAGATTCATAATATTCAGTCCACTTATGGTTATATTCCCGAAACTGAGATTAATGATTTAGCCGAGGAGTATCAAATGCCACGGGCCAAAGTCTATGGAGTAATCAGCTTTTACTCCATGTTTTATACCGAACCTACAGGGAAGTATATTATCCGACTTTGTGACAGTCTATCCTGTCATTTAAACGACTCAAAGGAGATTATAAGCACTGTCAAAGATTATCTCGAATTAGAGATAGGTGAGACAAGCTCTGATAAGAAGTTTACCCTTGAGCTAGCAGAATGCTTAGGTTATTGTGGTCAAGGCCCAGTGATGATGGTTAATGATGATGTCTATACTAACTTAAGTCAAAATCAAGCCCTACAAATTCTTAAAGACTGTACCTAGGAGGTGTAAATATGCCAGAGAAGAAGTTATTAAAAGCTAATTCGACTAATCAGATTAAAGATTATCAATTTAATGCTTTAAAAAAGGCTTTAGAGATGGAAGCAGCAGAAATAGTAGATTTGATTCAAGATTCTGAGCTTAAAGGAAGAGGTGGAGCAGGCTTTCCAACTGGTCTAAAATGGAGATTTTCCCTTAAGGAAAAGGCAGATAAAAAGTATCTAATCTGTAACTCTGATGAGGCAGAGGTTGGTACCTTTAAAGACCGTTATTTATTAGAAAATCATCCCTTTAAAATAATCGAAGGTATGGTAATTGCTGCTTATGCAACCAATGCTAGTGATGGTATTATCTATATTAGAGCAGCCTATGCTAAGCCGGCTAAAAACTTTGCTAACGCCCTAAAAAAGGCAAGAGAAGCAGGAGTTTTAGGTGAAGATATTCTAGCTAGTGGCTTTAGTTTTGATATTAGAATAATCAAAGGAGCAGGGGCTTATATCTGTGGTGAAGAGACAGCTTTATTAAACTCAATCGAGGGTAAAAGAGGTGTTTCTAGAACTAAGCCACCTTATCCTATCCAAGAAGGCTTATTTGGTTATCCTACTTTAGTCAATAATGTTGAAACCTTTGCTTGTGTAACTGAGATAATTAATCTAGGCGTAGATCAGTATTCTAAATTAGGTATTTCTGACTCCCCAGGGACTAAATTAATCTCGCTTAGTGGCGATATTAATCAGCCTGGAGTTTATGAGATTGAGTTTGGTAAAGTTAGCTTTAAAGAGATTATTGAGGATTTAGGTGGCGGAATTAAAAATGGTGGCGAGCTTAAATTTATTATTCCTGGTGGAGCATCAACTGCTATTTTACCGGCTGAAAAGATTGAGACTAAATATACCTACGATGCTGTAAACTCCGCTGGTAGTGCAATTGGCTCAGGAGGAGTAATAGTAGTAGCTAAAGGACATGATCTCTTTGCTTTAATGAAAAATGTGTCTCACTTTTTCATGAAAGAGACATGTGGTACATGTTTTCCTTGTCGAGAAGGAAATACTCAAATTAAGCATTTACTAGATAAGTTTGAGGCTCGAGGTAAGATGACAAGTAAAGAACAAGACTTATTATCTGAACTTTCAGACACTATCTATCAATCAGCCCGCTGTGGTTTAGGTCAGACATCACCGAATTTTATCTGCTCGATTATTGATAATTATTATACTGAATTAGTAGAAGGGAGGGGTTAGAATGGTTGAGATTAAGATAGATGGTCTAGATTTAGAAGTTGAAGCTGGGACTACGATTTTAGAGGCTGCTAAGCTGGTTAATGTTAAAATTCCTACTCTCTGTTATGATGAGAGCTTAACAGTTAATGGTGCCTGTAGATTATGTGTAGTTGAAGTTGATGGAGCAGATATTTTAAAGCCAGCCTGTAGTACAAAGGTAAGTGATGGAATGGAGATTAAGACTCATTCTAAACGAGTTAGACAGGTGAGAAGAACTATCTTTGAGCTAATAGTTTCAACTCATGATATAGACTGTAAATTAAACTGTTTAACCTGCTTTAGAAATGGTAGTTGTGAATTAAGAGAAGTCGGTGAGAATATTGAGCTTGAAGAGATGAGACTAGACTCATTAGAAAAAGGTCATAGCAAAGATGAATCAAGCTATTCAATTGCTCGTGAGCCAAATAAATGTATTAAATGTGGTCGCTGTGTTAAAAAGTGTGAAGAAGTACAAGGGGTTGGAATCTTTACTATGGCTAACCGAGGCCCTGATACAGTGGTAACTACATTAAAAGATAAAGGAATGGGTAGTGTAGAATGTACTAATTGTGGACAATGTATTCATACCTGTCCTACAGGTGCCTTACATGAGATTTATCATTATGAAGCTGTCTGGGATGAGATAAATGACGAGGATAAATTTGTAGTAGTCCAGACTGCTCCTTCAGTTAGAGTTGCTATAGCAGAGGAGTTTGGGGCAGAGTCTGGTACAGTTGCTACTGGACAGATGGTTACGGCATTAAAAAGAATGGGTTTTGATCGTGTATTTGATACTAACTTCTCCGCTGATTTAACGATTATGGAAGAGGGAACTGAGTTAATTAAGCGGGTTAATCAAGGAGGAACTTTACCATTATTAACCTCTTGTAGTCCAGGTTGGATTAAATTTATTGAACATTTCTATCCCGAATATTTAGATAATCTATCAACCTGTAAATCTCCTCAGCAGATGTTTGGTGCAATAGCTAAAAGCTACTATGCCGAAAAGCATGATATTGACCCAGAGGATATGGTAGTAGTCTCTGTAATGCCTTGCACAGCGAAAAAGTTTGAAGCTAATCGAGATGAAATGGAAAAGGATGTTGATTATTCTTTAACAACTCGTGAATTAGGTCGAATGATTAGAGAGATTGGTTTAGATATGCCAAATTTAGCTGAAAGTAAGTATGATAAAATGATGGGTGAGTCAACCGGAGCAGCAGATATCTTTGGTACAACTGGTGGAGTAATGGAAGCAGCATTAAGAACAGCTTATGAGTTAATTACAGGTGAAGAGTTGGCTAAAGTTGACTTTACTGCAGTTAGAGGTGAGCAAGGAATTAAGAAAGCAGAAGTAGAGATTGGTGATTTGACAGTTAAAGCTGCCGTTGCTAGTGGTTTAAATAATGCTAAAAAGCTAATAGAAGAGATAAAAAATGGAGCCGAGTATCATTTTGTTGAGATAATGGCTTGTCCTGGTGGCTGTATTGGTGGCGGGGGCCAACCTTTCCCGACTAATAAAGATGTAGTAGCCAAAAGAAGAGAGTCAATCTATAGTATAGATGAGAATAAGAAACTGAGAAAATCTCATGAAAACCCTGAGATTAAAGCCTTATATGAGGAGTATCTAACTGAGCCTGGTAGCCATAAAGCTCACAAACTACTACACACTGAATATATTAAACGGAATATAAAATAGAAAAGACACCGCTTAAAGGCGGTGTTTTTTTTAAATCTAAGTAAGATAGTATCTTTTTTCACTTTTAACCAGAGTAAAATTGCAGTATAATATAATTAGTTAATTAAACTTAATTTTAAGCTGAAAAAAGACTAGTTAAGGGAAGTGGTAATTATGCCTAATAATAATTTAATCTTAATTGTTGATGATAATCCTTATAATTTGCAGATTTTAGGGAAAATATTAAAAGAGAACTCATATCAGATTGCACTAGCTAATAATGGCTTTAAAGCCTTAGGCTTTGCTAAAGATAAATCTCCGGATTTGATCTTATTAGATATTATGCTACCTAATATAGATGGTTTTGAAGTCTGTCGTCTCTTAAAAAATAATAACTCAACTAAAGATATCCCTATTATTTTTGTTAGTGCAATTACAGATACTGAAAAAAAGCTAAAAGCTTTTGAAATAGGTGGTGTTGATTATATTAATAAGCCCTTTCATAAACAGGAAGTGCTGGTTAGAGTTAAGACACAACTAGAGTTAAGTCAGACTCAAAAAAGGCTTGAAAAAGAGACAAAAGATCAAGCAAAAATCATTAAAAAATTAAAGGAAAGTGAAGATAAATTAAATGACTATTATCATAAATTAGAGATTAAAAATCTTGAACTAGAAAGATTATATAATGAATTAGAGGCTGAGTTAGACAAAGGTAGTAAACTACAACAGCAGTTTTTACCAAAAACTTTAGCAGATGTAGAAGGTATTTCTTATCAAGCCTTTTTTCAGCCATCTTCAAAGCTAGGTGGCGATTTTTATGATGTTATTAGATTAGGCGATCAGTTATTATTTTATTTAGCTGACGTAAGTGGTCATGGCTTAGATGGTGCTATGTTAAATATATTTTTAAGAGAGACTATTAATAATTATTTACTGCATAACAATAATGATGGTCAGAATCTAGAGCTTAAAGAGATAATTAATCATATAAATGATAGATACTTTAAAGAAGACTTTCCAGCTGATTATTTTATCTGTCTTTTAATGGGGGTTTTAGATAGCAAAAAAATGGAGTTTCGCTTTATTAATGCAGGCTTTCAGTTTCCTCCTTACTATATTAATCGACAGGGGGAGTTCTCTGTGGTTGAAGTAAAAGGTCTGCCTATTTCTGCTGCTATTAGAGAACATTTAGCGAGAGAAATCAGTTTTTTAGATTACAAAGTAGCCAAACTCTATTTTAAACCAGGGGATACTCTATTTCTAAGCACTGATGGATTATTAGAAGAGTTAGTAGGGGTAGAAAATTATGGAGAGGAAAGATTAGAAAAGGTCTTAAAGGATAATTATCAACTCCCTAATCCATTAATGATTGCTAAGCTAAAAGATGACTTTAAGCAGTTTGCTGGTGCTTTAAGAGGGAGTGATGATATAACCTTTCTTAGCTTTAAGCGTGATTTAAACTTAATAGAAAAGGCTGATTTTACGATAAATAGCAGTATGGAAGAGATATATAAAGTCGAAGAGAAGTTAGGTGAAATCATTGCAGAATATAGCTCAGATAATTTTGAATTAATGATTGGCTTTCAAGAAATAGCTATTAATGCTGTAGAGCATGGTAATAATTTAGAGTTTGAAAAAGAAGTCTTAATTAGTGTTAAAGTAACTACTAATTATCTTGAAATCACCGTTAAAGATCAAGGCTCTGGATTTGATTGGCAAGAAAAGAAGAAAGAAGATACTAAGCTAGAAGATATTTTTGTTGCTACAGAACGAGGTAGGGGGATTATTTTGGCCCAAAAGGCCTATGATGAAATCTGTTATAATGAATCTGGTAATCAAGTCTATCTGTTTAAGGAGTTAGAGAGAAGAGGTGAAGCAGATGCAAAATATTAGTATTAAGAACTTAAAAGAAGGTATGATAGTAGGTAAATCTATTTATAATAATGAAGGAAACATATTAATTGCTGCTGGTACTAAATTAAAAGCAGCTTATATTAAAAGACTTAAAACCTTAGGAATTGAAAGTATTTATATTACTCATAAAGAGTTACCTGAGATTAATATACCTGAGACTATCTCTGAAGAGACAAGAGTGGAGACAGTACAGACAGTAGCTAAGGTAATGGAAGATATCAAAGAAAAAAGACAGCTTGATAATGAGCTGCTAAGAAAGCAAGTAAATAGTATTATTGATGAGATTTTAGCTAGTAAAGAGCCAGTAATTCATCTTAGTGATATTCGAAGTCATGATAATTATATTTTTTACCATTCAGTCAATGTAGCAGTATTATCATCTTTGATTGCTCTAGAAGTAGGTCATAATGAAATGGAGTTAAAAAAGATTGCTACCGGAGCTTTATTGCATGATATAGGGATGACTTTAATTGATAGTGACCTTGCTAAAAATAGAGAAGAGTTAAGCGAAGCCGAGTATCAAGAGTATAAAAAACATGCTGAGTATGGCTATGAGATTTTAAAAGAGAATGATGAAGTTAATATTAAAGTACGCCATATTGCATATCAACATCATGAAAAACTTGATGGGACAGGATATCCGCGTCAGTTAAAAGAAGATGATATTTTAGATTATGCTCAGATTGTAGCAGTTGCCAATATTTATGATAGCTTGACTAGTGATGCTAATAACTCAGAAAAACTATCGCCTAATCAAGCTCTTAACCTTCTCGATTCTTTAGCCAGATTAAAGTTAAATCATAAGTACATAACAGCCTTAAAAAAACATGTTGCTATCTATCCAATAGCCTCACTAGTCCTTTTAAATAATGGTCAAACAGCTTTAGTAGTTAAGGTAGAAAAGGGTCATCTAAGAAGACCGACAGTAAAAATAATCAGAGATAAGATGGGAAATAGAGTCAAAGAGGATAAAATAATTAATCTTGCTGAGAATCAAGAGCTTGAAATAAAAGAGATTAAGACCTTATTTGATTAAATAAGCTTATAATTTTATAACAAGGAGTTGTTAGGATGTTAAAGAGTGAGAATAATCAGTTAGAGATTAAATTTTTACTAGTTTTATCAACTGCGTATCTAGCAGCAAAACTTAATATTCAAGGCTTTTTATCACTAATGCCTTTAATCAGAGATGAATTTATAATTACTAGAGCCCAAGCTGGATTATACTCTAGCTTTTTCTTTATTTCGGCTACATTAATTGCTATCTTTAGTGGTCGTTTAGTAGATAAGATAGGGGCCAAAAGAGGCTTGGTTTTAGGGACAAGCTTTGTTGGAATTTTAATTACTTTACATGCCATAGCTTTTGAGTTTTATCTACTTTTAATTTTGGCCTTTTTTACAGGGCTTAGCTATAGTGTAGTAACCCCCTCATTAAATAAAGCAGTAATCCAAAAAGTTGCCGCAGATAAAAGAGCCCTTTCAATGGGGGTAATGCAGTCGGGTGCTGGTTTAGGTGGATTTTTAGGAGCCAGTTTATTGCCAGTGATAGCAGGTAGATTAGATTGGCGTTTGACTATCTTTCTTTCTGGTTTAGTAGCTATTTTACTAGGAGTCTTTATTGCTTTAAGCTATCAAGAAGAGAATGGAGTAAAGCCCAACTCTAAAGAGCAGTCAACTGAGATTTCCTTTAAGGAATCTATCGCTAAATTATTACAAAATAAAGCCTTACTTAAAGTCTGTTTTGTTGGTCTTGCCTTTGGTATGGGAGTTGGAGCAGTACCGGCTCATTATACTATCTATCTAACTCAAGATCTTAATCTAAACTTAGCAACGGCTGGCTTAGCACTAGGAGTAATGCAGATTGGTGGAGTAATCGGTCTGCCAGGTTGGGGCTTAATAAATGATAGGTTTTTAAATAAAGATCGCCGTCGAGGGTTGATTTTAATTAGCAGCTTGATTATCATAACTACTCTTATCTTCGCCTTATATGTAACAAGATTTGGGGCAGCCTTATGGTTTATCTTAATCTTATCATTTCTTTTTGGGACTACTGGATTAGGCTGGTTAGGAGTCTATTTTACCGCAGTGGGGGAGCTAGCTAGTGATGAGACCACAGGCTTAGCAACAGGGTTTGCCTTAGTCTTCATTCGCTTTGGCATCTTCATCAGCCCACCTATCTTTGGCCATTTAGCCGATATAACTGAAAGTTATTACTTAAGCTGGTTGACTTTAGGACTAGCTATTTTAACGGTGATAAGCTTATTTGTCTTAACTAGCGAATGATGAAACTATATTTTAGTGTATAGTGTAAAGAGTAAAGTGGATAGTAGAATTCAAAACCAAAGTCAAAAGCGGTTTACACAGATTAACGCAGATTAAAAACGATTAACACAGATTAGAGTCAAAACCATTTAAAAGAAGGAATAAGGAATTAGGTACTGGGAACTAATTAAAACCATAGAACAAAAATAAGATAAGGGTTAAGAACTATAAGGTTTTGAAGTTAATGTCTTGACTTTACTAATTCCTAATACCTAGTTCCTAATTCCTATATATTGTGAAACAATATATCTAAAGTTTCAAATTATTCTTGACAAACCTCCACCCTAAAGCATATAATTATATTAGAAGATAATAATATAGTTATACAGCACAAAGTTGAAAGTTGACAGAATACCATTGTCCAAAGAGGTTTTAATGATTTTGACCTCAACTATCAACTATCAACTATCAACTATCAACTGTAAACTAACAACGGAGGTGTCTTAATGTCAAAATTAAAAAAGCTTTCTCTATACATTGGAGTCTTTGCCTTGATCTATTTTATTCCCTTTACTGCTGAAACTGTTCAGCAGTCAATACTAGAAGCTTTTGCCATGATGCAATACTATGCTCGTGAGCATGTCTTAACCTGTTTAATTCCTGCCTTCTTTATTGCGGGAGCAATTGCTGAATTTGTTTCGCAAGATTCTGTCTTAAAGTATTTTGGGCAGCAGGCTAAAAAGTGGGTTTCTTATTCAGTAGCTTCTGTATCAGGAATCATTCTAGCAGTCTGTTCTTGTACTATTTTACCTTTGTTTGCTGGGATTTATAAACGAGGTGCCGGCTTAGGGCCAGCGATTGCCTTTTTATACTCTGGTCCAGCAATTAATGCTTTAGCAATTATTTTAACAGCTCGTGTCTTAGGCTGGCAGCTAGGAGTTGCTCGAGCAGTAGGAGCGGTTATCTTTGCTGTAGTAATTGGCTTGATTATGGCTACTATCTACAAAGAAGAAGACCAAGAGCGCTTAGATGAGTTCATTCAGGTAGAAGAGTCAGAGGAAGAGAGTCGTAGCATGCTAAAGAATATAAGTTATTTCTTAACTATGCTTTTAATCTTAATCTTTGCTACCTTAAGTGAGCCAGCAGAGGCTGAAGGAATCTGGAACTTTATCTATGAAATCAAGTGGATAGCAGTAGCTGTATTATTGGCAATCTTAGCTGTACAATTATATAAATGGTTTAGCAAAGATGAGATAGACTCATGGCTTGATTCGACTTGGGAGTTTGCTGAGTTGATTATGCCATTATTATTAGCTGGTGTTTTAATTGCCGGATTTTTAATGGGTCGACCTGACACTTCAGGCGGAATTATTCCTGAGGAATTAATTGCTCGCTTTGTCGGTGGCAACTCCTTTACTGCAAACTTTACTGCTTCAATCTTAGGTGCATTTATGTACTTTGCTACCTTGACTGAAGTACCAATCTTAGAAGGATTATTAGGTTTAGGAATGGGTGAAGGGCCAGCGCTAGCTTTATTATTAGGCGGGCCAGCACTAAGCTTACCAAATATGTTAGTAATTCGTAGTGTATTAGGAACCAAAAAGACAGCAACCTTTGTCTTTTTAGTAGTAGTAATGTCAACAATGGCTGGTATGATTTATGGGACGTTTTTTGTATAGTTGATAGTTTACAGTTTACAGTTGACAGTTAAGTTCAAAACCATACAATCAAAACATTAAATAGCACCACTTGATCTAACCTTTTCTGTAATAATTAATCTTTAGTTATAGCCAGTCTTGTTCTTTAGACTGGCAGGGACAGCTAAGCTCAAAAGATAAATTGACTGCGTCAATTTAAAAAACTTGAATTTTATTGTTCTTGATTTTAACTATAAACTGTAAACTAAATTAGATGATTCTCGGCTAAAATAAAATTATGCTCTAAAGCTAAAGGAACCAGGAATCAGGAATCAGTAAAACCTTAGATCAAAGTCAAGAACTATGTGGTTTTGAAGTGAAGATTTTGACCTTTATGTTTTTGACTTCAACTGTAAACTATAAACTGTAAACTATAAACTATTATTTCCGGGGGTGAAAAAGATGAAGATTACCGTCTACGGTCCAGGCTGTTCTAACTGTGAAAAATTAGCTAATAATGCTAAGCAGGCAGCTAAAGATTTAGGGATTGATGTAGAGCTTGAAAAGGTAGAGGATGTCAATGAGATGACAAAAGCTGGAGTAATGAGAACTCCAGGGCTTGCAATTGATGGTCAGCTAAAGGTTAGTGGTAAAGTAGCTGATGTAGATAAAATCAAAGAATTGCTTAGCTAAAATCAAATGATAACTTCTAAAAAGGGCCAATGTCTACAAAGATGTTGGCCCTTTTTTAATTAACTATTGCCTTTTTTAAAAAAGCGAGTATAATAGAATTATAACTTAAGTTAAGCCTGAAAGAAGGTGGTAGCAATGATTAATCGAGTCAATCTTTTCAATAATTATTCCCCACACTTTAATTCTAACCTACTCTTGCAAAATCGCAATCTAATTAATCGTCAATTCCAAATGTTCCAGCGAATAGCCCCAAATACTATCTATGGCAATATAAATCCTTTTCCGACTAGACTGAGTATTGCGCAAAGTACTAGAGCCTCAGTTAATCAAATGTTAGACTTTAATAGAAATTATGAGACCAACTTTACTAATTTAAAAGATACTGCAACTAATCTATCTCTCTCAAATGATAGCTCAATCTTTGCTCAACGAAAAGCAGAAATCTCAGCTGCTAACTCAGCTGAAGTCAATGTTGAAAGTGATGCAACAAGAAGAAGTTATCAATTTGAGGTGTCTGCTTTAGCCGAAAAGCACCAGCAAATCTCTACTGAATTTGAGCAGGATAGTTTTGATTTTGAAGTGGGAGAGTATGAATTCAGTATTGAGCAGGGCGAGAAGAACTTTGACTTTACTGTTGAGTTAAAGGAAACAATGAGTAATTTAGAAGTCTTAACCGAGCTGGCTGAAGAGATTAATCAGGCTGAGTTAGAAGTTGCTGCTGAGGTGATTACAGAAGATGAGCAAGCTCATTTAGAGATTACTTCTTTACAAGAAGGCTCTCCAGGTGAATTTAGCTTTGTCGGTCATAATGAAAATAATCTCTTAGAAGAATTAGACTTAGAAATTAGCCAGCAGGCTGTAGATGCTGAAGTTAAGATTGATGGGCTATCTCAATCTGAGTATACTCTAACTGAGAATAGAGTCTTATTAGATCAAGACCGGCTTGAAGTTACTCTCTTAGCAGTAGATAACTTTAGGGTAGATGTTAAAAGCGATAGAGATAAGATTACTGCTGGGATTGAAGACTTTGTGGCTGAGTATAATAATTTAATTGATTTCACCTCTTTTAGCAGAGATAATCAGAATTTAGTCCAGTTGAGAGAGGACTTTATAGGGTTGGCCCGAGAGCAGAGTAGGCAGTTAAGAAGCTTAGGGATTAACTTTTCTTTTCGCGATGCTAAATTAGAGATTAATCATAGTCGCTTAGCAAGAACTTTAACTAATCGAATTGATAGCTTAGAGGATAAATTAGGTGGTAGATTAGGCTTTGCTAGTCGAGTTGAGCAACGGGCTGAAAATACTCTAAATCGTCCAGCAACTGATTTTTTTAACTTTTCAACTCTTTTCTATCCAAGACAGAGTTTAACTCATTTCAATAGCTTTAATCTCTATAATAATTATGGAATGTGGGGAGCTATGCAGCCAGGTTCAATATTTGATTTTTTGATTTAGAGTTTCTGGGCCAAGGGTTGGCCCGATTTTTTTGCTTTTAACTATGTTAAAAATAGGATATAATAAGGCTAAGAGGTGAAGGCAATGATTGATATTAGAGAAAAATCGAACTGATTATCAAGCATTTATCAGAGAAGTTTGTCAATAGTTAGAGAATATTTCTTTAAAATTAGATTATGTACTAATGGTATACAGCTATTGATTAAAGTCAGAATAGTAAAGGCTTTAATGTTTTGATTGTAATGATTTTGATCTTAACTGTAAACTGTAAACTGTAAACTGTAAACTGTAAACTGTAAACTGTAAACTGTAAACTATCAACTATCAACTATAAACTCCTTTGAGGGTGAGTATGAATTTGATATGAGTATAAACATTAATTGTAGCTAAGAAATTTATTTGAAGGTTCTAAATTATAGAGGAGGTAAAGAATGGAAGAAAAAGAGACACTCTGTCAAGAATATTGTCCTAACTGGGAGCGAATTCAAGCGGCAGAAAGTGATGAGTTATCTGAAACTGAAGTTGATTCTTTGGCTAATTTATTTAAAGTATTAGGCGATCCGACTAGGATAAAAATTATTAATGCTATAGCAAAAAGAGAGCTCTGTGTCTGTGATATCTCAGAAGTTGTCTCAATGAGCCAATCCGCAATTTCTCACCAACTCAAAAAACTTCGCGAATATAATTTAGTTAAATATCGTAAAGAAGGGCGAGTTGTCTATTATAGCTTAAAAGATAATCATATTCTACAACTGTTTTGTCAAGGCTTAAGCCATGTTAGAGAATAAAAACCCTGCCATTTAAGCAGGGTTAAAAAATTGCTTTAAAATTCAATTTTTACTTGTGGTGTAGTCCAATCAAATTCATCATATAAGTTTTGATTATATGTTACAGCACTTTCAGCCATATCAAGTCCGAAGAAATGATTATGAACTAAAGCTACTATAGTACCAACCGTGAGTCCTAGACCTACACCGGCTCCTGTCTCTTCAAAAGCAAATCCACCAGCTATAGCTCCACCACCTATTTCAGCAATATTAAATATAGCCTGTCTTTTAGCTCTTGAGTTTAATTCTTCTCTTCCTTCCCAGTGGACTGGAGAATATCCTACATATTGAGCTGCACTTTCTGGGCCAAAAATAGGAAATAGAGAGAAGCTATAAGCTCTATTAGGGCTTTTTTCCTCCATATGTAGATTTACTGTTCGATTAATTTGCGGCTCAGATTCTGAAGCCTCCTCTGCTAAAGTAATCGTTGAAAAAGAAAGTACAAATAAAGCGATTAAAACAAAAGAAACAAATTTTTTCATAGAATCACTCCTTTTTTAGTTTTGTCTATTAAGTTATTTATAGAATAAATTATTAATTCCTGCATTAAATATGCTTTAATTATTAATTTATTACTGATAATGTCTAAATATTTTTAATTTTAACGGTAATTTATGTTGTTATAGAAAATATAATCTAAAATCGAGCATCTGGAAATTTTGTCGATGTCACAGTGTTGACAAATAAAAAATCTGACGATATAATATAAACAATACATGAGCAAACATTCATATTTTTTTAGTAAACATCTGAGCATCTATTCATACATTAATAATACTAGGGGGCCAAGCTATGATAGTAAAAAAATTAAGATTAGATGGTTTAAGCTGTGCTGATTGTTCGTTAAAGTTAGAAGAAAAGATCAATCAGTTGGCTGGAGTTGAAAAAGCAGAGATTAATTTTACCTCACAGAAATTAAAACTGGTAATTGCCAAAAGAGAAGTAGAAGATATAATTGCTGAGGTTAAAGAGTTGATTAAAAGAGAAGAACCACAGATAGAAATCAAAGGTGATAATCAAACTAACAATCAAGCTGGCAAGCAAAAATTACGCTTACAGCTAATTAGATTAATTAGTGGTGGAGCTATTTTTGGGCTAGCCTTTTTTATTGACTTAGCCTTTGAGTTGGAATTAGCTTTATATCTTAGTGCGTATTTAATAGTTGGGAGTAAAGTCTTAACTAATACAGTTAAAAATATATCGCAAGCTAAAATATTTGATGAGAACTTTTTAATGACAATAGCTACTACGGGAGCTTTTTTAATTGGCGAATATCCAGAGGCAGTGGCAGTTATGTTATTTTTTGAGGTTGGAGAGTTCTTTAAGGATAAAGCAGTCAATCGCTCGCGTGCTTCGATAAAAGAGCTGATGAATATTCAAGCTGATTATGCTCATTTAAAACAGGGCGATGAACTCTTAGCTGTCGAGCCTAATGAGCTAGAAATTGGCGATAAAATAGTTATTAAACCAGGTGAGAAAATCCCACAGGATGGAAAAGTAATTAAAGGAAGCTCAAGAGTTGATAACTCTATTTTAACCGGTGAGTCACTACCAGAAAAGGTAGCTGTCGGTGATGAAGTATTAAGTGGCGGGATAAATCAGCATGGCTTATTGACTGTTAAAGTGACAAAAGAGTTTGCAGAATCAACAGTGAATAAGATACTTGACTTAGTAGAGAATGCAGCTAGTAAGAAGGCGCCAACAGAAAGATTTATCACTAAATTTTCTCGCTACTATACACCAGTTGTTGTTGGGGCTGCTGCTTTATTGGCCATCCTACCACCGCTTTTGCTGCCAGAAGCTTTATTTAGTGATTGGATTTATCGTGCTTTAATCTTTTTAGTCATCTCCTGTCCCTGTGCTTTAGTAATTTCAATTCCCTTAGGATTTTTTGGTGGAATTGGCTCAGCTTCTCGACAAGGGATTTTAGTAAAGGGTGGTAATTATTTAGCTGCTTTAAATGACTTAGATACTGTAGTCTTTGATAAGACAGGAACGCTAAGTCAGGGTGTCTTTGCAGTAGAACAGATTAAGTCAAGTAATGGCTATAGTAAAGATGAACTCTTGCGCTTAGCTGCTCAAGCTGAGCTTAATTCAAATCACCCCATAGCTAAAGCTATTTTGGCAGCTTATGACGGGTCAACCCTAAGTGCTGAGGAGATTACTAGTTATCGAGAACAAGGCGGCAGAGGAGTTGAAGTCAAACTAGGAGCTGAAAAGATTCTGCTAGGAAACAAACGCTTACTAGCTGAAAATGATATTGAACCTCCTAATCTGAAAAGCGAAAAAACAGTAGTCTATTTAGCTCATAATAATACCTACGCTGGATATATCGAAATTGCTGATAAGCTTAAAGCAGATGCAGTTAAAGTGATTGAACAGCTTAAATCAGCTGGGATTAAAGAGATAGTAATGCTAACTGGTGATAATCAGGCTACAGCTAAAAATGTAGCTGCTGAATTAGGAATTGATACTTACTATGCTGAATTATTGCCAGAGGATAAGGTAGAGCAGGTAGAAAGACTGATTGCTAAACAGGAGCAAGGGGAGAAATTAGCCTTTGTCGGTGATGGGATAAATGATGCTCCGGTATTAGCTAGATCAGATGTAGCTATTGCTATGGGAGCTTTAGGTTCAGATGCAGCAATCGAAGCAGCAGATGTTGTCTTAATGAATGATCGCTTATCTAACCTACCCCAAGCTTTAGAGATAGCGAACTTTACTCAGCGAATAGTCTGGCAAAATATTGTCTTAGCCTTAGGGGTTAAAACCTTAGTCTTACTCTTAGGAAGCTTTGGAATGGCAACAATGTGGGGAGCAATCTTTGCTGATGTATGAGTTGCATTATTGGCTGTTTTTAACTCATTAAGAGTTGTTAATAGATTTAATTCAAAAATTTAAATTAAGGTTGTATAATTTTTTGAGCTACGTATATAATAAAGAATGAAGAAGGAAGTATTAGTTCTACCCCAATATTTTTGATACCCCCTGGTTTGTAGTATCACTCCCCTGATAAATTAAGGTGACCCTTTGGGTCGCCTTAATTTTTTTATTTTATAGAAGTATAGAAATATTGTTGCACTTTGTGCAACTATATTTCAGTTTACAGTTTACAGTTTATAGTTTACAGTTAAGGTCAATACCATCTAAGATCAAAAGCTTAAGAACCTAGTCAATGAGCAGGTTCTTGACTTTGCCTGTAAAGGTTTTGATTTTAACTGTAAACTGTCAACTGTAAACTGTAAACTATATATCTACACTTTCGCTAAATATTTAAAAATCAACTAACTTATGATACGATGTATCTACATAGATGATAAAAGTTAGTGGATTAAGTCAACTACTCCACCTAAATCAAAGTAAAGATTTAGATGGAGTTTTCTTGAGACATTTTAGATAAA
>LFCJ01000748.1_pt1 | contig 21129 bp, 15 predicted proteins | sample 643141 | NCBI WGS metagenome assembly LFCJ01 (sample SAMN03766243, study PRJNA286221) | soda lake metagenome | biome: soda lake; feature: Kulunda steppe; material: water; isolation source: sample B1-Br-g2 brine of Lake Bitter-1 | place: Russia: Kulunda steppe | collected 2010-07
ATGGAGCTGAGAACGGTAACGAGATAAGGTCGACGGCATGCAACCAAGCAGATCTAGGGCTTTACGAAGATCCTGAAGTTTCCTGTGATGACTTCAATGAAGATGATGGGGACGAGGAAGGCTGTAATGATAGACCGGAATGCGCCTGGCACGTAGACGATGTATGTCGAGCAGATCCTAGCGACCATGAGAAGGATTACGGTAAGATGCCTATGGTAGAGTACTACGCGGACCCAAACTACTTTGAACAGCTAGCTATAGATCAAGAAGGGGGAGCTGAACCAGGAACAGTAGTGACGGACTCAAAGTTTGTGGAGCCTGGAGAAGGCTGGAGGACACAGGCTGACGGACTATGGGAAGATGCGGAAAACGAGTATGCGCCCTCTGGAGCTACGACAGATATTGAGAAACATGAGGAGAGTACATGGAGCGATTTAGGAATGACTGATGCCGAGGTCTATGAAGATGAATCATTCCAGAGCAACGTTGAGACATGGGTTCCGGCCAACGCAGGAGCAGATACACAAGACGTGTCAAGCTCTACAGATGAAGGCGAGGAATCAGTCTTCCCTGGAGGATTCGCTGGAAAATGTATAGAGGAAGAGACATGGCAGTATGATGATGATGATCTATCCGGTTGGGGGTGGGGGTGTCAGGGTGATCTTCCTTGGGAACAGGCTATGATGATGCCTACTATTGAGAACCCGGACGATAACGAAGATGAAACTGAAGGAACCACGATAGGTATGGTGGTAATGCCTTACAACTTCCATCCTGCCGGCTCTACATGGGATATAGATGATCTTCCTGATCACGTCTATGACTCCACAGGAACTGATGACTTAGGATGGGACTCTTTCAGATCTGCGAACTACGAGTTCTATGAAGGCGAAGAAGACGACCGTTTAGACACTCTGCGTGCAATGTGTTGGCCAGGAGCTCTTAGCTTCCGTGATGACAGGATAGAAGACGACAACTATATCTCCGGAGAGGTTAGCGTTCCAACATCTCCCAATGATGATGCATGGTACACTCCTGTAGGTGTATACGGAGATATAGAACCGGTTGTAGATTCCTATAGCTGTTACTGGGAGTATACTACTGATGGCGGTGATACGGTGGCTGAGTCCGGAAACGTTATGGAGCTACACAACCCCGACAACATTGAATCTAAAGGTGAGGACCCGGACAGTGTTATCGATACTTTCTCTGATCAAAACGACCTCGCCGATGATCTGGAATATAGTCAGTCCGAATGGAGAGAAACAATGGACAGCTGGGGTAACGAAGAGATCACAACAGAAGGAGACTACAGCGAATGGGAGTTAGAAATAGAATAAAAGGGTGAGTGAAATAACTTTTGACTTCAGTCGAGAACTTCTTGTCTAATCGCTTCTTTGTCCTGGAAACCTCTATCTTCTAATAATTTCACGAACGTCGGCTGTTCTTCTTCTTCCTCTCTGAAGGCGATTAGTTCGCTGTTTTCTGGCGTTCCTGCTGCTATAACGTTGTTTCCTGTATTCCAGTGATGTTCGGCACCTATTATCAGTGGTGCGTAAATGTCTAGTCTCTGTTCGTTATCTCTTTTCATATCTAGTGCTTTTCCAGCGTATTCGTCTGTCGGTGTTAAATCATCTCCTCTTAGATTTCCGCCAGTCATTGTCTGCGCTGTTAATGCCGTCATCATACTTCTTCTTTTGCTTGTGTAAGTTACTCCTGATAAACCTCCTTGTTCCATTTCTCCTATTATTGAGGCATAGTGTTGGTTACGTCCGTTCACCATTCCGATTTCTTCTTTGTTGTTTACGTGTTTGATTTCGTGTCTGACTGTTTCGCTGTGGTACCAGTCTCCATCGATATATAGTACTTTGCTTCCATGGCGTCCTCCGTCTCTGTCACTGTTTTGATCGTGAGGGTTACTAAGTCCGTTTGCGTATGTGTCTGTGAAGATCTGGTTTTCTGTATCTTCGTTGTATGTATCGGCGAAGTAGATTTCTCCGTCACTGTCTTGTCTCAGATTTCTTAGCAGCATTTCTTCTGTTGCTGCCTGTATATTTGCGTTTGAGGAGTGTCTTCCCACTATCCGGTTTGCCGCAGTGTATAACCAGTTTGATATCTGTTTATCGCGTTCTATTTTGTCGTTTAGGTTTATAGCCTCCTGTATCTCATGGTCTTGTTTCCGTTCCATTGCTTCGTCGACTACTTCCTGGTATCTATCGGGCCGTACATATTCTTCTACTGTTTCTTTCCGTTTTTCTTGGTATTCTTCGTAGTCTAGGCGGATAGTGTTGAAAAGGAAGCTGTCTTTGTGAGGTGTTTCGTATACTTTTTCGCCGTCTTTCCATAGATGGCCTTCTAGGATATAGCCGGTTTCCTCTAGGTCTGGGAAGGTCTTTTCAATTGTTGTCTCTGCTTCGAGTTTTTGGCCGTCCTGTTCGGCGTAGACTTTTACTGTTTCTCCATCTTTTACCAAGAACTCTGGTAGTTCGCTGAGGGAGACTTTGATGGTTTCTTCTTCGGTTACTTCGTCTATATACTCTTCGAACTGTTCGATATCTTCTTTGTAGTCTAGCTCTACGTAGAATTCGTCTAAACTGTCTGGTCCCAGGTCTGTTTCATGTGCATCTTCGAATACATCAATTTCTAGTTCTGAACTGTAATCTTTCTTTACGTCTTCTTTACTGTATCCCTCCATTTCTGAGGTTTCTAAGTCGGTCAGATCGATGTCTGAGGAGGATACTTCCAGTCTGTAGTCTGAACTTTCTTCGTCTGAGGATATTCTTTCTAGGCATCCTGCACCTGTCGCTATTGCTGCTGCTCCGCCTGCAGCTTTTATAGTATTTCTTTTGTCTTGGTCTATCTTTTCTTTGGGCTCCAGGAACTTTTTAACCCTTTTGACTGTACTTTTCGTGTCCTCCGACAATTTGTTCACCTTTTAGTAATAACTATTTATTGCTCCTTTTATTTAAAACTATCGTCTGACGCTCTCGACTATAACTGTAAAACATCTTTAATACAAGAAACACAAACTCAAACAAGAAGGAGGAAAAAACGTTTGAAAACCGTTGTCACAGGAGCAGCAGGATTTATAGGATCTCACCTAACAGAAAGACTATTGGAGGAAGGTGAAGAAGTTGTAGCAATAGACAACCTCCATCCAAACTACTCCTCAGACCTGAAACAACATAATATCAGAAAGATAAGAGGTAAAGCCGAAAACTCTCCAGGAAACTTCGAACTGCTAAAAGGGTCAATACTCAAAAAAGAAGATCTGGAAAAACTACCAGAAAAACCTAAACACGTATACCACCTTGCAGCATTAGCAGGAGTAAGACAGTCGGTCAAAAAACCTCAAAAATACATAAAAACAAACGTTAAAGGAACATCGAAACTTCTAAACAGGTTTAAAGATACGGAAAAGTTTATCTACTTCTCATCATCCTCCGTATACGGAGAACTAAAAAAAGACAAGCTTCCTGTAAAAGAAAGCCAGAAACTCGACCCGAAAAACCCTTACGCAGCATCCAAAAAACAGGGAGAACAGCTTGTCAAAACATGCTCGGACCTACACAACACAGAACACGCCATAATAAGACCTTTCACAGTATACGGCCCAAGACAGAGACCAGGACAGGCAATCACAAAGTTCATAACACAGGCCCTAGAAGAAAAAGCGGTAACAGTATACGGAGATGGAAAACAGACAAGAGACTTCACACATATTGAAGACGTAATCCAAGGAACAGTCCTAGCCGCAGAAAAAGGAGAGGGAGTATACAATATAGGTACAGGCCGTCGAATAACTGTAAACAGGATGGTAGAAACTCTAGAAAAAGTCATGAACCAAACTATAGAGAAGAAGTATATTGAGAAGCCTGAAGCAGATGTCAAACACACTCATGCAGATATCACAAAAGCAGAAAAACTAGGATACAAACCTCAGAAAACTTTTGAACAAGGGACCCGTGAATCCGTGAACTGGGTTAGACAGATGAAACAGAAGAAAAAAGTAGAACGATTAAAAAGTAAAGAAAACCGATTCCATTCTTAATGAGCATCTCCGTTGTTCTACCGGTCTACAACGAGGAAGATAATCTTAAACCTCTCTTCAAAGAACTCAGAAAAGTACTGGAGAACAACTATACAGACTGGGAAGTAATATTCGTTGACGACGGCTCCACAGACTCTACCTCAGAAAAACTGTCTAAAATCCGGGAACAGAACTCTAATGTAAAAGTTATACGACTAAAGACCAATTTCGGTCAGACACCAGCAATACAGGCAGGGATAGACAACTGCAAAGGAGACTTAGTAGTCACAATGGATTCAGACATGCAGAACGATCCTAGAGACATACCCAAACTTCAACAGCATATGGAGACTACAGGATCGGATATAGTTAATGGATGGAGGAAAAACAGAGAAGATCCTTTCACCAAAAAACTACTATCCAAAGTCGCTGCGAAAGTAAGAAGGGCTTTCCTAGGAACTGATCTACATGACTACGGTTGCACCCTAAAAATAATGGAGAAAGAAGCGGCCAAAGAGCTAGATCTTAATGGCGAGATGCATAGATATGTGCCGCCTTTACTGAAAATGAAAGGTTACAAAGTCACAGAGAAACCTGTTAATCACAGGTCTAGAAACGCAGGAGAAACAAAATATGGTTACCAAAGGCTTCCAAAAGGTTTCATGGATTTGCTGAACGTCTGGTTCTGGCAGAAGTATGAAGGAAGACCGCTTCATATATTCGGAGGTCTAGGGCTTTTATCTATAACTTTAGGCGCTTTAATGTCTCTATACACCTTATATCAGAAGTTTGTTGAAGGTATAAGCATTTCAGATACAGGAGCAACGATAATATCGGTCTTCCTAGTACTGGTAGGTGTACAGTTCTTTATCTCAGGTATAATGACAGATATACTTATCAAAAACCATAAACAGGTTTCTTCACATCAAAGCTACTATGTTGAAGAATTAAAGGAATAATTCCGAAAGTCAATTTAACATTTAGGACATATCTTTCCAGATAGTGAGAGATAAAGAGATTTTAGTTACTGGCGGGGCAGGTTTCATAGGAAGCCATCTAGTCGAATCTCTGGCTAGAAAAAACGAGGTTGTTGTCATAGACAATCTTTCTCAAGGGATTAAAGCTAATTTAGATGAGGGAATTAAGTTACGTCAGATCGATGTAACTGATAGAAGAGCTGTCCAAAGTGTTTTCGCACAAAATAGTTTTGATATAGTGTTCCACTTAGCGTCCAAGACAAATGTGTCGGAATCTGTGAAGGAGCCAGGAAAGGAGTTTGATACAAGTCTTTTGGGGACTAGAAATATGCTTGAGGCGTCCAGAGAGGCTTGTTTGGAGAAAATAGTTTTTACCTCTTCAGCGTCAGTCTATGGAGATTCTAATGAACCCCTATCTGAAAAAAGTAAAACGAATCCTCAATCACCTTATTCAGCTTTTAAATTGTTATCAGAGCGACTAGGAATAACCTACAAAAATATATATGACACACCTTTCGTGATTACTAGACTTTCCAACATATATGGCCCTAGACAGAGAAGCCAAGTTATCTATGATTTTATGAAAAAACTGGACAAGAATCCTCACGAACTAAAGGTCTTAGGAACAGGAAGACAAGTGAGAAACTTTTGTCATGTTGAGGATGTCGTCAACGGACTTATATTATGCGCGGAGAAAGGCATTACTGGGGAAATATACAATCTAGCAGGAGATGAAGATATAACCATAAGTGAACTGGCAAAAAAGATATCCTCTATGTACTCAGGTCAAACAGATATTAAATTCACAGAGAGTAGCTGGGAGGGAGATATAGAGAAATTAAAAGTTGATAATTCGAAGATTAAGCAACTTGGATTCAGACAACATAAGGTTCTGGAAGAAGGTCTCAGGGACTACAAGGACTGGTATGAGCGAAGGAACAAGACAGGTTTATAACCCATGATATAGTGGAGAAGAGGAAAATAATCTACAGTCCAATTCAAAGCCGTAGTCAACCTATTAAAAACTGTTATAACCTAGAATACCTAATAGAGAGTCTGTATGCCAGATAAAACCAAGATTCTGATGTTAAACTATGAGTTTCCTCCCATAGGCGGCGGATCAGGTAATGCAACGAAGCACGTACTAAAAGAGATGGCCGAAAGAGATGTCGAGATTGATTTAGTAACATCCTCTATAGACGAGTACAAAGAAGAAGATATTTCTGAAAACATCAGATTATACCGGTTAAACGTATCCAAAAAACAGATACATGAGTGGAAACAACTTGAAATAGCTAGATACATGGTCAAAGGCATAATCAAGTCTAAACAATTGAACAGGAAGAACAACTACGATTTAATACATGCGTGGTCTGGATTTCCTTGCGGCCTAATGGCCAAGATACTGGGTAAGCCTTATCTGGTAGGCTTACGCGGAGCTGATGTACCAGGTTACTCAAACAAATTCCAGATGCAGTACTTACTACTAAAACCTTTAATTAAAAATGTCTGGAAGTCTGCGGACTATATTATACCTAACTCAGAAAATCTTAGACAGCTGGCTGAACAAACGCTTGATATAGATATGGAAATCATTCCTAACGGTGTAGATACAGAGAAATTCAAACCCGGGAAAAGCAAATCAGAGAAAGTTAGAGTAGTGTGTGTATCGCGGTTAACAGGTAGAAAGAGAGTAATCGATGTTATCAAAGCTGTAGAAGACTTAGATGATGTAGAACTAGTACTGGTTGGTGAAGGCGAGGAAAGCAGAAGACTGGAAACATACGTGGAAAATAAAGGGATTGAAAACAAAGTAGATTTCCGGGGTTATATTTCTCACAGCAATTTACCTGCAATATACAAAGGAGCCGATATATTCGTGCTGCCCTCTTTAAACGAAGGAATGAGCAATTCGCTGCTTGAATCTATGGCTTCCGGTCTTCCTGTGATCGTGACTCAGACAGGAGGGACTAAGGAGTTGGTGGACGGAAATGGCGAAATCGTGCCAAAGAGAGATCCAGAAGCGATAAAACAGAAGATAAAAACTTATAGAGAAAATCCGAGAAAAATAGAAGAACACGGAGAGAATTCGCGTCGAATAGCCGAAAATATGAGTTGGGAAAAAGTTGCAGACCGATATATGGAAAAATATGAGGAAATTGGTCTTTGAGACAGGAAAAATGTTTGGAGTCAATTATAGTGATAGCAAAGACCTAACCGACTATTTAAGGATTCAAGTTTTTCCTTGAAAGCTGATAGTATCTTTTTATCCAGGAATTCTCTAGTAATCTGAACTCTAAAGTCTTTTTCAACAACATAATACTATCTGTTACCAGATTTACCTTCGAATTCGGCTCAATCTTCCAAGCTATATCAATCTCTTTCACTTTAAGATCCTGTTTTTGTGCTCGGAGAAGTATCTCTGTATCCCAGTACCAGTGATCGCTTCTTGTTCTATTAAATAGTCTCTCCACACTATCCCTATTGAAACCTTTAAACCCGCATTGATGATCTTTTACCTTGGAGTCGAAGACTAGCCTGTTTATCTTGTTGTAACTATAACTCAGAATACCTCTTAACTTCTTTCTGTCAGAGATTTTTCTTCTTCCTAAGACAACATCGTTCTCTTTCAAGTTTGTTAACATTTTATCCAGATTTCCTGGTCGGACTGAACCATCCCCATCTATAACTATGAAGTAATCATGTTTACTCAATCTAAAACATTCTTTGATAGACTCTCCGTAGTAAGATCTTTCGTTAGAGGTTACCACTTTTACTCTTCTACCTTCAGCTCTATCTGTCAGTAGCTTTACTGTGTTGTCCTCAGAACTCCCATCAGATACTATAATCTCAAAGTCTTCCACACATTTCGTTTTAATTAACTCTCTCTTAACTTCTTCAACTGTTCTAAGTGTCTTTTCTCCCTCGTTATAAGTTGGTATACAGACTGAGATGTTCATACCTGTAAAGCTGTAGAAGACTAAAGTATGTGCTATTCATAAGCCTTCTGTAGGGAACAGGTAGTGGAAAAGTCTATGAGAGTTAGCTGTTACTGTTAGATTACTTATAAACAAGTACTTAATTCTATGTTATGGTGCGTTCGTTTGAAGTTCTCCATGTTGTTGACCATATGGGTGACGGTGGCGTCCAGTCAATACTAAGGAACCTGAGCAAACATTCGGATACCAGGATCCAGTCTTTAAGAGAGGTTAGAGGTAAGAGGGAATCTGAAGAGAATTTTGAAGTCACAGATAGTGAATCGCCTTACAATTTTAGATGCTTAATAAATCTACATTCAAGGCTAGGAGAAGAGGTTGACATACTACATTGCCATCTTTTAAAGTCGAAGCTGACCGGTTTTCTAATGTCTTTACTGCCTTGGAAAGACTTCAAACTGGTGTTTCACGAACATGGAGATATATACAGAGATGGTTTCTTATACGCCTTTTTTCTTAATTTAGCAAACTTCAAGTTAGATGCCATAATAGCTGTATCGGATCATACAGCAGAGCTCCTAGATGAAAAAACACAGGTAGAACAAGACAAAATAGAAGTCTTATACAATTTTACCGATAGAGGCGCATTCAAAGCCCAAGATAAAGGAGATAGTGAGTTAGGAATTCTTGAAGACTCCAGTGAGGAGTACTTTGCTGTAGGTTTTTTAGCAAGACTTATTGAAAGAAAAGGCTGGAAAACTGTGATAGAGGCTGCTGAAAATATTCAGAATCAAAACACAAGATTTTTCATAGCAGGAGAAGGACCTGACAAAGAAAAAATAGTCCAAAGAGCTCAAAAACTAGAGAACCTGGAGTACTTAGGGCGTGTCAAAGATACGAAGGACTTCTATAAAACTCTAGATTGTTTTATACTTCCGTCGTACTGGGATCCTTGTCCTATAACGCTTTATGAGGCTCAAGCATCGGAAACGCCTCTAATTTGTTCTGACGCTCCAGCAATTAATGAAATAGTCAGAGACGGGAAGAACTGTCTAATGTTTGAAACTAAGAACTGGAAAGAACTAAACCAAAAAATCAGGGATCTAAGGAATAATCAAGAGTTACACCAAAAAATCACAAGAAATCAGACAAAATTTTCGAAAAGAAACAATGTTGAAAGATATATGTCAGATTTAGAAAAAATCTATGAAAAGATTTTGGATAAGTGATAGGCTATCAAAATCTGTTTTATTCACTCACAAGCTCTATCGGCATTTGAAGGGGAATCTGTGGGAGGTACACAGCTCCAACTTTATTATATTTCTACAGAGCTAGCGAAAAGAAAGCATAAGGTATCCTTTCTAACTTCACTTGATGACACCAACAATTTGACTAGAGAAAATATAGAGCTTATAGATACAATAAGTACAGAGAAAAGTCTTTCAAAGGTTAAAAGCGGATTCAAGCTCTTGATAGAAATGTTTAAAACAAATGCAGACGTATATTTCACATCTTCCGACAACACAATACCGGGAATAGTGAACATCTACTGTAGTTTGACAGGGAAAAGACATATCCATAGGACGGTTCATACTAGAGAGCTTGACGGCCAGCTAATAAAGAAGAATAGAATAAAAGGAGCTATACATAGAATAGGGATTAAGAATGCCGACCATGTTTTTGTACAGGCTAAAGAACATAAGGAAATGTTCGAAAAGGTTTCCAGTTCTAACGTAACTGTACTAAAGAACTGTTTTCCCTTGGAAAGATTCGAAGATAGAAGGGAGAAAGAAGATAGGATAGTTCTCTGGATAGGTAGAAGGGTTGAATGGAAGAGGCCAGAATTATTTCTTGATCTGGCAGAAAAATTTGAGTCAGAACAATTTGTAATGATATCCCCGCGAACAAGTGCTAATCAGAGATTTCATCAAAAAATAGAAGATAGAGCAAAAACCATAGACAATCTAGAATTGGTAGAAAGAGCGCCCAGAGACGAGATAAAGGAGTACTTCAAAAAATCGAAACTATTTGTAAATACTTCAATACAAGAGGGTTTTCCCAACACGTTCGTAGAATCAGGTATATATGAGACACCTATACTATCCCTTAATATCAATCCGGATAACTTTCTGAGCGAATATGATGCAGGTATGGTAAGTGATGATGACTTCGAGATAATGTGTAAGAATCTGGACAAACTATTGTCGGATAGATCCCTAAGAAGACATATGGGAAAGAACTGCAGGCAGTATGTAGAAGAGAATCATTCTTTAACTGAAAATATCCGAATAATAGAGAATGTTTTAAAGGAGTATTGAACTAGAACAGCGGTTGATACATGGTATATGACGATTATAGTCAGACTTATTTAGAACAGATTTGGATAAAGCTCCATTCTATTTTTAATCGAGTTAGTATAGAAAACTATATGTGGCCTTAAAAAACAGATTTCCTTCTAAAAAAGTTGATCTTAACCTACTGCTCTTAGGATTTGCGTTATTAGTAGGTTTGATTTTGAGATTGAATAATCTTGGAGGCGCCGCATTTTGGAGTGATGAGATGCACCAAGCTTGGACAGCAAAAAACATATTGGAGGGAGAAGGAGTCTACCATCCCGATAATCCGGACGAATTCTATTCAAGAGGCTTACTGACCACTACGTTACCGGCTATGATATCTTTTAGAGTCCTAGGTTATTCAGAGTTTGCAGGAAGGCTTCCTTCTGTGCTTGTAGGTATGATGTCGATAGTTGTCGTATATATTCTATGTAAAGAATTGGTGGATGGAGAATTTGCATTAATCTCTTCATTTATGCTAAGTTTGTCTTACTGGGCGATAACATGGCATACACAACTCAGAATGTATGCTCATCTACAACTACTGTATGTTCTCAGTATCTTGATTTTCTATAAGTGGTTTGAGAAAGATTTTAAGCTGAATAACTGTTATCCTTACCTTCTGGGTTTATTCGCTATTATTGGTTATCAAACACATCTACTATATCTTGGGATTTTTGCAGTATTCTCTTCTTTTATCATCATTAACCTGGTCTATGAAAAATCTAGGAATGATACAAGGTTAAAAGAAAGTCTGGGTATTAACTCTTTCCGTGTTTTAGTATTTTTTGCCTTAGCAGGGCTAGCTTTCATATTAATAGAGGGAATACCGGGTTGGTTCTACGGTCATACGCCAGAGTGGTATAGCTATGATAGAACAGCATTCTACTACCTATTTTGGATCAACAATTATGTAAGTTATTTGTTTCTTTTTGCAGCAGGTGTTATACTAAGCTTTGGTAATAGAAATTACTGGATTATCTCTCTATCTTTCTTAATACCTTTTATTTCCCAAAGTATCTTGTTTGAGTATAGAATGCCCCGACTTATATTTCATATCTACCCTTTCTTCTTAATGATAGCCTCGCTACCGATTTATCACTTGTATAAGTGGATTGAATCTATTTCTACCCATACAAAAGATTTTAATGTAGTATTCATGCTCTTGGCAGTAATAGCTGTTGTACTACTACAGAGCCCATGGTTTTCATACTCTCAGATGAGCGAGAACTCTCATGGCATGTATACAGAACATCAAGATTATAGAGGACCGGTAAATTACATCCAACAAAATATAGCTGACGAGGACGTACTGGTTTCGGAAGAACCAATAAAGACAGATTGGTATGCAGATGAAGAGTTCGACATTAACTACGGTCTACATTACAGAGAGTATGACCCTGCCAGCGAGAAATACGGCTCTGAAACGCCAATAATAACAAGATCTGAGAAATTTGAAGATGTAATTTCAAGCAATTCAGGATTTCTGATAGTTAGTGATAGCTTCCTAGACGAAGACTATGAGAGGATGAATAAATACCTTGAAAACAATATCGAGAGTATAATTCAAGAAGAAGAGTGGGGAGAAGTAATAATTATAGAACTCGGTTAACGGTATTCATCTAGAACGAGATCTAGTCTTATTTGAGCCGGCGTCTCTACTCTGTACATAGTTTTCGTGCCATATCTGGATAACCAGAGCCTTCCACAGGAACTGTGTATGATCGGAATTACCCTGTTTTAACTCTTTGTACCTCCTCATTATTTCTTCTTCATCTAAGAACCCTATTTTTTTGAATCTGCTTTTTTCGAATCTTGAAGAAATACTGTTTCCTTCCTCTTTCATCCACTTCTCTATTGGAACGCTTAAACCTGTGACTTCTCGGTTAATCACTTCCTCGGGCAGATGACTGGAGAATGCTTTTTTAATGATGTTTTTTGTTTCCTGATTCTTCACTTTGTATTGCCACGGTATCTCTCTTGAGAGCTCAACGATTCGATGATCCAGGAACGGTACTCGAGCTTCAATAGAGTTGTTCATAGAACATCTATCTATTTTTGTTAAGAGCATATCAGGGAGCCAGTACTTTATATCGAACCGAGTCATTCTTGATAAGTAATCTTCTTCGTAGGAGAAAGTATCCTCAATATCTGTCTGTAACTGTGAACAGGTCCCAAAAGGAGAATCTCTACTGGATACTACGTGGTAGAAAAGCTCCTCTTGAGTTCTAGAGTTTCCCAGGTATTCTAGATATCTTTGTATCTTAGATCCTTGGGGCAGAATTTCCGAAAGTTTTTTCGACAATTTTTTAGAGAAATCCGGGAACAAACTACAGATTCTATACCTCTCAAAGTCTCTTATATACCTGTTGTAGCCTCCAAATAGTTCATCCGATCCCGAACCGGTAAAGACGACTTTATTTTCCTTTGAGGCCTTAGAGCAGATTAGATGGGTAGGGATTATGGCAGGATCTGCTACAGGATTAGAAAACTTGGAAAGTATATTTCCAACTTTATTTGCGGTTTCGTTATCTATATGGTATTCGGTGTGGTCGGTGTCAAACTTCTCTGCTACAAGTCTGGAATAGTTTCTCTCATCATGCTCTTCGTCATCAAATATGACGGAGAATGTACTAACATCTTCATCCGCGAATTTATCGAGCAATGCCACTGTTGTTGACGAATCAACGCCTCCACTGAGTAAAACACCAAAGCTGACTTCAGAAGGAATCCTCTTTTTTATAGAGTCTTTTACAAGCTCTCTAACCTTTTCAATACATTTTTTCTCGGTAAGTTCTGTATCGGATTTATTCTTATCCAGACGCCAGTAACTAGTCTTATTAACTTCCTCGCCTTCTACAGTCATCATATGACCTGGTTCCAACTGTCTTACACCTTCAAAAGCTGTGTAAGGAGTCGGAATATATCTCAGGTTCCAAAAATATGATAAGGCCTCAATATCAGGCTTTACATCTATATCAGCATGTAAAAGAGGTTCTACTTCTGAACCAAAGTAAAACCCGGTTCCGGTCTTACAATAAAATAGCGGTTTTATACCAAGCCTATCTCTATAAAGGACGAGTTTTTCTCTATTCTTGTCCCAGATAGCTATTGAGAACATTCCGTTTAACTTGCTTACAAAGCCTTCTCCGTACTCTTCATAGAGGTGTACTATTACTTCTGTATCTGTCTCGGATCTAAAAGAGTGATTCTCTGATTCTAGGTTATTCCTTAGTTCTTGGAAATTGTATATCTCGCCGTTGAATACGGCTACAATAGTCCCTTCTTCGTTTGAAACAGGCTGCTGGCCTGAATCTATACCAACTATGGCCAGCCTCCTAGCTCCTAGACCAACTTTTTCTTTTCTATAATATCCTTCTGAGTCAGGACCTCTATTAATGAGGCAGGAAGTCATATCTTCAAGTAATTCTTTATCTCCCTTGCCATAGAATCCGCATATCCCACACATCTTCTATAGTTGTATTAATCCTTCTTTATGTAAATAATAGAGGGCTAAGAACATCTGAATAGGGTAGTATATAAGGGACGCGATAACAGCTCCAAGAATCCCTAGAGTAGGTACAAGAATAACTGTTATCACTACAAATATAGTCAAGGCCGTTAGCCTGGATATATTAGCTTCTTTATCCATTCTTTCTTTAATCAAAGCCTCTGATGAGACATAAGCCATAAAGTAGAACGGCACTGCAAACAGATAGATTTGTGCGTAGAAGACTGAACTGCGGTAATCCTCGCTGTAAAGGAAGATTAAGGGGTATTCAACTATAGGATAAAGCAGTAAAGGTATCGCGAATAGGATTAAGAATATCGGGAAAAAGTCGGAGAATTTGTATTTTCCCTGGAAAAAACCGGGAAGTACGGCTTCAATTGAAGATTTTATGAACTTAAAGAAGGTATCTGTAACTTTCATCGCTATATTGTAAATAGCCACTTGACTGAATGGTAGGAAAAGCCCTACCAGTATTCTGTCAATCTTACTGAATGCATAAGAAGAAAATTCAAGTAGTGTATATGCGTAACCTTCTTTCTTCCAGTTCTTTACAGTTCCTCTACCATCGATTAAATGTAGAGTTTTGAAGTAGAAATATGTGTTTAAAGCAGTTTCAACCAGGAAATAAGCTGTCAGTATCGCAATCAGATTTTCTGGCTGTAAGAATATCAGCCCTATAATAAGTACGGCTTTAAGAATAGAAATACTTGTTTCATAAATAACAAAACTCTTGAAGTTCTCCTTAGCTTTCAACAGGTTCTTCCAATTTTGAGCAGAGTATATCAAAGGAAATAGAAACGATACCAATATAATCGATACTCCAAGAGCCTCTGATCTAGCTAAATAGAGATAAAATCCTGTTAGAGCGAGCAGTGGCGCTCCTATTAGAGACCAGATAAAATTGAACCTCGTTGCGCTTTTGTAGAACCCATCATCGCCCTGGGAGACAGATCTGAATATAGTAGTTCGAACTCCAGGCATAGAGATCAGAGATATTAGTGAAACTATAGAGATAGCAAACGTATACTGTCCGTAAACTGTTTTTGTGGAAAGCCTTGCAAAGGCAACTGAAACAGCTAGAGAGGTAATAATATTCGTTACCTGGTATATATTCATTATGAATAGGCGGTCTATGTGCCCGGAAATAACTTTTTTGACTCTTTCACGGTTTGACTGTACCTGTTTAAAAATTTGCTCCGAAATCATGCTTGAACTCTCAACTTCTACCCTTCTAACGCTTTACAAATTTTTTCACATCTTTTGACCCAAGAATAGTTTCTCGCTAGTTTTTTGGCATATTCAGACTTTTTCTCGGTCTCAGAAGAATTAGATTTAATTAAAATCAGTTTATTGGCTAGATCTTCTGCATTACCTGGTTCAAAGAAAAAGCACTCTTTTTCAGAAACTATCTGTCTTATGCTGGGAAGGTCAGAAGCTAATACGGGTTTACCTGAGGCAAGATATTCTCCCAGCTTAATTGGTGATGTATGGAGCCTAGATATTTTGTTATTTGGCTTGTTAGGTAACACTAAAGCGTCAGCAGCCTGAAGATAGCCAGGGATCTCATCGTGTTCCCTATAACCAAGTAGATTGATATTTGATATGTCTTTCTTTTCAACTTGGTTTTTGTACTTCTCTATATCTTTTTCTAAACCTCCTATAAGGAAAAATTCGAACTCTCTATCCTCCAAAGTTTCAGCTGCTTCAATTAGAGTATCAACACCTTTTCTTTCATATAGATGACCGGTATAGACTACTTTGAACCTATTTTGTGTTTCTCCAAGATTTATATCTCTTTTTTTGGTATCAAATTTTTCTAAATTTACTCCGCTTGGAATAACTTCAGTCTTGTCTTCATCTATACCGTTCTCTATCCAGTTTTCCGCAGTATATTTTGAAACGGTGACGTTAAGAGAAGCCTTCTCAAAGATCCTGCTATATTCAAAATCTTTCAGTTTGTTACTTCCAAACTCGAAATTGTGTTTCTCAAATACATAATTTCTATCTCGAATTATACTGGCTAAATAAGCGGCTAAACCAGGTTGCTCTCCACGTATATATACTAAATCATTGCTATCGATTTTGAACAGTAGCAAGTATAAGAAATAAGCCGTTAAGAGCCTATTAACAATTAGGACTTTATAGATACGTCTTAGATAATCTCTTTGAGGCTCTTCAGGACTATATCCGGGAATAAAGATTGGGCATAGATTTATTTCATCTTCTTTAGTATAGTCTGTTTTACTAGGAGTTTCTGAGGAAAGATAATAGAGTTGGACACATTCAACAGCGGAAAGCTTTGAGAAACCTCGAGCCATTTCTCTCCTAGCGATACTGTTGGCTTTCCTGTCTGTAATTCCTGTGTTATTTAGACAAAATGCTTTCATAGTGGTTATTTATCCTTATTTATCCATATCAGCTCTTTTTATTTGTTTTTCAGCTTTCGGTATTCTAGGTAGGCGCTTATATGGTCTCCGTCAATTACTTTCTCGTCAACTTCTACTAGGTCTCTTAAGAGCTTCTCATTAATGTTCGAATCTTTTTTTATAGCTCTAATTGAGGATTCTGTAAAACTTTTGACTTTAAACTGTATAAGAGCCTTAATTGAGTGGTTAAGAGCGATTACTGTCAATAATGTGAGCACTGATAGTAGGATTTTAGTTGAATATACTGGAAGTATGGTTACAATGTAGGATAAGTAGCCTTCAGTTCTAGCTTCTATTATTTTCGCTTTGGTTAAGTCTCCGTTTTCAATAGCGGAGAGTCCTTCGCTTCTCAGTTCTTCATCCATCTGTTCCTGACTTTCAAACTCCAGTTTAAGCTCATATAGTTGGTCATAGGTGGTACAGATCTCTCCTACCTCAATATTGGAGGCATTAATCTTTTCAAAACCTTCAGAGAGTTCTTCTCCATCTTCAAAATATCTGCATTCTCCGTCCTCAAAGTTGTAAGCAAATGTTCCCTCAAATAATTCTTCTACTTTCGGATCATCGCCATTCTGACTAACAATATGTGCTATTCCAAATATTATTGATACTGAAACTACAATAAGGGTTATTCGATAAAGATAGGTGATATTTCTGGATTTCATGGTTCTCTTCTCCAAACTTTAATATTGTCAGATTCAAACTCTGGTTCCCCAAATTCTTCATCAACTATAGTCTTCCATTTATCCTCGTAATGCAGGGTAGCAAGAACAAGCCATAAGCTCTCTTCTTTTTCTAAAGTTTTGTTCAGGCTTGAAGTTGAATCTATGAGTTCTGATCCCGAATACCGTTCGCCGTAATCTCTTACAACTTCATCCTCCCAAACAGGCAGTATTATAGTTTTATCAGGGTCTCTGAAATAGTAGGATGCTGGAGGCGACTGACTGGAAATTAACTTATCCCCTTCATTGTAATTGGTTTCTACATAACTGTATGCGGATTTATAATCAGGATCTTTGTCGAACAAAGTCAGGTTAGTTTGTATTGACAAACTCGCCAGCGTAATCAATAGAATTACAATTAGTCCTTTTCTCCTAAGTTTGGACGGAAGTCTTGATGAAACTTCGATCAGAGCTAAGCTTGACCAAACTGCAAAGAAAGGGATTGTAAAGTAAATATATCTAGGGTTTGCTGCAGTACTGTACAAGAACAGATAAACGAAGCTTGCTGGTATAACTGCTAATAGGAATAGCGCTGTTAGGTCTCTATTTCTTTTGATTGATGAGAAGAAACCAATACCGCCCAAAACATACAGTACTATAGAGCTATCGTTCCAGATCCAGCTCAAGTAATAATCATAGAAGTATGGTCCGCCAAAAACTATTCTTTCGCTAAGTATCCACTGGTAATCAAAATGGAGTATAGATACTAGTATTCCTGATAGAGCGACTGCTAAAATAATTTTAAGGACTCTCAAACTATTTTCCTGGTTTCTGTAGTTGATATAGCCCAGATAAGAGACGGCTATAATTGGCAGAATGTAGGCCGTCACATGTACTAGCATTGAAAGGATTACTGTTCCTGACATCAAGAGTACGTTCTTTTTTGATGGTTCGTTCCCTGTCTTATAGATATAAAATATGGATAAGAGATACAGTAGTTGGAATAGTGCGTACATTCTGGCTTTTTGACCCCATACAATCTGCCAAGACATTAAGGTTATGATGCCTGCTGAAATCAAACCAGCTTCCTTACCAAACAGTTCTTTACCTATGTGATATGTGGCTAGAATGGTAACTAGTGATGCTATTACTGAAACCATTCTAAGGGCAACCTCTGAGAAACCAAATACGCTTCCGAATATTGCTAGAAGTAAAATATGAGGGAAAGACCGCCATTCTTCTGCTCCTGAAGGATGTTGAGGTATCCCATTTTCTGCTAAAGAAGAAGCCAAGTTAGCAGAGATACTTTCGGGATGTATGAAGGACTCCGTATAGATTCCTTGCAATCTTAAGTAGGCACCTATGATTAGAAGTAATGATATCAAGAGTTTTTGGTTTAAACCAAACTCGTATAGTTCGCTATCGTTCCTATAAACTTCTAAACCTATAATTAGTACCAGAAAAAGCGTAAGAATTCCTACAAGCATCGAATCTGTGAGGACAAGAGCTAATAGAAGCAAAAGTGTAAGTATATATACAATCTGTCTTTTCTCAACACTCAAATCATTATCTTTTAGCATAACTCTAACCTCGGTTAAATATAATCTTTTCAATTATACCTTCATCATCTCTCAGAAACTTCTCTTGATGTCTCTCCTTCAAGTATTTTGCAGAAGTATAATTAAGTTCATCCACGTGCCTTAATCCTTCTTCCAAGATAACTTCTTCCTCATATTCTGTCTCCTCATCTAAGTTCCGATTAAAGTAATTTTCAAATTCGGGTAATCTACCCATTCTCCTGCAGTCTTCTTGTGCATCAACAGTCAAATTAAATACCTCTAAATTATCCGGAACATCCTCGGTATCGTCGAACCTCTCACAGTAGGTCTTATGTTCTTCAAAATTAACTACGTAGATAATTCCTTCTGACTCCGCTATCTCCGGAGTTACTGCGCCGCTTCCTGCCGGTTGATTTATAGAGAACGACTGGATTGAGAAATCATGCTCTACGAAAAAGACACTTAAACCCACCAAAAATGCTAAAACTAAAACCTTCTCATTCTTCAGATCGGCAAAAAGAGAGAACATATCAAAAATTAAATTTGACAGCCATAAATATCTTCCTTGAAAAATCCGCCAAAAAGCCTAGGAAGATTATTTAATTGAACAGAAGCATAAATTCGAATATGGATTCAGTTAAAGTCCTTTTAGCTTTTGTTTTTCTAACAGTCTTCCTTGGAGCAGGCCTAGGATATGAATCTACTTTCGATTCTGGTGGAAGCGGAGGAAGCCCTGGTTCGGGAGGAAGCCCCATTGATAACGGTGATGACGATGATGATAATGGTTCGTCCTCTCCTCCTTGCCCGCCAGGTGAAGAATGGGATGAAAACGAGGAAGAATGTGTCGAAGATCCCGGATATGAGGTTCCTGAACCTGTATCTCCGTATGAAGAGGCTCCTTTAATACCAGAAGACTTAGAAAATGTTATGTGTGCTGATGGACAGGACAGCGATGAAGATGGTTTGTTTCCTGAAGATGATCCTGCCTGTGTTGAACCAAGATGGTATGATACTATAGAGGGACACGTATGGGATACACATCTAATGGCAGAACTAGGCGGATTTTCGTACGATGAAGTCCATGAGGAGTCATCTAACGGTCCTGAAACCTGGGATAGAGAAAGTATCAATCCTGCGCTATTCCATTCCGGCTCCGCATTCAGAAATAATCAGCTTGACGACAGCGAATCGGACGAATGGGACGATGACTCTGTAAATGAGGAGTTATCAACTTACTGGGTTGATGCGGAGAGAGGTGGGGATGAAAACTTATTCGGATACGGATTTATACGGGAAGAGACATACAGTACCAATGACTTCCAAACTTATGAAGGGCAGGAGGTAGAAATAACTGATGATAGAGTCATACTTCCTCCTCATGGAGAAACCGCTGTCTGCGGTAACGGTATAGAGGATCAAGACCTAGACAAAACAGGAGATCAGGGAAGTCCAAGCGATACCACGGATTGTAGAGAAGACTATGGAAGAATCAAGGAGATGCACAGTATAAACTCTCCCTACGAGAGACCTCCTTGCAGCGATGATGAAGACATAAACTGTTACGTAGAAACTGAAAGTTGTGAAACAACTGATGCAGATGCTGATAATGACTGCGGAAGTTGTAGCTGTAGCCCTTCATCAGATGCAGACGCAACATGTGAGACCGATTGTGATGAAGGAACATATTACAGCAACCATGAAGGTAACCAATATTACCGGGATGATGGAGATCTTATAAGAGAAGAGACTTGTGAGAGAGACTGTACAGATTGTATAGACGATGCTGAAGCCCAGATTAGCTCTAGCGACTGTGTGGGAAGCGGTGATTCTGACAGTGACTCGTGTCGTTCTTGCGGTCACTGCAGTACATGGGTCCAGTCTTGTTCAGATTGTACTTGCTCAAGTAGTAGTGATGGTTGTCAGGATGACTCGGCAGATGGAGATAGAAGATCTTACGATGATGAACATATACAGGACTGTACAGATTATAATGTTGTTGATGGAGGAGGTTCATCAGGTCAAGGTAATGATCCTGCAGGGACTTTTACTTCCTTTACAGCACACAGTGATGAGAGCTGGAGCGGATCGCTCATGAGTTCGGGAGAAGATCCAGGTTCGGACGAAGAATTTAGCGGAAGCGTATGGTGTGGTTATGATGACACACTTACTGTTAATGCTGACGGTCCGAATGGAAACGGTAACGGTTTTATCGTTATAGACGAGAATGAGGGAAGTCATTCAAGTGATACTAGTAGAGTAGTAGCTAGAGAGAGTCCTGACGGATCAGACAGGGTTGGAAGAAATGTTCATTACGGAGAGAATGGAGACGCCGACAATGTAGATGACACAGATTATATTGATCAGATTGATCTAAGCTGTAGCGGAGACTATAATGTATGTATAAAATATGTTGACTTCTACACAGCTGAAGGCTCAGAAACTCACGGAACAGAAGACTGGACAACGGTAAGCGATGCCGTTGATTCTAGAGAAATATACGAAGGCAACCCTGACGACAGTTACTCTGCCTGTAAAGCTATAAACAGGATTAACGAAGAGAACGGCGACGATAGAGGAGACGACCTGATTGACTGTGACTACATGCAAGAAGGAGACAATATAGCACCTCTACCTCAGTCCTGTGGAGCTAAAGACGACCAGCACAAGATACTGATGGAAGGACCTCAGGTTG
>LFCJ01000749.1_pt1 | contig 21103 bp, 18 predicted proteins | sample 643141 | NCBI WGS metagenome assembly LFCJ01 (sample SAMN03766243, study PRJNA286221) | soda lake metagenome | biome: soda lake; feature: Kulunda steppe; material: water; isolation source: sample B1-Br-g2 brine of Lake Bitter-1 | place: Russia: Kulunda steppe | collected 2010-07
GACGACGACCTCCGTCGGAACGTCCGACGTCCGTGACATCCAGCGCCGTGTACCGACACCACAGGGCCCGTGATCCGAGCACCGACTCGACACTCACACGAGTCGGGGGTCGTCCGTTGTGGTCCCGAAATTATACGATGGCAGAACACGACGGGAGAGTCATGGGCGAATTTGACCAGTCCTGCGCGGAAGGTCAATACAATTCGTCAATGGACCGCGGGGTTCAGTCATGCGGTGTTCGGGATCGTGCGGGTGTCGAAACGGAGGGAATATCACGTTACTGGGCTGATAAGCAGGGTACGTTTACTCCAGCTAGTTTTGACGACGAAGGTCGTGGTCCCCCTCGACCACTTCGTTTGGAGTGTGTGAAAGACGACCATCCAGTGAGCTCGAACCTGCCGACCCCGCTGCCGACGTTTTCGAGTTCGACACCTGCCGTGTGGGAACGGAGGTTCAGTAGCGCATCACTCACGGTCACGAGAGCCAGTTTCGACCCCCAGTCTATGGGATGGCGGTCGGGATGACGGACGCGGTCAACGATGACACGGATGCGACGCGTCCGGCTCCGGCAGGGGACTCGTCGACCGGATCTGGGGGCGGCGCGGGTGAAAACACCGAGACACGCTCGAACACAGAACCGAGCGAAGGGAACACTGTCAGCGGCCGCTCTCGGAGGCCCGACCGGGTCGCCGAGCGGATTAGCGACCTGATCACCAACCGACCCGGAACGATCGTGCTCGTATTTTTACTGTTAACGGGGGTGTTCTTCGTCGGGATCGTGGCCGACGAGGGCGTCGAAGGGGGTGACGATCAGTTCACCGAAGACACCGAATCAGAACAGGCCTTCGAGGAGATCCAGGACAACTTCGAACGGGGCGACCGCGAGAGCGGTGGGACGATCGGGCAGCTGGTTGTGGATACAGAGCGCAACGTCCTCGAACAGGGCACCCTCCTTCGGATGTTGGCGTTCCAGGATCGGGTGGAGACACGGACCGACCTCCGGGTCGAGTCGACCACGAGCCCGGCCTCGTTGGTGGCCCAGCAGCTCGACCCATCGGCGGAGACGCCCGAGGAGATGTACCGGGCCGTCGATCGCGCGTCAGAGCGCCAGATCGGGGCGGCGATTGCCGATGCGGATGCCGAAGCGGATCTGCCAGTCAGCACCGATTTCACGCCGGAATCGGCGTCCGCCGACGTCGCACAGATCGCAATCACCTACCGGACGCCGCCAGACGCCGGTAGTGACTTCGAGCTCGAACTGCTCGAGGACACCCGACAGGTCGCAGATCGGATCGATGGCTTCGACAGCAGCGAGAACGTGTTGCTTTTCGGGCAGGCGATCGTCGAGCAGGAAAACGAACAGCTGCTCGGCGATTCCGCCGCTCTGGTCTTCCCGGCCGCGATCATCCTCATCCTCTTCTTTCTGATCGTCGCCTACCGCGACCCGTTTGATCTGGCCATCGGCCTCGTGTCGCTGCTGCTGGCGTTCGTTTGGACGTTCGGGTTTATGGGATGGGTCGGGATCCCCTTCTCCGAATCGATAATAACGGTCTTCGCGCTCGTGCTCGCGGTCGGTATCGATTTCGGGATCCACGTCATCAACCGCTATCGCGAGGAACGGGCGGCGGGTGCCGGGATCGACGACGCGATGTCGATCTCTAGCGAACAGTTGCTGGTGGCGTTCGTGATCGTCGCGCTGACGACGAGCTTCAGTTTTGGCGCGAATATCGTCAGTGGGCAGACGCAGGATTTCGGCATCGTCGCCGCCGCCGGGACGGTTTTCACGTTGTTGATCTTCGGGCTCTTCCTTCCGGCAAGTAAGGTCAGGCTGGACCGCTTCCGGGCCGGCCGTCGGCTGCCAGCGTTTGGAACGAAGCCGATCCTGTCGGAAGGCTCGGTGGTGGCCCGGAGCCTCTCGGTGGGGATCTCCATCGCCCGAATTGCGCCGGTCCTCTTTCTGGCGATACTGTTGGTATTCGGCGGCAGCATTGCAGTCTACGGGACGGGCGTCGACGCCGATTTCGACACCGAAGTGTTCTTCCCCGATCAAGAGCGGGTCGAACTGTATCAGGAGCTTCCGGCCCCGCTGGGCGTCGATGAATACGTGTTCATCCAGTATCTGGAGTACATCGAAGAGGACTTCGAGATCAGCGACGAGACGGTCACGATATTCATCGACGACCCCGACCTCCGATCGGCCAACGGCCTCTCGGCTATCGACGAGGCGCTTCGGAACCCACCCGACGTCTACGTTCAGGAAGGCCGTGAGGCGGAGGCCGAGTCCATTCTCGGAGTTTTAGAGAGCGAGGCCGACTCGGACCCCGAACTCGAAACTCTCCTAAAGCGGTATGATCGGTCGGGAGACGGGATCCCGGACCGGGAGCTCGACGTCGTCTACGACCAGTTGTTCGCGTCGGCTGCGGGTGACCAGGCGCGAGACCGCATGACGACCGATTATCGGATGACACGGGTGGACATCGAAGTCGATGTCGACGCCGAGCAAGAGGACGCCGTAGTGGCCACCCAGGAGATCGCTGACGGCATGCCCCTCGACGCCGTCGCCACGGGACAGCTCGTGATATTCGAAGAGGTAGCGGAAGAGACGACCCAGGCAGCGATCGTGAATCTGATTCTCGCAAGTGTCCTGACCGGACTCGTCCTCGTCCTGTCGTTCCGATGGCTCGAGGGACGGGCGGCGTATGGGATACTGGTCCTCGTGCCGGTGTTGGGGTCGGTGGCACTCCTCGTCGCCACGATGCGATATCTCGATATTGCGCTCAGCCCGATCACCGCCCCGATTCTGGCGGTGGCTATCGGTCTCGGGGTCGATTACACGGTCCACTTCATGCATCGGTTCGTCGACGAATTTCAGGCCGACACCGATGTGTTCGACGCACTCTGGCAGACAGTTCTCGGAACCGGTGGTGCACTCACCGGCAGCATGATCACGACGGTCTCCGGGCTCGGCATTCTGTACCTGGCTCTTATTCCGGTCCTGATGGAGTTCGGGCTCTTGCTCGCCCTTGGCGTGTTCTACGCCTGGCTGTCGGCGATCGTCGTACTGCCCTCGGCGATCGTCGCGTGGGACCGATACGTCGGTCCGCCCGAGGACATACCATCGCCCGGCAACGCAGAGACAGCCGATCCGAAGCGCGGCAGTTCTTGGCCGCCGTGATCCGGCCCCCGATGAGGCCAGCTCTGATCACTCCCCATACTGTCGGCTAACACCCCCTCGAAAACTCGATGTCAACCGCTCGTGAGCTCTCTGGACGACGTCTCTACTGAGGGGCTCCGCCAGGTCTCGGCGAAGCCGGTGTTCACGAGCGCTTTGCGGTGTCGACGTGCCGTCGGCTCGCCCACGAGGGCGCGGTTGGCGGTCTCGGCTGCCGACTGCCCGTCGTGGGTCCGCTCGACGATTTCGCACACCCGCTCGAACGGCGTGGTCTCCCCTTTCCAGTCCGCTTTGATCTGCTCGTTTCTCAAACTGGCCCAACCAGATGGTGTCTAAAACCAGTCAGGTGGTGTTACTCGAGGAGGGTGTCGTCACCGCTCGCCATGTACACCGTCCGAGCGGCGACGTTGGTCGCGTGGTCGGCGACCTGTTCGATGTCAGCGACGGTGAGTAGCAACCGGATCACGTCGTCGTGGTACTCCTCGGGGTCGACACCCACGGTGCCGAGGCTGGTCGCGTCGGCGATGACCTGTTGGCTCGCATGCCTGGCGAGCTGATCGACCCCTCCCCGGCGGTCGGGGCCACCTCACCCCTACCCGGCGGACTCGAGGAAGCCGACGAGGAGATCGTTCACCGTCCGGGAACGCTCGACGAAACAGAGGTGCCCGGCGCCCTCGAGCGGCTCGAACCGCCCGTTCGGGAGGGCCTCGGCGAGCGCCCGGCCGGCGTCGACGGGGACGAGTTCGTCGGCCGTCCCGTGGACGACGAGCGCCGGCTGCTCGAGCTCGTATCCCCAGTCGGTGGCGTCGAACCCCTCCAGGGCGGCGACCTGGCCCTCCCAGCCCTCCCGGTCGGCGTCCCCCTCCGCCCGCCAGTCGACGATCCCCTCGAGTACCTCGGGCTGGCGCTCCCGGAACGCAGCCGAGAGGCCGGCCTCGAGGGAGCGCCGGAGCGCCGCGGGCTCCCCGGGCGGTGCGAACAGGCCCTGGAAGTCGGCAGCGTCGCCGCGGACGGGCGTCCCGAACAGCGTCAGCGTCCGGATTCGGCCCGAGCGCCGGGCGGCGTCGAGCGCGATCGCGCCGCCGAGACCCGCGCCGACGGCGTGACACCGCCTGACGCCGCAGTCGACGAGGACGGCCTCGAGATCCGCGACGAGCGTTCCGAGGTCGTACGGCCCCGGGGGCCGATCCGAGCGCCCGGTCCCCCGGAGGTCGGCGACGATGGCCTCGTACGGGCCGGAAACGGCGGGCTGTTGCCACCCCCACGACCACGCGCCGAACCCGGCCTCCGGGAGGAAGGCGACCGCCTCCCCCTCGCCGTCGGCCTCGTAGTACAGCGAGACCCCCGCTCTCGTGACCGTCGGCATGGACGACCGTTCGCAGCCCGCGGTCAAACGGTTTCGGGTCGGTCGCCTACCACAACACGAGCCAGGAGACGCCGATGAAGATGACCATCCCGAAGACGTCGACGACGTTCGTCACCACGGGGATCGTCGTGTCGTCCGGGTCGATCCCCAGCCGGTAGGAGACGTAAGTCGTCGCGAAGCTGAAGACGACGGCGATGACGGCCACGGACATCCCGCTGACGAGCGAGATGAAAAGCAGGGTGGCCAGCCCGATCGGGCCGCCGAAGAGGACGAGCCCGATGAGGTAGGCGCCGATCCCCAGCGCGGTGAAGATCGTCGCCGCCAGCGCCAGGATCGCGAGGACGTTCGCCCACAGCACCCGGTCGCGCGGGTCGAGCTCGGTGGTTCCCAGGTGAAATCGCGTGGAGAGCCGCGAGCTGAGGATCGCCCCGAGGTTCCCCCCCATGTCGACCATCGTCGGTACCATCACCGCGAGGATGGCGAACCGTTCCAGAAGCTCCTCTGCGCTCTCCAGGGTGATCCCCGCCGCGAGCACGATGATCGAGAGGACGACGAGCATCGGGAACATGTTGCCGACGATCGTCCGCCACTCCCAGCTGCCGAGTGAGCCCGACGGGACGACCATCAGACGATCACCTCGACGAGGCCGATCGCGAGCAGCATGAACACCATCCCGAAGATGTCACCGAGGGTGGTGACGATCGGGCCGACGAGGTTGTCCGGATCGTAGCCGCGCTTGTAGCCGGCGAAGATCAGGAGCAAGAGCCCGAAGATCAACACCACCGACGTGAGGACGCCGGCGATCAGCATGATGCCGACGAGCTCGTACAGGGCCGCCGCGGGCCACCCGAGGGCGAGCAGGGCGAGCCAGGTGACGACGCCGATGACGATCGAGATGCCGATGCCGTTGATAAACGAGGCGAGGACGGCGTTGAGGAGTCGGTCGTTGCGCTCGAACGCCGGCGGGAGCAACCCCTGGTGGAGCCCACTGGAGATCCGACCGCCGAGCGCGCCGTAGACGTTGCCGCGGGTGGCCAGAAAGACGGGTACCATCACGAGCAACCCCGGGAACCGCTCGACGCTCTCGATTATCCCCTCGAGTACGACACCGGCGAAGAGCCCACCACCGAGGGCGATGAACAGGATCGGGATCGCCTCCCGGTAGATCGACCAGAATTCCGTCCGGGCGTCCATGTTCGCCCCTCGGACAGTCGGCTGTTAAAGATGCCGAGACGGAACGCGCCGCGGCCGGCGGACCGACCGCAGCTGCCGCGACCGTGAGGTGTACTGCCGCGGCCGTGAAATATACTATCACACACCGTGGATAATTATATCGAGATTATTTTAAATGGAAATAAATATAGCCGAGGAACGACCATCCCCTGGCGCATGCTGGATACCAGCCGTATCGGTTCCGACGGTACCGCGACGGCCGACTTCCCGAGCGACGCCGAGGAGGTGGTGGCCGAAACCGACCGCGAGCGGGGGTTGACCCTCGAGGAGCTCGTCCTCGACCTGCTGGAGGGGGAGTTCGCCGGCGTCATCCGATCGCACGCCCGAGGTGAGGTGTATGGAGGACGCTGACCGGGTCCTCGACGGCGGCCTCGAGGTTCACGTCGACGAGATCGGCGAGCTCGCCGACGAGGAGTTCGTCTCCGTCACCCAGGACACGTTCGTCGGGCCCGCGATCGAGCAGTTCCGGGCGTTCGAGCCGGCCGTTCCCGGCGAGACGACGATCTACTACCTCTACGTCACCGACAACTACGGCCGGCTGGTCGGCGTGATGTCCCTGCGGGAGCTGCTCAACGCCCCGGAGGACGACGTCGTCGAGGAGCACATGGCGACGGAGCTCGTGACGATCGACGACGACGCCGACCCCGAGTACGTCGCCGGCGAGATGGCCGACCGGGAGTTCCCCGCGTTGCCGGTCGTCGACGGGGAGGGCGTGCTCGTCGGCGTCGTCCGGACCGACGACATGCTCGGGGTCGTCGAGGAGGAGGCGACCGAGGACATCCTCAAGAGCGCGGGCTTTACGTTCACCGACGTCGAGTCCTCCCGCAGCGAGGCGATCCTCGAGTCCTCGATCGCCCGGATCCTCCGGCTTCGGCTCCCCTGGCTCGTGTTGGCGCTCGGCGGCGGACTGCTCGCGGGGCTGGTCATCGAGGGCTTCGAGGAGACCCTCGAGGCCGCGATCGCCCTCGCCTTTTTCGTCCCCGTCATCATGGACATGGGCGGCAACGTCGGCACCCAGGCGTCGACGATCTTCGTCCGCGGGCTCGCGCTGGGTCACATAGACGACCGAAACGCGATGCGACACTTCGTCCGTGAGGGGCTGATCGGGCTGGCCATCGGGCTGATCATCGGCGCCCTCGGTGCCGGCGCCGCCTACGGCTGGCGACTGTGGGCAGGCGACCCCAACGCGGGGCTGATCGCCGTCGTCGTCTTCGTCGCGCTCGTGTCGGTGTGTGTCGTCGCGAGCGTCGTCGGCTACGTCATCCCGTGGCTGATGAACAAACTCGGCTTCGATCCCGCCGCCGCGTCGGATCCGCTGATCACGACGGTGAAAGACGTCACCGCGCTCTTGATCTACTTCGGGCTCGCGTGGTTCCTGCTCGCGGAGCTGCTGTAGGCTCCACGCGGTCCGTGGGTCGCTCACTCGAGCGGGAGCACGCGATCATGCCTCGGGCCGGCCGAACACCGCGAGTGCCAGCTCGGCGTGCTCGCGGATCGTCGGATCGGCGGCCGACAGCCCCTCGAGGGTCTCCGTCGGATCCTCGTCGAAGGCGGCGGATCGGTGTCTGAGCACCGCCAGCAGCGTCCCGATCGAGTCGGCCTCCGCGGTCGGATCGGTCTCGAAGCCGTCGTCGACGGCCTCGAGGACCCAGCGGGGCCGTGAGTCGGCGACGTGGGTCAGACACCGTAACGCGGCCGTGGTTTCGGCGTCCGATCGCTCGCGAACGTGTTCGAGGACGGCGTCGACCGCCGGCACGACGTCCGCCGGCGTCACGGCCGCGAGCTCGGCCAGACACTCGAGGACGACCGCGTCACAGTCGGCGTCGGGATCCTCGAGCAGCTCGCGTAGCTTCGGCACGGTCGGTGCACACCGCTCGGGGTCCTCCTCGAGGGTCGCCCGGACCGCCCGTAGCGCCTCGCGTCTGCGTTCGGCCTCCTCCGCGTCCAGCCCGACGAGCGTCCCGGTGAGGTCGAAGCCGTCGCTCGTCGGGGCCGGCTCGTCGGCTCGGCTCCCGTCCCCCTGCATCCGGATCCACGGTTACCGATCGGACGTATAAAAACTTCGATCGTTCGTCGTCGGGCGACTGTCCGCCGGGCCGTGAGATCGGCCCACGGCGGCGCCCGGCCGCGGCGGGCCCGGGTCAGGCCAGCCACTCCTCGGGTTTGGTGTCGTAGTCGACGTCGTCGGCGGCGAGCCCCTCGACTTCCTCCCAGGGGACGTCCTCGACGACGACCTCCTCGCCGTCGTACCGGAGCCGTTTGCCCCGCTCTTCGGCCTCTGGCTCGCGGTTTTGACGTCTGGCCACCTCGACGTCGTGGTCGTCGACCTCGGGGACGATCGTCAGCAGGTTCACCGGCCGGCCCCAGAGCTCGAACACCCGTTCTAGGGTCGCCGCGGCCTGCTCTAGGTCGAGGGCGACGCCGTTGTACTGGTGGCCGAGCAACAGCTCGCCGGCGTTGTTGTAGTTGCCGTCGTAGACGGCGATCGTCGGCTTCCCGAAGTTGGTAAACTGGAGGAGGAGCTTCCGTTTGACGTCCGCGGGGTCGGTACTCGAGACGTGGTACTGGCCGGTCGCCCGGGAGTACTCGTAGGCGAAGAAGTCGTTCTCCGCGACGAACTCGTCGGTGAGGAACTGATCGAGGAAGGTGACGTCGTTGTGACTCTCCCGGACGTCGAACAGCCGGTCCCAGCCGGCGGTGTACTCGACGTCGGCGAGGGCCTCCTCGACCGAGCCGTAGCGGGCGTCGTCGAAGAGGTACCGGCCGATCCGCTCCAGCTCGCTCTGGCTCACCCGTCGGAGAAAGCCTCGGTGTTGGGGCCTCACGAGCGAGTAGTTCCGGCGGGCGAGCCCCTCGTAGGTGAGCAGTTTCCAGGGGTAGCGTTCCGCGTCGACCTCGCCGTCCCGGGCCGCCGCCACGGCCTCCCCGTCGATCCACCGGTCGGGCAGCGCCGCGACGGCGTCCAGGTCGTCCGCCGGGAGCGCCGAGAGCGCCTCGGGGGGGTCGAGGTGCTCTATGACCGCTCCGAAGTCGACGACCTCCTCGAGGTTGCGCCAGCTGATCCCCTCGACGCGGAGCAGCCGCTCTATGACCTCCCGGCGATTTGTGACGTTTTCGACGTACTCCCAGAGGGCGAGCCCCAGGCTGTAGGGGTTGAGCCCACCGGAGCCGAGCACCTTCGACATGTGGTCGGCGTAGGTCAGAAACTCGTCGTCGTCGGCGAACCCCTCGTCGGCCATCATCGTCGACTCCCAGTAGCTGGCCCACCCCTCGTTCATCACCTTCGTCATCTTCTGGGGGGCGAAGTAGTACGCCTCCGTCCGCAGCATGTCGAGGACGTCCCGTTGCCACTCGGCCATCTCGACGGCCTTGCCGGCCTCCTCGTCGTAGGCTTTGCCGTGCTCTCTGAGGAAACCGAGCAGGTCCTTCTCGGGCTCGGCGGGGACGTTCGGCCGACCGTCGCCGTCCTCGAGCGTCGCCAGCCACTCGTCGTCGAACACCTCCTTTTGGACCTCATCGGAGAGTCCGAGGTCGTCGAGTTTCTCCGCCAGGTCGTCGTCGAGTTCCGTCTCGCCATCGAGGTCGAGCCGACGGCTGAACACCCGGTGTTGATCGATGTTGTCCTCGAGGCTGAGACAGTGGTCGATCCACCGCTCGACGTCGGCGCGGTCGATCTCCGGGTCGGCCATGTACTCTCCGATCGCTCGTGCGTGGCGCTCGAGGGTCGCCGCCGCCTCGACGGCGCCGGCGTCCTCGCGGGCGCCGGTGAACAGCCCGAACCACTCGTTTCTCGCGAAGAAGTCGGCGTGGGCCTCGACGTGGGTGATGACGGCTTTCTGATCGGCCGCGGTGTTCGACTCCTGGAGGAACGCGTGGGACGGGTTGTCGTTGTTGACGATCTCGAACGCCTTCCCGCCGGTGTACCGGTCCTGTTTCTGCTGGCGATCGTACCCCATCCCCCACCGCCAGTGGGGGTATCGCGACTGGAAGCCGCCGTAGGCGATCAGCTCGTTCATCTCGTCGTGGTCGACGATCCAGTAGTTGACCGGGTACGGCTCGAGGCCGAGCCGTTCGGCCAGCTCGCGGGCTCGTGCGACCGGCTCCTCCAGCTCGTCGGCGATGCGTTGTTTGTGATAGCGCGCCGTGTCACTCATGGCTCTTCTCCGTGGTGTATCCGTCCTCCGGGGCGGTCGTCGACCGTTCGGGCGATGGCGGTCATTCGTCGGCCCCCTCCGTGCTGAGTATCTCGTAGATCGCGTCGGTCACGTCCTCCTCGCTGTTGACGTACGCCACCGCGACGTCGTCGTCCCCGCCGAACCGTCGTTCCAGCTCCTCGGCGTGGGTCGCGTTGATCGCGTTACCCGAAGGCTGGGTCTCGACGTAGGCGTGGAGGTTCGCCGGGATCTCCTCGATCAGCGGGATCACCCGTTTTTCGGTGTCGTTGCTCGAGTTCTCCGAGTCGCCGGCGGCGAAGACGTACCGGTTCCACTCGCTCCAGGGGTACTCCTCTAGGATCTCGACGGCGAGCTCGTATGCGCTCGAGATCCGCGTCCCGCCGCCGCTGCGGATGCCGAAGAACTCCCCGCGCTCGACCTCCCAGGCGTCGGCGTCGTGGGCAACGTACCGGAACTCGGCGTTGTCGTACTTCCCCTGGAGGTACCAGTCGAGCGGGGTGAACGTCCGTTCGACCAGCTCGCGTTTCTTCTCGCGCATCGAGCCCGAGACGTCCCGGATGTTGACGACGACGACGTTCTTCTCCCGTTCCTCGACGATCTCCGGGTAACGGTAGCGTTCGTCCTCCCGACGGAAGGGGACGTGGCCGATCCCCTCCCGGCGGATCCGTGCGCCGACGCTCTCGCGTTCGACGTTCTCCTCGACCGCCTCGATCGAGGGCCACCGGCCGTGGTCGGCTTCCGTCTCGGCGTACAGCTCCTCGACGGCGGCCATCGAGACCGGCATGCTCTCCCCGCGGGCGTACTCGAACACCTCCCTCGGGGCGATCCCCTCGACCTTACAGACCTCCGCGAGGAACGTCTCGTCGAACTCCATCGCGAGTTTTCGCTTCAGCCCCTCTTTGAACATCCGCTCGAAGTCGAGGGTGCTGTCCGGGCCGGACCGCGTCAGGTCGGTGAACGGCCCCTCTTTCTCCTCGATCACCCGCTTGCCCTTCGGCTCGAGGTCGAGTCCGAGCTCCTCGTCGAGCTCCCTGGCGAACTCCTCGGGGTCCATCTCGTAGTACTCGTGTTCGCCACCCTCCTCGCCGGGCTCGTCGCCGTCGCCGTCGTCGCCCGGCTGTGGCTGGGGCTGGCCGACCGGCTGGCCGACGTCCGGGGTTCCGCCGTCGCCCTGGCCGACCCCGCCCCGGTCGCGTCGGTCGTACTCGAACTCCGGCAGGGAGACGATCTTGACCGGGATCTCGATCCCGTCGGGGCGGCTCCCGCCGAGGTCGCCGTATCTGATGAAGTCGGCCAGATCCTGCCGTCGGGCCTCGCCGACCTCCCTGAACCGTTCGACGTCGTCTCTCAGTCCCATCTGTAGTTCACCTGTCCCATGACGTGTCTGCCGGTTAGCTCCGCGGACGCCCGCGAGTAGCCGAACTCCTCGACCAGCGTCCCGATCGCCGCCTCCTTCACCGCCTCGGTCTCCGTCCCGCTCGGAGGGTCGTCCCACTGGCGGGGGTCGAAGTCCTCGAACGTCCGGCGGACGTCCTCCCAGTCGTTGCTCTCGAGGACGGCCTTGATCACCGGAATCGCCCCGAGGTCGACGTCGGCGACGCTGAAGTCCTCGTCCCGGCGCTCCCAGGCGTGGCGGTTCAACGCGGTGATCACCTTCTCCCGGCGGAACGTCCGGACGCGCTCGCCCGGCCGATCACCCCGGTAGGCGTCCTCGGTGAACCGCCCAAGGGACTCGACTTCGAACAGCTTCATCTTCAGCGGATCGGGCCCGATCGCCTCCCCGCGGTCGTTCCGGAGGCTCTCGCCGGTCTCCCAGGCGTAGACGTGCTCTACGTACTCGGCGACCGTGTCCTCGTCGACCCGTCTGGCGTGCATGATGGCGTCGATGAGGTCGGCCTCCTGTCGGTCGAAGATCGCGTTTTTCACGGGCACGACGCGGTTTTCGAACTCCGACCGTTCGGCCGTCGAGAAGACCGGCGCGTCGGCCAGCCCGTCGGCCATCGCGTTGAGCACGTCCCGGGGCATGATCACGTCCTCGACGGGCAACTCGGGGTGGTGGCGGTCCCGCTCGGTCTGGAGCAGGTCGGCCAGCGTGTCCCGGGTGAACGTCACCGGAATGCCGGCCTCGCCGTCGGCGGCGGCGTCGTCGAACTCGAACTCGGATTTCTCGATCCGGCTGTCGCCGTCGAGCAGGTAGCCCCGATCGAAGATCGACGCCTTGTCGACGAGGTCGAGTCCGGAGGGCAGGTCGCCCTCGTCCAGCCGGGTGACGACGGCGTACAGCGCGGCCGCCTCGATCGCGTGGGGGGCGAACTCCCGCTCGCTCGTCGTCCGATCGGCGTCCCGGACCGTCACCGTCACCGGCTCGCGGATCCGCGCTTCCAGCTCCTCGTACCTCTCGGCGTCCCAGACGGCCGTTTCGCCGGTCAGCTCCCGGCGGATCAGCTCGGCTTCGAGGCTGAGGTTGGTGAGGTAGCCGAACTCGTGTTTGTCCAGGCGGCGTTTGAGCGCCTTCAGCGGGTCCGTCCCGTTGCGCTCGGCGTGCTGGTTCAGCTGGGCCTCGAGATCGGGGTTAGAGATGATCAACAGCTGGGTGTCGACGTCCATCCCGATCCCCTTATCCAGCTTGACCGACCGCTCGTCGGGGACGTTGAGCAGCTTCCGGAGCAAGTCGGCGTGCTGGGCGGCGTCCTCGACGATCGTCAGCCCGCCGTTGCCCTGGGAGAGCGCGCCGTCGTAGGAGAACGCCTGGGGGTTCTTCCGGCCGCGGGAGTCCAGTTCCTGGAGCATCCCGTGCATCCAGGAGCCGACCAGCCGCTCTTTGGGCGAGCCGTCGTCCTCGCTGTGGAGCACGCCGACCCCCCTGCCGACGTCGACGACGTAGTTTTTCACCCGGAGGTGACGTTCGTCGACGATCGCAGAGAACAGCCCCTCCCGGCCCTGCCGGCGGTATCGCTCCTCTAGGAACTCGTAGGCCTCCCGGGAGAACGGATCGAGCTCGACGTCGACGTCGATCGGGACGTGGTCGTCGAGTTCGTCGTTCAGCGCCGCCACCAGCTCCTCGCGGACCTCCTCGGGGAACACCGAGAGCGGGTGGCTCTGGACGGGGCTCTCGTACCAGTGTTCGTCGTCTCCGACGGTCGGATCGCCGCCGTAGCTCAGGCCGCGGTCGTCGCCCGCGGCCGCCCGGACGTTCCACTCGACGGTGTACCGCCGGCCGGCCGGGCTCTTCGAGTACTCCCGGAGGCCGTTGACCAGACACCGTTTGAGCTCGGACTTGCCCGTCGCGGTCGGCCCCTCGAACCAGACGATCTTCTCGTCTTTGCCCCGGCGCGTGGCGATCGACCGGAGGTCGTCGACGAAGGCGTTGAGCGTCTCGGTGTTGCCGAGGACGGCGTGCTCGCCGCCGTTGTACGGGTCGTCGAAAAACCGGTACCGGCGTTTTCGCTCGCCCTCCTCGACCACCTCGCGGGTGCCAGCCGCCTCGATCGCCTCGAGGAGGTACTTCGCGGCGTGGGCGGCCAGCCCCGGCTCCTCGAACAGCCGGTCGACGTACGCCGCGAGGCTCATCGGCTCCTCGTAGGTCTCCTCCAGGCGGTCGTCGGCGACGCCGACGTACTCGTCTCCGGTCATCACTCGATCTCGGCTTTGGCGACCTCCGCGCCGGCGAACTCGAGGACCTCCTTGGCGCCCGCCTCGGAGTACCCCTGCTCGATCAACGCGTCGATCCAGGAGCCACGCTCGTCGTCGTCGACCTCCCCGGCGCTGACCAGCGCGGAGAAGTTGATGTTGTGTTTCTTATCCTCCCAGAGTTTCCGCTCTAGAGCCCGCCGCAGGCGCTCGTTGTCCTGTGGGTCGAACGCCTCGCCCTCCCGGGCCCGCCGGGAGACCCAGTTCGACACCTCCTGGCGGAAGTCGTCCTTGCGGTCCTCGGGGACGTCGAGTTTCTCCTCGACGCTCCGGAGGAACGTCTCGTCGGGCTCCTGTTCGCGGCCGGTCAGCTCGTCTTCGATCGTGTCGTCGTCGATGTAGGCCATCACGTGGTCCATGTACTTCTCGCCCTGGCGGCGGATCTCCTCGATGTCGTAGGCCAGCGCGTGGCGGACGTCCTCGATCGCCCGCTCGCGGTACTCCTCCCGGACGGTCTCGAGATAGCGGTAGTACCGCTCGAAGTTCTCCTCGGGGATCGAGCCGTGGTGTTCTAGGTTCTCCTCGAAGAAGTTGAACACCGTAAGCGGCGAGAGGAAGCCCCGACCCCGGTGTTTGGAGTCCATGATCGCCTCGGCGATCTCGTCGCCGATAAACCGCGGGGAGACGCCGATCATCCCCTCGCCGATCTCGGCTTTCGCGGCCGCCTCCTCCCGGAGTTTCCTGACGTCCAGATCCTCGAGCTCGTCGACCTCGCCGTTGTACGCTTTCGCCTTCGCGAGCAGGTCGATCGTCTCGGTGTCCGGCTCCTCGATCCGGGTGAGCACGCCGAAGAGTCCGGCCATCTCCAAGGTGTGTGGCTCGACGTCGATGTCCGGGACGTCGGCGTTCGTCAACATCTTCCGGTAGATCGAGGCCTCGTCCTCGTAGCTGAGGACGTACGGGAAGTCGATCCGCTTCGTGCGGTCGTTGAACGCCTCCATCTTCTCGTCGCCTTTCTTGTCTTTGTACTCGGGCATGTTCGTCCGCCCGACGATCACCTGGTCGATGTCGATCCGGGGGTTGTTCTTCGGTTTGATCGTCTGTTCTTGGGTGGCGTGGAGGAAGTCATAGAGGAACTCCCGCTGAAGTTTGAGCAGCTCCTCCCCGGAGAACACGCCGCGGTTTGCGTTACAGAACGCCCCGGAGTAGTCGAACGCCCGCGGGTCGCTCTCCCCGTAGACGGCGATCTTCGAGTAGTTGACGTCGCCGGTCAGCTCGGTCTCGTCCTGGTTTTTCTTGTCTTTGGGCTCGAACGTCTCCAGACACTGGCGTTTGTTCTCGTCGGCGATCAGCCGGACGATCTCGACGTGTGACTCGAGGACGGCCTGGAGGTCGTCGTCGTAGTGGGCCAACAGCCGATCCATGTAGAGCTCGCTCTCCGGGTCGAGGCTCTGTTCGTTGCGGATCGTGTACGGCGCGTCGAGCCGGTCGTTCAGGTCGTCGATCACCGACTGGCGCTGCTGGAGGGGGAGCAAGACGAGCGGATCCTGGTTCATCGGCGAGCGGACCGCGTCGTCGGCGGGGTCCTGGTCGTGGATGACCTCACAGAGGTTCGTCCAGCGGAAGGTGTACATCCGGCCCTCCTCTCGGAGGGTGTAGTCCTCGAAGTAGGTGCGCACCTGCCGGTCGAAGTGGGACTTCCCGGAGCCGACGGGGCCGAGCAGGAGCTTGATCCGGCGTTCGGGCCCGAGCCGTCTGGCGCCCGATTTCACCTTGTTGACGAACTCGTGGATCGACTGGTGGATCACCGTCCCGTAGAAGGTGTTCTCCCCGTCGCCGAGGGGATCACGGCTCGCCAGGTGGTACTCGACGACGCCCTCGGTCTCGTCGTAGCTCGTGCCGTAGTAGTCGAACATGTCCGCGACCCGCTGGTGGGCGTTGCGGGCGACGTTCGGATCCTCGTACAGCTCCCGGAGGTACCACTCGAAGGATCTGGTCTCCCGCAGGTCCGCGGGCATCGACTCCCTGTACTCGTTGCTGAGCGCCTCCAGCGTCTCGATATCACCGGTCATGGTTTCTCACTTTCCCCGTGGCGTTCACTGTCGTCGGCACCCGCCTCGCGGTCGACGGAGCCGGGCTCTCGACGCGGGGAGAGCCCGGATCCGTTCGGGCGGCGACCTTTTCTGTCATCTGTGAACTCTCACCACTCCGGCCGGCTGACGGCCCGGTCGACACCTCGTGACGACCGCACGCCGGGGACGGGCGTGGAGCGGATCGGTCCGGCGGACGGATACCGATAGTATTTAATGAGTGAGTGATTTGTGCACTTAAATCTTGCCCCAAAAGATATTTACCAGGACGGACGTCACCTCTACCGGTCGTCACGAACGGGGCGGCCTCGCCCTACAGGCGCAGGTGCGCCGGCGGATCGGCCATCTCGAGTTCCTCGTAGAGGCCGAGACGGTCCTCCTCGATCCAGATCTCCGCGATCTCCCCGTCATCGACGCGGTAGATCGCGATCCCGCTCCACTCGGCCGTGTGGCCCGTCGGCTCGACGCCCCGATACTCGCCGCTGTGGGTGCCACTTGCGGTGTACCGGACGGCGACGGCGTCCTCTCCGGCGACGACGAGCTCCGTCTCCCCCGTGTAGTCCGGGAACGTCTCGAAGTGGGCCCCGAGCACCTCCCGGACCTCCTCGTGTCCGTGGCGGTCCTCGCGGATCCCGTGGTGGACGACGTCCTCCGCGAGCAGCTCCGAGAGCCCCTCCTCGTCCCGTTCGTTGAACGCACGCAGATACTCCCCGACGAGCGTCTCCAGTCGGTCGTGTTCGGTTTCGGTTGGCATCGTCTCACCCCGAACGGGCTACCACCCCGAGGGTGTTAACTATTTGCCACGACACTCCCGCGTGCCGTCGACGATCCGCGCCGACCACCCACCCGCCGCGCCGACCCGCTCAGTACGCCGGCAGCCGCGCCGACCGCTCGGAGCCCTCGACGAACGGGAGCTCCGTCGGCGTCGCGGGGACCTCCTCGCCGCCGACGCGGACGGTCACCTCCTCGACGTCGAGGCCGTACTCGACCAGCGCGAGCGCGATCGGCCGCTCGAGCAGCGGGCTGACGGCGGCGCGAGTCACCTCGCCGACGCTCGCGTCGCCGTCGAAGACGGCCGCGCCGGCCGCCGGGACGCCGACTGCGTCGCCGGCGAGCGCCAGCCCGGCCAGCTGGCGGCTCGGCCGTCCGCGGTTTTCGACCCGGGAGACGACCTCCTGGCCGACGTAACAGCCCTTCTCGAAGTCGAGTGCGCTCCGCAGCCCGAGGACGTTCGGGATCGTCCCCTCGAACTCCGTCGGGAACAGCGGCGAGCCCGCCTCGAGGGTGAGTGTCTCCCAGCTGCGGTAGCCGAAGGGGGCCACGGCCATGCCCTGGGTCGCGAGGACGTCGTACGCCCGTTCGGCCTCGTCGGCCCCACAGACGATCGCGTAGCTCTCCTCGCCGGCGAGGGCGTCGGTGCGGATTACGGTCACGCCCGCCTCACCCATCGAACCCCGCTCGAACGCGAACCGACGCTCGGGCGTCGACGGACCGGCGAAGACGCTCGCGACCTTCTCGGTCGCCTTCGGGCCGTGGACCTCGAAGACGGCGAACTCGTCGGTCGCAGCCCGGATCTCGACGTCCTGGATGAACACCTTCTCGGACCAGTCGGCCGCCAGCCCCTCGGCCAGCCCCGGCGGCGTGAGCAACAACAGCCGCTCGCTGGCGTTGTAGACGTACAGCTCCAGTTCGATCCCACCCTGGGGGTCGAGCACGAGGGCGTGACAGCCCTCGCCGTCGGCGTCGGGCACCCGGTTCGAGACGACGTTGTCGACGTACTCGACGCGGTCGTCGCCCTCGACGACGACGACGTCGTAGGCCGGTTCGAACAGTCCGGCGCCGTTTCGGACCGCCCGATGTGCGCGTTCGGGACGGCCGTAGTGTTCGACGATCCGGCGACCCCCACGCTCCCCGAAGGTCGCGCCGTGGTCGGCGTGGACCGACTCGATGAGGCTCATGACTCACTCGAGGTGCTTCAGCCGTATGAGGATTTCCGATCCGGGCGGACGGCGAGGAGCCGGACGCGGCTAAAACGGAAGCCGCTCGCGGAGGCGGTCGACGATCGACTCCTCCCCCTCGTCGACCGGCTCCTCGGGGATCACACACTCCGCGGGTTTGATCTCGGTCCGGCCGCCGCCGGCGTCGACGACGATGAGCTCGTCGTCTTTCAGCCGGGAGAGGGCCGCCTCGAGTTCGTCGATGTCGGCCGAGACGGCCGCCCTGAGCTCGAAGACGGTCATCCCGTCGTCGGCCCTGTTGACCAGCGCGTCGAGGACCGCGACCTCGACTTCCTCCCGGTCCCGGTACTCCCGCTTGGCTCTCATCCGCCGGTACATTCGTCAACCCGGGATTTGAGGGTTGTCGTTCCCGTCCGGTACGTTTTTTACCCCCTGCTCGGTACGGGCTGACAATGGTCCTGCGATGTTCGTTACTCGGTCACGATTACGGGGAGCTCGAGACCGAGCGCGAGCGCGAAGAGCGCGGCAGCGAGGTGGTGGTGACTGTCCGGGAGTTCGAGACGTGTGCCCGCTGTGGGGACGTCAACGTGGTCAGCGAGAGCACCGAGGTGCGGCCGATCTCCACCGGCGAGGAGCCCGTCGAGGGCGCGACGAGCCACGCCGAGGAGCCCGCGACCGAGGCGGCCGGACCGGGAGTCGACGACGAACCCGTCGCCGGCAGCGAGCCGGAAGCCAGAGCCGCCGATGACGGCCCCGACGTCGAAGACGACGCCGTGATCGTCGACGACGGGCCGACGACGGGGGCCGGCTCGAAGGCGGCCGACGCCGGGTCGGAGCCGGAGGGCGGAGCAGCCAGCGTCGACGGGTCCGCCACCGGCGAACCGATCACCGACGAAGCCGGCGAGCCGATCACCGACGACGGCGAGATCCTCGACGAACGGCCCGACGACCGGGCCCACGGCGAGTGGCCCGCGGCCGACGACGTCGGACCGCCGGTCGGCGCCGACGAGGAGCCCGCCGCATGGCCGGAGTCCGAGGACGACGGTGCCGAGGAGCCAGGAGAGCCCGCGCCGTGGCCCGAAGCCGACGACGACCACGTCGAGGAGGCGGGAGAGCCCACGCCGTGGCCGGACGACGAGCCGGCGGTGGACGACGACCTCCCGGAAGACGACGCCGTCATCCTCGAGGACGGACCGGCGGACGCCGACGACGCGGCCACCGACGACGACCCCGTCGGCCCGGAGACGCCCGTCGACGGAGCTCCGCCCGCGACCGAGGGGGCCGCCGGGGCCGACGGACCGGAGACGGGGATCGCCAGCGCCGGCACCGTCCCCGCCCCGGGTGCGAGCGAGGCCGAGAGAGCCGGCGTCGTCGCCCTCGAGTGTCCGCGCTGTTCGTTCGCCGGCACCCGTAGCTCCCTCCGGCCGGGGGACATCTGTCCGGAGTGTCACAAGGGGTATCTCGCCGCCCGCGACGGGGACTGACCGCAGTCAGTAGCTCTCCGGCGGGAGCGGATCTCTCACCGTCAGCGCCATCGACGCCCCGCCGCCGACGAGGACGGTGAACCAGTAGGTCGCGAACCGAAAGAGGATCGCGGTCGCGGTCGCGACGGCGACGCTCGTCGGTGCGACCACGTAGAGCGCGCCGGCCGTCGTCGCCTCGACGCCGCCGATCCCGCCCGGTGTCGGCAACAGGAAGCCGAGCTTGCTCACCGCGACGACGAGCATGGCGACGCCGAACGGCAGGGGGACGGCCAGCGCGTGGGCGGAGGCGTAGAGCGCGACCGCCAGTCCGAGCCAGCCGAGGTGGGCGTAGACGAGCGCCGCCGCCATCGCCCGTCTGTCCGCAGAGACCAGCTCGAGGGTCGTGTAGAACCCCTCGAGACGGCGTTCGACGTTCTCCCTCGTGAGCAGCCGCGCCTTCGACGTCGAGAGCCGGCCGACGAGGCCGCGAAGGCCCGCGATCGCGCGGATCACGCCCGCGTCGAACAGTCCCCGCTTCCACCACAGGAGGGCGGCGAGGGCGACCACGGCACCGACGAGTCCGACGACGGGGAGGGCGTACTCCCCGAGAGCGGCCGGCGGCGAGTCGAGGAGGATCAGGTAGCCGGCGCCCACGAGCCCGAACGTGTAGTACGGCAGGTAGTTGAGGAAGTCGGCGCTGACGACGCCGGCGAGGCTCTCCTCGTAGGCGGCGTCGGTGTACCGCGAGACGATCGCGGCGACGCCGACGCCCGAGGTGAGCTGCCCGTAGGGGGTGACGTACTTCAGAAACGAGGCGGTCAGAAAGACCCCGAGCAACAGCCAGTAGGGTCTAGGCCGGTCGACGACCGCCAGCACGCGGGCCCACACCGCCGTCCGGAAGCCGAACGTGCCGAGCGTGCCCAGGAAGGCGACGGCGTACACGGCGAGCTCCGCGCGAGCGATCGCCGAGAGCACCTCCTCCCAGCCCACGGCGACGACGAACAGCGCGAGCAGGACCAGCGCGATCGCGACCGCGATCGCCGCACGCCGTTTCATCTCACTCTCGCCGACGCTCGGCTCGGTTCGAAGGCCACTGTCGTGCGGACGTATTCCCCCAGACCGATAACCGTTGCTCCACGCCGCTTCGTCCGCCCCGGCGACCGTCGCGCGTTCGGCCCCGGCGCTCCGGACCCGACGATTCAAATCCGTCCCTCACGAAGGATCGCCGATGGGTAACGCAGCGCTCCGGGAGATCGCCGTCATCGAGGAGGTGCCGTTCTCGCGACTCGAGGGATCGGTCGTCGCCGTCGACGCACACAACTGGCTCTACCGGTATCTGACGACGACCGTCAAGTGGACCGACAGCGAGGCGTACACGACCGCCGACGGCACGGCGGTCGCGAACCTCGTCGGCATCGTCACCGGCCTCCCGAAGTTCTTCGAGGCCGACATCGTCCCGGTGATGGTGTTCGACGGCGGTCCCTCGGAGCTCAAAGCCGACGAGATCGCGTCCAGACGCGAGCGACGCGAGCGCGACGAGCGTCGGCTCGAGGACGCCCGCGAGGCCGGCGATCCGGTCGCGGTCGCCCGCCTCGAGTCGCGCACCCAGCGGCTGACGCCGACGATCCAGGAGACGAGCCGGGAGCTGCTGGCGCTGCTCGACGTCCCGGTCGTCGAGGCCCCCGCCGAGGGGGAAGCCCAGGCGGCCCACCTCGTCCGTCGCGGCGACGCGGCGTACGTCGGCACCGAGGACTACGACGCGTTGTTGTTCGGCTCCCCGCGGACGCTCAGGGGGCTGACGGGCAAGGGTGATCCGGAGCTGATGGAGCTCGAGGCGACCCTCGAACGCCACGGGCTGAGCCGCGAGGGGCTGATCGACGCGGCGATCCTCGTCGGGACGGACTTCAACGAGGGCGTCCACGGTATCGGCCCGAAGACCGCCCTCTCGGAGATCCGCGAGCACGGGGACCTCTGGTCGGTCCTCGAGGCCCGGGGGGAACACATCGAGGGCGCCGA
>LFCJ01000750.1_pt1 | contig 21066 bp, 11 predicted proteins | sample 643141 | NCBI WGS metagenome assembly LFCJ01 (sample SAMN03766243, study PRJNA286221) | soda lake metagenome | biome: soda lake; feature: Kulunda steppe; material: water; isolation source: sample B1-Br-g2 brine of Lake Bitter-1 | place: Russia: Kulunda steppe | collected 2010-07
AGCACAGTCTAATATCTTCTATTATAAGCGGATAACCAAGAGAAAGTGATCAATAAGTGGACTACTTAGATGTGATGTAGCTACTATGGACGCCTATCTCTCGAGATACTAATCGAGTTATCACATAACTTGATTACGAGTTCTTGATTAATCAAAGCAGTCGATATCCGACAAGATTATTGATATTCCTATAACCTGACTGTTACAAGAAGCATGTTATTTGTTACCGTTTGCTTTGTTAGTACGTCTTTGTCGTTCCCTGGGTCACTCTCCGAGTTTTGCTCCTGTACCGTCTGTTTGACTACGACTTTGTGACCGGTCGTTTCCTGTTAAGTCATAGACCTGAACAGGGATTTGGATCGAAGTATTATTGACATTTCACACATCCCTGTTCAATACCAAACTGCTTAAGTCATAATCTGTTTTCTTTATTGTATCGACTGTGCACCCAATTTTTTATGCCAAGCATGGGGCACGGACATCATATAATGAGTGAACGAACGTTTACCTCGACCAGCCGTTCACGGTCCCGAGAGCGGCAAGGAACTGTCTCCAAAACCGAATCCGAAACTGAGAGTGAAAGCGACACGCTCCAGTGTCCCGAATGCAGCGGGAACGTCATTACGGACGATGAACACGGTGAAACCATCTGTGACGACTGTGGGCTCGTGATCACCGAGGACTCCGTCGACCGCGGTCCGGAGTGGCGCGCCTTCGACAGCGCCGAAAAAGACCAGAAGTCCCGTGTCGGTGCGCCGACCACCAACACGATGCACGACAAAGGGCTGTCGACCAACATCGACTGGCGGAACAAGGACGCCTACGGCCGCTCGCTGGGTGCACGCCAGCGCCAAAAGATGCAGCGACTCCGTAAATGGAACGAGCGGTTCCGCACCCGGGACTCCAAAGAGCGCAACCTGAAACAGGCACTCGGCGAGATTGATCGGATGGCCTCGGCACTCGGCCTGCCGGACAACGTCCGGGAGACGGCGTCGGTCATCTACCGCCGCGCACTCAACGAGGACCTGCTTCCCGGTCGCTCCATCGAGGGTGTCTCAACGTCGTGTGTCTACGCCGCCGCCCGGATGGCCGGCGTCCCGCGAAGCCTCGACGAGATCGCCGATGTTTCCCGTGTCGAAAAAAGCGAGATCGCCCGGACCTACCGGTACGTCGTCCGTGAACTCTCGCTGGAAGTTCGTCCGGCCGACCCCGAGCAGTACGTCCCCCGGTTTGCCTCCTCGCTGGATCTCTCCGAGGAGTCGGAGATGCGCGCCAAACAACTCCTGAGGAACGCCAAGGAACAGGGCGTCCACAGTGGGAAATCGCCGGTTGGCCTCGCGGCCGCAGCGGTCTACGCCGCCGCGCTGCTCACCAACGAGAAGACGACCCAGGCGGCGGTCTCGGAGGTCGCCGATATCTCCGAAGTCACCATCCGTAACCGGTACCACGAGCTGCTTGAAGCCGAAGAAGAGATGCAAATATAAGATATTATACGCATAATGCGTATATTATATTACTATTCAGGCATTATATCTATTACAGACTGGCGAATCCAAATATGTACTCGGTCGGCCCCGTCCCGAGCGATAAGTTCCTCAATAACGATGCCAGCCTCGATGGTCTTCCCGAGGCCGACCTCGAAATGAGTCATTCTTCTAATGATGCTTCAATAACATTAATCTCCTCAATAGAGAGATCGTATAGGCCATAGACGACCTCGTTAATTAGCGTATCCGTCTTGTTAATTTTCTCGTCGAGTTCGTTAGCATCTTGTCTAACATCCTCGTATTTTTTCAAGCCGTTTTTGATATCATCAAGATCCGGGAGTACTATATCTTCAAGTCTCTCCAACGGGGTAATCGTCTTTGTTGCACTTTGGCGGAAATCTGCAAATCCACCTGCACGACTGACTGCTTCAGGGACGAAAATCTTGATCAGGGTCTTTTTATTATCAGAAAGCTCTGTGAATATCATAACATCATATGTTTCAAACTCATTTTCGGCTAACCGACCGTACCGATCTGTTTCTCGGGAATCCTCATCATCAGGCTTATAACTCACATCTACAGACATCACGAGTTTCGAGTTGTCACTACTGAAGGAAACACTCTCAATACGAAGCCCATCATAATCTTCGCCGGTCCCCGAAAGTAGCGTATCAGCGACCCCTGGTGCAGGCATATATAAATCTTGGAGAGATTCTCCTTTAAGATCCTCAGGGATCCCAGTAGTCGGGATGCCCAAGTAATCCAGCAAGGCAAGATTTAGATTCCTCCGTTTTTGTTTAAGTTCGCATATTCGATCTGTGATTTCAACGAGGAAATCATGGGCAACACCATCTCTCTCGGGTTCGGGTTTTGATGCGCCTCTCTCTAAATAAGCCTCATAGCTCTCCAACGCTGTTGAAACTCGACTATCATGTTCTGGTTCAGGTGTATCAATAGAGATGGAAGGTACGGGGACTTGCTTCAACTGTGGTGCTTGGAACTGGAAATCACCTCCCCTCATCTTCAGGGCTCCAAACATTCCAGAATAGAGGAATAGAACCACGTTACTATTGAGAATGGCTCCGTAGTATCTGATGTCGAGATTAGAGTCGTAGAACAGATTTGTATCTACGGATGCATACTCTCCGTCTGTATCAACGAATGCCTCCAAGATCGACGCAACTTTCGCAAATATCAGTTTTGTATTATTGTATTGTGATCTCCGGAGGTCGGTAATAACGGGGTGGTCAATATCTAGTACAGGCTTTGTATAGTACTCTCCTTGGTGCCTGACTTCTTTTGAATTCCAGAATGATTGGAAGGGGTCGATTCCTCCTGTTTTGATGAATTTCTTATTTGTCTTACTGGGGAGTTCTTCACTTAACGCAACAGTGAATTCCTCTGCTTCACTTGCCGTACTAGACGCTTGCACAGTTCCTTCGCTGTCTAATTGGACAGTATCCTCAACTGTGTTCCAGAAAACATCCTGTTCCTCTAGATCAAGTAATAGAGGTCCCCAGAGGTTGTTACCGATTTGGGTCAGTTTACTGGAAGCGCAGACATCCATGTGTTCACTCTCTGTCGAGATTGAAACTGTTGAGACGGGCTTGTCAATCTCAATATTGTCGACTCCTTTGAATTTCCTCTCAGTTCTGAAAAAGGGAATGACGGGGTATACACTTGGATCTTCAAACACACCAAGTTGGGATACGTCACAGATTTTCCACATCTGGTGGTTGTTGATAATGTACTCTCGGTACGCCTCTGCGTAAGGGGCAGACAAATGTTTGTTCGGAACAATCAACCCAACAACGCCATTCGTTCGAGCTAACTCCAGACTTTGTTCCAAGAACAGGATGTAGATGTCATAAGCGTCTTTAGCCGAATTGAATTGTTTCTTCCACAAATCTTTCTCATGCGTAGTAATATTGTTCAGCTCAATGGCGTTGATGTAAGGTGGATTTCCAAGAACAACGTCAAACCCGGGACTCTCTTTCTCTTCTCCAGCCTCGTCGTAGAAAATGTCTGGGTACTCTAAGCGCCAATTGAAGAAGGATTTCTCCTCGGCAAGTTCTTGTGCCTCAAGGAACCAATCTTTCGACTGTATATCTCCCCACTGACTATCGCTCTTGACCGACTTAGCCATCTGCTCGTAGGCACCGCTCGGAACATCTACGTCAAACTCCTCAGCGGTGTATACATCAACTATTGCTTCGAGACGCTGCCGGAGAACATTCGCCTCGAACTCACCATACTTTTTTTCCATCGCTTTCACGTCTTCAAGTTCCTCGTTTTCAATGGCGATGAGGTCTCCGTGTATTGCCATCAAGTTCTCCATTGTCCCCTCAAATGTCATTCCGAAATCAACTAGCGTGGAATTGGGGCCTTCAGTATCTGCAGCACCATTGCGTTCGAGAGCATTGATTTCCTCGACGTTTGAGCCGACAAGCGAGTTACCGGTCTTCAGGTGGTGGTCGAGGAAAGCGAGCGGTTGTTCAGCGGCAAGTGTCCGCAGCCACAGCGAGACCTTGGCCAACTCAACGGCAAGCGGGTTTAGGTCTACGCCGTAGATACAGCGTTGGGCGACCTGCCGACGAGCCCAGTTGATATCATGATCTTTATTTACAGTTTCAATTCCTTGCTGTGCAGCTTGCTTCTCTTGAGCGTCGATAATTTCGCGGGCCAAATAGTCGATGGCGCTCGTAAGGAAGTGGCCGCTTCCCATCGCTGGGTCGAGGATCTTCAGATTAAACACTCGCTCTGCAAATTCCGCAGCGAAACCACGGTCTCCACGGGCACTCCGAGCCATCAGGTTGTTCCGAATGTCTGTGACGAGTGGTTCGAGTGTGTTCTCGACGATGTACTCTACAACGTACTCTGGCGTGTAGTACGATCCAGTAGCCTTCCGCTCCCCACTATCCGTCGTCAGGTACACTTTTCCCTCCTGCACGACAACGTCATCGCTCTCATCGGCGCTCACGTATTCACCGTCGTCCAGTGCTAGCGGTTCTTCAGCGATGTTGAGTTTGTACTCTAGTAGCCCCTCGTAGATGCTCCCGAGGTGACGAACGTCCAGCGACGAGTAGTCAACAAAGATTTTCCCACCGCCGTTGCTGTTCTGACTCCGCGTAAGGAGCTCGATAACCTCCGCGAGATAGGCGTCGCCCACTTGGTACTCCGCGAGGAACTGCGCTTCAGGAGTGTCATCCTCGTCGGGGTTAGTTCTGAATAGCCCTCCGTTGTACGCGGGGATGTAGAGATCATCCTCTGGGATGCTGCGTGACTTACTACCTTGGTCAATCAACTTGAACAGCCCATCCAGTCGATCCCAAAGGTTGTCTTGCCAGCTTCGATATTTTGGATTCGAACTGTCTAGTTCCTCAGCGATATCCTGCTTAAGCGAATTCAGACTATAGGATTCCTCGTAGATCTCGTTGTTTGTGTCGAGTAGATCACGGCCCTCGCTCTCAGCATAGAGCACGAAGATGAGCCGATAGAGGTAGATGAGTGAACTGTCGTGAATGCGGTCGAGATCGTCTTCAGAGAGGTCGTTGTCTGGGTACTCCATAAACCCCTCAGAGAGGATCTTGATCGCGTGGTAGATGTTGTCTTGGAGGTCTTCTCCCAACTCTTGAGCGAAGACGTTTGACTCGTCGTAGACATCGTCGAGGAAGCAGTCACCGGTACTGTCTTCCAAGAACGCACCGTGGCCGAAAAAGAAATAAAAGTATTTGAAGTCCTCAAGGTCGCCCTTCTCAAGGACAGTGGGCAGGTCAATCTCGTAGTAGGAGTCGAGTCGATGGCTTGTCGGACCGTAGTAGAGCCGCCACTTCTTCCCATTGGTAAGAACTGCCCATTGGGCATCGTCTACTTCCTGTAGATAGACGTGAATCTGGTAACTAGGGTTTTCGAAGTCCCGTTCGTGTTCTCCACTCCCTCGTGTATCGAGCGGCCGACCCCAGCGCTTGGCGTCAGCAACAGCGACGGCATTTTTGTAGAAGTCATCACCAGCATCACGGCGATCGAACGCATCACGTGCAGCTTCTACGGATTGGAAAAAGCCGTAATCGGGTCGGCGCTGAGTCCGATTGGTGCTTTCTTCGACCTCGAAGGGGATACCCAGCTTCCGGAACATTGGCCGGATAAACTTCTCCTCGAGCTGAGACTCGTTTCGTTTGGGAGCAGTTTCTTTCTCGCGCTCCCACAGCTCCATGATGTCTGCTTTCTCTTCACGGAGTTTGTCGTCGCTGAGCTCCTCCCACGCTTCGGTTTCGGGAAGGTGCTCATCGAGGTAGTAGTTGGAAAACAGGTCACGGTTCGTTCGATATGATAGGGTCGTTTGCATGGTGCTCAAACACGGACCACGGACTTACCCCCACCAACTGGGACATGTCCATGAGCCATAGGGTATGCTCATACCCACTGGTGGGGGTATTATAATTCTTCATCATTGTCAGACGCTGGCGCCGTCTCCGACCTACAGCTCAAAGACCGCTACTCCGATGAGAGTAATTCGGTTCGAATCGCCCTCGCAATGGGTTCCATCAGCAGTGGTGGCACAGCATTCCCGACGATCTTGTACGCTTGGGTCCGACTCACCGGGAACTCAAACGAATCTTTGAACCCTTGAAGCCGGGCTGCCTCCCTCACAGACAACGACCGTGCCTCTCGCGGGTGGATGAACATATGGCCGTCCTTGTGGATGTGTGCGAGGATCGTTGAGGCGGGCTTTCTTGGGTGTTGCTTCTTGTACTTATCCAAGAACACATCACCGCGGTACGGCTGTAGGTCCGTACTCACATCACCAATATTCCAGCCGACGCCCTCACCAAGTAATTTGTAAATCGTTAAGTCCAGTAAATTGTGCTCACGAGCCTCGTGATTCGTGAGTGGGATCGGTTCGCTGTCGTCGTCAGCATCCAGATCCCGAGCCCATTCTTGATACGGAGAGACTGCTGGAATCGTATACTCTTCAGCCTTCACAGGTGGCTTCTCACCTTTCGGCGACAGCGGCGGGAGATCAAGGATTGCATCCGCAACCGTGACGTACGGCTTCCTATAGGACGGCTGTGACAGGGCCGATTCGGTGTCACGGTTCTCAGCTGCTTCTTCGCCACCAAACGTCGCAAGCGTCGCTTGGTCAGAGGGACTGAATGCGTCGGGCTCCTGTCGAACCTGCATCATGCTCTCTGAATCTGATTCGGGTTCTCGGTGCGTGCGCCACGCATCCAAATCCAGATCTCTCGCTCCTGACTGGGAGCCAATGAAAAAGACGCGATTCCGATGTTGAGGAACGCCATAATCCGCTGCATCAACCTCAAACACGTCGACCTCATAGCCGATCGCAGCGAACTCTCGGCGTATGGTTCGCGCCGCCTGTTGCCCGTCAGCTGTTTTCGCAGATAACATCCCTGGGACGTTTTCCATCGCCACAGCTGTCGGCCGGAAATGGTCAACGAAGCGAATGAAGTCTTGATAGAGGCTGTGGCGTTCGTCACTCGCAGCTGATCGCCCATCCACCGACTGAAGCTTACTCCGGCCCATCATCGAAAACGTCGGACACGGAGGCCCACCTGCAACAAGGTCGAGGTAACCCGGCTCGACCGTGGGAAGCACCGATTCGGGATTCGTTTCTGAGAGGTCCGCTTGCTCGACGGTCTCAGTTGTATCACCGAAATTCGCCCGGTAGGTTGCAACCGCGTCCGCATCTGTATCTACGGCCCACAACACATCGAATCCAGCTGCTTGCAGACCGAGAGAGATCCCGCCGCCACCACAGAAGAGGTCGATAGCACTGGGTGAGTCAGTCGTCACTGCCAACGGATTACCGTCCTCGGCCAAATATATTCGGAATTGTAGTATGGGAAGTTCGATATCCTACCAGATTGCCCACAGACGACGGAATCCGCCGGAGACCGCTTCTAATCGTCGTCAGCCACCGCAGATTGTACCGAGCTGCTCACAGCCTCAGCAGAGTCACTAATTCCAGTGGCCAAGCTATCCGCGACGGCAGTTGCAACGTGGTGGCCCAGCAATGGTGGCACCGCATTCCCGATTTGACGGAACCAACTCGTGAATGCCCCCAGGAACACGTACTCATCCGGGAACGTCTGAATCCTAGCCGCCTCCCGGGGTGTCACGCCACGGTTCCGTCGTGGATCTTCCTTCTCAGAGTTTGCACTGACGTGATCGTAGTAATCCGGGATGATGAAGTTGTTACTGTCTTTTGCGAGGTGTGCCACCACCGTTGGGGCGGGATCATCCCAGCGAAGCATACGGTACTTATCACTGAATCGAGGCTCATCTTCTGTCCCGACATCGTAGTCGACGAGGTGGTCGTACTCCGTCGAATGGACGATATCCCAGCTGGTGTCTCCGGGCGACATTGCCGTCTCAAACAACTCCCGATCTTTCGGCTTCGGATGCCGACGGGCTTGGTGATTAAACACGAGCGAGGTGTCAGAACCTAACTCATGGTCCGTCACAAAGTCACTCCGGCGACCACTGGTGCGACCGATTGTCACTGGACCGCCCCTTCCGCGACGGATCTGGACGAGTCCCGACAACGCATCACGGAGGGTTGGCGGGTCATCGGTTCGGTAGTTGTCAAGCCGATTAAACACATCGGCAACGTCCTCCTCAGGAACAGAGCTATCGACCTTTCGGCGACCAATAACAATGACGCGGTCACGTTTCTGTGGAATCCCATACTCAGAACAGTCCAGCTCGCGGTAGTCGGCGTGATAGCCAGCGTCGTCCAACCCCGCGATAACATCCTCGATAATCCGGTGGTCGGTCCCTTCAAGCCGATTCACGATTCCCATGACGTTTTCCATCACGATGAACTCGGGATCTAATCGTTGAATTGCCGCGATGTACTGTTCGTACAACGTCGTGCGGTAATCATCGGCCACGCTATAGTTATCATCATTAGCCCGACGTGATCGGTAGCCTGCGATCGATAAGGCTTGGCAGGGCGGGCCGCCCACAACGACATCCACATCGCTGCTGGCAGCAATCCCCGAGAATACGTCTGAGCACACGGCCTCCTCGATGTCTGTTGTCAGCACACGCTCGTGGGGTACCTCTGGATGGTTCAGTCGATACGTATCGGTCGCAGCCTCATTGTGGTCGACCGCCAAGGCCACCTGAAATCCGGTGTTCTCAAAGCCCAGCGAAAGGCCACCCGCACCAGCGAAGAGATCGATGATGACGCTCTTATTAGCTGCCTCTACAGAGCGCGTCTGCTGCTGTACCCGGTACGACAGGAAGAACTTCCGTACTTCAGTTGCGAGTCCCGACATATCGGAGCCACGCATCTGTATAACGGTCGCGAGTCCTCTATGTAGGGGAAGGAGGAGACGATCTGTAACGTCGGTCTCAATGCGTGGACGGTGCGCCTGATCAGAGTCACGAGCGCTTGGTGCAAGCAGCCCTAACGCGACTGCCCCATCTGTAAGGGCCGGGTCCGTTGGCCAAACAGGCTTATCGAAGGCTGTCAGTAGCAACCACCACGCATCGTGTTCATCGATGTTCGGTAGTTCCGTGAGGAATGCCACAAGGTGGTCGTAGCTCGTGGTTGGCAGGTCGGTTAGTGAAACGCCGTCTGTGTAGCGGTGTTCGCTGAGGATATCAAGCGCATCGAGAAGCTGCTGTGCCCGTTGTACCGCGACTCCACTGTCTGTCCGTTCATCAAGATACTGCTTGAGTTCGATCGGTGTCCACTCCGCAATTTCTCCCCACGTCCTGTCTGCGGTGAGCGTGGTGATACGTCGGCGATACTCATGTTGAAAATATCGTGGCAAACAGCCGTCACAGGACCCTGCGAGGACCGTTGCAGCGACGCCGTTGAGCGGATCACCGTGACCACTCAACGGATCGCCACAGTGGCACGAACCGTCTTGGTTCGAATGTGCAAACTGGCCCGATGTCGCGTCGATAGTGGCAAGCGCACAGTCATATTTCTCATTATCCGTTGTGCGCTTTTTCCCAAGTACGACGTCAGTCGCAGTCGGGCACCCAACCGGTAACTGTCGGTGTGTGGTCGCACCATCTGCTAGCAGTGCTTTGGCGAGAGCTTCGGAATGGCGCAACAGGAGACTTCGGTGAACTGCGTGCTCAGACGCCGGGGCATTGGCAGCTGCCGCCGCCGCCTCGGCTATCTCTGTGTTCGCCATCCCTCGTGACATCATGCTTCGGTACTGGCTCATATCATATAAACCTACACAGCTCATTCCGACGACAGCTAGCAGTTGTGGTGGATCTGAAGGAACTTGCTGGTTTATTAACTATTGTAATAAAATATAACTAGATGCTGTGAAAAGGTATATATGTCACCTTGTAATTCTGATACATATCGATTTGATAACAGTGTTACAGTCAGGTACCGCAAGCGCTACATAGATAGAATGATTGAGCAGACCCTACCTTCGTACATATCTGACGCACTAATCACGAGTATTAACCAGACCACCATCTGGCAGCGTTCACACCGAACACAGCTATATGAGTGATTTTACAGTCGGCGATCGCGTCGACTTTGGCGGTGAGACTGGAGAAATCATCAAAATCGAAGGCGACCAGTCAGACGGCGGTATCTTGCATATTCTGTCGGACGACGGTGAGCTAAAGAAGCTGCCAGCTGGGCTTCCTCACATCACAGTCATAGAGTCTTCAGAAGGACTACTGGCAAAGGGCGAATTCGCAGATCCACGGCGATACGATCTTAGGCAAATAGCCCTTGAGCTATCTGCGAACCGGAGTTACGATCGCTTCGTCGCACTCCCTCACAATCGGATCAAAATTGAACCGTACCAAGTGAAGGCAGTTCATGAAATCCTCTCATCGTACGATTACCGGTATTTGATTGCTGACGAGGTAGGGCTCGGAAAAACTATTGAGGCAGCAATGGTTATCGAGGAGTTGGCTGCACGAGATCGTGCCGACCGCGTTCTTATCGTCACTCCGGCACCACTTCAACAACAATGGCAAGAAGAGCTCCACGAGAAATTTGGCCAAGAGTTTGTTATTTATGACCGTGAATTTGTTGAGACCCAACAGAACGCCCATCCCTCGCAGAATGCGTGGATGCAAGAGGATTGTATCATCACGTCTGTTGATTTTGCGAAGCAAACTGACATTCGAGATGCACTCGGGAACCTTTCTCAAGATTGGGATATCGCTGTGTTTGACGAATCGCATCACCTGACTGCCCGGCGTGACGGGAAAGCTGGTGTCGAGAAAACACAGCGATATCGCCTCGGTGAGGTCGTTAGCAGACATTCTGATGGTCTTCTCTTCCTCACTGGGACGCCACACAACGGGAAACGTGATCAGTTCTACTTCATGCTCAAACTACTCGACCCATACCGTTTCGAGGATGAAGATCACATTACTCCCGATGGATTACAGAATCTGATGATTCGACGGCTGAAGTCTAATATGACCCGAGAGGATGGGAGTCGAATGTTCCCAGAAAAAGAAATTAGGACGCTCCCGGTCACCTTCACACAAGCTGAGCAAGCTCTCTATGAGGATGTTACTGAGTATATATCGGAGCACTTCAACCGCGGAAGTTCATCAGGCTCCAACGTCGCTGGATTCGCAATGGCGGTATACCAGAAGCGGTTAGTCTCGTCTGTCTACGCGATTCGAAAATCGATAGAAAACCGAATTCAAGCATTGAGTGGTGGGGGTGCTGATGGAAAACTCTCCAAGCTTGTCCAACAACTGCTCCCAAAATACAGGCGAGACCCCGAGATGCTTACTGACCAAGCTCGTGAACAGGTTGAACGTGAATTAGAACAGGTCTCGTTTACTGATAACCCCGAAGAGCTGGAGCAAGAGCTTGCAATTCTCGAAGAACTTCGTGACCAAGCAAGACAGGTCAGGGTTGATTCAAAGGCACAGAAACTTCAAGAATTCGTTAATGGGATTTTAGAATCTGACCCTGACGAGAAAATCCTAATTTTCACAGAATACACAGACACGCTAGAATATCTCCGTGATGAGGTATTTAGATCCTATCGAACCGCAGAAATTTATGGCGATCTTGGTCAGTCCCAGCGGCGAAAGCAAGTCGAACGCTTCGAGGAAGAGGCGAACCTCATGTTGGCGACTGATGCGGCACGGGAGGGTTTGAATCTTCAATTTGCACACATTATGGTCAACTACGATCTTCCCTGGAATCCAAACCGTATTGACCAGCGAATCGGTCGATTACACCGCTACGGACAAGACAAGACTGTCAAGATTCACAATTTGTTCGTCGACGAGACTCGTGAGAGCGAAATCTTGGAGCGGCTTCTTGAGAAGGTCGACGAAATCGAGTCTCAACTTGGATTGAGCTCTGACGTCCTCGGGTTGGTACTGGATGATTTCAACCTCGAAGATGAGATCATGACTGCTGTCGCCTCACACAAAGAGGCGGATGACGTGATTGAGAAGGTAGAGCAGCACATCTCCGCCAATCAAACAGATGTTACAGCGGCACAACAGCAGCTGACTGCCGCTAAATACGAGTCAAATGAAGTCGAAAGCAAAAAAATTAGGGAACTTATCGCCCGGAGCGAAGAGAACACCGTCTTTGGTGATGAGGTCCGTCAGCTACTTCGACAGTTCTTCGCCGAATTTGGTGGTACCCTTCGGAAAGAGTCGAAAGTGGAAGAGCTTGTTTTGTACCACGTTGAACCTCCGAAGATCCTTCAAGGGAACAATGTCGACGCGGTGTATGAGCAGGTAACGTTTGATCGTGAAACGGCGGTCGAGCATCCGAAGTCTGAGTTCATGTCCATCGAGCATGAGTTAGTAGAATCACTGCTTGCGTTCTGTAGCGACGAAGAACGGGCTGGAGGCCTGACCACTGTGAAAACAGCCGCCGCGGATGAGCCCACACCAGGTATTTTCTTCACATTCCGTTTGGAGTGTATCGATGGGATTGGAGACGTCGTTGCAGAAGAGCTCTTCCAGACCTACATTACATTAGATGGCGAGCTTCACGACATGCCAGAATTTACTGGCGGTCTGCCACCTGAAAAAGCGAAGAATTCTGAACCAGTCAACACAGTCATTGAGAAACACGAAGAGCTACAGGACACGGCCGTAGCAGTTGCTCAAACTCGCGGAGAGGAACTTCGAACTACAATCGCAGAGGATCGCGAGGAAGCAATCAAAACGCGAATTGAGAACACCAAAACATATTTTGACGCTCGCGAGGAGCGTTTGAACGCCGATTTAGAATCGTACCAAGAGCAAGACAAACAAGACGACAAGAATATGTCTGCACTCATTAATAAACGCCGCAGACAGTTGGAAGATATCAACTCCGAACGTGAGCAAGTCCTTGCTCAACTCGAAACAAAGCAAGTAATCGCTTGCGAAGAACCAAAGCTGGTCAGCATCGCCGCGGTCGTCGACGGCTTGAACTAATTCTGATGATCAATTTTAATTTGAAATCCAGAGAGGGAGGCAAAAAGCTATGATACAGCGTCGACACGGTCAAACCAGCTATCGATGAGCCAGCATAACCGGATGGGTGGGAATCCGCCTGACTTCTCGGCTATTGAGTACGGCGACCGGGGGAGAATTGCGCAGCACCTTCGACAAACTGTCTTAGATGAGATCACCGGGGCAAGTGGGGGCCGGGTACACACTGATTTCCCACGTGATCGCTTCTTCGCCGGGACGTTAGCAGCGGAGTCCGAAGATCAATTCGACGACTTCGACGACGATCTGCAGTCGAAGATGAAACCCAGCGCGCTCGGTGCAAGCGTCAAACTCGACAACGTTAATCATGAAACGACACTCAAGATCCGGCCAGAAGCAAGTGTCTGGGTTCGTGTCAATCCCACATATGACGAGTTGACCGACCGTGACCAGTTCATTTCACTAGCCGACTCTGAAGACGACTCATCTGAGACAGAGGATCTCCTTCCTGTGTTCAAACGGCTCCAATTGGACATCGAACCAATCGAAATCTCAGGCAAGCTGCTGAACGGCGAATTCGAAACAGTGCCGCCTGCAGTACAGGATGAGATTGATTCGGAATTTAACGCTGCGTTCGCACAAGCGAAAGCGGACGCCCGGGCACGCGACTTGGATCTATACGTCGATATTGAGGACGACGACGGAATGCCCGGGTGGGCGATGGAATCTGAAGAGCAGTATCAGACATACCTTGACGAGCGTACTGGTCCAATCGCCTTCCCAGAGTGGGATGCTGATCTTAACCTCACAATTATCAAGGAGTCGAGCGGCTTGCACCTCGATATTGAGTTTGTGAACACTGCAGAAATCCTCAAAGAAGACAACCGCAATACCACGCGAGATCCGACGCTCTTCGAAGCGAATATCGAGCTCAAGATAGACGGAGGCGGAGAATTCGTCCCATTCACCTTTGATCCACTCCCCGAAGACTTCCGCTACAACCGCGATCTGTGGGGTCACGGTCGCAATTGCACGATCATAGCACCGGAGATCGATACAGTCGTTGACGGAGAGCCTCCAGGAACACGCCCGCCACGGGAAGACCCTCGGACGAATCATCTCCGGACAACTGCGATTCCTGAGCATCAGCAGCTGTCCTACGATTCAGCGACGCGCGGTCCTGAGCCAACGTTCGAAGCACTGTCCGACTTAGAAGGTGGGGGCTTGCAGCTGCTCAAAGACATTCACAAGCAGATGCAGGCGTACGATTCAGGAACCTATGAGGACGCACTCAATGCATATCGACGACACGACGGGTGGAACCAATCGACTAACGGGCGGGGCGGCACTGATGAAGCGGACTTCGAAGAAGATCGCGAAGCCTTTCGCCGAGAAATGGCGCGCTTCAAGCGCGGTATCGAGTGTCTTGAAGAATATCCGGACACAGCAGGCCGGGCATTTGAGTTGATGAATGATACGATGCGAGAGATGCATCGTGGGTCGTTCAACAGCTGGCGCCTGTTCCAGTTAGTGTTCATCGTGATGCTCCTCCCGGACGTTGCCAGTCGGGAATACGACGAGTTCACAGAGGCGACGTGGCGTGCTGACTCAGCTCCGGGCCCACACGACGAGAACGATGTCGAAGATGCCTTAGATGTCGTTGACGTACTGTGGTTCCCCACTGGTGGTGGGAAGACGGAGGCGTTCCTCGGGGTTGCTGTTTGGAGTGCGTTCTTCGATCGCTTCAGAGGCAAAGACTTCGGAGTAACTGCTTGGACCCGATTCCCGCTGCGACTCCTGTCGATGCAGCAGCTGCAGCGAATGGCAGAAACAATGATGTACGCCGATCTCGCCCGGCGTGATGAGCCAACGATTGCATCATCGCCAGCACACGCATTCAGTGTCGGGTTCATGGTCGGTAAACGGAACACCCCGAATCAGCTCACTGGCTATCGCAATAACAAGGCAGCCGAGTTGGCCCGCGATAACAAGCGTCGGGAAGACCTCAAAGTCTTGCCTACGTGTCCCGTATGTGGATCAGAAACCCAGATGAAAGTCATCGAGGAGGAGCATCGGCTCGCGCACATATGTACCGGTGGTGAGCTACAGTGTGCGTGGCAACAGCGTGATCTCGACCCTGAGACGCCCTACCACCCGGCTGAGCTTCCGGTCCACATTGTGGACAATGAGCTGTATCGGTACGCGCCGACTATCCTTGCAGGGACCATTGACAAGGTCACTGCAGTGGGGTATCAGCGAAAGATGGCGCATCTCATCTCGGGGGAGATGGAATACGAATGCCCGCACCACGGGTTCGCCAGCTTAGGGGAGTGCACTGAGAAGTACGGCTGTGACATCCCAAGAGATGAATTCGAAGACTACGCGACACCGGTCAATCCATACGACCCGGCACCATCCCTAGAAGTCCCTGACGAGCTTCACTTACTCAATGAGTCAATGGGGAGCTTCGACGCCCACTATGAGACCGGTATCCATGAGCTCCAAGAGATGGCTGATGCAGGGCAAACCAAAATCATTGCTCCGACGGCGACAATCACCTCCTACGATGACCAAGTATATCACCTGTTTGTCCGGGAAGCTGAGCGATTCCCAGCACCAGGTCCATATCTGAGAGGGAGCTTCTATGCAGAGGAGTCATCGGAGTTGCAACGGCAGTATATCGGAATCACTCCCCACGGGAAAACACACATCAACGCGATCATTGACCTCCTGTTCTACTATCACAAAGCAATCCAAGACTTGCTCGTCACAGCGGTTGAGGAGCCGGATAAACTCCTCGACGGAGACATCCTGATTCCGGACTCAAACGCTGCAGAGGGTCCACTAGATGTTGACTCAGTACCTGAGTTGCTTGATAAGCTCGGGGACTATACCACTAGTTTGACATATCTGCTTGCCAAGAAAGACGGAGACAGACTCGATCAAAGTATTAGACTGCAGTTGGCGGACTACTTCCACAAGCTCGATCGACCGGAATTAAACCCTGATCGGATGACGGGGGGTACCCAATTCGATGAGGTCCAAGAGCGACTCGACAAACTCGAAAACCCGTGGCACTCGGGACGCGATCAAGAGATTGTCAGCAGTCTCATCGACCAAGGCATTGTTGATGAGGAGAATGAAGACGTGCTCATCGAGCTTCGGGACATTGTCGATGGATGTCTACATGACAACCAGCCAATAAGCGTCTATCACGACGCCTTAGAGAGGGCACCCGATGAAGTCGGCAAAGGATTAGCCTACCTCTTGGCGAGCCGCCTCAACTCAATCACCGCCACAAGCATGATCAGTCACGGGGTCGACATTGACCGATTCAACATGATGGTCTTCTTCGGGATGCCTCGCGACACATCAGAGTATATTCAATCGAGTTCACGCGCGGGTCGAACCCATCCTGGCCTGATCTTCAATGTCTTCCATCCCATCCGGGAACGAGACCAGAGCCACTACCACTTCTTCGAGAAGTATCACCAGTTCTTGGACCGCCTTGTCGAACCGGTACCGATCAACCGGTGGGCGAAAAACAGCATCCAGCGCACGCATCCGGGACTGTTTATGGGGTTGTTGTTGAACCACTATATGTACGAAGACGACGCAGACCGACTGTTCTTCGGGAGCAACGCTCGACAGTTCGTCCAGAACTTAGACGACGAGTCAGAGCTTTCTGACGCAATTCACCGCATGTACGGTGGGGACGCAGTCCCTGAGGAGTTCGCCGATACTGCAGAGGTGCTTACCAAAGAGGCGATCGATGATATCCAGCTCAACGATGATGAAAAGTGGACAAGCAACCGGCTCGGTAACTCTGTCATGACGAGTTTGCGTGACATCGACGAAAAGCTGCGTATCCAATCGACGTACCGTTCAAAAGACGTATTCGATACCTTAGACAGGAGACGCTAACATGGCAATGGAAAGAAGCCGCACGCAAGTAATGTTCCAGTTCCTTCCCGGGAACACCTTTGACTACAGCGATGGCCGGGGGATCTGGCGGGTCAGCTATCTCGAAACCGACAGCATCGGTGGCGAGATCGACCGGGGGTACATCCTCAACAAAATCAAATACCGGGTCAGAAACTGGGACGGCGGACAGATGGGCTTTAGCACATTTGACCCAGAACGCTATCATTTCGGCCGTCCAGATGACGTTCGTGCTGATTTGTTCCCGCTCACGTTCCGCTGCCAGCGATGTAATCGCGCCCATCAGTACTACGATATCGACGATCTTGAGACGGAAAATTCCAATCTCACCTGTGAGCGTGGCGGGTGCGACGGCGAGCTTCGCCAGTATCAATTTGTTAGTGTACACAGGTGTGGCGAGATTCAAGGCCTAAATGTCCCCAGCTGTAACAACGGACACGGACGGAAGTATATCAAACTCAACACACAGGGTAGCCAGAAGGCTGGGAAGTTCAAGTGGGAGTGTGCGATCTGTGGATGGGATATCCCGATCAAGTACCTACAAACCTGTGATTGTGAATACGAAGAGGAGCATGCCAGCGATGACGAAGACGATGCCAACGGCGGCATGTACACAACGGTCCACCGGGCAAGTAGTGTCTACTATCCCCATTACCTAACTACCGTCAATCTTCGTTCGGCAGGACTTGGACAACTCCGAAGCAGTAAAGAGGGCCTTCGGAAAGGAATTACCGCATATCTCGGGTTAGTCACTGATGATGACCTCCCTGTTGGTGATATCGATCTAAATGCCGAGACTGAACCAGATGAAATCTCTGAAGAGGAGTTGGCACACGTCATTGTTTCAGAAGACAACGTGAGTACGATGGCTGAAGCCCGCGATCATCTCCGAAACACGGGCGAGTTGACGAGCACGACGCTCAACAGACGCCTTGATGAGATTCTGGACTTAGAGGAGGCAGCAGATGAAGATGAGGATAACGAAGAGAACCAGCTAGAGGATGCTGGTGATGAGTTGCTCCAATACTCTCTTTCGAAGCAAGAGCTCACCAGTCGGTCATTAGATGAATTAGAAGCGACCGCCCGAGAGCGTGGCTTCACCGCAAAAGCTGATCGAATCGAAACATACCCGGACATTTTGGACAACGCCGGGATTGATGATGTCAGAGTCATCGAGGATTTCCCAATTCAGACGTTCGTCTATGGCTATACCCGAGGGAGCCGTCAGGACGCCCAAATTCGGCCATTTACGACAAACAACAGCGATGCCGATGATAGGCCGATTTTCGTCGATACGGCCGAAAGTGAGGCCGTTCAGTTCGAAATTGACCCTGCACACATCCTCCTGTGGATTGCTGCGACCCATCCGGAGACGAATGACCCAGCCGCTGTCGCCGGCGATGTGACGCTCCCTACAGTGGATGTGTCTTCTCCAGGGGCTGTTGAGCGTGCAAAAAGTGAGATCGACGAGATGGATGAAGAGGTCCAGCGAGCGTTCATCCTGAATCACCTGACCGAAGTCGATGGATTCGGGCGGTTCAACACAGATACAGAAGACTCTCTGGCGGGTGATATCACTGAAACGGTGTTCACGCTCATGCATACGATGAGTCACGTGTTCCTCAAGCAGGCCTCAACAATCAGCGGCTTCGACAGGACGAATCTGAGTGAGTATCTGTTCCCACGCGCGCTGTCATTCGTAATCTATGCAAATAATCGGAATAACTTCAACATCGGTGGGATCACGACAATGGTTGAACAACAGCTCGATACGCTCATCACGCAGGCGAAAACAGTCGGCAACGACTGTGTGTATGACCCTGTCTGTTCGCGTCGTGGAGGCGCCTGTCTGTCGTGCCTTCACGTGAGTGAAATCAGCTGTTCGTATTTCAATCAAGTTCTGGGACGGCAGTATCTCTATGGGAACCACCGTCACGCTGGTAATGAACGGCCAGGATTCTGGGAACTTGCCGAAATGCTGTGATGATTCCAGACGATAACCAACGGTTAGAGGCCGCGCTAGCGATCATCGAATTGACTGACGAGTTCGATACCATTGAGGGGATGCTACTCCAAGCGGCAGGTGCTGACCAAGCAATCACGAGTGGGGATTTCGCGACCGCAACGGGGCTGTCAGCATCGCGAGCCACGGATTTGGTACGTCAATTGAATCGTGCTGACGCTGTTCACCGATCACAGTCGGGGGATTCCTACACTGTCCAGTCACGCCCAACGCGCGAGCTGTTTACTGTGATTCGCCAAGCAGCATCGACGCTGGAAACACACCGGTCACGAGCCCAACCAATGACTGATGTGACCCCTGTAATAACGCTTCCAGAAGATCCGGCGTTTCGAGGCATATCGCCGCAACAGTTTGGGATGAACCATCTGATGCCGAGCCTCAGCAGGCTCATCAAGCAAGCAGAAGAGGAGATTGTGCTACTCTCGCCGTTTCTTGAAGCGGACGGTATCGAGCGACTACATCTCCCGCTGAAGAACGCGCTCCAACGGGGCGTCCAAGTGACAATCGTTACTCGATATCTTGCGGATGAGGCATCGTACAACTACTCGGTTCTTGCTGACCTGTGTAAAACATTAGAGAGTGATGCTATCCCGACCGAGAATATCCAGTTTGTGGATTACACCGTCTGGGATGAGACTGTCCCCGTCGACGAGCAAGTCCAAGATGGGAGCGCACCCTCATTCACTTTCCATGCTAAGGTGCTACTCTCAGATGAGTCTCAGGTTTACGTCGGCAGTGCCAATTTGACAGACTATGGATTTGACCGCTATCTAGAGCTTGGAGTGATTCTGGAAGGACCAGCAGTCAGCTCATTTAGCGATCTGATCGCATATCTGTTGGACTCTCAGGCTATGACAGTCGTTCGACCGTCAGTCATCTGAGGTATCCATTTGCTCAACCAGCAGGTGCAAGAAATCATAGAAGAACAGCACATCGCGAGTATATCGTTTCGAGAACGGCTTCAGATAGTTGTGATCTACCGCTCCGAGATCATTATGTGTAAAAGGATTTCGAAGTGCACCATTAGTGCTCTGGAACATATCTCTCACCTTCTCCTGCTTCTGGCTATCTTTCGAAGCGAACAGTTGAGGGTCGTCGCCGCTGAATAACTCCCCAAGTAGATTCTCAAAATTCTTGCTTGGGTCAGCATTAAATCGTGCCCGAATTTCTTTTTCGAGTCCTTGACCCGCTTGGCCAACCACGTCACCATAGTTACCAGCATAGTACTGGTCGACGCACTTCGAGCTCAGCCGCTGATGAATAGGCCCAGTGAATTCACCCATGTGATCAAGAGCGCGACGAGCCTCTGTGGAGTATTCACTGCAACGAATGGCCATATGCAAGAGGAAATCGAGCTCGTGCAAGTGTTCATGAGACGCGTCTCCCGGCCGGTCGGTCACTTTTTTGACGAGGGTATGAGCGACTCACCCACTTCCGTATCGCCTTTCAGCGGAATGACCAACAGACCCTCCTCAGATATTTCGAACTGTAACCGGGAGATTTCGTGCTTCTCTCCCTCTGTGGTGAATTCTCCGTCAATAAAAGACGTTTCAAATTTACGCGTCAAGCGATCCTCAGCGACACACCAGTCACAGAGGATTTCGTTCAATTCGTCAAGCTCAGAAGTGTCCAGTCGTTCTACTTGGACTGTTGTAGCCTCCATTAGAGACTTATCAGAGGCCTTCCGTTCAGTTTCCAACAACAGTGTGGTCTCATTCGTATCGATGACTACCTCCAGCGATGCAAATTCTCCCCCCTGGAACCCGTCGATATCCCAAATCGCTTGCTCAAATGTGTGAGAGAATTGCATCGGAAGTCAGGAGCCCCGGTAGTGATTTTATCGTTGCAGTCGACGATATTATATTATTTGATTGTCCACACAGAGTAGCGTGCGGCTATTTCATATATCGTCCCACGATAGTTCAAACGACGTAGGTTGGATTGCCCGCAATACGGCATACACGTGCTCTTGATGTGCACGTATCCAGTCGCCTAAATTCTCTCGTGGGGTCACCGCGATATCGAAGAGTTGGTCTCAACAGAATCAGCTGATCAAACACCCTCGTAATCGAGTTATACGGTAACCCGATCAATATCGGAAGAAGACAGAAGTACTACTCTAAGACGTGTGTCCAAGCCCTATTATTGAGCTTGTTTCTCGTTTTCGGCATTCTGCGACCGTCGCCACAG
>LFCJ01000751.1_pt1 | contig 21063 bp, 15 predicted proteins | sample 643141 | NCBI WGS metagenome assembly LFCJ01 (sample SAMN03766243, study PRJNA286221) | soda lake metagenome | biome: soda lake; feature: Kulunda steppe; material: water; isolation source: sample B1-Br-g2 brine of Lake Bitter-1 | place: Russia: Kulunda steppe | collected 2010-07
AATGCCAGTATGACTGAAGAAATAGACCGAACGAGGTTCTTACAAAAGAATCGGTAAGCATCCTCCAATTCCAAGAGTAAATCACAGTTGAACCACTCTAACGTCATAATCGAGTTCTAGCATAACTTGATTATTGAGATTTAACATAGTTGGGAATACCGTATTGATAGCAGTGAAAATATGGTAGTTACGAATTTTCTTCCGAAAGCGACTCAAGACCATGATCCATTATATCTTCGACTATTTTTTCTATTATTTCATCTGATATTTCAGCATCATGTTCATCACTGAATTGGTCCGCAGCAAATTCGACTTCCTCATAGATTCTTTCATATACTGCATCCACAAAATATGAGTTCCATTGCAAATCTTCTCGGAATTTTATTTCGTCGTCCGCCATATCCTATGTATTTTGGCCAGAGGATAATTATTTTTATGTTTAGGAATTGGTTCCAGTTGAGAAATCAGATAATTCGCTCGTCAACATAGTACCATCCACTAACCAAGCATCGTGACTTTTCATTCATTCATAAAGCGTTGAACATACCCTTACACGCTAATCTCTACGACTAACGGAATGAATCTGAGACAGTCAAATCAACGCCTAAGCGGAAGTGCAGTACGTTCGTTTGGTCACGACGCTGGTAAACACAATTCCGCAAGTTCGCTATCACCTGTTCCTATTAATAATATTTATATCAAATTATTATTTTGAGAACGTTGTTTAGAGCATATCGTTGAATTTTCGGAGTCGTTTGACATTCTTTGTGATGACTTCAATAGCTGTATCAATATCATCATTATCAATATCTTTTCCAAGACCAAATCTAATTGCAGATTGAATCCTGTCGCCATCAGAGAACATGGCTGTCAAGACGTGGGATTCTTGAGTCTCCATTGTCGAACACGCTGAGCCTGTTGCCGCATAGAGACCGTTATCACTTAGCCTACCTACCAAGCGCTGGTTGTCGACACCAAGAAAGCTCACATTTAGGTTATTGGGAAGTCGGTTGTCAGGATGGCCGTTGAGTACCACATCATCTAGTTGACTATTGATGCCGTCCCAGAGCCGATCACGCAATTTCTCAACTCTATTACTTCGAGTTTCCTTATTCCCTTCCGCCAGTTCAATAGCTTTGGCTAACCCGACAATCCCTGGTGTATTGAGCGTCCCAGAGCGCCACCCACGTTCATGGCCACCACCATGGACTAGTGGATCAAGGTATGTCGACCCGTATCTGACGTACAACGCACCGACGCCTTTGGGGCCGTAGATCTTGTGTCCGGAGATAGACATTAGATCTATGTTGAGTGCTTCGACGTCGATATCGACATAGCCTACCGCCTGTACGGCATCGGTATGAAAAAGGACTCCTTCTTCGCTCGTGATTTGGCCGATTTTCTTGAGTGGTGCAATGGTGCCAACTTCGTTGTTTGCAGCCATAAGCGAAACCAATACAGTATCTTCTTGGATGGCATCACGTACATCCTCTGGATCGACCATCCCGTACTCGTCGACTGGGAGAATAGTCACCTCGAACCCCTCGCCATCGAGTGCATCGGCAGCATCTATGATTGCGTCGTGTTCGGTTGCGCCAGTAATCAGGTGATTCCCATCCTCTTCTTGACGCGCATATCGCATCGTTCCCTTGAGTGCCAAATTGTTTGACTCGGTAGCACCGCTGGTGAAAATAATTTCTTCGGTCCGGTTGGCGTTGAACGACGATACCAGCTGCTTTCGGGCTTGCTTGACGTGATTGTTTGCTGTGTTCCCCGCCCGATGGTTATTGTTGCTGGCTGGGTTCCCGAAGTCTCTCGTCAAAATTGGCTCCATCGCATCCACGACACGATCGTCGACCGGTGTGGTGGCGTGATGATCGAGATAGATACCACCGGTATCTTCAGAGGTCATATCAACTAGTTGTTGACCTTCGATTTCAGGTCTTCGGGTATGAGTCCCTCAAAGTCACTAAGGTCTGTGACACGGCCAGAGAGTCGCTCGACACCACGATTTAGGTGACCGAGGAAGTAGTCATATAGTTCTTCATCTGGATCTCGTTCGTCGTTGAGCATCCGCTTGCGGACCAGAGCCATATATAAGGCATCGTGTTCACCTAACAGTGTATACCGGTTGATCGTCTGGCCGTCCGTATCGTATTGAGACGGGTTCGGTGGACGCGGTTCGTTGAGCGAATAGCAGAGTCCGATCCGTGCCAGATAGTTCGGTGTTAGCCCGGTATTGCGTTTCAGCGTCTCCAACTGATTAGTTACCTCGCTGTCCAAGCTCACACGGTTGAAATCTTCAGTCATCACTGAACCCCTGAATGTTGATCTGCTCGTCTGTCTCGTGGTCGTTCTCCTGTTCTAACGAAATGCGGTCACCATCTTGGGCAGATTCTGACGCTGGGATATCGAAATACCCAGGTGACACAGTTGTCTTTCCGGTCTCGGTGCTATTATTGAAGTGGAACTCGGCGGAAATATCATCTTGAAGTATCTCCCTGTACTCCTCTGTGATTTCTGTGTCGGTCGAAAAGAGAAACACCTGATGAGACGCAGTCGGGAAGTAATTCTCAACGAGTTTCCTACGGTGTTCCTTGTCCAGTCTACCCAGTGGCGTGTCGATAATAAACGGCAGCGGGCGCCCAGAGATATCGGCCAGTGCCCATAACAGTGCCGTCGCGAATATTTGCCTCTCTCCAGCCGACAGTTGCGACTGGTGTTTAAGATCTCCGTGCTTAGTCCGAATTTGGATCTCAATCTTTTCGGTATCGATCTCGACGCCCTCGTAGAATTTGGATTTATTTGAGATTCGGAGGTAACGATCGGTGAGCACGCTTTCGAGTTGTTCCAACTTTTCAGTCACTAAGCGATCTTGGTAATCTTGGACCGCTTTCTGGACGTCCGCGGCGAGTTCCGACCGCTTGGAGACATCCTGTAGTTCTTTCTGGTCTTCCAGTCGGTTTTCGCGTTCAGATTCCAATCGTCCTATGCTGACCTCCAACTCATCGAGCCGTTCCTTGTGATCGTCAATTTCGTTTTCCAGTTCACCCCGCTCCTGGTTGAGTTCGTTTATTTCTTGCAGTAGTGGTTCGATAACGCTCTGACTAGGCGCACTCGAAATTTTCTTTTCTACTTCGCGGAGGCGGCGGATTTTTTCTTCGAGCTCATCTGTCAGTGATTGGATATCCTCTGGTACGCTGGTGAGTGCTTCGTCGACGACTGACTCCATCTCACGTTGCTCACGATCGGAAAACTCGGAGGCCAATTTGTACTCGTCGTCGGTGTCTGATGGCGCTAGGCGAGTGCTCAACTCTTGTTGTAGGTCGTCGAGAATTTCTTTCGACTCCTGATTATCGACCGAGCTACTCGTCCATGTATCTTTGTCAGCAGCGAGTTCGTCGAGGGTTTCGATCGCTTTCGTGCGCGCTGCTTCCATCTGTGCGGCTTCGGTCTCGGTCTCGAGACGCTCTAAGACTTCACGACACAGATCCGGTGCGAGTGCGAACGGATAGCAATCTGTCACTAACTCGCGAATATCTTCGCGTAGTCTCTTGATTTGGGTTTCTAAGCGCGCTCGCTCCTCTTTATACTCATCGCGCCGCTCGGCGAACGTGCCGCCCTCCTCAGCTAGTTTCTGCTCTTTACGCTCTATAGTATCCTCGAGCTGGCGGATCCGTTCGGTCTTCTCTTCGATTTGGGCTTCCAGATCTGCCTTCTCCGCTTCAGCGGACTCTTTCCGTTCCTCGACATCGCTGATCGCTTTAGCCAGTTCGTCGTGGCCCTCTTCGTCGAGTTTTTGCGACCGATAGATGGTCATGTCAGTTTCGAGCTGGTCGACTAGATCCAACCCGAGAAGGGACATCAGAGATTCAGTGAACTCTTCGTCAGAGCCGATCGCACTGGCGAGGCTTTCGACTTTCTCCCCGTCGAAAAAGAACAGCTGAGATATTCCTGGCGGAATGAGTTCTTTGACGAAGTCTTCCCACTGGTCTTCTTCAAGATCACTTAATTTCTTCCCGTTACGACGGACAGTAACATTCTCGACGAGACTTTTACCTCGGTCTCGAAATGTACGTTCGACGGTATACTGCTCGGATTTGTTGATATCGTCGTACTGGAAATCTAATCGAATCCCGCTTTCCGTTGCCGTTTTTCCCCCCGATGTATGTAGGAGGGACTTCATGTGATCTTCGTATTCGCTGCGGCTCAACTGCTCGTCGAAGGCACTCCGTCCATGTAGGCAAATTTGAATTGCATTGAATAGTGTCGTCTTGCCACTGCCATTTTTACCACCAAACAGAATAATCGGCTCGTCTTCTGTAGTGTGCAGATCAAATTCAGTCTGGCCGGAGTACGGCCCATAATTTTTGAGAGCCAGGCGATTGATCTTCATGGCTTGAGGTCCTCGTACTCGAGATCGTAATCCCAATCCTCTGGAGACTCGCTCTCGATCTCAGCAGTGATCTCTTCGAGTGAGCGCCAATCTTCTCGGAATACTTTGTCGATCTTGTTGTAGATCGACGCCCTGCGCTTCATGCCGTGGTGTCGCAGTTCGATATCGAGTAGTCGTTTGACAAGCTTCGGCGGGATATCGTGTTCGGAACAAACTTGTTCGAGGATAGCGGCTTCTTGGGCACTGAATGTACCGAGATCTGTCCGTCCCCAATCGAGGTCTTCGTCCATGACACCTTGATAGATCTCTGGGACCGAATCTTCCCAATCGGCTTCCTCTTCGCGCCAAATTCGACGTATCTCTTTGATTTCTTCGTCACGGATCAGTTGCAGGTATTCTTGATCGTCGTCACGCAGTTCGTTCACACGCTGTTCGGTCTCTAAGAGCCGACGAAGCAGGTGCTTACGGAACTCGAATTTGTATGCTCGTGGTATAATACCCTCCGACCCATTGTCCTTTTCGCGGACATTGCCAAAGCGTCGACCCTTGACTTGTCGGTATTTCGACTTCTCGTTGGGGTCTTGGGTTGAACTCAGGAGATCTCGAAACTGGAGGAGTGGTTCGAGCCACTTGTCGCCACCGTCGACCATGTTTTCCATCGCTTTGTCTTCCTGGACGACTGTACACGTCCAGCAACCGAACCGGCTGTTGCCACAAGATGGTGTACTCGTGTCGATGACCATCGGACACTCGTCGTCGGCCTCTTGATAGAGGGCCGCTAGGTCTCGGTTATTCTTCCCCCACGGGCAGTCCACTTGCAAGAGGTAGTCCCAGACATCGTCGACGGTCCAATCTTCGATCGGCGTAAAGACGAACGCACTCTTGAATTTAGAGTGCCGCGACAGATTCGATCCATCGATGCTGTGGAGGTTCATCACTTGCTCCCGCGTCGCAGATTCGGCCTTACGAGCTCCGAGGATTACGACCACTTCACCATGCTCGGAGACTTTGTCCATGATGAAATTATCCGCAGGATCAATCTTGAGCCGCTCCGTACACCAGCGGAACGTTTGGTTTGGGGCAGGGTAACCACGACCGATTAGATTGACGAAGAAAGAATCGGAGACGTCAGGATAGACTTTGTGGGCTTCGAATGGCAGATTTTTCTCTTCAGCATATTTGTTAATGTTGTCCATGCTGGAGGTGATATGATTGACAATCTTTGGCGTCTCGACAAGAGTGTCGCTAGAAATAACATAAATAGGCTTAATCTGTTTATCTTCCGGCAAATCAGCAATTGCATACCAAATTAATTGAAGAGTCGTCGTCGAGTCTTTCCCGCCGCTGTATCCAATTACCCACGGCCGGTCATCTGCGAGATACGTCTCCTGGATTTCGGTTTGTATATCTGCTAAATCTCTATATTCAAATACAGATGTTTCTAAGTCCGGCTCCAAACTTTCCTCACCGGAATCGGACTCATCGCTACTGGTACCCATCTTGTAATAGACATCCTTGGAAGGGATTTAAACTTTCGCAACCAGTAATCGCTACACGATCTCGCGTTTTTTACTGTAAATTTGCTCCGTGATGTGGGATGCCAACACGCTATGGATTTTCAGTCAAAGAAATTCTATAGAACCAGAATTTTTTAATGTGCTGATTTTATTTACTGAATCAGTATAAATTTGGTATGTTCTATTGAGTAAGTATATTGTGTGCCGATTACTGTTTGGTGAACAGATAAATCGCCGCACTATAGTCTGTTTATCAACATAAATGTCTGAATGAGATTTTTGATCTCGGAGAAGACATTATATGTGGTCGAATCTGTATCAATACTATTGATATGACAGACGGAGAGGGAAATTCGATCCGCCTGCTTTCTGAGCTTTCGCTAAAACGAAGCTATCGAAGTTCCGACGACCCGCTGAACTCGTTCTATATTCCATGTCTCTCTCGAGCTACGAGCTACGATAGAGCAGCAGGATTCTTTGATAGTAAATCGCTGGCTCTAGGTGCACACGGCATATCTGGACTGATCGAGAACGGTGGCAAAATGCGATTGCTCACGAGCCCTCGGTTCACCGACGACGACCTAGAGGCGATCTCTAGTGCTCTCGGTGGTGAGACCACTCCGGGAGAGAATCCAACTAACAAATCGATGAATTCTACGATGAATTCAGCTCTCCGCAGGGGGCTCGAAGCAGACAAGTATGCTGATTATCTCGAAGAAGATCGATTTAAATTCCTCTCTTGGATGCTCAAAGAGGATCTCTTAGAGCTCCGAGTCGCTTTCATGCCAGAGGATCCAGAAATGAATCCGTACCGGATGTATCACGAAAAAATTGGGCTGATGACAGACTCAAACGGTAACGAAGTGGCGTTCACTGGGTCGATCAATGAGACTGCTGCGGGCTGGACAGAGAACTACGAGTCGTTCGATGTTTATAGATCGTGGTGTGGTGAACGTGAGCGAATCGACGACAAAAAAGAAGCCTTTGAGCAGCTGTGGAACGATCTAGATGAAAAGGTACGTGTGAAGCCTCTGCCAGAATCTATCGAATCTCTCATTGTCGAACAGAGCCCGGAGACTATCGATGGTAAGCCAGCCATGGACGTATTCTTTTCTGAAGAAGGGCAAGTTGGCACGACAGACGACGATTCTATCGAACTCTGGGATCACCAGAAAGAAGCTATCGAATGGTGGAAAGAGAACGATTATTGTGGGATCTTCGCGATGGCAACGGGAACCGGCAAGACCTTCACAGCCCTGCGAGCAGCCCGACTCGAAGCAGACCTTCGACTAACGGTCATCGTCGTTCCGACAACCATCTTAGTGGACCAGTGGACTGCGGAGATTCGAGACGTGTTCGGGGAGGACACTCTCCTCCTCGAATGTACCGGGGGCACAGACTGGCGCAAAGATATCCTCTCGATCACGAACGTCTATCGAGAAGGGTCTCTCGAATCGGTGACTGAACTCCCGCGGTCAGTACTGCTTACCACCCCACATACCGCTAGTTCTGACCCATTCCAGAGAGCGCTTCAACACATCGACCCAGTTCGACTCCAGATTATCGTCGACGAAGTCCACAATGCTGGTGCCACAACGTTCCAACGGATCTTCGACATCGATGCGGGCCGTCGAATCGGGCTCTCGGCCACACCAGACCGAAAATGGGATGAAGAGGGAACCGACGCAATTTACAGCTACTTTGGGGGACAAGATCCATTCCGATTCGAGACCGCTGAAGCGATCGAGAATGGATATCTCGCGCCGTATGAGTACCACCCATTGATCTGCCAGCTCACACCCGGAGAGTACGACGATTACAAAGGTTTGACAAACGAAATAAATCAAAAATACGCGATTGCTAGTCAGGCCGACAACGAAGATGAGCAGAAGAGTTTAGAACGGCTTCTACAACAACGAGCGAGAATTAAGAAAGGAGCTGTGCAAAAACCGGAGCGCTTCGGTCAGTTCTTAGACACGGCTCACCCTACACCAGCGATCCTCTTTTGTGAGGACACAGACCAGCTCGAAGAGATCCGTTTGGAACTCGATGATCGTGATCTTTCGTACGGAGTATACATTTCGGACCGAGAAGACGAGCAAGACAGGGCTTTCCATAGGTTCAGAACAGGCGCGATAGACTATTTGCTAGCAATTCGGTGCCTTGACGAGGGGGTTGACGTGCCAGACTGTCCAACAGCCGTACTCATCTCTAGTTCGACGAACGAACGTCAGTACATCCAACGACGAGGACGTGTCCTCAGAACAAGTGCTAAGAAGGACAAAGCAACAATCTACGATCTGCTCGTGTTCCCTGGTGTCCAGGCCGGAGCAGACGATGAAATTGCGGTCAAACTCATCAAGCAAGAGCTCAATCGTGCAAAACTCTTGATGAAGGCAGCGATGAACCGCGACGAAGTCGAGAATCGCTTGGCGAAAGAGTTGGATTCATATAACAAGGACATCTCCTATTTGGCATATATATGATCGGGGACAGTGAGGGCGCGGAGACGGTGAAAGATCAGGAGATCCGAAATCTCATCGCTAAGTATGCTGAAAAGCACGATGTTCCCGTTCACGTACTGGAGCGCATTTACGAAGAAGAGCGTGCAGTGGTCGGGATGGAACGACGGAGTTCGATCTACCAAGACGTGGATAGTATTCTCACAGACCACGTAGACGAAGACCTAGAGAAAGAGATCGAAGCTAAAAAATGAAAATAACAGAGATCACGCTTCAGAATTTCAAACCCTTCTATGGAAAGGTTACAATCAACCCGACGACGGAGTCGGGGAAGCCGATCTTGCTCATGCGAGGTAAGAACGATGCTGGGAAAACGTCATTCCACTCGGCATTCCGCTTTTGCCTCTATGGACCAGAAGATACCGGAGAGAAACACAGCCTCATCAACCGAACTGCAGCCAGTGAGGGGGATGGTGAGGCAGGGGTTATTATATCATTTGAACATGGTGAGGAAATTTTCACTGTCGAACGGATAGTCAAGTTCTCACAGGTCGACTCTCCTGACGACCGGCAGGCAGACAATATTTATCGCCGAGTCCGTGATGCAAGTGGGGATATCGTGGTGGGCAAATCGGCAGGAACCCAGGAGTATCAAATGTTCATGAACCGTGTCCTCCCGGAGAACGTTGCGGACTTCTTTTTCTTCGATGCCGAAGAACTCAATCGGTTTGAACAATCTCACGACGAGGAAGTGCGAGAAGCCATCGAAACAGTACTCGGAATCCAAGAGATCGAGAACGCGATCTCAGATCTCGATTCGAAGAAGACGGACTACGAAAGAGAATTCGCGAATATACGGTCTACAATCAAACAAAACAGAGAACGCAAAACAAAACTAGAGGAGATTCAGAACCGAATCGACGAGATTTCGGGAGAAGACGGAGAGATTGAAAAGGCACAAAAGCAGATTGAAACGAAACGAGAAAGTCTCGAGTCAGTCAAAAATGAGATCTCCAATCTCAGCGATACTGCCGATAAACGGCAGAGGATCGACGAAATCGACGACGACGTAGTCGATCTAACGGATTCTCTAGAGGAGAAGAGCGACGCGCGCAATGAACTCCAGCGAAAAGCAGGCCCGATGATCGCGCAGAACGCCGCTACGGTCATTTTGGAGGACTACGACGTAGAGGGTGTCAGTGGCGAAGCAGAGGTCATATCGAGTATCCTCACAGGAGACAGATCGGTTTGTCTCTGTGGTGAGAAACTCACACCGGAACACCGACAGCACCTGCGCGAACGGTGGAACAAACTCTCTTCCGAGGAAACTCGGCAGCTCTCGAATCTCCAGAGCCTCTGTGGAAACCTCAACATCAACGTCGATGCAGAACTAGAAAAGTACCAGAATCTCGATCAGGAAGTCAGGCGCTTGGATATCCAGATCGAAGAATTACAAGAAGAAAGAGATGAGATCGAGTCCGACGTACGAGAGATCGAAGAGGGCGCGGAAGAACGTCTTACGAAACGTCGAGACGAACTCGAACGGGCTATCAAAGATCTTGAGGACCGTCAAGACGAGCTCAACCAAGAACTCGGTGAACTCAATAATCAAAAAGAACAGATCCTATCGCGTATCAAGTCACAAGGTGGTGCGACAAAGCGTGAAGAACGCTTCCAGAAGCTCATCGACCTTGCAGGGCGTAGCCGTGATGCTATGGAAGACATTAAACACGAACTCATCGACCGACGCCGTGAAGAGGTTGAACAGCACGCCTCTGAAACGTTCCTTAGGCTCACGAACCGCCCGGACCAGTACGATGGGCTCACAATCACGGATAACTACGAGCTGCGGATTCGTTCCGGTGGAGCCTCTCGAACAATACAAGAACAAAAACCCAGTGAGGGTCAAAAACAAATCATTGCCTACTCATTCATCGCGGGATTAAGTCGTTATACGACCCGTGACGCTCCGGTTGTCATCGACACACCAATCGGCCGTCTTGATCGTGAGCACAAAAACAATCTTCTCCAGCACTATCCAGAGTTCAGCGAACAAGTGATTATCTTGTATCAGCCAAACGAATTGGAACTAGAGGACTTAGAGGAGCTCGCAGACAGTATGTCGAAGCACTACTCGATCGAAGTACGCGACGACGTCGACGACGCGTCGACGATCGAGGAACTCCCAGAGCTAGTTATGGATCCCAATATGGGGGAACTCTGAATGGGACGAACGATACGAACGACGAATCAAGACATCTACATCAACCGTGTTGAGAACGCGGCATCGCAAGAAGGACGGGATGTCGATAGCTCAGAGTACACATTCAAATATCAATACGAGTTGTTCAGTTTCGGTCTCGTCGTCGGCTATCTAGAAGGACAACAAGCTAAAATCGAAGAAGAGGACGGATTTAGTCAAGAGATTCTGAGACTCTCACAACTGGACAACAACCACGAGCATCGAGTCAGCATCGAGCTCATCAACCAACTCGTACTGATGGAAGCCGACAAGGACTATCTCGAAGTCTTGGGGGAAGACTACGAGTCGAGGGCAGATATCACAGAACCCGAAGACGTGTGGCCAATCGTTCTTCGGTACGCCGATTGGGGCGTGAAATATATCGATGACCGGGTCGCTACACAGGAGGATCTTGATCTAGTCGGCTTAGTTCGTGATTTCGGCTCTCCAGAGTGGCGTGACCGACTTCGGGAAGTCATCGTTCATCCAGACGCTCAGAATCGATAGTTACTGCGATCGTTCACGTTCGGAGAGACCAGAAACCGAGTTTGTATGGTAGTCCTACCAATCACCTAATTCGTCCTCAATTTGATTCAAAATATCGTCCTCTGCAGATGGCTCATCGTCCTCGTCAGACGTCTTTGGTGTATTACTTATGCCAGAATTGGCTGGTGTCTTAACCTTGTTATTTCCATCGAGATCCGTCTCAACGTTTGGTTCTGCCCGCACGTCTTTAGCAAGTTCGAGTGCAGTATCCCAGTCTGTAAACCGGTTCGCGACCGTCGTTGATGACATCGCTCCTCTCGTATTCATCTCCGTCCGTGACGGCAAATGACCAAGTTCGACAGCGAGTTCAATGAGTGCATCGAGGGCTTCTTTACGAGAGTATTGTCTTCGCTCACGGGCATCAGCGTCGATCGGATCGAGGTTCGCGACTGCCAGTGCTTCAGACCACGACCCGAAGGAGTCTATGTAAGCTTCAGCCGTGTATTCTCCGTAGGCGTCGACGAATTCTGGCCGTGGTGATTCTCCAATCTTTCTCGTTATGAGTTGGAGTGTGTCGATGAGATCGCTGTCCCGATGTTCGCCCGTGGTTTCCTCTGGTAGGTTCGAAGAAAGTGATGTGACACGCTCACAGAGGTCACCATAGTGCTCCATTAGTGCCGACGTTGCAAGATCAGTTTCGATCAATTTGGCAGCGTCGTCGAGATCGGCGACTGCCTCGTCGACAGACTCTCGGGCCGAGACAGTATCACCAACCTCCATCTGCTGTTCGGCGCGTACGACCGTCGACTCTACCGCATCAAGCACCTGGTCAAGGTCGTCGTTGACGGTCTGCTTGCGTTCCTGGAGTGTCTCTTGTGTGGTGCCAAGATATTCAGTTGCCATCGAGGCTCGCTGTCCGATCTCCCACTGCAGATTGAGGTCATACTCGGTCGCCTCCGTGAGTGCTGCCTCGTATGTCTCTACTGCCGTCTCGAAGGCCTCAACGGCTGTCTTGATATTGTCGGCATCGCGAGCTGCGATTCCACGCTCGATGTCCGCTTCAGCTACCGCTACCTGTTCACGAACACCTTTTTCGGGCTTGTGAGCGGCCTCCTCGAGTAGTTCATTGATTGTCTCTTGACGCTCTGTGATCGAATCACCTCGGCCCAACGAATGCTCACTGTTGAGGCGTTCGGCCTCGGCGAGGGACTCTGTGTTAGCCTCAAGCCGTTGGACAGCTCGCTCGAACGCACCATCTTTGAGGAGATCCTCAACGGCTTTTTGTGTGGATGCCGCCGACCCGAGGTAGCCTAAGACAGAGGAGTCGGCCCGACTGCACTCGATTTCGGTTTCAAGATTCGCCACTGTGCCTTGTAGCTGATCTACCGTCGACTGATCGGCATCGTGTTTTTCGAGTACCCCAATACTGTATTCAAGCTCAGATACGGCCGACGAGGCCCTCTCATAATCGTTGGACTTGATTGCCTGCTCAGCAGTTTGTTTTTGTTCGTCGGCGGTTTCGAGTGTCTCTTGGATCGCCTCTATGCGCTCGCCGAGCGTTTTGAGACCCGCCTGTAAGCTGGCAGTATCAACTGGATCCACACTATACGTGTCCTGGATATCCAGCATCTCCTGACAATGCTCGAGGCCACTGTTCGTGGCATTGCGGGCGGCATTGTATTCACCTGCGTCGAGCAAGCTCTCGGCGGTCGATCGATCTCTTTTTGCTCCCGACCAAAATTCCTCGTAGCGATTTTGAGCCTGTTTTTTGTCTTCTGCAGTTAGGATAGATGCGGCCTCTTTCTCAAGTTGTTTGAGTCGGTCCTGGATTTCTTCGAGGCGGTCGCCCCGACCGAGATCGTGCTCTGCATTCAATTGTTCGGCCTCATCATAGATGTCGAATGCCCTCTCGACACGCTCAATCGCTTGCTCGCCTTGTTCACCGGCAATTAGATTCTCAATACGGGATCGTGTGGACCCAAGTGAGCCGAGGAGACCAACGAGACTCCGGTCGTATTTGGCTGTCTGTTCGGTCTCAAAGCGATTTCTGAGGGTGGCGTACTCAGATCGTAATTCTGCTGCTAAGTCCGAATTATTCCGTTCAAGATCCTCAAGCTGGGCGTCGACACTGTTGAGGGCGGCTTCAGCAGCTTCCAAATCCGCTTCGTCGAGGGCAGTTTCTGCATCAGTAAGTTTGGATTCGACCGCCGTCCTGTGCTCAAGTTCCCGTTCTACGGCGGTAAGGTCAATTTCTAGTGCTTCGATACTGGTATACCACCGTTTGGCCTCTCCGTTCTCGAAACTCTCTAATTCGGTCGCCGTGTCACGAAGCTCTTCGATCGTTTTTTTGGCCAGCTCAACATTACCATCTTCGACTGCATTGTGGGCCGCCTGTAGATAGGAGTCAGCCTCTGAATTCAGCAATCGTATTCGCAATTCTGTCTTTTTTGTACTGAGGTCCTCAGTTATTGAAGAGTCATCTACCGCAGCGAGTTTCAAATCGGCCCGTTCGAGACATTTCCGTGCACGATTTAAATTATCATGCACGAGATCGGCTTCGAGTACGTCGATGTCATTCTGGATTTCGTCTATTAGTTTCTTGTCCGAGCTACTCGTTTCGATTTGGTCTACATCTGCGGCTGTCTGAGTTGACTGGGTAGCCTTATCCTGATCTCGTTCAACAGTGGCCGATTGTTGGGTATCTTCCTCTTCATCGCCAGTCAAATCAGACATAATGAAGGTCAAGAATAATCCGACAAGGAAAATCGAGGTGATTCCCAGGGCATCGATACCGAGACCCGGGATGCCTAAAACGGAGGTCACAACACTGCTGACAATTGCCAACGTGATACCTACTATGAGAGATAAAATCGAACCGAGAATACCGCACATTATTGTCTCCGTAAACAAAACCACGAACCAGGTTCCGAGAGGTCCCCCATTATAATTCTCGTTCAATTCGAGTCCGAGGAGCCGCTTGCCACGTACGTTCCGAGAGTATTCGACAATTGACGCTGCAATCGGAGTTCCAAATATAATGCTAATAACAGCTCCATCGGTTGTGAGGACTCCGTTTGACGCATCAACGGCTATGGCAAAGAGTACAAAGACAGTGAGTATAGGTGGACCGAGCCAACGGAGTTTTTTCAGATCTTGGACCGTATCGATCGATCCAACAATTCGTTCCTCAATCATAGTCTCCTCCCAGCTCCAGTAGTGTCGGGCTACGCATTGGGGCTCTTTGATAACTCATCTAGTTTCTGAATAATTTCGTCGGTCGACATGGTTAGCTCTGTCTTGTTTCGGAGCGAGTCGAGATCGTCTGGTAGCAGTACCGCCACAGCGGCGTGAACGGCGGCGTCTTTCGAACCGCCGTCGACGTACGCAGAGAGTAAGGCATCGAGAGCAGGGTTCAACTCGACTGTACGTGTCTCGGTCGTGTCTGGAATAACATCGGCGGCCGGGTATGTGATAGTCTCCTGGGCATACGCTCTGACAGCGTCTTCAACGAACGTATCGACATCGTCACTTGCTGCGACAGCAAGTTTGTAGAGCCAATCGGTAAGTTCGATACCCCCACCGTCGGCGGCCACGAACTGAACGCCATCATCGAGGTCCGGTTTGGGTAGCTCTTCGTGTGATTCGTCTGTAGACCCTCCAGCTTTGCCACCTTCGGGTCGTTCGATGTCGAGTAGTGCTGAACCACTAGTCTCTCTGACTTGCGTTAGGAGTGTTTCGAGCGTCTCTTGGACGCCCTCGTCGCTGGGTGGCTCGTATTGGTTGGATCCCCAATTCTCGATGGCCTCAGCACCGGCACTTTCGAGATCAGCAAGGCTGCCAGCTGTCAGCGTGGTCTCCTCATCGAGAGTGAAGATGGGACGGGCGTCGAATCCTTCGCCCCAATCTAAGAGTTTGCTCGCAGTTTCGAGTAGCCTTACCCCATCCTCACCGGGGAGTAACGCTTCATCACGGGTTGGGATGGCGGCGATATGGTAAAATTGGGCCTTTTTGTCGCCAGTCGGATTCCGTAGGATTCGTCCCATCCGCTGGACGAGCGATCGGCTAAGTCGACCACGCCCGCGATTGATACACACATCGGCAGTCTGGATGTCGATGCCCTCTCCAAGGGTTTGGGCGATACCAATGATCGCACCATACTCTTGATTTTGGTCGAATTTCTCGACCGTTCTGAGATCGGTGTCGTCGTCGAGGACTGTGATTAACGACTCGTAGGCATCACCAAGGTGGCGTTTCAATTCATCAGTGACAGTCTCGATCTCAGCCTTCGTTTCGAGGAGCACGACGCATTTATGATGGTCGAGGTTGTCAAGGACCAGGTTGAGGACCGTCGAGAGCTCCGGAGAGAGGTTGTATTGTGTCAATTGGCGTGCCATCACGGCAGATGCAAACTCTCGGAAGTCCTCGTCGGTCTCCTTCAGTTCGCGTCCAACAGTGGACTGGGTCACAGAACGGGCATCAGAAAGATTGTCGATCGTAGCCACATCCGCATCGGCATCAAGATCGCCCGGCATGTCGATGCCATCCCCGTAGCGTGATAACCCACGTCGACAGCGTTCGGTAACCTCCGCGAGTTGAGCCTGATTCTCGTAGGGAGTCAACACGACATCCCAGTCACACTGTGGGACGACACCAGCCCGTTGGCCGTCCCGAAGCGAGAATTCGAATAGTTTCGGAATGTTGCGGCGTTCGAGGGTACGCGCATTTGTCTCATCGAGTGACCCTGACAGTGCCAGGACATCCCCATCGAGGTGGTCCAGGAGGGAGCCAAATCCAGTGCTACCGAGGTAATGGTGGGTCTCGTCGAGAACGACAAGATCGATATCGTCCTCGAGGATGTCCGCATTCTGCAGGCGGCCTGGCGTCCAGAAGTGGACGTCTCCCCACTCGAAGTGAGCGGTATGTTCACCCCTATTGGTTGAACTCTGTTCTGGGATGTTGAGGTGGGTATCGAACTCGCGTTTCCACTGATCGAGAATCAGTTCGCGGTGGGCCACGATGACGACCGTCGCACGATCAGTTTGGTCGGGCTGCTCATGAGTTGTCGTGAGATCCCGATCGGTTGGGTGGAGCGCACCGAAGTGGTGGGCAATGGCAGCCAATCCGAGAAATGTTTTGCCGGTCGCCGTTGCCATGTCGACATACCCCCGGCGATCGTTGGCAAGCCATTTGTCGAGTGCATCGCGCTGGTGGCTCCAGAGCGGCGTCACCATTCGGGGTTCTTCGATCCGATTGAGAAGCCCGTCCGCTGAGCTATCTTCGATGGTCTCGAAGAGAAGATCGATATACACCTCGCTCCGCGGACGGCAGAACACTTCCGAAATGATGGTACTGACGCTAGCTGTCTCGGGGAGACGAATGGTCTCGAGATCGTTGGAGGTGACTCCGTTGGTATCGATACGTTCGACTAGCGCCTTGTTTATCGCAGCCTCTATTGCCCGACTTGGATTCCCGAAGTCAGTATGGTGTGCAGTCCGGAGTTCTTCATGCAGCTGATTGAATGTCCATGCAACTTTCCCGATTGCCTTTGCTGAGTAGTTACCGAGCGGCAGCGAAGTATCGCGGTGATCGATATCGGCCGTGTTAGCGAGGCCTCGCTGATAATAAATCCCGGTTTCGACTCCAAAGTCGGCACTCGTCAGGTCTGTATCACCGATAAAGATACCATCTGCAACGAGTTGGGCACTCTCATCGATGTATGTTGGCCATTGACTTTTGGGCAGGTCGACGAGCCACTCCTCGCGAAATCGTTCGCCAGGACTCGCACGGTTTGTGCGGTCGTCGACGAGATCATCGATGGTCATGGTTGCAACACGATATCAGTTAGCATTCGGTCTCTAATTCCAGTTACTTATTATAATATAAAAATCTAGAGTATCAGTTTTCATGTTACAAACTGGTGATCTAAACTCCTATGCAACGCTTAATACTTATCTCCATGCCCACTTATTCAGACAGTAGCGACGGTCCCGAAAACTGATGTCTGATATATTCTCCCCACCTAACTGGATCGAAGCCCGCCCGTATCAACAGCAGGCCGTCGATTCATGGGCCGAGGCTGGCGGAAGAGGTGTTCTCCGAATGGCGACCGGGACCGGCAAAACAATTACCGGACTGCTTGCGGCCGTTCGTGCTGCTGCTGCCCTCGAGGGACGACTATTGCTTGTTGTCGCCGCGCCCTATCAGCATCTCGTCGACCAGTGGGCAGATGAGGTCCGAGAATTCGGTGTGGAACCGGTGTTTGCCTATCAGTCACGCCAAGACTGGCAACCGCGATTGGAACGCCAGATACTCGAGTACAACCAAGGGTCTCGAGGCATCTGCACCGTAGTGACGACCCACACGACACTGTCAATGGGTGGTGCCCAATCCACTCTCAATCGTGCGAACGGCCCAGCGATGCTCATCGCAGACGAAGTACATCATCTCGGCTCCGACCATATGCAGAGTGGTCTTCTCGACGAGTTCGACTATCGTCTCGGTCTTTCGGCAACGCCAGAGCGGTACTACGATGAGGAGGGGACGCAGAAGTTACGAAGCTACTTCGGGGAGACCGTTTTCGAATACGACCTCACCGATGCGATCGAGTCTGGTGCGTTATGCGAGTACTACTACGTTCCGCACATTATCGAACTGGACGGCGAAGAACTCGATCAGTACCTCCACTTGAGCCAAAAAATAGGCCGGTTGATCGGTGGCAGCGACGACGGTGAGGAAGGCGGTGTTTCCTTCGATGACAACCAAGCGCTTCAAAATCTCCTATTCAAGCGTGCACGCTTGATTGGAACCGCAGAGAACAAACTCGAAGTACTCGTCGACCTGATCGACAGGGAGCGTGAGGTCTCACATGCTCTCGTTTACTGTAGTGACGGATCGATGGGGCCCGAAGGAGATGGGCGACGTCACGTCGAGGAGACGACAGAGCGTCTTCGATCGGAATGCAACCTCCGGGTAGAGCCGTTTACCGCTGAAGAATCGCAGTCTGAACGCGAACGCCTCCTGAGTGAATTCGAGACAGGAGAGATTGATGTTTTGAGTGCGATTCGATGCCTCGACGAAGGGGTCGACGTGCCAGCGACGCGGACTGCTTATATTCTTGCGAGTAGTTCGAATCCACGCCAGTACGTCCAACGTCGGGGGCGTATCCTCCGTCAACACAAAGACAAGCAGTACGCGGTCATCCACGATTTCGTGGTCGTGGCTGGATTGAGCCGACCGACAGAAGCGATGACGGGAGACTCGTTTGGAGTAGAGCGACGCCTTCTCAAGAAAGAATTAGAGCGCGTCTCGTTGTTCGCTGAAGGCGCATTGAACCATCCCAATGCCGACGTCTCGGGTGTGCCAACAACTACGGGCTCACTCCAGGAACTCAAACGTAAGTACGATCTGTTAGATTCCTAATCGCCGGCTCTCCGTACGGTAACGCTGGAAGGTTTATTTGTATCTAGTAAAGAGGTAGCGTATGAAGAGTATCAAGGACACCGACATCGAGATCTCCGAGCGGGAGCGAGCACGCATTCGGAAGCGTGTGCTCGCTGCTGAAAAGGAGAAACTTGATCTCAAACTCCCTCGTGGAATTAACAACGACATCGAGCAGATCATCCGCGAAGAGATCGAATAATGGAACTCGACCAACTCTCGATGCGGAACTTCCGCCAGTTTCAGGATGAAACAATCGATTTCGCAACTGGTGATAAAAACGTTACCGTCATCCACGGGTCTAATGGATCCGGTAAGACGACGCTTCTGAATGCGTTTACCTGGGTGCTGTATGATACGGTTGATTTCGATACACGCCCTGATCGACTTGTTACTGAAGGTGTGATGGCAGCCGCTTCACCGGGTGACAAAGTTGAGGTGTCAGTGACGCTCAAATTCACCCACGAAAACGAGCACTACACGGCGACGCGAAACGCACTTTTCGAGAAACAGTCGGCAGACGATTTCGACGGCCACATCGAAGACAGCGAGATCGTACTCGAACGCACGAGTAGTCTCAACAGTGAACGGATCGAGAACGCTAATCACTTCCTCAACACAATTATTCCGAAGCGTCTAAGCGAACTCTTCTTTTTCGACGGGGAGGATATCGACGAACTCGCTGGGGTCGACAATCAGGGAAAGATACAACAATCCATCGAGAACATCATGGGACTCACGATTCTCGACCGTGCGACACGCCACCTTGACCATGTGGCGGGTGTTTTTGAGGACGAGTTTGCAGACTTCGGGAGTGACGAGCTGCGAGAGCTTGTCGACCAAAAAAAGGATCTCCAAAAGAAGCGCAAGCGATTAAAAGAAAAGCGAGGCGACAAACAGCGCGAACAAAAACAGTTGGCGACGGAGATCGCAGACATCGAAGCACGGTTAGAGCGATTCGATGACAGCCGAGCGATGCAGGAAGAGCGTGCGGCAAAAATTGAGGAACGCGACGAATTCGAGGATGAGGCAGAAGCAGCCACCGACCGGATCCGATCTGAAATCGGCGAGCGGGGGTATACTCCCCTTGTAATGCCGCTCATACGCGAGACTGCAGAGGAACTCGACGATTTGCGCGAACAAGGCGTTATCCCCTCGAACCTGACCGACGACTTCTTGCACGACTTACTTGAAAATGAGACCTGTATCTGTGGCCGTGATCTCGATCCCGGATCAAGCTCCTACGACCAAATTTCTGCGTTGAAAGGAGACGCCCCAGCCGACGGCGTCGAGTCGGCTGCCCTCCGAATCATTGGCCAACTTCGACAGTTCTCCGAAGACCGGTCTACATTTGTTCGAACGGTCGACGAGCAGGTAGACCTACGGAGCAAAAAAGAAGACGAAGCTGCCCGCATCCAACGCAAGATCGACGACATCTCGGATAAAATCGGTGAGATCGACGAGGAAACTCCTGGCGGAAAGACGATCAAAGAATGGGAAGCTGAGCGGAAGGCGAAAGAACAACAGAAAGAAGAGGCAATCCGAGAGGAGACACGTATTGATGAGCAAATCAAAACGACGACAGAGGAGATCAAAGCCCTGGAGGAGAAAATTAGTGAACTCAGAGAGGACAAAGCCGAGGCGGTGACCGCCCGTCGACGACAGCGGGCTGCAGAAGAAGTTCGTGACGATATCAGTGGGAAATACGATACTCTCAAACAAAAGGTCCGCAAAGTATCCAACGAAAAGGTCCAAGAGACCTTCAGTTCGATTGCTCGAAAGGACTTCAAAGCGGAGATCACCAATGACTTCGAACTGAAAATCTATCAGGGCAAATCAGATGGCCGAGGAGAAGTCGAAAAATCGACCGGCGAGCGCCAAATTGCCAGTCTGGCATTCATTGGTAGTCTGGTGAGTATCGCCCGCGACCGATACGAGTCAAGTGGTGAAAACGAGTACTTTACCGGAGGTATCTATCCATTGGTAATGGATTCGCCGTTCGGTGCCCTCGATAACAAGCATCGCCGCGAAATTAGTGACATTCTCCCAACGTTAGCGTCGCAGGTTGTCGTATTCGCAACTGACTCTCAGTGGGAGGGTCCGGTCGAAGAAGAGATGTCGACGGTAATCGGGAAGCAGTATTGGCTCAACTTCCAGCCGGAATCTGGGCCAGGTGAGTCTCCACGGACAACGATCGAACGCGAACACACATCCACCACCCAATAAAATGTTTAAATTAACATATAAGCAGACAGACATCTACGACGAGCTCAAAGAGGAATATGAGATCTTTGAGTACTATGTAGATGTCTTAGTGTTTATGGCGGTGCTCGGGTATCGGGACGACAATCTTGAGACAGAGGACTACATGGGAAATGAGGATGCTGGAACAGTTGGCCGGATGGATATCAACATGTTACACAAAGATAACCAATATCACGCGGTTGTTGCTGCGCTAGCATTTCAGAAAACAAACGATCCATCGACGATGGCAGATCCAGAAGTCCACGCGGAGGTTATAGC
>LFCJ01000752.1_pt1 | contig 21056 bp, 33 predicted proteins | sample 643141 | NCBI WGS metagenome assembly LFCJ01 (sample SAMN03766243, study PRJNA286221) | soda lake metagenome | biome: soda lake; feature: Kulunda steppe; material: water; isolation source: sample B1-Br-g2 brine of Lake Bitter-1 | place: Russia: Kulunda steppe | collected 2010-07
CACGGGTTCCCATTGAACCACATTCCGAACACCGCTGACTGGTATGGTACGCATCGACTTTCTCAACTCGGATACCAGCGCGTTCGGCTTTGTACGTGATGAACTGTTGGAGTTGGTGGAAATGCCACGAGTGGACACCTGACCACGAACTGTTCTCGCGGATACCTTCGAGGTCTTCCATCCGAATGACGGGGTTCTCGAACTGTTCCGCGAACGTGATGAGACGACGGGAGAGTTTATGATTTAAGTCCTTAATCCGACGCTGTTCTTTGTCACCCACACGGTTACGTGCGCGAAGCGCACCCGCTTCCGAAAGCGAATCGCGTAGGGAACGATATTTGCGTCGAACGTACTTCGCCTCACCACCAGACACCAGCATCGACTCACTCTCACCATACGCAGTTGAAGCAAGTATGTGCCGTTCGCCAATATCGACACCAATGGGAGTTTCACCCGATGTGTCGTCTTCGTACTCAACGTTAAATGTACAGTACCAGTCGTCGCCACGACGGTACACTTGGAGACGGCTCTTGTCAGCATCTCCATCTACGAGTCGTTGAACATCGTCTGCAATATCGTCGTACACTTCTATGGGTGTGTACCACCATTGAGAGATGCATGGGAAGCCGACGACGACCGTACCGTTATCGGTCGTGTTAATTTCCCAATTCTGATTGTTGACAGCGAAGGGTTGGCTCTCTCGGTAGCGAACCTTTCCGTCCTTGTTGTGGTCGGATTTCGCCTCTCGAATGGCTTGGTTCTGGATAGCCGAGTAGAGGTCGTTGTTAATGCTGGCTGTGGTCACGGACTTGCCAAAGTCTCCGTTCTCCCATCCGTCGATACAGAACTGCTTGGTGTCACGGTAGAGACGAGTAGCGTGTTGCCACTCTTTGCGCCGTGAGAGGGATGGATTGTGGAACTTCGCGGTGACAGTCGTCGTGACCATTACAATTGTAATTTAGTCTGGGTGCTTAAGTATCTTTTGGAATATCAGGCCGTGCTATCGTCGGTGGATTGCGTAGTCAATTGTCGGATTCATACCCGCGCTCAAGCACGGGGCTTTCTCCTTGCACTTCCGTAAGAATATGGAAATCAGTATGCCTAGGATTGGATAAAATGAGGTATGCATATTTATTCCTCTTCCTCTCCATGTTCATCAGGATATTCTAAATATAAATCGAATTCAGCATCCATTAGCATTTCTTGTGGGTCTGATTCATCCTGAGGGATTAGTTCAGCAAATGGCTCAATATCTTCCCAATCCATATTATTTCCAAGCCAGTCAAACAGTACATCATCATTTTCTAATGCATACTGTTTTTCTCTATGAAATTCCTCCCTCTGTTTTGTGGAGTCCGAGTATCCATCACTCTGAACATAATAAACAGCCCTCTCTCCTGCAATATGAGCTGCATTAATTGCATACACATCTCCATTTGGGAATTTAATCTCAATGACTTTGTATGGTTCGTCAGAATCAAATTCTGTCATGGTTTAGGGTTTAGCCACGACTATATAAAATATTCTATTTGATTATTTAATCCAATTTCAAGCTCTTCTTTGAACTTCTTCATCAACTACACTCGTGACGCGCTCTTGAAAATCAATATAAGAATTCATAACTTCATTTTTAATAGTGTTTCGGACAAAGAAAAGGTCTTAGCGTCTAACTTTATACGGTCCAAAAGTCTCTAATAGTTCAACCATATGTCTTCCAACATTACCTTTTGGTTTTAGCGTTATTTTCTCCTCACCAGTAGGTGATGATTCATTACCTGTTATAGAGAATTCTTGTAGGTGATAGCATTCTTCCAAGTCATCGTATTCAACATAGACTGTCAGCGGCGTTGAATGAACTTGTGTTACTTCAATATTCATCATATAATTATATTGATTTGGAAAACTGTCTATTGTTACAGCGTTATGACTATCTTGGATTCCACTTAATGCTTTTCTAACGGGAGTATTTTCGTTCATATTCAATCAATCAATATAATGGGTTAAAGATATTTTGGTACTCAAATTTTTCTAACGTGCCATTTAACATAATCAAAACTTTGGGGTTCAAATTTCATATATTCAAATATATGGCGAGCACTATCTGATTTGGCTAGTACATACACATATTTCATGTTATTTTTCTTCATCACTTTTAGAGATTCTTTTACTAACAGTTTTTCCAATACCATTGTTTCTTAATATCTTACAAACATGGACCCAACTGATATAACAAACCTCATCAAACAGAGCATATACTATGACGGCCAACGAGTCTCCATTCGAATCTGTATATTCTATTGTCTGTTCAACATAATTTTCATCTTTTTTATCACTTTTGAGGAGAAGACCTCGGGGTGATTCACCCGTGGCTTTTTTGTACTCATACAATCAGTATTGTGATACGATGCTTAAATAATTTGATTCTTGATTATTATTTTTATTTAATATTTATAAGCATAAGTATTAAGTAAATGACGAACGTAATAATTTACTATGAATAGAAGAAAAGTCTTAATTGGGGGTGGAACTATTGGTGCAGCATTACTAGGAGGATTAACTGTTATGGGTTCAGCAACAGCAGAAGTTGAATCAGGATTATTTGGCGTTTCTGAAGAAGTTGAAATTGATTCAAATAGTGGTAAATTAGAATCGTTTAAGCTAACGGATGTTACGTTTGTTGCAGAATGGTCTGGTTTTAATGACCCTGCAGAAAGTGCAACATGGGAATTATCTGTTACGCACAATAATGATACCAAAGTTGTGAAAAGCGTTGAAACAAGTATTGAAAATGAGCAATATGAAGGTTCTATAACAGAAGATGTTGAAGATATAGATATCCTACAATATTTTGAGGCCGAAGATTTTGAAGTTGAAGAAGATGGAGAAACAGATTCATTCGACTTAGAGTTTGATTTACATCTGGAAATAGACGACGTTGAAAATTCTGATTATGAAGATTCTGTATCTGGAGAGACGATTGTCCACATAGAAAATATACCTATGGATGCAAATGTTGGTGGTGAAGCTAGTATCGAAGGCGAAGGCGAAACAGCATATAATGATGATTATGACCCTACTGATGTAGATGGCGTCGGTCAACCACGGCCAAATGGAGATTTAGGATTTAGAATTGATAATGAAAATAGTGTTCCTGTATCGATTAAATTAGAAACAGACGGGGATTCTGATGAAGACACGTATACAGTTGGGGCAAATAATTATGGCTCTAATGGTCGAATCATAGGTTTCGATGAGAAAGAAACTATTACAGGAATTAAAACAAAACCTCAGAATGAACCTGATGCAGAATATGAAGATAGTGGATTTTCAGGTACGGCTTCTCCAGAAGACGAATGAAATCTAATTAGAAGTGTTTAAGTACGTGTATTAATTATACAATAGTATGAATTCAGAAGATGACACATCCGTGGGGACAGATTTGTGTTATAAATGTGATTCAATTGGCGAATTATATATCACAGATTTCGGACTCCGATGCGAAAATTGTCGTCTCAAACATGAAGAACCGTCATATAATACGTATCTACCTTCCTTTCGTGAACCAAATACGAAAGAATTAGATAAACAGAAAGGTACGGTTGGCGATTATCTCGATTCACTTCCAGATATCACAATGTGCGTCGAACTTCATGATGAGACGCAATATCGTTTAAGCAAAATTGAAACGGTTGCCGTATTCATAGAATTTGGTGATATGTGGGAAGAATTTGGCCCAATGTTAGCTGACAAAGTAGAAGAACATTATAATAAAATGACAGAACCAACGAAATTTAGTTCTTATGCTCCATGGGGCTCATCTAATTTCGGTACATCATGTTCAGATTATAAGGACCATTCTGAATTAGCTCCCGTTGTAGCTTATTCAACTTTGAGAAGTGCAATGATGAGTATCGCAATGAATAATATGAGTGATGACCAAGAGGACTGTCCAGATATAATCAGCATTAATGGAGATGAAATCAGTAAATATTCTAAAGAAGGAAAAGTAACTGTTGAAGGAGTTGATGAATTATGAGTAATATTATCTTTGGAGATGCAGAGTCTCTCTATGAGAACTTGATGAAATTCACTGTATTATCAGCAAAAAAAGTCCGATATAATGATAATGAATATACTGTTCATCATACGCAATTTGGGACATATGATTTACAGAATGCATTTAAAGTTGTTGCTGAGAACACAGATAAGGACCCCCGATACGATGCTGAATTCAAAAAAGAGGCTATTTCAGCATTAGAAAAAACTACGGAAATGCTTGATTTTGACGTTCAAAACCATTTCTTAAAAAGAGAATATATTGATAATAGTGACTTTCGTAATGCGGCTTCGAAATATTATCAACGCCAAATGAGTACAGGGTCCGTGGAATCTCTAATAGTAGCCGACCCGAAGGCAAGCACGCGAGAAGAAGCCATTGCGGAAGTATTTACGCTAATGCACGCACATCATGCTGGTCAAGATTCTTTACTTCCGTTTTTCTCTAGCGTAAGTAGAAGTAATGAATCTGACGAATACCCTGATGAAAATATTGATGTAGATGAAGCTGCATTCACATTGCGTGATACAGTCCAACGTTCGCATGGTTCATCAAGCCTTAAACGACCAGACCCATCTATTCATACAATTAGAGCAATTTATAATCTGTATGAAGAATTTGGAATGAAAATTAAAGTTCGAGAAGTATATGGTTTGTTCGTTTCACCTATGAAGGCAGAATCATATCAACCATTGGATGCAGAAAGTCAAGAAATTCAAACGCGGCTAGGAGGCGTTTTAATGGGGGGTAGAGATTCAATTAGAAAATGGATTAATCCAAATGAACCCCCATTGGAAACATTAGAATCATATAATAATTAGTATTGCTAATACAGTGTTTCCCACTGTATATTTAGAACAGATTCCGTATTATTTATTTTATCTACATATATTTTTGAATGGGAACAGTTGTAAAGTGTACCTATGATTTTCTGTATATCACTTTCATTAATCTTAGCATCATGCTTTATAATGTGAGCAGTTCTGTTATCTAAACGTTCTATAATAACGCTATCACACCAAGAAAATAGCCTAATAGAGTCTTTGAGTCTAATATGTGTATCCCAAGGAGGATTAGCATATGAGCTAATAACATTATACAATTCCCAATAATTTCTGGCAGAATACGGGTCAATAATATTCTGTAATCTATTATACGCTTTTGATATTGAGTCAGACTTAGAAGGATATAATTCCGTTGATTTAACGGGAATATATTTTATATTTGACGCTGTATCTGGCGTTTTAGATTTAGGAAGAAAACAAAAACGATGATGGAATTGTATAGTTTTTCTACTCATCTATTAGTCATATATACAAACTATGATTCTAAATACTTAATCCAACATCAATCCAAATCATAAATCTGTGGTGTATGTTTGTGAGACATCATAAGATTCTTCATAAAAATCTAAAACACTTTCAGGAACTTCATCGTCAACATCATCTTCAAACGAAATATAATCAACGGAATCGATTATATTTCTAACCTCATTTTCTCTTAGTGGAGTCCCAGGATGTTCTCCGCCAATATATGCCCTAAATAGGATATCACCTCTTCCAAAATCTTCTATTTTATATAGTCTAACATTTCCTGACCTCTCTCTAAGATACAAAACCTGACCGCAATTCGTTTGAAGAACCCATTCCTGAGGAAATGCGCCACCTAAATACTCATATGCCGTAATATGTAAAGTATTTTCTAATCTTTGTACTGGGTTTGGAGAATATCTAGCCACTATACTTTCTCCATCATCAAAATGATATCTGTAGTCTGCTTCTCTTTTTTTGAAATCTCTATTTTCATGAAATGCTTGCTTTAAAATTGGGAAATAATCTGTCTTATCTGCTACATCTGAAGGAACAAACCAGCCAATATATCTATCTTCACCACGCATATAAGCATATGCATCTGCAGACACTTCTTTTGGTTTAGAAAAATCAACAGTTCCTGGTTCACTTGGAATCATCATGACAAATAAATGTTTGTTTTCATCTGTTATTCTGTAAGAAAGGAAATTAGAGTTATATTGTATTTTTTGTGCAATCTTACCAGAAGGAAGTTCGAAACCCTCCAAAAATGTTAACATTGATTCAAAATAATCCGAATCTACGTATCTTGTTTCCGTTGAAAATAAACTCATTAAAATACTATTGTAATTAGTATTTAATAAACGTTTTCATTCTGTAAAAACGAAATAGTTAGATATTTATTAGACTAGAGCATACTACTTTATATGTTATCAGAGAATGAGCGAACCCAGACTATTTTTGTACATGATTCTTATTTTATTCAAGATGATGGAAAACAAATCGAAACGGTTTCTTTGAATACAAGAGGGCATACGAAAGACAGAATGGAACTAACGGATGCCGTAAACAGAATTGTTAATATAGACAATCTATCTTCGTTTGTAGGTAAGGACATAGGTAAAGTCACATTTACAGAAAATGGAAATATTAAGTCTGTTGAATTATATGATGAAATTATCAAAAAGTTCGGACATGAATAAATTTGTTTAATATATTTAATCAGAAACTATAATACGGAATTTCATTTCATTCTCTTTGATAATTTCGTGGTTAGTTTCATTTAATGAACCCATGACGTAATCTTGAAATTCTTCATCTGCTTTTTCAGAAAATTTCAAAACATGTTCTGTTGGTCTACTTTCATTGGTCATGTATAGATTATTAGCAACAACCTCTAGGTCTTCGTTATCCGTATCTTCAGCCGTATTCAATATTCTTCGAAGTATATCAGTTGGCATAATACTATGTACAGAAACAAGGGTTAAAAACATTCCTCCACGATTTATTCATTTATATATTTCATATAGATAAGTAGCAAAAAGTTCAATATGTTACAATACATTATCTATATAATGGATAATATATTGCATAATATAATAAACCGTATTACTATAGACGTGGATGTAATTGAGAAAGACGTGAATGGAAAGTCAGATATTGATTCTCGTATATCTGCTTTTTCTCAAATTTTTATTATTTTATCTATACTGATTATGTGCGTTTTTATGCTGGCATCAGTATTTGTTGTAAGTACATCGAGTAATTTTTTCGCACAATATCTTCCAATACTATTTTCGATAGTATGTATAACAACATTATTTTTTTCCTTTACTATGTCTATTAAACCGCTTGAAAAATTTGCGTTACAGAATCGAGAATATTATAGATACATAAAATACAAAAAGAAGAAATTATATAAATACATTATCTTATCATCTTCATTGATAATAATAGGAATGGCAATATTATTGAACTTATTCCACTATGAACTATTAGATGTATTTGGTTCAGCAGCCGAAAACCCTGATAAAATTGAGAATTCTGAATTAGAATCATCTGACTTTATGACGGCGGAGAATAATGTACAGAGTATTATTGATAGTATAAAGTTTTCTGTAACCTTTTTTGCTATCTTCACGGGATATATGCTTGGTAGATTGCAAGAAAGCAAAAAAAGAATATTTGCATACTCTGGAATATTGGTTTCACTTACAATTTTTATACTATATTATAATCCAATTGAAAACATAGTTTTATAATATAATCTAAGAAGTTCTCAAATTTTATCAATAATATCAGAGTATTATCGATTATCCGACAGATGTTCCACAATATCAGAGATATGGTCCTTAAGTGAACTACTCCGCCCTACTCAGCCGCTGACGCGGCTTCCTTGAGGACGGGGGCTTAGCGCCCTCTCTTTCAGCTAAAAAATTCAGGACAATTTGAAACCATAATAATATTATGGAAAAATAATACGGCGTGATTCACTTGCTGTCGAAGCCTAGTAATAGATAGTCTTCATACAATTCTGAACCCGAAATTTTTGAATCATTTACGATATAGTTATCTTTTAACCTATAATCATAACTTTCGTATAGTTTTAGACTTGGAATTAAGGTAATAAAAAACGAGAGTAGGCCTGCTAAGACAAGCCAAATAGAAGAACTTGAACTTATAGATATATAACCCATATTCGAAATAATATGCGGGACAATAGAGATTGCAAAACCTAATATTAAAGGAAACGAATAAGATATGAATTTGTAAACAGAAGTTCTTAATTGATATTCGGATATTTTTTTATAAATGTCTGGTTTTCCCATGGCTCGCAAGTTTTTTCCAATATTATAAGATTCTTTTTTTCTTGCATGATTGTATAAACTTTTAGTAACGTCATTTGGGTGGTATGTAGTTCTTTGCCCGTCAAACCTCGTTAGTAATTTATTTTCATTATTACAGCAATTACAAAGAAAAGATATATTCAGAGGAAAATTACCAGAGTATGTTAATTCATGTTTTGAATTGCAGTATATACAGTATGTCTCTATAGCTGCCTTATTAAATCTTCTTGGTCTATTTTTGAATTTATTACTATAGGATTCATGGGGTTTTACAGTATGTTTTTCACCGTCGATAGTTATAGAATGATTTAAATTTCTTGGTTCCATATTTAATTATAAACTTGTATTTATTTAAATCTTATTTATATGTTTTATTCAGAATGAAATCTCTTACTAATGTCTATATGATGACGAAATGAAAAGACATATACATACTTCCGTCGAATTTTGTATATGGATATCCCTCAATTAATTTTAGAAAAAGCCGAGGAACTATATAATTCTAATAGAACTTATAACCCTTCTATGATAGATATCTGCTCTCAAAATGAAAGACATATACTTGAAGATGTTGAAAATCAAGGGTATCATGTATTGGGAACAGGTACATCTCGAGTATGTATAAAATTATCCGATTCAAAAATTATGAAAATATCCCGCCCTCCAACGCAAAATTATGATGGAATCCGAGCTAATCGAAAAGAATATGATTTGTATATGAATTCAGGAGATATTTTTAATGATATTTTAGCTCCAATATATTGTATTTCACCACACGATTATTGTATCGTAATGGAACGGGCAACAGAATTGAGAGGTCACGAGCATGAATTAAAAAAAGATTTTATAGACCGATGCGAAGCAGCAGGAATAAATATATATGAGGGAGATACACCACTATGGAATGTTGGTTATATTCCCTCAAAAAATTGTGATTGCTTTATTGATTATGCACATATATCCGTCTAATACAAAAATTAATCTTCAATCCAACGAACATCAATTGACTTTTCAACGGCAATTTCATCGAATGAGTATCCTGAGTTTTCTTCACGAATTTCAAACGAGGTAGAGAATTCTTCAGGTTCAAGAATAACTCGAGGATTATCCTTGTGATTACCGATAATAGATAGTCCCAGATGGTCATGAACGTGGAAATGCCATCCCTCGTCTTTTTCTACGTCATAGTTTGGATATTGAGATGGGGGTTCATCTATTAGTTTTCTTACGCTCATACTGTGAGTACCAGAATCTTCTTTATCTACAGGAGAGCTAATATGTACGCTCTCCAAAAATTCTTCACCGATATAATTATGCTCAACAGTTAAAATATCTCCAACGCTTTTATCATAATTAATAAATTCTCCGACATATGAACTACAGAAAGGACAAAGATGAAAATTCTCTCCATCTGGACGCACATATTTTGACCAGTTCTCTGGTAATTTATTATCGGAGCCAGTTTCTACTTCTGTTGGATTGCAAATACCATCGCATTCAACGACCGTTCTCTGTGTCATAGTATCGTATTAATATTCATTTCTATTAACTACTTCGATTTTTTATTCTTTTTTCTCTATTTAAAACGCCAAAATAGTATGTTATTGTAATACAAAAGCCAACATATAAAATACTAAGAGCTATGAATTCATGATAATAGGCTTCAACTTGAGGAAGGTCTAACGTATAATGGAGAAAGAATATATCTGAGATTCTATTATTGTGAACGGTATATATTGATTCAGATATCCATTCATTTTCAATCATGTGATGTATATCAGGTCCTAAACCCCATATACCTCCTATGAAACCTAATATATTTCTTTGTGGGATTAAATCAATATATTCAAACCTATACAGTAACGTAATTATAATTAGAACAGTCCCATAACCTGCCAAAAAGTGGACAATAGCGGAAGACATGTTTAATTAATACATTCATAGAGTATTAAATTTTATTCTATGAATTTAATTTCCTGGTAAAGGAGCAAGTGTGACTCCATAAAATGCTCCCAAAATCAATAATCCTGTTGCAGCTAATATTCCTAACTGTATTAAAACGTTAGGTTGAGCTATCGATTTCCAATCTTTTAGTAGGGAACTGAAAGAAGAAAGATTACTTTCTCTTATCATAATAAGCTCTAATGTGAATAGAATAACCGTTGACGCGGCAGACATCATACAAAAGGGACAAATTTCACCAATTGGAACTAATTGCAAGTATACAAAAAACGCCGAGAATACTACCCCAGACGCTGTTATTGGCGTTAATGCTTTAAGAATGAGGGGATGACGCGTTTGGAACCATGCTGCTGATGCAAGTATAACACTAAGGTAATAAAATGCCCCCAATAAAGCTAGTGGGATGCCAAATATATATGCCCATTCACTAGTCAAAACGAGTATGCTTCCCTCTGGCTCTGCTCCAGAAGGTAATGGTAGACCCCAAAAATGAATTCCACTAAGAAAAGTACTAACTGCCCATCCGAATAGAGCTACGATAGTGAATAGGCCGAATATTTTTGGAACTTTTTCTGAGTACTGGTCACGATAATCTAATTTCGTATTACTGTTCATGTACTATACTCTATGTTCTTATTTATTATAAGTATTGCGGAAGAAGCACAATATTAAGTCAATTAAACATAATAAACAGCGAAATAAATATGGTGTTGTGCATTAACTATACAATAATGATAAGCTCTATAACAACAATAATGATTATACTATCATTGTCAATTGGACTATATGCACTATACGCAAAACTCGAATCTATATTTATTCCTCATATTAGAAAACTCTTAAATAATTAATTATATTTTGAACTAAATTCCGTTACAAGTTTACTAGTCTTAACATACCAATCATGCAAAAGAATCTTCATTTCTTCTTCAACCTCATCTGTATCACGTGAGAAGTAAATGTGTTTATATCCCCCCATCTCTCCTGATTTTCTTTCTTTTATGATTAAATCAGCATCAATAAGTCTGTTTAGAGACCTATGTATTGTTGATACATCACGATTCATCTTGTCAGATAATTCATCTACGGTGGTATCCTCTGAGTTATCTAATAAATATTTATAACATTTCTTATCCAATTCTCTTATATCATATAAACAATTTAGAATATCTTCGCACTCTTGATTTAATCCTAACTGTTCTTTAATTGATTTAGTCATACGAAATGATTATTTCCGCATTATTATAATTGTATGGGAATGTAGGCTCCGCCACGACTAAAATCGTTGTCTTTCTGCCTTATATTGCGTAAATAACATCTCGAAGTTAATTCTCGTTGCATTTCCTTCAATTACGTAGAGTCAAGGAGAAAGCCCCGCCCCTTGAGGGCAGGGATGAATCCGACGATTTATGCTGCATTCTGCTCATAATTTAATTCTAACCAAAACATTTATTTTGGTAGAGAGTATATCCTGAGTTAATGGTCTTCCCCACACAAAGCATGACGGTTTCACCGTCAACTGGTCTTCGACCAAACGACTTTGCTGGGTAATAAAACCAGAACCACTCCGCCACGTCCTTGTAACAGAGACGCGAATGGCGGTTCCCAGCAATCTGAATACCTTGCCGTGGAGGGAAATCGCATTCCCGTTGAAACGTCCAGCGAGTCTGGATGGGAAGGCCCCATTGACAGGGCTGCACGCGCTGTAACGCACACCGTTGGTCACAACTCGGTGGCAACCTACGACGTTCCACGCGAAAGCGTATTTGAGAACTGAGGAAACGCGCAACCTGAATATCCACTTCGTGGAATCCTCGCCCTTTAGGGCGGGGAGGATGTCAAGAAATAATACAACTTCTCTTATTGATTATGTTTCTGCTACGAATAATCACTGAAAACCAGCTTTTTTCTCAGCTACTTGTTCAGCCTCGTCTCTAACTTTACGAGACATATTAATAATCCACTGAGCAATTTTCTGTACCCTTTCAACTTCATCTAACTGTTCTACTGATAAAGCCAGTTGGTTTAATTCTATGACAAATGATTGAAACTCATAATGCTGTCGGCTCGTATGCCAATCCAAAATAACTTTTTCGTTATGTTGGGTTGTTGTTATACTTCCTTCAACTTCTGTTGTTGGCCCTGAATCATCATGAGAAAATGTTGCAATTATATTGTTTATATTTCGTGGAGAAAAGGAACTTTCTTCATCTGTAAAATAATAATCATGAACATCTTTCGCAATCCTTTCTGCTTCTGCTCGTACATCATCTGATTTAAGCGATGTATTGTAACTCATATCTACATATTCATAGAATGGCCCCATATATCTTTTTATAATTAAAATTTTTAGTATGTCAAAGTGAAATATATTTAAACAAAGTTATAAATATAACAATTACGTTATAAATGGTAATGAAAAAGCGTAAGGAAATAGAGAAACAAATTAATTCAGATTCTTTATCTTTGCGAGAAGCAGAGGATGAAATTGTTGATTTACATATTACAAATTCCGTTGAAGAAGAACTTGAAGAAGAATACCCGACGCGAAAACCGCCTGACTATACAAAACATTTCTGTGAAGGAATCGTTGAAGATTTTGATACTAATCATCAAAATGACCAACTACAAAAAATCACTTTTTCAATTAGCACGCCAACTGATGAAGTGATAAAACGCTGCTTTAAGGGCGAAGATTTATTGGAAAAATTTAAATTATTTTGCCATTCATATGGTACAAAACCATCTAGATTTAGCGATTTGATGGGTTCGAAAGTGGTTTTAAAGAAAAATTCTAATACAGGTAGGTGGGAATTATATTATTCAGAAAAAGGAAATGAATTCAAAGAACTATTGTTTAAATATCAAAATTCAAATATTTATTGTATTGGTTATAATAATAAAGTTCAATATAAAATTCCACAAGAATATTTCTTACTTTTAGTGCCTGGAATAATATTGTCATTATTTGTAGGATATTTCTATGGTATTGGATATTTTCTATCCTCCATTCCAGTTACAATTGCATTAAATATTTTACTTGGAAGTGCAGATATTGAATACAAATCAGAAAAAATCGCCCTTAAAAAATTATAATATTATTCTCTGTTTTGTTTTTCGATTTCGGGCCACGGAGTTGATTCTCGTTCAACCCACTCAAATGACGAACTTTGTGCTTCCATAGCAAAATCGTACATTGTCGTCGTATATACCTCTTCTAATCGATTAGTCCATGAAACAGGTCCATTTGCCCCTTCTACGCGATAATATGCTGGCGTTGTTTCTTCTGTTTCCTCGCCACATTTGAAATATATGGGCCAATCAACTTGGTCTTCTGTTTCCCTTTCGACTTCTTCGTGCGTGAACATATAATTTGATTATTCCAATATATAATAACTTTTTCGATACTGTACTAGTATTTGAAATAAAAATATTTAAATAATAAAAAGATTCAATAGCGTGAAGTACCTCGGGGACAAGCCCCGAGGTCTTCTCCTCAAAAGTGATAAACGCGGCCTGATAGCGTGGGTTCGTAATAAACTAGAGATTCTGTACCTTATACAACAATAAGGGTTTCAGACTCAGACTTTATAGATGACCGACTCTCCACATATCCTTTGATAGCTCGCGCAATATCAACGCCCATATCTTCTTCTGCTTCGTCATAATTTCGTAATCGAATACCTGAATCACCTCGATGCTCTCCAGGCTTTCGGAGGTAATTAAGGGCTTTATCAGATTCATTTGCAAGGTCAAAATCTGCTGTGAAATCGAGTTTTGGGAATACTTTTTCTTGAACATCATTAGCTTTTTCTTCTGAAAAATTTGAAGCATATCCCATCCAAACTTGTCGGCTGACCTCTGTATTTTCCATAGTTATTTGTATAGAATATAGGTTAAATAGGTTTTCATTTTGTCTTTTGGAATTATTTGTTCCGTTTACTATATACTGTAATTTATGCGTAATAGAGGTATATTATTAATAACCTTGCATACAAATACTATTTGAATGATAGATAAATTAGGAAATTATATTAACGCTCGAATTTTCAGACGAGCAAGCATTTCAATATTCATTTTTGTACTTTTGTTAGGTTTGTATGGATATATTTATATGATAAGTATGAGACTTTTTGAAGGCATTTCTATTCCCTATTATGTTGCATTACAAGGGGCGACAGAAGCCGTTACAACGGCAGGTTTTGGAGGTCATGCCCCTTGGGAATCTTTAGAAATGAATTTAATTATCGTGTTTATGAATTTAACAGGCGTATTAATTTTCTTTATTGGTATTCCATTAGTTTTCGCCCCTGTTGTAATCCCATATTTCAAAGAAGTTTTGAAGAGAGAACCATCAAAGAAATGTTCTTTAACAGAGCATATTATAATAACGGGTTTTTCAGATATGGATGCTGTTTTAGTTCGAGAGTTAGAAGAAAACGGAATTCCATTTGTATTTTTAGTTGATGAAAAAGAGGATGCTTTAAACGTTGAATCTGAGGGTTATCCTGTTGTGTGGGGAGATTTTGATACTGTAAATGCTTTTGACCGAGCAAATATTTCTGAGGCTCGTTCTGTATTAATTGATGTAGATGAAGATTTAATCCCGAGCATAGTATTAACGGCGGAGAAGGCTTCAGGAAATCCAGATATTATAACGGTTTCTTCACGTGAAAATTCAAGTTCGTATCATAGATTAGCGGGAGCAGATGATGTTTTTAATCCAAAATATGAATTAGGTCGAAGTCTCGGTTTGCGTTCTGTTGTTGATGTATCTGATGAGATTGAATCTGTTATTGAGGATAATAGAATAGAAATTTCAAATATGATTATTCATGAGGATAGTGAATTCCTTCATTGTACAATATCTGAAGTACAATCTAAATTAGAAAGCCCAATCGTTGCAGGTTGGTTCAATGGAAAATTTGTAGCAGCCCCTAACGGTTCGATAGTTGTGTCTGAAAATTCTATATTATTAGTAGCTCAGTATAATCCTAATTTCACATCCACAGAATCTTCCTCTAACGGTCATGTAGTGATTGCAGGTCTAGGTTCTGTTGGTTCAGCTGTTAAATCAACTGTAGAAGAAGCAGGTTTTGAGGTTCGTACGATTGATATTTCAAATCCAAATGCAGACGTTGTAGGTGATGTAAAAAACGTATCTAATCTGAAAAAATTAGATATTGATTCTGCACGAACGCTTATTATGGCCATCGAAGAAGATAATGATGCGATATATACCTCTCTAATAACAAATCGAATAGCTCCTGATACAGATATCATCACGCGTGTAAATGAAAAGCGAAATGTATGGAAATTATATGAAGCAGGAGCGGATTTTGTGTTACCCTTAGAGACACTTACAGCCGATTATTTGGCAAGCCAACTCATTTATGATGTTGGTTTTATATCTCCAACAGAACAGATTGCCGTTGACACTATATCAAATCCAGAATACGAAGGTTTGAAAGTAATTGAAACAAATATCAGGGAAGAGTTTGGATATATTATAATCGCAATTAAAAGAGATGGTGAATATCTATTCGAAGTCACGGGAGATACGCAGATTAAAAAAGGAGATTCATTAATTATCATAGGTGAAGAAGTTGAAAAGCAAATAGATACATATATTGACACAAAAAATAATATCTAAAGTATGGAAGCACAAACAGAAAGCGTTCCAGACTTGATTATAAAACCAAAACAATCTGAAAAACTTCAGAGTAAGCTCCCTGAATAATTTCAGATTATTTTACAAAATTAAATTGTTCCTCCAGGCTTATCAGTTCCACTAGAATAATAATAGACTTCTAAAGTAAAATCATCTTCGAATCTATTATTTACTTCTTCAATCACTTTTTCTAGTCCAGTCATTTTTAACTCTTGGATATCTTTGCGCTGAGAGAAAAGAATCTCAATTACATCATTATCTCTGTTACTATGATACTGACACACAACTGGATACTCTTCGAGAGCTTCAAAGCTCTTAAATGTGCCTTCACAATAAAGCCACTCTACTTCATTATTATGGTCATATGTTTTTTCAAAACTATCGAGAGAATCTTCGTTATCTCTCCACCATTCTTCTGCACTACATTCTAATTCGTGTACAGCCGATACAATAACATATGGAGAACTCATGCGCTTAAATTTGAAATCAAATAATATAAAAGTTTTGATTTATATATACGTTATAAACATTAAAAAGTATTATATATAGCCAACGCAAACATCATTTAATGTCTGAAAAATGCATGCAAGATATGTCTGAAATCACTCTTCAGAAAGTTAAATCTACGCTGAAAAAAAGACATGATGAGAGAGCCGTACAGTATAGTAAAGAACAAATCGATAGCGATATTAAAAATATTCATAATGATTATTTGATTGAAGCCATTAGCTTTAATGAAGATAAAAACCTTATTAAAAAATTAAAGCAAGAATTTGAATCCCGAAATGATTTGAATTCAACCGTAGAGCTAGCAGTTGAATATGTGAATAGGAATTTTAGTGATTCTTTGTTGGAAGCTTACCCAAGAGACTTAATTGATGACCATATAAGAATCATTAGCCTTTGTATAGAAGACGAACTTAATGGTTTGTATGATTAAAAATTATTGAAATTCGAAATCATTTGAACGGAAAACCCTTCTGAGGGTCCATAATCACTAACTTCAACATGACCTGCATCATTATCGCGGCCAATTGCAATAATTGCTCGTACAAGGGCTTCAGCATCTTCAATATATGCAGGTGATTCTTCCGTACGGATGTCAACAACCCCGACCCTTGAGGTCGGGGTTCTCGTCCTGCACCGCCTATAGATTATTGGTCTGGTGGAATGAACATATATAATATTGAAATGAGAACTGCCGTGACTCAATTATTATTACAAAGAGTTGATAGCTACGAAGAATATGACGAAATAATCTCAAGATGCATATCCAAATTAATTGAAGAGATAGAAGAGTGGAATGTAAAATACAACTTATAAATTTTATATATTATTATACGTTTTCATTCGAATCCGCAAATACTCTATATGTTTCTTTGTTCTCTTTTTCAATTGAGCCTAATCGATAAGCGTCTACAACTACGTGCATCATATTCCAGAGAGGATAGTTCTCTGATTCGTTTACACCTTTAACGACCATTTCTAAATTATCTTCTTCAAGCTTTGTTGTTATATCTTCATCTGCAATATCTGCGATGTTTTCTAACATACTTGCTGCTTTTTCAACGCGCTTAGATGGAGATGTTCCAAACGGAGCTATCTCAGCTGCTTTCTTATATACAAATTTTTCTGAAGGATACTTCTTACTCATACAACATACATCACAATAGACTGTTAAATAATCTTCTTTTGAAAGTAGTCTCGTATTCAATCCGTTGTTGATTTAAATTCATTCGCTATATTTACAAATGTGGTAATATCTTCAATAACATTTTCTGGTATAGTTTTATTCTTCTTTAAAATCCTCATAGAACATATCCATTGTATGAGACCAGATTTCGCTTAGAGATTCTTCATCTTTTGCAAACCAACCTGCAGAATAAGTATGTCCAACGAATCCTAATTCTTCAAGCTTCTCAATTATTTTCTTCGCCTCAGGATTTAAATTTCTCAAACCCGTCATATACCCATCCGTATCTTTAATATTATCTAAAACATCCAAAAATACGCCTGCATCGAATTCTTCTCCCTCGATTGTAACAAATGTTTTTGTCACGGTAACATCTCGCGTCTCCATTGTAATTTCAACGTCCATGATTATCATATAGAAATTCTACAATATAAATACACCGAAAATAAATACGACATATTCCTCACTCTGTAGGTCTGCTTTGCGCCTACTATCAATAACTTAATTCAAACTAATTTTTCTAGTTAAATCGTACAGATATACTTTGCATAGTTATTGAATTTACTTGAATTACAACGCTGATTAAAACTTGAAATTTTTCTGGCTCGTTCTGTTCAGTATTACCATTAAAAATAATTTCTTTAATTGATTCAGGGGCCATTTCTATAGAAGAAGACTTAAAAGTAACAATTCCTCCATTCTCCCGAACATATTGAGGTTGGTTATACAAGTATTCATCTATAGAATTAGAATCTTTCGGACCTTGAATTTCAAGCCACGATTGAAAATTATCTAATTTAATATCCGAAATTATACTTTCTTTTTCTTCTTCTGTAATATATTCGGTGATATTAACAAACGAGTTTTCATCATTGATTTTTATAACTGTTTCGTCTACCGTCATACATTTTAATTTCAAACGAGCGTTATTAAGAGCATCGATTTGTTAACGAGTTTTGATTCAGAATCTTGCTACTCTATTGATTATATTATTTTAAACTGAAAAACCCTGTTGGAAACTCTGAAATCGAGATAGGATACAATAGCCAATCAGAACTTCTTTTCCCTGTAGATACAAAATCCCCAACCATAACAGAGTCAAAAATAAACGGCTTCTTTTGCTTCGAATATATTCGAGATGAAGAGAAACCAATACTTGATATGAATTTTCGGCTGTTTTCTCCCCCACCAAATTTTATAGAAAAACGCGACACATTCATTTCTCTTAGAATTGCGTAAAATATTGCCAGACACAGCTTTCCTAACCCCCTGCCTCGCACAGATGATGGAATATCTATATGATTCATATGACCGTATTTTCCATTCTTATCTTTTTCAATCATAAATGACATTAAGTTAACATCGATGAAATATGGCATGTAAGTACTTCTGACATTCCATCGGCCATTCTTCTGAAGAACAATAGTAATCTCTTCATCTCCATTATACTCTAGATTGCCATTCTCATAAGAACATGTATGTTCATTTACAGTTATATTGGCCATACTATAAAATAAAACGCCTTCGTTAAATACATTTTTAAATGAAATATGAATTGCATGAATTATATCTGACTTATTTTTAATATTATTTCCTATATTACACTCAATGAAACAACGAAACGCTAATCAAGATGTCTTGAAATACCAAAATCTTTTAAATCTATGACTTCCTTTCTTTCACTACTATATTTATCTATAGATTTAGATATAATATGTTCTATATCTGTAGTTTTATGTGGTATCTCATTGAATAAAGAAATTGTTACGGGTTCGTCAGACGTATATCCATTTTCACTCATAACATATGATATTGCTTCAAATTGTGATAAGTTTTTAATTTCTTGTGAGCCTATATTATAGAATTGAGCTGCTGAACTTGCATCAGATAAGCTGTTACCAAGATTCATTGTAATCTGATGTTTAACTTGTCGAACGCCCTGTTTCGCATCTTGTGGGATATTATTAAACTGTTGAGTCCCTATAATCAATCCAAACTCTAAACTTCTACCTTGTGATAGAATGTTATTTACGTTGAATGAATCACTACATAATGAATCATAGTCATCAAGAACTAAGAAATGGTTAGAACTTTCATTTATTGCTTTAACATTACTCCATAAGTTATTAACATATAAATGTGAAATAGTTTTTTTAACAGAAGGGTTATTTATATTAGATAAATTGAGTATAATTATTTTATTATCTTTTATAGCTTTTCTTAAATTAAAAATTAATCTTTCAGAGGCTATGAATTGACGCGTTGTTCTATCTTCAACCCAACCTCTGATTCTTCGTAGAATCGGGTCGAATGCATCTAAATCTTGTTCAGAAATCCGATTCAGAAACGCTTGTTCAAGTTCATCCTCATACTTTTCGACAAATAAACTCATTTGTTCTTCATCTGAAAGTATTCGGACCAAATCAATCGGATTAAATGAGTAATCAGATTTAATAAGTTGTTTGACGAGTGTTTCCGTCATATACCCTATCTGAGGCCCCCAATAATCTGATTTATTTTTTAGGAGACTAACAAATACTGTTGAGAATTCATTCACAGCTTTATCATAATTTTCTGCATCAGGCTCAAGGTGCGTTTCAAATGAATTAAACCCAATTGATTGGGACCTATTATCACTATCACGGTCAGAATCAGGCTCAATCCATACTATGTCATCTAAACGATTTTCAGGAATCTGTTTGAGAAATTCATAACTATCTGTTCCTTTTTGGTCTATGAATGTAAGACCATACCCCTGGTTAATAAGTTGAAGTTGTATGTTTCGGATTAAAGTGCTTTTGCCAGACCCTGTTTGACCTGCAATGAGCGTATGACGAAACATCGAATTAACAGTTAATTTGGATGGAGCTTGCGGTCCTCTCATTGGGTCATTGTGCGTTCCGATTGTAATCATATTATTATCTTTTTCCATCATCTCTCGTTGCCACTCTCCTGCATAGATGCGTTCTGTATCTGGGTCAATAGCTAGATGTTCATCGCCTTTTATCACTTCGTAAGGTTGTAAGTTTTCTGTCATTTCAATTATTACACTAATTTGAAAGGTTAAATAAGTATATGATTTAGGGGGGATGGGGTGGGTGGGGGTGGAGTAGTAGTTGATAGCGTAGAATCAAAAAGTAGTATAATGTAAATCAACGATTTTATATGGATATATACTGTATTCGACTGTATGACGATTACTACTAGTGAAGATGGATAATTTGTACTGTCAATGTGGTACGGATGAGGAATTAGTTTCCGTTCCTGACTACGAACTTCCATCAAATGGAACTAGTAAATTAACAGATTTGAAAGTCTTACCTATATTTGAAGATACTATAGATATTCAAATCATTATGGAATTAATTCTTCCAGATAACTCTTATAAACTATCTTACTTATCCATATAAAAATTACTATTTTAATTTAATCGTATTTTCTAATATATGCAAATATTTATTATTCACTACTACTCTAAATATTGTATGAGTATACAGACAGTACAGGAACAAAGAAA